>Ga0302290_10000381_pt1 | contig 9728 bp, 3 predicted proteins | sample III_Fen_N1_3_FD_194547 | JGI IMG/M metagenome (GOLD analysis project Ga0302290, IMG submission 194547) | Peat permafrost microbial communities from Stordalen Mire near Abisko, Sweden - III_Fen_N1_3 | ecosystem: Environmental > Terrestrial > Soil > Wetlands > Permafrost | place: Sweden: Abisko... | reverse complement strand
AGGCCTGCACGCCGGCTAGGGCCTGTGGCAGCGCGGCTGCATTCGTGCCGCCGGCCATGGCCAAGTCCGGCTTGCCGCCGCCCTTGCCGCCGACCTGTTGGGCCACGAAGTTGACCAGCTCGCCGGCCTTGATCTTGCCCATGCTGTCGGCGGTGACGCCAGCCGCGAGCTGGACCTTGTCGCCATCCACCGCCGCCAGCACGATGGCCGCAGTCTTGAGCTTGTCCTTGAGCTTGTCCAGGGTCTCGCGCAGCGTCTTGGCGTCTGCGCCCACCAGGGTGGCGGCCAGCACCTTGATGCCACCCACGTCCACGGCCTGTTGCACAAGCTCGTCGCCCCGGGCGGAGGCCAGCTTGCTCTTGGCGGCCGTCAGTTCCTTCTCCAGCTGTCGCACCTGCTCGAGCACGGCATACAGGCGAGAACCCAGCTCATGCGGCGTGGTCTTGAGCGTCATGGCCGCGCCCTGAACCGTGGACTCCAGCGACTGCAGATAGCTCAGCGCGTTGCCGCCTGTGACCGCCTCAACGCGGCGGATGCCGGCCGCGACGCCCGACTCGGCAACGATCTTGAACAGACCGATGTCACCCGTGGCCTTGACGTGCGTGCCGCCGCACAGTTCCTTCGAGCTGCCGATGCTCAGCACGCGCACGGTCTCGCCGTACTTCTCGCCGAACAGCATCATCGCGCCGGACTTCTGCGCGTCGTCCAAGGCCATCAACTGCGCCTTGGCGGCGGCATTGCTCAGGATCTCGGCGTTCACGAGCGTCTCGACCTCGCGGATCTCCTCGGCCGTCATCGGCGCGTTGTGCGCGAAGTCGAAGCGCGTGCGCTCAGCGTTCACCAGCGAGCCCTTCTGCTGCACATGGGCGCCCAGCACCTCGCGCAGGGCCTTGTGCATCAGGTGGGTGGCGCTGTGGTTGCGCACGGTCTTGGCACGGCGCTCGGCATCGACGCGGGCGACGAACGGGTCGCCGATCTTGACCGAGCCTTCGACAACCTGGCCGTGGTGGCCGAACACATCCGCCTGGATCTTCAGCGTGTCGGCCACGACCACGCGGGTCGTGCCGTTACGCAACTCGCCGGCATCGCCCACCTGGCCGCCGCTTTCGGCGTAGAAGGGGGTGTGGTCCAGCACGATGACCGCATCGTCGCCGGCCTGCGCCGCATCGACCTGCACGCCGTCCACATAAACGGCCGTGACCTTGGCGGTTTCGCAGACGAGGTGTTCGTAGCCATGGAAGGTGGTCGCCGCTCCGCTGTAGGCCAGGCCCTGCGCCATCTTGAACTTGCCGGCGGCGCGGGCGCGGTTTTTCTGCTCTTCGAGCAGATCGTGGAAGCGGGCCTCGTCCACCGTCACGCCGCGCTCGCGGCAGACGTCGGCGGTCAGGTCGACCGGGAAACCGTAGGTGTCGTGCAGCTTGAAGGCGGTATCGCCGTCGACCTTGCCGTGGGCCAGAGCGCCTTCCAGGATCTCCATGCCGGTGGCGATGGTCTGGAAGAAGCGCTCTTCCTCCTGCTTCAGCACGTCCGTGACTCGCTTCTCGCCCTGGCGCAGCTCGGGGTAAGCGTCGCCCATCTCGGCAGCCAGCGCGGACACGAGCTTGTGGAAGAAGGGCGTGCGCGCGCCCAGCTTGTAGCCGTGGCGTATCGCGCGGCGGGCGATGCGGCGCAGCACGTAGCCACGGCCGGCGTTGCCGGGAATGACGCCGTCGACCACGGTGAAGGCGCAGGCGCGGATGTGGTCGGCGATGACCTTCAGCGACGGGCTGTCCTTGTCGCAGTCGCCGCCACCTGCGGCGTCTACCGCCGACTTGGCCGCTGCCAGCAGGTTCACGAAGGTGTCGATCTCGTAGTTGCTGTGCACATGCTGCAGCACCGCCGCCAGGCGCTCCAGGCCCATGCCGGTGTCCACGCTGGGCTTGGGCAGCTTGTGCATCACACCGTCATCGGTGCGATTGAACTGCATGAAGACGTTGTTCCAGATCTCGATATAGCGGTCGCCGTCTTCTTCGGGGCTGCCCGGAGGGCCGCCGGGAATTTCTGGGCCGTGGTCGTAAAAGATCTCGGTGCAGGGGCCGCAGGGGCCCGTGTCGCCCATCATCCAGAAGTTGTCGGACATATAGCGTCCGCCCTTGTTGTCGCCGATGCGCACGATGCGCTCGGCCGGCACGCCCACCACCTTGTTCCAGATGTCGTAGGCCTCATCGTCCTCGGCGTAGACGGTGACCCAGAGCTTGTCGGCCGGCAGCTTGAAGTGCTGGGTCAGCAGCTCCCAGGCATAGGAGATGGCGTCGTGCTTGAAATAGTCACCAAACGAGAAGTTGCCCAGCATCTCGAAGAAGGTGTGATGGCGCGCGGTATAGCCCACGTTGTCCAGATCGTTGTGCTTGCCGCCGGCACGGATGCACTTCTGGCTGGTGGTGGCGCGGGTGTAGGCGCGCTTGTCAAAGCCCAGGAACACGTCCTTGAACTGGTTCATGCCTGCGTTGGTGAACAGCAGCGTCGGATCGTCACCAGGCACCACCGGGCTGGACGCCACGATCTGGTGACCTTTGGACTCGAAGAACTTCAGAAACGTCTGGCGAATCTCAGCTGCTTTCATTCCGGTGGGGCTTTCTGCTGGCACTACCCATCTGACGGCGTGGAGCCCGGGGTATGGCTTGATTTTTGGGAGCTTTTGATTATATGGGCGACCCCAGCCCAGATCGCCTGTAGCCAGGTGAGGCCAGCGTTGGCATAAGGCTTCGGAGACAACATAAAAAAAGCCGCACGGCGCGAACGCGGTGCGGCTTGCTGCTGTCTTGTGCCCGGGCTCTGGCGAGCCCGGGTGTTTGAGTCAGCCGATCAGTTGAAGTCGGCGCTCAGGCTGAGTGAGCTGAAGCGCGGGGCACCCAGGTAATAGAAGACCGTGTTGGTGCGGGAACCGTTGTAGGCCAGCACATTGGTCTGCGTGCCGCTCGGATTGCGGTACTTGGTGTTGCTGATATTGCTGATGTTGAAGCGCAATTGCACGTTGCTCATCATTGCGACATTGCCGAACTTATAGCCCGCATCAAAGTCGCCCACCTTGTAGCTCGGCACGATTTCGTCGTTCGTCATGGACGCGTACTGCACATCGGTGAACTTGACCTTCAGGCGTGCATAGAAGGGGCCGTTCTCGTATTGCAGGGAGCCGCCGATCAGGGTCTCTGGCGTCAGCACATACTTCTTGCCAGCCGTGGGCAGTGTGATGCCCGTCGTCGCACCAGTGCCCGCCTTGCCCACCACCAGATTGTCCTTGATCGTGCTTTCCTGCAGGGTCAGCGAGCCATAGGCAGTGAAGCCATAGAAGTTGCCCGAGCCCACTTCCAGTTCCAGGCCCTTGGTCTTGACGCGGCCGGCATTGATATTGGACGACACGTTGTTGATCGGATCAAACGCGGTGGCCTGACGGTTCTGGTAGTCCGAGTTGAACAGCGTGGCGGACAGCGAGACCACTCGGGTCTGCAGGCGGTAGCCCACGTCCGTCATGGTGGCCGTTTCAGGCTTCAACTCGTTCAGCAGAACGGCCTGGCCATTGACGATGCCGACATTGGTGCTGCTGGTCGAATTCGCGAACGCATAGTTGGGCGGCGCACGGAAGTTCTTCGCAACGTTCGCGAACACCTGCTGGCTTTGGTCCAGCATGAAGCGCAGGCCAGCCTGCGGCAGGAGCTTGTTGTAGCTCTTCTTCAGTTGGTAGTCGTAGCCGAAACCTTCGTTCGCATAGTTCGTCACGTCACGGGTGACGTGGGGCGTACGCAGGCCGAGCGTCAGCAGGCCGCGGTCGTTGGCGAAAGTCCAGTTGTCGGTCGCATAGGCCTGGTAGGCTGTGCTGACGCTGTACCAGTCACGGCCCTGGTACGGCGAGCCGTCCGGACGGTTGATGATGCCCTCGTCGAGCCAGACGCTGGCGAGGTTGCCGCCATTGTCCACGCTCACTGCAGGCTGGGTCTGACGGTGACGCGCACGCTCGTACCACACGCCCGCACGCACATTGTGGTCACCCAGTTGTGCGCTGATTTCCGTGGTGACACCCGGGCGGAAAGTCTTGGTCACGCTGGCACGGCCGACAATGATCTTGTCGAGCGTGTCGCCGTCGCCATTCAGGTCGACGGTCAGGTTGTTGGTGTGGGTCGTCTTGTTCAGGAAAGCGTTCTCGGACAGCGTCGTCTGTTGCACGCCGCCGTTACCGTAGCCGTACCAAAGATAAGGCTGGACCTTCAGTTGGACGTCTTTGGCCAGTTTGAAGGAGCCAGATACCGAAACCACCGCGTTCTCAAACGGGTTGTTAGCCAGCTTGTAGTACTGAGGATTGGGGTAGATCCACGTCTTCGCGGCGTTGTCCTTGCTCTCGTCTTGTACGACACCCTTTACTGGCGTCTGGTGCCCCGGGAAGGTCGTCCCGAAGTCGTAGTTGTAGCCGAAGGTGTTGAGCTGGGCGACGCTCAGGCTGCCGATATTGTTATTGACCGCGCGGTTGTACAGGATCGAACCCAGGATCACGTTGTCCTGATCCAGATCCAGACGGAAGGCGGCGTCAATGTGATCCTTCTTGGCCTCGCCTTTGCCTTTCCACTTGTCGGCTTGGGTGTGCGAGTAGCTGACGAAGACCTTGGCCTTGTCGTTGAAGAAGCGGCCAGTGTCGAAGCGAACGAAGCTGCGGGTCAGGTTCAGGCCGCCGACGGTCTGGCTCAGACGCACGCGACGCTTGTCCTCTGGGTCGCAGGCAGTGATGGTCATGTTGCCGCCGGTGGCGCCAGCGTGCGGCGACTCGGCGTCAGGGCTGCCCTGAGTCAGCGACTGGGTGCACAGGTTTTCCTGATCGGAATATTCTTGCGGATAGACCGCGAAGTTGCCCGAGTCGTTCACAGGCACGCCGTTGACGGTGAAGCCCATCTGGTCGGCGCCAAAGCCGCGCACGGTCATGGAGCCGCCGTACAGACCGGTGGCGTCATAGTTGAAGGTGTTCACGCCAGGCAGCAGGGCCATGGCCTGGAAGGGGTTGCCGGTCGAGCGGTCTTTTTCGGTCGCTGCGCGGGTCACCGTGCTGCGGGCCTTGGCCACGTCTTCATTCAGCATCTGGCCGGCGCCCAGCTTGCTGCCCTCGCCAACAATGGTGATCGTGCCCAGACGAACCGTGTCTTCCTTGGCGCGAGGCGCCGATTCATCGGCACCGCTGGCGGCGGTGCTCTGCGCCATGACTGGCGCAGCGGAAATGAGGGCCACGGCGACGCTGATCGCCGTACGCTGGAATCCTTGCCAAAACTTCTCTTGCTTCATGAGTACTCCTAAAAAAGTTCAATCACTCGTTCTCTGAATCGCCGTCATCCGAATCGTAGATTTGGACCGATATTGTCAAAACCCGACCTGCAAACGTTTGCTTCCGATGGATCCAGCTAAAAATTCATGCTTTAAGTCATCGCCTGTTGACGCATTACCGGGCGCTCTGGCAACTCTCAAACGACTCCAAGCGGCCAACGCATTTGGATTTTGTGGCGCGAGCCTAGCGCAAAACCGTCAAAGACTCGACCTTGCCGCAGTAGCACATTGGAGAACTGTTTTGTTTTTGCATCAACCCAGTCTTGATGACTCAAAAACGAAATAGTGGTGTGTCTCTGGCCGGCGCCGTCTGCCTTCCGGCAGGCAGCATGCCGACTGAGCACTTGCTGCACCGGGCGTACTGTGACGGCCATTGATGCCAGGGATGTGACAATTCCGTGTTGCAGCTTTTTTGCAACAACTATGCGCACCCGTGTCGTGTGCTGGTCTGTTCTATTTTGGTGCGTAAGGTTTGAATTGGGTATCGCCCAGCACCAATATGGAAGACTGGATCTCGTTGGGCGTGTTGCCCTAGCATTTGCCCCAATTGCCTAATGGCTTCGTAAGTACAACCCGTTGGCTGGCCTCTGCTGGCGGGCTGCCAGGCCGTCATTCACTGCCCAAAACTCGTCGTTCGTGGCAAAGGACAGCGCAGCGCCATTCCAAAGGCGATAGCGTTCCGGGCATCTCTCCTCTCAGTATGGAATGAACCGGATGAAGACCTCGATGGAAGCGCTCGGGCTGGCCTTGGCTGTCGCGAGCATCTCGGCGCCGAGCCAGGCGGCCGAAGGCATGTGGATGCCGCAGCAACTGCCCCTGATTGCCAAGGCGCTAAAGGACGAAGGCCTGGCGCTGGAACCCGCACGCTTGAGCCAACTGACCGAGTTTCCGATGGCTGCTATCGTCAGCCTTGGCGGCTGTTCGGCGTCCTTTGTGTCGCCCCAGGGTCTGGTGGTGACCAACCACCACTGCGCTTACGGCAGCATCCAGTTCAATTCGACCCCGCAGCGCGACCTGATCAAGAACGGCTTTCTGGCCGCCAGTCCGGTTGCAGAGTTGCCGGCGGCGCCGGGCGCTCGCGTCTATGTGACGGAAGCCGTGCAGGACGTGACGGCCCGTGTGCTGGATGCGGCCACCTCGCGCCTGTCGGGCAAGCAGCGTGTCGATGCGATTGAGCGCAACGAGAAACGAATTGTGGCGGAGTGCGAGCTGGACGCGGGCCATCGCTGCAATGTCGCGCGCTTCTATGGCGGCCTCCAGTTTCAGCTGATCAAGCGGCTGGAGATCCGCGATGTGCGCCTGGCCTATGCGCCGCCCTCCGGCGTCGGCAAGTTTGGTGGCGATACCGACAACTGGATGTGGCCGCGCCATACCGGTGACTACACCTTCTACCGCGCCTATGTCGGCGCCGACGGTAAGCCGGCCGACTTCAGTCCGGCCAACAAGCCTTATGAGCCCAAGCACTTCTTGAGGCTCGCAAGCACGCCGCTGAAGGAGGGCGACTTCGTGATGGTGGCCGGCTACCCTGGCCGCACGGACCGTCATCGCCTGCCCTCGGAGATGGACTTTGCCTTCAACTGGCAATTGCCCTCCAACCGCAAGGCGATCGGCGAATGGCTGGCCATCGTTCAGCGCGAGACCCAGGGCCGCAAAGAAGCGGAAATCCGCGTCGCCAGTGAAGTGGCCGGCCGCAACAACGTCTTCAAGAACCTCCAGGGCAAGCTGGAGAGCTATGCCGGCAGCGATATGCTGACGCGCAAACAGGCTTTGCTGGACGAGTTGAAGGCCTGGATTGCCGCCGACGCGCAGCGCCGCCAGAGCTATCAGTCCGATGTGCTGAAGGCCGAGCAATTGCTGAAGCAACGCGATGCGATTGCCAAGCGCGAATTCCTGCTGACCTACGCAACGCCCCGCCTGCTGGGTACGGCGCGCCAGCTCTACAGGATTGCAATCGAGAACGCCAAGCCGGATGCCGATCGCAAGGCGGGCTACCAGGCACGCGACCAGCGAGGCTTGCGCCAGGCGCTGGAAACACTGGATCGCCGCTATGACGAGCAGGTCGACAAGGCCCTGGCCCAGCACTTCTTGAGCCAATACCTGAACCTGCCGGTGGCCGAGCAAAACAGTGCCTTCCTCGCCGCCTTGGGCTTGCAGCGCGGCATGGACGGCGCCGCACTGCGCACTCGCCTGGACGCGCTCTATGCCAGCAGCAAGCTGGCCGATGGCGCCGAGCGCAAGGCCTGGCTGGAGCGCGACGCAGCAGCCTTCAAGAGCAGCCAGGACGGCTTCATTGCTGCCGCCGTGGCGCTACACCCCGACGACGAAACCCGCGAGTCGCGAGACAAGGAGCTGGGCGGACAGATTCAGCAGGCCTATGCCAACTACATGGCCGCGCTGATCGCCTTCAAGGCCAGCAAGGGTGAAACCGTCTATCCGGATGCCAACGGCACACTGCGGATTTCATTCGGCAAGGTTGCTGGCCGCTCCCCGGGCGCGGACGGCAGCGATTGGACGGCCTTCACGACGCTGCGCGGCATCAGCGCCAAGCACACAGGCAGCGGCGACTTTGACGCGCCAGTCGCGCAATTGGCTGCGATCCAGGCGCGCCAGTTCGACCGCTATGCGGCAGACGAACTGGGCTCGGTGCCGGTCAACTTCCTGGCCAAACTGGACATCACTGGCGGCAACTCTGGCTCAGCCATTCTGAATAAGAACGCCGAACTGGTGGGACTGGCCTTTGACAGCAGCCTGGACGCAGTGATCAACGACTGGGATTTCGACCTGAAGCGTTCGCGCACCATTGGCGTGGACCTGCGCTATCTGCTCTGGCAGATGAAGGTGGTGGATCATGCCGATGCGCTGCTCAAGGAAATGAAGGCACCTTGAGTGAGTGCCTGGCGCACTCAAGGCGCTGTGGCCGCTCAGGGCGTCATACTGAGTGCCTGAACAAGGAAAGAACTGCGATGCTGATCGATACAACACCACGCCTGCGGCGTCGTCATGTGCTGGCCTGGCCCTGCGCCGGGCTGCTAACCGGCATGCCCACACTCGGCCGCGCGGCTGATGGCGCCGGAGCCCTGGACGCTGCCTTGCAGGCGATTCAGCGCGACGCGCAGCTCCCACTTGCCAGTCTCTCGGTCCTGGTGATGCGGGCCGGGCAGATTGTTTATCAGCGTCAATGGGGCGATCGCTATATTGATCCGACGCAGCCCGCTAACAACTTGCCGGTGACTGCTGAAACCCTGTTTCGCATTGCCTCGGTTAGCAAGCTTTTTGTCGGACTGGGCGTGATGCGTTTGGTCGAGGCAGGCAAGCTCGATCTGCAGGCCGATGTGAGTCGCTGGCTGGGCTTTCAGCTGCGTAATCCGCATTTCCCCGAGGAGCCTATCAATCTGGGCATGCTGCTGTCGCACCGGTCCTCGCTGCGCGACGCAGGCGGCTACAGTTTCGAGCCGGGCTTTCGCATGAAGGACCTGTTTTTGCCCGGTGGCGCTCACTATGGCAAAGGCCTGTGCTGGGCAGCTCCCGCCGCAGACCTCGACCTCCGGCCTGGCCACCACTTCAGCTACTGCAATCTCAACTACGGCGTTGTTGGCAGCGTGATCGAGAGCGCCAGCGGCCAGCGCTTCGACCGCTTCATGCAGGAACAGGTGCTGCAGCCACTGGGCATGAGTGGCGGCTTCGACGCCAATGCCCTCAACGATGCGCAGCTCGCACAGGTAGCGACGCTGTACCGCAAGGCGCCGACCGATGTGGGGCCCTGGGACGCGCAAGGTCCTTGGCATGCCCAGACCGACGACTTCCACGGCCGCCGCCAGCCACCGCTACCCGGCCTGGAGGGCTACGAACTCGGCAGCAACGGCACCCAGTTCGGCCCACAGGGTCGGCTGCGTACGCGCGTTGGCGACCTGGGTCGCGCGATGCGCATGCTGGTCAATGGCGGTCAGATCGACGGCCAGCCTTTCCTCTCCCCCGCCAGCATCAAGACCATACAAACCGAGCGCTGGCGTCTTGATCCGCAGCACCGCAATGGCGATAGCAATGAAGGCGTGACCCCGACGCCCGGCCCCTTTCAGGCCTGGGGCCTGGGCCAGCAGCACTTCATCGACGTCGCTCAGGGTGGCGCTGGTGACCGGCTGCGACCGCAGGGCGGCGTGCACGCCTGGGGCCATCTCGGCTCGGCCTATGGCCTGCTGTCGGCGCTGATGGTGGATCCGCAGCGGCGCAACGGCATCGCCTATGTGATCAGCGGCACCTCGGCAGATCCCGACTCGGTTCGTGGGCGCTACTCCAGTTTCTCGATCTGGGAGGAGCGGGTGCAGGCACTGCTGTGGAACGAGGCCATGAGCAAGACCTGATTCGGGGTGAGATGACAGACAACGAAGAAC
>Ga0302290_10000380_pt1 | contig 9752 bp, 8 predicted proteins | sample III_Fen_N1_3_FD_194547 | JGI IMG/M metagenome (GOLD analysis project Ga0302290, IMG submission 194547) | Peat permafrost microbial communities from Stordalen Mire near Abisko, Sweden - III_Fen_N1_3 | ecosystem: Environmental > Terrestrial > Soil > Wetlands > Permafrost | place: Sweden: Abisko... | reverse complement strand
AGCGCATGGGCGAGGCCCCGGCGACCAGCGCCGCAGGTGAGGCCTTGCCGAAGGGGGCCTTCACGCCCCTGCCCGCCGATGCCTTTGCGCCCATGACTGCTCCGGCTTTCGGGATGGACCTGCCGGCCGAAGGGCTCGACCTCAACCAGGTGGTTTCGGACATGGAAAAAACACTCATGCTCCAGAGCCTCGCCATCACGCGGGGCAACAAGAAACGCGCCGCCGACCTGCTGGGTCTCAAGCGCACCACCTTCCTCGAAAAGATGAAGCGGCTGGACATGGATGATGCGGAAGCCACCGAGGCGGCCGAATAGCACTCGGCCTGGGTGGGAAGGTACAAAGAACGCGGGGGAACCCCCGTTCCCCCGCGGCATATCCCCCCTACTTCCCATTCACTGAGCGGCAGTCTGGCCTACCGCACCCTTAGAATGCCGCCCGGGGCCGGATGGTTCCCAAGGACCCCCCTGCTACCCTTGGCGTATGGCAAACGCGACGCATCTGCGGTGGAAGCTGGAAGTTCCGGACCCCCAGGAAGAGGCGCTCTGCGCCTGGCTGGAGGAAGGGGGCTCCTCGGCCTTCTATCGCGAAGCCGATCCGCCCCGGGCCTGCTTCGCCTACTTCCCCCCGGACCAGCTGCCCCCGGATGCCGGAGGCTTGGCGGCCTTCCCTGGGGTGAGCCTCGTCGAGGCCGAGGTCTTCGGGGACGAGGACTGGCTGGCCAAGAGCCGGGAAGGGTTCGGTGCCTTCGAGGTGGGGGCCCGCTTCCATGTGCGCCCCCTCTGGGATGAGACCCCCGGCCCCGCCGACCGCATGGACCTGGTGGTGAATCCCGGTTTGGCCTTCGGAACCGGTGGCCACGAGACCACCCGGCTCTGCATGGAACTGCTGGAAGAACTGGCTTCGACCGGTCGCCTGAAGGGCCCTGTCCTCGACATCGGCGCGGGCACGGGCATCCTGTCGCTGGCGGCCTTCCTGCTGGGTGGGCAGAACCTCACGGCCTTCGACATCGATCCCGACTGTGGCCCAGCCATGGAAGAGCTCATCGACCTGAACGCCCACCTGCTGAAGGGTGCCAAACCGTACGACAGCTTCGTGGGCACCCTGGATCATCCCCAGGCGGCGGGCCCCTACGCGGGCCTGCTGGCGAACATCCTGCTGCTGACCATCCAGGAATTACTGCCCCGCATGGCCGAAGTGACCGCTCCCGGTGGCTGGCTCATCGCCAGCGGCATCCTGGCCGAGCGCACCGACGAGGCGCTGGTGAGCCTGATGTCCCAAGGCTTCAAGCCCGAGAAGGTGCTGAAAGAAGGCGAGTGGATCGCCATTCTCGCGACGAGGCGGGACGCCGACCCCGAGCGAAGCACGGACGGGGCTTGAGATGAACCGCGCAGACCGCCCCATCGGGGTCTTCGACTCGGGCATTGGCGGGCTCACCGTCATTCACGCGCTGCGCCAGTCGCTGCCCCAGGAGGACCTGGTCTACCTGGGCGATACGGCCCGGCTGCCTTACGGCAGCAAGAGCCACCGCACCATCGAGCGGTACACCCTGCAGATGGGCGAGCTGCTGCAACGCCACGATCCCAAGCTCATCGTCATCGCCTGCAACACCGCCAGCGCCCATGGCCTGCCGGCCCTGCAGGCCGTGAGTCCCTGCCCGGTGATCGGCGTCATCGAGCCCGGGGCGGAGGCCGCGGCCCAACAAGCGGGGCCCGTGGGCATCGTGGGCACCCTGGCCACCGTGGGCAGCGCGGCCTATGATCTGGCCATTCGCCGCCACGACCCAGAAAAGATCATCCACAGCGTGGCCTGCCCCCTGCTGGTGCCTCTCGCCGAAGAGGGCTGGTTCGATGATCCCGTCACCGACACCATCTGCCGTCGCTACCTGAACCAGCTGCCCTTCGAAGTGAAGACCGTGGTGCTGGGCTGCACCCACTACCCCACCCTCATGGCCAGCCTCGAGCGCAGCCGCCCCGGCACCCACTGGATCGACAGCGGCCGCGTCACCGCCAAGGCCGTGGATCGCCTGTTGCAGGGAGCCCTCGGCTACCGCACCGCCAGCGCCCGCGGTGAGCTCCGCGTCCAGCTCACCGACGCCAGCAGCCGACTCAAAGAAGTGGGCAGCCGGTTTTTGGAAGAGGCGCTGGGGGATGTTGAGGTTGTCGAAATCTAATTAGGCAGACAGAACGGAGGCGCCTCTGGATGGATATGCAACCTCCGGTTACCATCGCCCGCGATGAAGGAGAATCTCCGATGACCAAAGTGACACCGTTCCTGATGTTCAACGATCAGCTCGAGGCGGCCATGGGGTTCTACACCGCCACCTTCCCGGACTCCGAAATCAGGAACGTCGCCCGCACCGGCAAGGACGGTCCGATCACCTCCGCCGAATTCGTCGTCGGTGGTCAAGTCTTCATGGGCTACAACGGGGGCGTCTACTTTACGTTCTCCGAAGGCTTCTCGCTCTACGTTGACTGCGAGAACCAGGCCGAAGTCGACGAGTATTGGGACAAGCTGGTCAAGGCTGGGGCGACGCCTACCGCGTGCGGCTGGATCAAGGATCCGTTCGGTCTCTCGTGGCAGATTGTCCCGCGGCGGTTCATGGAACTCATTGCCGATAAGAATCCAAAAAAGGTACAGGCGGTGATGGAAGCCATGATGACAATGGTGAAGCTCGACGTGGCGGCACTGGAGAAAGCCTATGATGAGGCGTGAGCGCGGAGCGCCCACACCCTGGGCGTTGGAAGTGCTGCCTAACCCTCCGCTCAAGTCGGGCCCCGCCTGCATTGCCTTCCGCTCTCTCTCAACATTTCGCTAACTCGGCTCCGCTCCTTGCCTCGGTGCAGGCGTGACCCGGTTCGCATCATTCGTTAGTCCGCTTCATTTAGGCCCCTTGACGGGTGTATCCGATTGGCTACATTTGATGCCATGAATACACTCCTCCAAACCGACGAATTCCGCGTCTGGCTTGGGACGTTGAAGGATATTCGGGCCAAGGCCGTCATCTTCAATCGTCTTGACCGCGCCACCAAAGGAAACTTCGGCGATGCCAAGGCTCTGGGAGGCGGCGTCTCTGAAATGCGAATCGATTCTGGCCTGGCTATCGAATCTATTACACCCGACGGGGCGAGATTGTTTACTTGCTGCTCGTTGGTGGCGACAAATCAACTCAGACCCGAGATATCCAGCGCGCTAAAACACTGCTCAAGTCTCTTCCCCAGGAGTAACCCATGACCAAGATCATCCCCTTCGATGTGGCCGACTTCCTCGATAGCGACGAGATGATCGCTGAATACCTATCTGTGGCCATGGAAGACCCTGATCCAGATCACTTCCTACAGGCCGTAGCAGCAGTTGCCCGTGCGCGAGGCATGACCCAACTAGCCAAAGACGCAGGGGTATCTCGCGAGAGTCTCTATAAAACCCTCGCCCCTGGCGCCAAGCCAAGGTACGAAACCGTATTCAAACTCATGCATGCCCTGGGTGTTCAATTCAAGGTGCAGGCTGCTCACTGAGTCTCGGCCTAACCTTCCACTCAACTCGGAACCCGATCGCTGTGCGCCAGTGTCCTCCAACAACTCAGCAGCCGTGTTCCGCAGCCATAGGGCCGGTTGGCTTCTTTCGTTGGGCAGGCCATTCCCATTCCTCCACGGAAACGGAGACTCCCATGGCTGATCACGATCGGTACTCGGAGACCAACCCTCGAAATTTGCCGCGCAGTCTTTTTGCGATCAGCTTGGGGTTGGCTTCGGTGGTGGCCCTTTCCCTCGGCACGGACCAGGTGCTTCACGTGGCAAAGGTCTACCCTCCTTGGGGCCAATCAATGCCTGAGCCCGTGCTCAATCTCCTCGCCCTTTCCTATCGATTGGGTTTTGGGGCTCTCGGCAGTTTTCTCGCCGCCAGGCTTTCACCGCGAAATCCCATGCGCCACGCCATGATCCTCGGGGTCGTCGGGTTCGCCTTGAGTCTGCTGGGTGCGGTCGCCACGATTCCAATGCATCTGGGCCCAAGTTGGTATCCAATGGCTCTCGTCGTAACGGCCTTGCCCATGGCTTGGCTTGGAGGCATCTTGGATCGTCCTCGGACAGTCTGATCCCCCCTTAGCCAAACCCATGCGCAAGCACCCAGTCACATTGACTTCCTTCGTCAGGCCTCCACATGATCCCCTTTCTTGTTCTGCTCTTCGGAATCAGCGCCCTTGTGGTCGCGCGGCTGATCCAAAAATCCGAAATCTACCAATACAAATGGGGCTACATGATATTCAAAGCGGACTACCCGATGGTGTTTCGCGCGATTTTCATCACCCTCTTTTTGGCTGGGGTGGCCGCCATCGCCTCCGGGTTGATCGGCTTGACCATGGGGTCAACCTGGAACCAGGCGCAAACACCCGCTCCGTCTAACTCTTCCCGTTAACCTTTGCCGCACCCGGCAGGGTAAACACCACACAGGTTCCCTGGCCCTCGGCACTCTCGATCCGGATTTCGCCGCCGTGGCCGCGGACAATCTCGCGGCAGATGCTGAGGCCCAGGCCGGTGCCCTTGCCTTCGGGTTTGGTGGTGAACATGGGACGGAAGACCTTGCCAAGCAGGTCGGCGGGAATGCCCTGGCCGGAATCGTGGAAGTGCAGTTCCCACCAGAGGCCGCCCGGGGTGCTCTCCTCGGCGGGCTTGGCTTTGATCTGCACGGCACCCCCGGCGGGCATGGCGTCCACGGCGTTGTTCATGAGGTTGAGGAAGAGCTGCTCCATCTGCTTGCGATCCACATCCAGGCAGCAGTCCTTCGGTGCCTCGGCCACCACGGTGATGCCATGAGCGGTCAAGGTGGGCGTCCACAGCTGCTGGAGGTCGAGGAGCAGGTCGGCGAAGGGCTGGGCCACGCGGTGGAGCTGGGGGCGGCGGGTGAGATCCAACAGGCGGCGCACGATATCGCCCACGCGCTGGATCTGGCCGCTGATGACACCCAGGCGCTCGCGGGTCTTGTCCGGCAGATCCTTCTGCGCGTCGAGCAGCTGAAGGTGGCCCGTCACCAGGTTGAGGGGGGTGCCCACCTCGTGCGCGAAAGTGGCTGTCAGTTGCCCGGCGACGGCCAGCCGCTCCTGGGCGCCCAGCTCTTCGCGCAGGAGCGCGTTGCGTTCCACCAGGGCCGCCAGCTCGTCGTTCTTGGTCTGCAGCTCGGAAAGGGCGATATCAATGCGGTCCTGCAGGTTGGTGTTCAGGCCGCGGATCTCCCGGATGAGGGATTCCCGCTCCTCGGCCGCCGACTGCAACCGCACGGCCATGTCGTTGAAGCGGGCGGCGATGAGGCCCAGCTCGTCGCTGCGGCGGACGGGGGCGCGGGCGCTGGATTCACCCTGTTCCAGCCGCTGCATGGTGAGGACCATGCCTTCGATGGGATCGCTGATGAGCACGCGGAGGATGAGCCAGAGCAGGATGAACTCACCCAGCAGCACCCCGGGAAGCGTGCGGAGGGTGCGGTTCAGGTTGTTGCCCCAGACCACCTCCCAGCGCTCCAGATCGCAGTAGGCCCGGATGAGGCCGATGGGGGGCTGACCCGGTTTGTGGGTGCGGATGGGCAGGTACACCTTCCAGGCCCGGCCGCCGGTGTTGAGGTCCACCAGCTCGGCCTGGGCCTTGGCCAGGGTCAGGTACGAGCCGATCTCGGGGCCCCAATCCACCACTTTCTCTTCCCCAGAGGAGCGCACCAGCTCCACTTCATTGCCCTTGCCTACGCGCTTGAAGACATCGATCTGGAAGATGCTGCGGTCGGGGCCGGCGATGCTGTCGAGCAGCTGGTCCAGCTTGTCGGGATCCTTGAAGGTGGGGTCGCGCTCCACCACATCGGTCTCCACGGTGCCCGCCGCTTCGATCACCAGCTTGCGCGAGTAGCTCTCCAGTTCCCGGCGGCTGTTGCGGATGATGTTGTAGGCCACGGCCACAGTGAGCACGCTGGTGACGAGGCCCAGCAGTACGAAGAGCTTGGCATGCAGGCTTCGCAGCCAGGCCAGGGGCCGGATCCGCAGGTGCCAGAAGCTCATGCGAGGGTTCCGTCCAGCGGAGGCAGCCCCAAGGCAGGTCGCACGAGCCGGGCAAAGGCGGCGGGATCCTGCTTCTGGGCCAGCTTGCCGAAGCGATCGAAGGCCGAGCGACGGTCCTCGGCCACATCGCCCAGGAGGTCAAGCACGCCCGCGCAAAGGGTCGGCCTCTCCCGGAGCCGGAGCCCCGCTTCCATGTCCCACAACAGGGCTTCCAGGGTGGCGAGATCGTGATGTTCACCCAGCGTGCTCTGGAGGGCCCGCAGGCCCTTGAGTACGGGCTCTGGCGGCTCGGCGAAGGCGCTCTCCAGGGCCTCGACGGCATAGCGCAGCTTCTTGATCCGGACGCGGCTCTTGTGCAGGGCGGCCGGATCCTCATGGGCGGCCAGGGTGGTCAGGTCACTCAGGGCCGACATGGCACGGGCTTCCAGGCAGGACCAGGCGGCTTCCTGCAAGGTGGTGGATTGGAAGGGATTCTGCAAGGTGGGCACATCGAGCAGACGGCGGAGGTCCGGCAGGCGCAGCCGATCGAGCGCCTTCTCCATGGCGCGGCGGGCCTTGGCGCGGTTGCGGTCCACCTGCTCCAGCAGGTGTTCGATGACCGCGGCCTGGGTGGGCGTGCGGCCGTCGAGGTGATGGTCCCGCAGGAATTCCGCGTGGACATCCAGCTCGCGGGGCAGGCCCAGGGTGTCCACCAGCCCTTTCAGTGCCCGACGCTGGCCCTTGTGGCCCGGGTAGATGTCGGCATCCACCAGGTCCAGTACGGCTCCGAGGCGGCGGGCAGATACGCGCACCTGATGGAGCTGCTCCATATCTTCAGCCCAATCCTTGGGTTCCAGCAGCTCCTGCAGGCGCGCGAGGCGAACCTCAAGGGCGCGATGAAGCAGGATCGCCAACTCAGCTGGATGCATCAGACAATTTTAGGGGTCGTTTCGAAATAACCACCGCTTTTCTGGTTATTTCGCTACGGCGTCTTATGCCGCCCTCCGCGCGGGCGACAGGACATTTCTGGACGGCGGCCTAGACTCAATTTATAAAAGCGAAAAAATGACGTAAACTGGAGAGACCATGGAACACATTCACATCAAGGGTGCCCGCGAGCACAACCTCAAGAATTTCGATCTGTCCCTGCCGCGCAATCAGCTGGTGGTGATCACGGGTCTGTCGGGTTCGGGCAAGTCCAGCCTGGCCTTCGATACGCTGTACGCCGAGGGCCAGCGGCGCTACGTGGAGAGCCTGTCGGCCTACGCCCGGCAGTTCCTCGATCAGATGGAAAAGCCCGACGTGGACAGCATTGAGGGGTTATCCCCGGCCATCTCCATCGAGCAGAAGACCACCAGCAAGAACCCCCGCTCCACCGTGGCCACGGTGACCGAGATCTACGACTACCTGCGCCTGCTCTACGCCCGCACGGGCAAACCCACCTGCGTGGCCTGCGGCAACGCCATCGCCAGCCAGACCATCCAGGAGATGACGGACCAGATCCTGGCCAAGCCCGAAGGCACCAAGCTGCAGCTCCTGGCCCCCGTGGTGCGGGGCCGCAAAGGCGAATACAAGAAGCTGCTGCAGGACCTCATGAAGCGTGGCTACATCCGGGCCCGGGTCAACGGCGAGATGCTCGATCTCACCGAAGGCATTCCCGATCTGGACAAGCAGAAGAAGCACACGTTGGAAGTCGTGATCGACCGCCTGAAAGTGAGCCCGGCCATCCAGTCGCGCCTGGCGGACAGCTTGGAAATCGCCTGCAACCTGGCCGAAGGCAGCGCCCTCATCCTCTTGGAGCCCGAAGGGGGCGCCGAGGCTCCGCGTGCAAAGGCGGGCGCGAAGGGCCGGGCCCCGGAGGGCACCGAGCAGCTCTTCTCCAGCAAGCTGGCCTGCAACAACACCAAGTGTGTGAAGTTCGGCCTGGGCCTGCCCGAGCTGGAGCCGCGCTCGTTCTCGTTCAACAGTCCCTATGGCGCCTGCCCCACCTGCGACGGCCTGGGTTTCAAGCGGCAGTTCGCGGAGGAGCTGATCATCCCCAATCCGGCACTCTCCATCGCCGAAGGCGCCATCCAGGCCAGCGGCTGGAAGAGCGTGAGCGAGGATGGCTGGCGCTCCCAGCTCATGGATCAGCTGGCCAAGAAGATGAAGTTCAGCCTCGACATGCCCTGGAAGAAGCTGCCCGCGGATGTCCGGCGCCTGCTGCTCCACGGCACCGAGAAGGAGATGCGCTTCACCTACGAAAGCAAGCGCAACCGCTACGACTTTGTCCACCACTTCGAGGGCATCATCGGCAACCTCGACCGCCGCTACCGCGAAACCACCAGCGAGGAGATCCAGGCGGAGCTGGAGCAGTCCATGCGTGTCATCCCCTGCGAAGAATGCGGTGGGCAGCGCTTGAAACCTGAGGTACTGGCGGTCTTCGTGGGTGGGCTGAATGTGGCCCAGGTCGTTGCCAAGAGCGTGCGGGATTCCCGGCAGTGGTTCGCCGATTTGTCTCTGGAAGGCAAGGATGCCGTCATCGCCGAAAAGGTGCTGAAGGAGATCCGCGAGCGGCTGGGCTTCCTGGACGATGTGGGCCTCGGCTACCTCACGCTGGATCGCAGCGCGGCCACGCTATCCGGTGGCGAAGGTCAGCGCATCCGCCTGGCCACGCAGATCGGCAGCAAGCTCCAGGGCGTGCTCTACGTGCTGGATGAGCCCAGCATCGGCCTGCACCAGCGGGACAACCTGCAGCTCATCCGTACGCTCCAGGAAATGCGCGACCTGGGCAACACCGTGCTGGTGGTGGAACACGATCTGGAAACCATTCTCGCCGCCGATCACGTGGTGGACATGGGCCCCGGCGCCGGGGAGCACGGGGGCATGGTGGTGGCCCAGGGCACGCCAGACGACATCCGCCGCACCCCCGGTTCCATCACCGGTGATTTCCTATCCGGGCGGGATTCGATCCCAGTACCCCGCAGGCGCCGCAAGGCCGAGCGCGGGTACCTGTCCATTCTCGGGGCCGAAGAGAACAACCTCAAGAAAGTGGACGCGGACTTCCCCATCGGGCTCGTCACCTGCGTGACCGGCGTCAGCGGCTCCGGCAAGAGCACCTTGGTGAATGAGATCCTCTACAAGGCCCTCGCGAACCAGCTCCACCAGGGCGTCCACATCGTGGGCAAGCACAAAACCATCAAGGGCCTCGAAGCCATCGACAAGGTCATCGACATCGACCAGGCGCCCATCGGCCGCACGCCGCGCAGCAACCCGGCCACCTACACGGGCCTGTTCACGCCCCTGCGCGAGCTCTTCGCCCAGCTGCCCGAGAGCAAGGCCCGCGGCTACGCGCCAGGCCGCTACAGCTTCAACGTGAAAGGCGGCCGCTGTGAGAAGTGTGAGGGCGACGGCGTCCTCAAGATCGAGATGCACTTCCTCCCGGATGTGTACGTCACCTGTGAGCAGTGCAAGGGCAAGCGCTACAACCGCGAAACCATGGAGATCCACTACAAGGGCAAGAGCATCTCGGATGTGCTCAACATGACGGTGGAGGAGGCCCTGGGGGTCTTCGGCCCCATCCCGGTGTTGGCCAACAAGTTGCAAACCCTCATGGATGTGGGCCTGGGCTACATCCGCCTGGGCCAGAGTGCGACCACGCTGTCCGGCGGCGAAGCCCAGCGCGTGAAGCTGGCGAAAGAGCTGAGCAAGCGCGCCACGGGCCGCACCGTCTACATCCTGGACGAACCCACCACCGGCCTGC
>Ga0302290_10000379_pt1 | contig 9756 bp, 8 predicted proteins | sample III_Fen_N1_3_FD_194547 | JGI IMG/M metagenome (GOLD analysis project Ga0302290, IMG submission 194547) | Peat permafrost microbial communities from Stordalen Mire near Abisko, Sweden - III_Fen_N1_3 | ecosystem: Environmental > Terrestrial > Soil > Wetlands > Permafrost | place: Sweden: Abisko... | reverse complement strand
GAAAAGCACAGTGTTCCTTATCGCCGCTGTGGAAAACTGATCGTTGCAACCAGTGAGGAGCAAAAAGGAAGGCTAGAGAGTCTGTATGCACAAGGTGTGACCAATGGTGTCACTGGCCTCAAAATGCTTAACGCTCAGCAAGCGCTGCAACTGGAACCGGAGTTGCGCTGTGTCGCAGCCCTATTTTCTGCTGATACGGGCATCGTGGATAGTCATGGATTGATGCTGGAAATTCTTGGGGATGCGGAGCGTTATGGCGCGATGTTCGCGCGTCAAAGTGCTCTTGTGCGTGGAGATGTGTCAGCAAGAGAGATTTGCCTCGATATTGAGTCACCAGATGGACTTTCCTTATTGCGAACTCCTGTTGTGATTAATGCAGCAGGGCTATCTGCTCAACAGGTGGCGACATCACTGGATGGCTTCCCTTCTAATTGCATTCCGCCTACTTATTGGGCTAAAGGCAACTATTACGCTCATACGGCTAAAGTGCCATTTTCGCATTTGATCTATCCAGTTCCAGAGCCTGGTGGTCTAGGTGTTCACTTGACTTTGGATATTGGAGGGCAAGGACGTTTTGGGCCTGATGTTGAGTGGATTTCTGAACTTAATTACAGCGTAGATCCGAGTAGGGCGGAGCGCTTCTATAACGAAGTGCGACGTTATTGGCCCTTCCTGCAGGATGGGGCACTGGCACCAGCTTTTTGTGGTATTCGCCCCAAGATTACCGGGCCCGGAGAGGCTTCTGCTGACTTTCTGATTCAAGGGCCTGAAAATCACGGAATAGCTGGATTGGTGAACCTGTTTGGTATTGAGTCCCCAGGTTTGACTTCCTCTTTGGCTATTGCGGAGCATGTAGCAGCCATAATTAATTCGTGATAGATCATCAAGTGGCAATTCTTGAAATTTCTCTCGCAAGGCTACCCGTATAATTCGCCATCTTTCATTTTTTGCCCCCTCCATGCAGGTATTCGCCCTCGGCCTCAACCACGTAACCGCTCCTCTCGCCGTGCGCGAGCAGGTGGCGTTTGACGTGGTCGGGCTGCCCAAGGCCCTGCATGACCTGTTGCGGGGCAATGCGGTGCGGGAGGCGGCGATCCTGTCCACCTGCAACCGCACCGAGCTGTACTGCGCCACGGACCGGCCTGATGCCATCACGCCGGTGAAGGAATGGCTGGCGGATTACCACGCTTTGCCGGGCCCCCATATTCACCCCCATCTCTACACTCATCCCCAACGGGATGCGATTCGCCACATGTTCCGTGTCGCCAGCGGTCTGGATTCCATGGTGCTGGGCGAGCCCCAGATCCTTGGCCAGATGAAGCAGGCGGCCCGGGCGGCGGAAGAGGCAGGGAGTCTTGGTTCCTTCCTTGGTCGCCTGTTTCAACGCACTTTTGAAGTGGCCAAGGAAGTCCGCTCGACCACGGCCATCGGTGCCAATACGGTATCCATGGCGGCCGCGGCGGTGCATTTGTCGGGCCGCGTCTTCGACAGCATTTCCAAACAGAAGGTGCTGTTCATCGGCGCCGGGGAAATGATCGAACTCTGCGCCGCCCACTTTGCTGCCGAACAGCCGAGCAAGATCACCATTGCCAACCGCACGCCGGAGCGGGCCCAGTCTCTGGCGGGTCGCATCCGTGCCGACGTGATCCGCCTTGATGAACTGGGGGACCGCCTGGGCGAGTACGACATCGTGGTGTCCTGCACCGGTAGCCCTTTGCCCATGGTGGGCCTGGGCATGGTGGAACGGGCTTTGAAGCAGCGTCGTCACCGGCCCATGGTGATGGTCGATCTGGCGGTGCCCCGCGACATCGAAGCCGAAGTGGCGCGATTGGACGATGTGTTCCTCTATACCCTGGACGATCTGGGGCAGATCGTGGAAGCCGGTCTCGAATCCCGCCAGTCCGCCGTGGTGGAGGCGGAAGCCATCATCGACCATCAGGTGAACAGCTTCCTGCATTGGGTGGATTCCCGCGAAGTGGTACCGGTCATCCGTGCCCTGCGTGACAGTGCTGAACAAGTCCGCCACCATGAACTGGAACATGCCCTCAAAGCCCTGCATCGCGGGGATGATCCGGCCAAGGTGCTGGAGGCTTTGTCCCGGGGCATTACCAACAAGCTCATGCATCCGCCTACCCAGGCTCTGAATCAGGCCGAAGGTGCCGAGCGCGCCCGGGTGGCCGGGCTGCTGGCGGACATTTACCACCTCAATCCCAACACTTCTTCCGACAAGTAGCGCCGAAAGCCCGACGTCTGTCCGCAGAGGGCCGGCGTCGGGCTTTTGCGTGGGTACTTATCGCCTCGACCATGGCCATGAAAAAAAGCATACGTGACAAGCTCCAGCACCTGACGGAACGCAAGGAAGACATCGAAGCCTTGATGTCCAGCGAAGAGGCGACCAAGGACATGGACGCCTACCGCCGCATGACCAAGGAAGGGGCCGAGATCGAGCCTGTGGTGGCCCTCTACGCTGCTTACCGCAAAGCCGAGGCCGACCTGGCCGGAGCCGAGGAAATGCTGTCCGACCCTGACATGAAGGAACTGGCGGCAGAAGAAATCGATGCCGCCAAGGCCACCATCCAGAAGCTGGAAGATGACTTGCAGATCGCCCTGCTGCCCAAGGATCCCAACGACGACAAGAACCTGTTTCTGGAAATCCGTGCCGGTACCGGCGGCGACGAATCGGCCCTGTTCGCCGGCGACCTGTTCCGCATGTATTCCCGCTATGCCGAAGCCCAGCGCTGGAAGGTGGAGGTGGTGTCCCACAACGAGTCGGACCTGGGCGGTTATCGGGAAATCATCTGCCGCATCGTCGGTCAAGGGGCTTACTCCAAGCTCAAGTTCGAATCCGGCGGTCATCGGGTGCAGCGCGTTCCCGCCACCGAATCCCAAGGCCGCATCCACACTTCGGCCTGCACCGTGGCGGTGATGCCCGAGGCGGACGAACTGGAAGAAGTGCAGATCAACCCCGCCGACCTGCGCATCGACACCTTCCGCGCCTCCGGTGCCGGCGGTCAGCACATCAACAAGACCGACTCCGCCGTGCGCATCACCCACATTCCCACCGGCATTGTCGTGGAATGCCAGGACGACCGCTCCCAGCACCGTAACAAGGCCCAGGCCATGAGCGTGCTGGCGGCCCGCATCAATGACGTTCAGACCCGGGAGCAGCAGCAGAAGATTGCCTCCACCCGCAAGAGTTTGATCGGCAGCGGAGACCGTTCCGAACGCATCCGTACCTACAATTTTCCCCAGGGGCGTATGACCGACCACCGCATCAATCTGACCCTCTACAAGCTGGATGCGGTCATGCAAGGTGATCTGGACGAACTGGTAAATGCCCTGACCTCTGAGCATCAGGCCGAACTGCTGGCCGCCCTTTCGGACGAGTCAGCTTGAGTGCTGCAACTACCGTCGGCGCTGCCCTGCAAACCGCCCGGCAAAGCATTCCCCTGAGCGAAGCCCGGCTACTGTTGGGCTATTTGCTGGGGAAAAATCTGGCCTGGATCGAAGCCCACCGCGACGATGCTCTGCTTGCCGAAGCGGCGGAGCGCTTTGCTGCTTGTGTAGCACGTCGCGCCCAAGGTGAGCCGGTGGCCTATCTGCTGGGCTTGCGGGAGTTCTACGGACGGGATTTCAGCGTGGGCCCGGCCGTGCTGATTCCCCGCCACGAAACAGAACTGTTGGTGGAGCTTGCCCTGGCAAAAGTGAAGACGGTGTCCGCTCCTGCTGGCCCGGCCATTGTGGACCTGGGGACCGGGAGCGGCTGTATTGCCATCACCCTCGCCCTGGAGGCGCCTTCCGCTCAGGTGATGGCCGTGGATGCCTCGACGGAAGCACTGGCGGTGGCCGGGGCCAATGCTGCCGCGCTGGCAGCGCCGGTCAACTTTGTTCAAGGCAGTTGGTTCGAGCCCCTGGCCGGGAGCCGCTTTCACCTCATTGTTTCCAACCCGCCCTATATCTGCGCCGACGATCCTCACCTGAAGCAGGGCGATGTCCGCTTCGAGCCAGCCTCGGCCTTGGCCAGCGGCCCCTCCGGGCTGGACGACATTCGCGCCATTGCCTGCGGAGCCCCGGCCCATCTGCATCCCGGCGGCTGGCTGCTGTTCGAGCATGGCTACGACCAGGCCGAGGCCATGGTTGGGGTCTTCGAAGAGGCAGGCTTTAGCACCATTGAGCAGCATCGCGACCTGGCCGGCATTGTCCGGGTGACCTTGGGCCAATGGTTGGGGTGAAGTTCGCATTGACCCAAACCCGCCGCACCGGTAAACTTAATCCGATTATTTTTGTCGGGTATTGAAAGGGATTAAAGATGAGCGACGTACAACAGCAGATCAAAGACACCGTGACCCAGAACCCTGTGGTGCTCTACATGAAGGGCAACGCGCAGTTTCCCCAATGCGGTTTTTCCGGCCGCGTGGTGCAGATTCTCAAGGCCTGTGGCCTGAACAAGTTCGTTACTGTCGATGTGCTGGCCGACGAAAACATCCGCCAGGGCATCAAGGATTATTCCAACTGGCCCACCGTGCCCCAGCTCTACATCAATGGTGAATTCATCGGCGGCGCCGACATCGCCACCGAGATGTACCAGGCCGGTGAGTTGCAGCCCCTGCTGGAGCCCATCGTCAAGGCTCAGTAAGCCTCGCGGCGCTTCGCTAGTTCCAAGCCAGACTTCCTCGCGGGGTCTGGCTTTTATTCTTTCCGAGTATCGATTCCATGCCTGCAAATCTGCGCCGCTATCTGCCTGCGCTCGCCTTGACCGTACTTTCCCTGACCTGGGGCTACACCTGGGTGGTGGCCAAGCAGGCCCTGACCTTCGCCCCGCCTTTTGCTTTTGCGGCAGAGCGCTGTATCGGCGGCGCTTTGTCCCTGCTGGTGGTGCTCAAGCTCATGGGTCGCCCGCTAAAACTGGTGATGCCCTGGCAGACCCTGATGATCGGTCTGGCCCAGGTTTCCGGTTTCATGGTGTTTCAGACTTGGGCGTTGGTGGAAGGGGGGCCGGGCAAGACGGCGGTGCTGATCTTCACCATGCCCATCTGGACCCTGCTCATGGCTTGGCCCATCCTCGGTGAGCGGATTCGGGGCAGCCAGTGGTTGGCGGCCCTGAGCACCCTGACCGGTCTGCTGCTGATCATCGAGCCCTGGGATATGCATTCGAGCCTGTTCAGTAAATTCCTCGGCGTCATGGCGGCCCTGTGCTGGGCGGTCGGCACCATCCTGGTCAAACGACTGCGGTCGCGGCATCCGGTGGATTTGCTGACCCTGACCACCTGGCAAATGATTTTCGGTGCGGTGCCCCTGATTGCCTTGGCCTGGATCATCCCCGAGCGGCCCACCGACTGGTCGCTGCACTTTGTCGGCATCCTCAGCTTCATGGCCATAGGCAGTACGGCCCTGTGCTGGTGGCTGTGGATTTACATTCTGGATCGGGTGCCGGCCTGGGAGGCCAGTCTGTCGGTGCTGGGAACACCGGTGGTGGCGATTTTGTCGTCCCGCCTGCTGCTCGGCGAAGACTTCAAGGTGCTTGAAGTCACCGGCATTCTGCTCATCGGCGGCGGGCTGGCCCTGTTGTCCCTGATCGGGTGGGCCGCCAGCCGCCGTCGGGCGGTTTAGTCCGTCGTCTTGGGTTTGCTCAGACCGCCAAGCAAGGCAGCTACTGGGCGCAAGGGGCGACGGGGCAAGGGATCACTGGACGAGTTGTCCCCAGTTGCAGGTTGCGACTTGGCTTCGTAGGGTTTGCTGAAGTCGAAGCCGTCTGCTGCCAGTTTGGGCTTGGGCACATGGCTGCTGCTGGAAGGCAGCTTGACCGAGGCGCGGGGGCCGTGGGAACGATGTTCTTCCCGTTCCTTCATGTGGCCATGGCGGGGCTTGTCGTCTCGCTGGATCGGCGCACCGGGTTCGAAGCCGGGGACAACGACCTGCTCAATCTTGATCTTGATGAGTTTTTCAATATCGTCCAGACGGCCTTTTTCTTCCGGGGCCACTAGGGAGATGGCATTGCCCTTCTTGCCTGCGCGACCGGTGCGGCCGATACGGTGCACGTAGTCTTCGGCGGTGTGGGGCAGCTCGTAGTTGACCACGTGGGGCAGATCATCAATGTCCAGACCCCGGGCGGCCACGTCGGTGGCTACCAGCACCTGCACGGTGCCGGCCTTGAAGGCGATCAGGGCGTCGGTTCGCTGTTGCTGGCTCTTGTCGCCGTGGATGGCGTCGGCCTTGATGCCCGCCCGGTCAAGCCAGGTGGCAAGGCGGCTGGTGCCGAATTTTGTGCCGACGAAAACCAGCACCTGCTTCAGGTCGTTTTCCTTCAGCATGTGCAGCAGCAGGTGGCGCTTGTTGTCGGCGGCCACCGGGTGCATGCGGTGGGTGATGGTGTCGTTCACCTGATTGCGCCGGGCCACTTCAATCAGCTTGGGCGCCTTCAACATGGTGTCGGCGAGCTTCTTGATCTCGTTGGAGAAGGTGGCCGAGAACAGCAGGCTCTGGCGGTTGGCCGGCAGCATGGCCAGAATACGTTTGATGTCGGGCACGAAGCCCATGTCCAGCATACGGTCGGCTTCGTCCAGCACCAACACTTCCACTTGATTGAAGCTGACGCTCTTCTGCTCCACGTGGTCGAGCAGACGGCCCGGCGTGGCGACGATGATTTCGCGGCCTTCGCGCAGTTCGGCAATCTGGGGGCGGATGTCCACGCCACCGTAAATACACACGGAGCGCAGGGGCAGGAACTTGCTGTAGGTTTTGACGCTTTCGTGCACCTGCATGGCCAATTCCCGCGTTGGCGCAAGAATCAGCGCCCGCACCGGATGCTTGGCCGGGGAGGGAGAACTGGTGGCGTGACGGGCGAGCCGTTGCAGCAGGGGCAGGGTGAAACCAGCTGTCTTACCAGTACCGGTCTGGGCGCCGCCCATCACGTCAAAGCCTTGCAGCACGATAGGAATCGCCTGGGCTTGAATCGGTGTCGGGTGGGTGTAGCCGGTTTCGGCAATGGCTTTCAGCAATTCGGCATTGAGGCCGAGATCGGTGAATTTGATTTGTTCTGCAGGGGCTTCGACCGGAGCCGCAATGGTGGCAGCAGTGGGGGCCGCCGCGGGGGTGACGTTGTCGTCCGTAGTTTGTGTATTCATTGATACTCCTGAATCGGCCCGCTTGTCATGACGACAAGGTCCGGTTCAGGCGGAAACCACATTTGGGGTTAAAGCGGCCAGAGGTGGACTTGAAAATGTCCGGGGCCGAAGAGAACGCGCCAACCGGCAGGGCGCGACACTGGGCAATTGTACCTGAGCAGCCGCAATCCAGCCGGGAAACCTCCGGCCCTTAAAATGGTCACATCCCTTTCTCCACTTCAGACGGACGTCATGAAAATCAGAACATTAGGCAATAGCGACCTTCAGGTTTCCCAAGTCTGCCTCGGCACTATGACCTTCGGCCAGCAAAACAGCGAGGCCGAGGCCCATGCCCAGTTGGATTATGCCCAGGCTCAGGGCATCAATTTCATCGACGTGGCCGAGATGTATCCGGTACCGGCCAAGGCCGAAACCACCGGGCGGACCGAGCAATACGTGGGGACTTGGCTCAAGAGCCAACCTCGAGAAAAGGTGATCCTGGCTACCAAGGCCACCGGGCCGGGGCGGACCATGAACTGGATTCGAGAAGGGCAACTCAACTTCACCCAGGCAAACCTGCAAAGGGCCTTGGAGGGTTCCCTCAAGCGCTTGCAGACGGACTACGTGGACCTTTACCAGTTGCACTGGCCTGACCGGAATGCCCCCACCTTTGGTGGCTACCATTTCAATCCGGAACAGGAGCGGGACACCGTCCCTTTGCGGGAAACCCTGGAGGCTCTTGCTGCCTTGATCAAGGTCGGGAAGGTGCGCCACTGGGGGCTTTCCAACGAAACACCCTGGGGCCTGATGAGTTTCCTTCGCCTTGCTGATGAACTGGGCTTGCCTCGGCCCGTCTCCTGCCAGAACGCCTACAACTTGATCAACCGTACTTGGGAAAACGGTCTGTCAGAGGTCGGTTACCGGGAAAAGGTCAGCCTGCTGGCCTATTCGCCCCTGGCTTTTGGCCATCTGTCTGGCAAGTATTTGCAAGATCCCAAGGCCGTCGGCCGGGCCACGCTGTTTGAAGGGTTTGCCGGGCGCTACAACAAGCCCAACACCAGCAAGGCAGTCGAAGCTTATGCCGCACTGGCCCGGCAGCACGGGCTGACTCCGGCCACCTTGGCCCTGGCTTTTGGCTATGGCCGCTGGTGCGTGACGAGCAACATCATCGGCGCCACGACACAGGAACAATTGAAGGAAAACATTGCCGCTGCAGACGTGACTTTGTCGCCCGAAATACTGGCCGCGATTGAGCAGATTCACTTGGAGTATCCCAACCCAGCGCCCTGAGCGTCTTGATTGGAATGAATCTTGGGCGTAATGCCCAAGGGCTCAGGCGTAGTGCACCGAGCCGAGGTTGGCGGAGATTTTTCCGTTGGCCTTGAGCTTGTTGTTGGCCGGGGCATCAACCTTGGTTTCTGGTTTGGCCGGTGAGCCGGGTTTTGCATCAGCAGGTTTTTCACCAGGCTTCAACTCGGCACCCTCTTTGCCATCCTTGTTGGCGGCATCGGCGGCTTCACCTTCGGTCGTCGCTGCGGGAACGGGGACGGGCTCCGGTTCTGGCGGCTGGGGTAGCGCGGCGAGATTGTTTTCCCGCATATAGGCATCCATGTCCTTCCAGCCGTTGAAGATGGAGGCCTTGGTGATGTACTTGTTTTTCTTGTCTTTTTGCGCCCGGGCGTAACACTCTTCAAGGGCGCGGTCCGTCTGCCGGCAGGCACTGCCGATGGCTTTACCTTCAGCATCCTGCCGGGCCTGGGTTTGGGCCGGAGTTTCAATGCCCAATTGATCACAGCCGGCCAACAGGGGCAGGGTGATCAGTCCGGCAAGAAGAAAACGGAGGGCAGGGCGCAAGAGTGCAGTGTCCGGTAAGGGGTCAACGAGATTTTACGGCAGCAGATTGCGCTTCTTTAGCCCCATTGCGCCAAAAGACGGTTTTGGGGCTGGTCGCGGGATCTATTCTTCGTCGGGAACGATGGCCGTGGCTTCGATTTCTACCTTGGCGGCATCCTCCACCAGTTCAGATATCTGGATCACCGACATGGGGGGGTAAAAGCGGCCCATGACTTCCATGTAGGCTTTTCCCAGCCCGACGGCCTGGGCCAGATATTCGCGCTTGTCGGTGACGTACCAGGTCATGCGCACGATGTGTTCGGGTTTGCCGCCAGCCGCCCGCACCACATCTGCCACGTTTTTCAGAGCTTGTTTGGCTTGAGCGGTGAAGTTGTCGCTGACGAAACGGCACTCGGCATCCCAGCCCACCTGGCCGGCAATGCTGACGTAACTGCCTTTGGCCTTGATGCCGTTGGAAAAGCCGCGGGGGCGAGCCCAACCTTCGGGTTGAATGATCTGATGGGGGGTAGTTGTCATTGGGGTGGGGGTTGGGGTTGCTGTCTCTACAACGGCCTGGACAGTTTTACGGGCTTCTTCCCGCAGCTTGAAACGCTGCAGCTTGCCTGTTTCGGTACGAGGCAAGGCCTCGCGGAAATCGATCACTCGCGGGTATTTGAACGGGGCCAACAGGCCCTTGACGTGATTCTGGAGTTCTTTGGCCAGCTCAGGGCTGGCCTCAAAGCCGGAGGCGGGAACGACGAAGGCCTTGACCAGTTGGCCCCGCTCTTCGTCGGGGACGCCGACCACCGCGCATTCCGCC
>Ga0302290_10000376_pt1 | contig 9816 bp, 7 predicted proteins | sample III_Fen_N1_3_FD_194547 | JGI IMG/M metagenome (GOLD analysis project Ga0302290, IMG submission 194547) | Peat permafrost microbial communities from Stordalen Mire near Abisko, Sweden - III_Fen_N1_3 | ecosystem: Environmental > Terrestrial > Soil > Wetlands > Permafrost | place: Sweden: Abisko... | reverse complement strand
ACCCGGCGCCTTGTCGGCCAGTAGCAACTTGAGATAACTGTGGCAGTGGTCGCAGGTTTCTGCCCGGGCGGGGCCATCCTGACTCTCGATGAAACGGTAGCTCACATTGCTGCCATCACCACAGGCAACGCAGGCAGCGCGGACGTGATGCCAGGCGGTGTTGCACTGACCGCAGTGGAGATAGCGCAGACCGCTGGCCTTGCCGACATGGTGGATGCCGGCGACAGGGGCACTGCCGCAGACCGGACAGGTATGGGCAGTGGCCGGGGCATGAATGTCTTCAGCATTGAGACTTGCCGCGTGACGGGTCCAGGCGACTTGCTGCGCGGCGACGATGAAGGGAGCCAGTTGCAGATCGCCGGCTTCCGCTTGTCCCGCTTCCAACCGTTCGGCCAGGGGCAGCAGCACATCATCCCCCGCCGTACTCAGGATGTTGACGGCGGTCAGGATGGGCAGGGGCAGATGGTTTGCCAGCAGGGCATCAAGGATCGCCCTCAGATCCTGACGCCATTGTTCTTCCGGCGTGGCGGCAGCTTCAAGATTTTGCTCGGCGACTTTTTGCTGGGCATCGCTCAGGCTGGCGATGAAGGCAATCCATTCGTTCAGGCTGCTGCCGGGTACCAACTGGTGCAGACGTTCGGCCCGCAAACCGAAAATCCTGGCGAAGTCCGGCAGACGCAGGGGGGAAGGAGATTGTCCGGGCACCAGGCCAGCTTCGGCCATGGCGATCTCGGTATCGGAATTGATTGCATGCATGGTGGGGCGTGTCCAGCAGAGAAAGTTCTTCTTCAAACAGAAGCCCGGCAGCCAAGGGCTGCGCTGGGCGAAAGGCAATGTACCGCAAGAAGCGTGCGGCCTGCAGCGCCTTGGAGGCAATCAGCAAAAAGCAGGGCCGGTGCGGCATTGCAGCGCAATAACGGGGCTTATCCCTTTAGTGAAATGGGTCATTCTGTCCATTCTGCCGGGACAGAATGACCCACATATTTCTATGCCTTTAGGCAAAGCCACGGAATTGACAGGGTTTTCCTCCGTGGCATGAAAACTGCCCGTGAAACGCCATACGAAGCGGCCCGGCACTGCCCCATTTGCAAATGCCCCGGCCAAAGACGTCACCGCTTCCCTAGGAGGATTCATGCAAGTTACACGGCGGCAGTTTTTCAAGATCACGACCGCAAGCGTTTCCGCTTCCGGCCTGACCCTGCTGGGCCTTTCCCCGGCAACAGCCCTGGCCGAGGTGCGCCAGTACAAGCTGGCCCGGGCCAAGGAAATCCGCAACACCTGTCCTTACTGTTCCGTCGGCTGCGGCGTACTGATGTACAGCCTGGGCGACGGCGCCAAGAACGCCAAGGCCGAGATCATCCATATCGAGGGCGACCCCGATCACCCCGTCAGCCGCGGCTCCCTGTGCCCCAAGGGCGCAGGCCTGCTGGACTTCATCCATAGCCCCAACCGGCTCAAGTATCCCGAAGTGCGGGAAGCGGGCAGCAGCGAATGGAAGCGCATCTCCTGGCATGAAGCCGTAGAGCGCATTGCCAAGCACATGAAGGCCGACCGGGACGCCAACATCATCGCCAAGAACGCCGATGGCGTGCCGGTGAACCGTTGGATTTCCACCGCCATGCTGACTGCTTCGGCATCGTCCAACGAGACCGGCATCCTCACCCAGAAGTTCATGCGCTCCTTGGGCATCGTCGGTACCGACGCCCAGGCCCGGGTCTGCCACGGCCCCACCGTGTCGGCCCTGGCCTCGACCTTTGGTCGCGGCGCCATGACCAACACCTGGGTGGACATCAAGAACGCCGACTTCATCCTGATCATGGGTGGCAACCCCGCCGAAGCCCACCCGGTGGGTTTCAAGTGGGCCATCGAAGCCAAGAAAAAAGGCGCCCACATTGTGGTGGTGGACCCGCGCTTCAACCGCTCGGCCGCAGTGGCCGACGAATACGTGCCGATCCGCGCCGGCTCCGACATTGTTTTCCTGGGCGGCATCATCAACTGGCTGATCGCCAACGACAAGATTCAGTGGGACTACGTCAAGGCTTTCACCAACGCCAGCTACATCGTCAATGAAGGTTTCCATTTCGACGAAGGCCTGTTCTCCGGCTTTGACGAAAGCAAGGGCAAGTACGACCGCGCCACCTGGAGCTACGAGCTGGATGCCAAGGGCAACGCCAAGACCGACCCGAGCCTGAAGCACCCCCGCTGCGTGTGGAATCTGATGAAGGACCACTACGCCCGCTACACCCCCGAGGTGGTGACGGACATCACCGGCAGCCCGAAGGAAGGATTCCTCTCGGTGTGCAAGTACCTGGGCGAAACCAGTACCGCCACCAAGGTCGGCACCATCCTCTACGCCCTGGGCTGGACGCAACACACGGTGGGTGCCCAGAACATTCGCACCATGGCCATGATCCAGCTGCTGCTGGGCAACATCGGCATGGCCGGCGGCGGCGTCAATGCCCTGCGCGGCCACTCCAATATTCAAGGTCTGTCCGACCTGGGCCTGCTGTCCACCAGCCTGCCCGGCTACCTGACCCTGCCCAACGAAAAGGCCCACGGCACCTTCGCCGACTATCTGGAGAAGAACACGCCCAAGGCCCTGCAACCGGGCCAGCTCAACTACTGGAGCAACACGCCCAAGTTCTTCGTCAGCCTGCTCAAGTGGTTCTGGGGTGACAAGGCCACCAAGGAAAACAACTGGGGCTACGACTGGCTGCCCAAGTGGGACAAGATGTACGACGTGCTGCAGGTCATGGACCTGATGCACCAGGGCAAGGTGAACGGCTTCATCGTGCAGGGCTTCAACCCCCTGACTTCACTGCCCGACGCGAAGAAGACTTCCGCCTCCTTTGCCAAGCTCAAGTACATGGTGGTGATTGATCCCATCACCACGGAGACTTCCAGCTTCTGGCGTAACCACGGCGAAAGCAATGACGTGGATACCGCCAGCATCAAGACCGAAGTGTTCCGCCTACCCTCCACCTGCTTTGCCGAGGAAGACGGTGCCATCGTCAATTCCTCCCGCTGGTTGCAGTGGCACTTCAAGGGGGCCGATGCTCCCGGCGAAGCCAAGACCGACCAGGAGATCATTGCCGAGCTGTTCACCGCTCTGCGCAAGCTCTATCAGGACGAAGGCGGTGCCGTGGCCGAGCCCATCCTCAACCTGTCCTGGCCCTACAAGAACCCCATGGACCCGACGCCGGAAGAACTGGCGAAGGAACTCAATGGCCGCGCTTTGGCGGACATTCCCGACCCCAAGAATCCCGGCCAGTTCCTGGTCAAGAAGGGCGAGCAGATTCCCGGTTTCGCCGTGTTGCAGGACGATGGTTCCACCATGAGTGCCTGCTGGATTTTTGCCGGTAGCTGGACCCAGGCCGGCAACCAGATGGCCCGCCGCGACAACAGCGATACGGGGCTGGGCAACACCCCGGGCTGGGCCTGGGCCTGGCCGGCCAACCGCCGCATCATCTACAACCGTGCCTCCTGCGACGCCGCCGGCAAGCCCTGGGACCCGAAGCGCAAGCTGATCGCCTGGAACGGCGAAAAGTGGGCCGGGGCCGATGTGCCCGACTTCAAGGTGGACTCCGCCCCCGCTGATGGCATGAACCCCTTCATCATGAATCCCGAAGGTGTCGGTCGCCTGTTCTGCGTGGACAAGCTGGTAGACGGTCCTTTCCCCGAGCACTACGAGCCCATGGAAAGCCCCATCGGCACCAACCCGCTGCACCCCAAGGTGATCACCAGCCCGGCGGTGCGCATCTTCAAGGCCGACAAGGATCGCCTCGGCACCCACAAGGATTTCCCCTACGTTGGCACCACCTACCGCCTGACGGAACACTTCCAGTTCTGGACCAAGAATGTGCGTCTCAACGCCATTGCCCAGCCGGAGCAGTTCATCGAAGTGGGCGAAACCCTGGCGGCAGAAAAAGGCATCAAGGCCGGCGACTGGGTCAAGGTCAGTTCCAACCGGGGCTACATCAAGGCCAAGGCCGTGGTGACCAAGCGTATCCGCGCCCTCACCGTCAATAAACAGACCGTACACCAGATCGGCATTCCCCTGCACTGGGGCTGGGAGACCGTGGCCAAGAAGGGCTTCCTCTCCAACAACCTGCCGCCGGCCGTGGGCGACTGCAATACGCAGACGCCGGAATACAAGGCCTTCCTGGTGAACATTGAAAAGATCTGAGGCACGACATGGCTCTGCATTCCCTCGACATCCTGCGCCGCTCCGCCACCACCACGCCCGCCCCCCAGGCGCGCAACCCCATGGAAGTGGCCAAGCTCATCGACGTTTCCATCTGCATCGGCTGCAAGGCCTGCCAGGTGGCCTGCTCTGAATGGAACGAACTGCGGGAGGAAGTTGGTTCCTGCGTCGGCGTTTACGACAACCCCACCGACCTTTCCGCCCAGGCCTGGACGGTGATGCGCTTCAACGAAGTGGAAGAAAACGGCAAGCTGGAATGGCTGATCCGCAAGGACGGCTGCATGCACTGCGCCGACCCCGGCTGCCTCAAGGCCTGCCCTTCCCCCGGCGCCATCATCCAGTACAAGAACGGCATCGTGGACTTCCACGAAGAGAACTGCATCGGCTGCGGCTACTGCGTCACCGGCTGTCCCTTCAACGTGCCCCGCATCTCCAAGGATGACGGTAAGGCCTACAAGTGCTCCCTCTGTTCCGACCGCGTGGCGGTGGGCCAGGAACCGGCTTGCGTGAAGACCTGCCCTACCGGCGCCATCCAGTTCGGTTCCAAGGAAGACATGATCGACGTGGCCAACACCCGTGTGGCCGACCTGAAGAAGCGTGGCTACGACCAGGCCGGTCTCTACAACCCGGAAGGCGTCGGCGGCACCCACGTCATGTATGTGCTGCACCACGCCGACCGGCCCGAGCTGTACAACGGCCTGCCGGTGAATCCCACCATCAGCGCCCTGGTAGGCCTGTGGAAGGGCTTCGCCAAGCCCCTGGCCATGCTTTCCCTGGGCGCCCTGGCCCTGGGCAGCCTGTTCCATTACGTGACCAAGGGCCCCAATGAGGTATCCAAGGAAACCGAGAATGAAATCGAGAAGGAGGATGCATAAATGATCCGCGATCCCAAGGACATCAAGCGCTACAACGCCTCGGAACGGGCCAACCACTGGGTGGTGGGCATCAGTTTCATTTTGCTCGCCCTCTCCGGTCTCGCCTTTTTCCACCCGGCCTTCTTCCCGCTCACCCAGTTCTTCGGCGGGCCCGTCTGGTCCCGCATCCTGCATCCCTACATCGGCGTGCTGATGGCGACGGCGTTCACCGTGATCTTCTTTCGCTTCCGCCACCTGAACAAGGTAACGCCCATCGACATCGAATGGCTGAAAAAGGCCAAGAACATGGTGGACGGCAACGACCACGACATGCCGGAACAGGGCAAGTACAACGGCGGCCAGAAGATGATGTTCTGGGCCCTGGCGGGCTGCATGCTGGCCATGACCCTGTCGGGCCTGCTGATCTGGCGCGCCTGGTTCCATTTCGACATCACCCTGGTTCGCCTCGGCGCCGTGGTACACGCGGCAGCCGGCGTCACCATGATCGGTTTCATCATGGTCCACGTCTATGCCGCCATCTGGGTCAAGGGCACCATCCGCGCCATGTGGTACGGCACGGTGACCCGGGCCTGGGCCAAGCAGCATCACCGTGGCTGGTATCGGCAGATCACGGGCAAATAAGCTGAACCTTGCCCGCAACCACGCCATGAACCTGACGCCCTTTGCCACCGCCATCGCCGGCGATGAGACTGGCCCCGACAACTGCGGCGGACACGCCACCACGGCCACCTGTCGGGTGCTGCGGCTGGAGCGGGGCAGCCTCATGGCGGCGGAAGATCAGGTCATTGAGGAAGTCCCCGTGGCCCTGGTGTTCAACGGTATCTCCCATGCGGTGATGCTGGCAACACCGGAGCACCTGGAAGACATGGCCCTGGGCTTCGCCCTGTCGGAAGCCATCCTGCAGCATCGCAGCGAGTTGTACGACGTGGAAATACAGAGCAGCTGCCAGGGCATCGAAGTCCACCTGGACATTGCCAGCAGCCGTTTTGCCGCCCTCAAGGAACACCGTCGCACCCTGGCCGGTCGCACCGGCTGCGGCCTGTGCGGTGTGGAAAGTCTGGATGCCGTGGCCCGGGTGCAGCAACCGGTGCAGCGGGGCGAGCCCATCGCTGCCGCCTGCATCGCCCGGGCTCTGGACCAGTTGCCCGAGTGGCAGCAACTGCACCGCATTACCGGCGCAGTGCACGGCGTGGCCTGGGTGGATCGCAACGGCAACATCCTTGCCCTGCGGGAAGACGTGGGCCGTCACAATGCGCTGGACAAACTCATTGGCTGGCTGGCACGGGAAGCCCTGGATGTACGGGAAGGTTTTCTGCTCACCTCCAGCCGGGCCAGTTACGAGATGGTGCAGAAAGCCGCCATCCTCGGCATTGGCTGTCTGGTGGCCATTTCCGCCCCCACCGCTTTGGCAGTACGCCTCGCCGAAGCCAGCCAACTCACCCTGGCCGGCTTCGCCCGGGGCAACCGCCTGGTGATCTACAGCCACGGCGACTACCTGACCGGCGATGGCGTAGCGGACGATGCCCGCGGCACGGCAACCCCGGCCCTGAACTGAAGCCCGTGACCACGCCAGCGGTTTCACCATCGCCCTTGCTCAAAGACCGCCAGGGCCGACGCATCAGCTATCTGCGCCTGTCCATCACCGACCGTTGCGATTTCCGCTGCACTTACTGCATGGCCGAGGACACCCGCTTCCTGCCCCACAGCGAAGTCATGTCCCTGGAAGAATCCCTGCGCCTGACGAAGATTTTTGTCGATCAAGGCGTCACCAAAGTCCGTGTCACCGGCGGCGAACCCCTGGTGAGGCGCAACGCCCTCTGGCTGCTGGAAGGCATAGCCGCCCTGCCCGGCCTCAAGGAACTGGTGCTCACTACCAACGGTTCGCAATTGGCCCGCTACGCCGCCGACCTGAAGCGGGTCGGGGTGAGCCGCATCAATGTGAGCCTGGACAGTCTCAAGCCGGAACGCTTTCGCGCCATCACCCGCAACGGCGATTTGAACAAGGTGTTGGCCGGCATCGACGCAGCCCTGGCCGTCGGCTTCAAACGCCTGCGCCTCAACGCGGTGATGCAGCAGGGCGTGAACGACGACGAGCTGGAAGACCTGCTGGCCTTTGCCGTGGAACGGGAAATCGACCTGGCTCTGATCGAGGAAATGCCCCTGGGCATGACCGGCCAGGACCGGCGCATCACCTTCCTGCCCAGTGACGTGGCCAAGGCCAGGCTGGCGAAAAGCTTCGATTTGATTCCCAGCCTGGAAAGCACAGATGGCCCCGCCCGCTATTGGCAGGTGGCCGGCAGCAAAACCCGGCTGGGCATCATCTCGCCCCTGTCCCAACATTTCTGCGATACCTGCAATCGGGTGCGAGTCACGGCCAACGGCGACCTCAATCCCTGCCTGGGCGATGATTACGCAGTGCCTCTGCTATCCCTGCTGCGTCAGCATCCCGAGGAGGATGAGCCCCTGCGGGCAGCGATCAACAGCAGCCTTGATCACAAAGCTGCCGGCCACGACTTTGCTGCGGCCCTGGAACAACCGAAGATTATGCGATTCATGTCGAGGACCGGCGGCTAAGAAAATACTGCCTGACAGTTGCCGTCAGGCCCCGCCCAAGGCACTCAGGCAGCCAGTCGTTGTATCGTCCAGATGCCGAGCATGGTCATGATGAGAGAGCCGCCCAGGTGCACAGAGGCAGCCGCCACGGCCCAGACATATTCAGCCCGCTGAATCAGGGCGACGACTTCTGCAGAAAAAGTGGAGAAGGTGGTCAATCCGCCGAGAAAGCCGGTAATCAGGAAAAGCCGCAGCTCCGGCGACAGTTCGACATTGACGTGGAACACCGTGACCGCCACGCCGACCAGATAACCGCCGAGCAGGTTGGCGGCCAGGGTGCCGAGGGGAATGGCCGGGAACAGTTGATTGAGCATCAGCCCCAGGCCCCAGCGCAGCCAGGCCCCGAGGGCAGCACCAATACCGATGGCAATAAAGGCGACGGGATTCACGTGGCAGATTCCAAAATTGAATGACTGCCGAATTCTAGGCGATTCCCGAGGAGTTGCACTACCGCCCCGGGACTGCTGATCTACTGAATAGGAACCAGTCGGGACAGGGGAAAGACGGCACGGAACGTACTGCCTTCACCTTGTATGGAACGGATATCCAGGGTTGCCTGATGGTGTTGCAGTACGTGTTTGACAATGGCCAGACCGAGGCCAGTGCCGCCGGTGCTGGTGGAGCGCCCCTTGTCGACACGGTAGAAGCGTTCCGTCAAACGGGGTATGTGTTCCGGGCCAATACCGATACCGCTGTCACTGACAGAAAAAACCGGAATGCCCTCTTCCATGGTCCAGCGCAGGATGACCCGGCCCCCTTCGGGGGTGTAGCGCACGGCATTGCCCACCAGATTACCGAAGGCGCTGCGCAGCTCGGAGAGATTGCCCTTGAGACCGGCAGTACAGCACTCCACCAGAATTTCGTGACGACCTTTGCTCAGGGCACGACCTTCGTCGAGCACTTGCTGCAGCAAACCGGGCACGTCCACAATCTCCTCCCCTTGCAACTGGGGACTGTTCTCCAGCCGAGACAGGGTGAGCAGATCATCCACCAGGCGGTTCATGCGGGTGACCTGATCCTGCACCATGGTGAGAAATTGTTCGCGGGTTTCCTCGGGCATGACGTGACCCGGCTCCTGACCGATCAGGTGTTCGAGGAAGCCCATGACCACTGTCAGCGGCGTACGCAGTTCGTGGGAAACATTCGCGACGAAATCGCGGCGCATGGTGTCCACCCGCTCGATCTGGGTGACATCGCGGGAAAGCAGCAGACGACCGTCGTCGGCAAAAGGAATCAGGGAAACGGAATAGCGTTCAGCACCCTTGCTCCCGCCCTTGAGCACCACCGGTTCGCGGGTGAGGGCTTGCCGGTTGGCAATGGAGAGGAAGGCGGCAAATTCGGGCTGACGTATCAAGTGGCTGACGGGCGTGCCAACATCCCGAGTGGGATCAAGGCCGTAATGGCGAGAAGCCACATTGTTGAACCACTCGATGCGGCCTTCTTTGTCGAGGATGATGACGCCATCGGGCAACACACTGGCGGCCAGATGGAAGCGATCCAGGGAAGCGGACAATTCTGCCCGGTCACGACCGGAAGCTTTTTGCTGGTGATAAAGGGCAGCGAAAACATCGCCCCAAAGGCCGGAACCTTCGGGCACCGCGTCCACTTGGCCGGACTGAATCCAGAGCATCAACTTGGACAGTTGCCACCAATGGAAGGCCAGCATCAACAACAAAAGCACTGAGGCTGCGCCGAACGCCACCTCGAATCCGTACAGGTAGCCGGAACCGAAAGTCACAATGCCCACTATCAGCAGGCGAAGCCAGATACCCCACCAAAAATTCATCGAGTCTTTTGTTGCATCAGTGAGATTCAGCCGCGACGGTTTCGGTTGCCACTGCAGGAGCCGGGGCAGTCAGCAATTTATAGCCGACACCACGGATGGTTTCAATCAGCCGTTCAGCCTCATTGCCAAGACCTGCCCGCAGGCGGCGGACATAGACATCCACGGTACGTTCTTCGATGAAGCGGTGATCGCCCCAAACCGCATTGAGCAACTGCTGGCGACTGAAGACCCGGCCCGGATGGGAGAGGAGATATTGCAGCAGCTTGAACTCGGTGGGCCCCAGGTCCAGGGCCTGCCCTTGCCAGGTAACACTGTGAGCAATGGGATCGAGACGCAGA
>Ga0302290_10000375_pt1 | contig 9827 bp, 10 predicted proteins | sample III_Fen_N1_3_FD_194547 | JGI IMG/M metagenome (GOLD analysis project Ga0302290, IMG submission 194547) | Peat permafrost microbial communities from Stordalen Mire near Abisko, Sweden - III_Fen_N1_3 | ecosystem: Environmental > Terrestrial > Soil > Wetlands > Permafrost | place: Sweden: Abisko... | reverse complement strand
GCGATTTATAGCTGTCGCTCAGATCGACATACTTGCCGACCATCGCGATATGCACGCTGGTTTTCGGGTGCTCGGTTTCATAAACCAGATCGTCCCAGCGCTTCAGATTGGCGGGCGGCGTGTGCAGGCGCAGCTTGTCGCAGATCAGGCCGTCGAGCCCTTGCTCGTGCAGCATGCGCGGCACTTTGTAAATCGTGTCCACGTCCCACATCGAGATCACGCCCCACTCGGCCACGTTGGAGAACAGCGAAATTTTGCTGCGCTCTTCGTCGGGGATGCGGCGGTCGGCGCGGCACAGCAGTACGTCGGCCTGGATGCCGATTTCGCGCAATTGTTTGGCGGTGTGCTGGGTGGGTTTGGTTTTCAGCTCGCCAGCGGCGGCAATCCACGGCACGTAGCTCAGATGCACAAAAGCGGAGTTGTTCGGCCCCATGCGCAGGCTCATCTGGCGCACAGCCTCTAAAAACGGCAGCGATTCGATGTCGCCGACCGTGCCGCCGATTTCGACAATCGCCACATCGACCGCTTCAGGCGTGCCAAAGCTGGCACCGCGTTTGATGAAATCCTGGATTTCGTTGGTGATGTGCGGAATTACCTGCACGGTTTTGCCCAGATAGTCGCCGCGTCGCTCTTTGTCGAGCACGCTCTGGTAAATCTGGCCGGTGGTGAAGTTGTTGGGCTTTTTCATCCGCGTTTCGATGAAACGCTCGTAATGGCCCAGGTCCAGATCGGTTTCGGCGCCGTCTTCGGTGACAAACACTTCGCCGTGTTGCAGCGGCGACATCGTGCCCGGATCCACATTGATGTAGGGATCGAGCTTGATGAGGGTGACTTTGAGGCCGCGCGATTCGAGGATCGCGGCTAAGGAGGCTGAGGCGATTCCCTTGCCCAGGGAAGACACCACACCGCCGGTGACGAAGACAAATTTGGTCATGCCATGTACGAACCACAAGTTCGCTGAGGTGGTAAACGCAGATTATAGAGGTTGGCGTCTTGCGGCCCAGTCAGCCGTTTGGTTAAAACATGCGGCCTCAGACCGCGCCGGTGCGCAGGAAAACGGGCCGCTTTAGCTGCTACATTGCCAGCCATGACGTTTCAATCCACGTCCCTTTCGGGCGAATTTGGAAAGAAGTTATCCCTCTTTTCAACAAACTCTATGCCCCTGACGGGGCGGTTTCCAATCGGAGTCAGTCTTTGATGAATCAATCCCATGTTGAAGCGCCAGACTTGGCCGACAAGCACATTGTGCTGGGCCTCTCAGGCGGCGTTGCCTGTTACAAATCGGCCGAGCTGTGCCGCCTCCTGATCAAGGCGGGCGCGACGGTGCAGGTCGTGATGACCGAGGCTGCCGAGCAGTTCATCACGCCGGTGACGATGCAGGCGCTCAGTGGCCGGGCCGTCTGCACCAGCCAGTGGGACAGCCGCGAAGCCAATTCGATGGCGCACATCAACCTGTCGCGCCAAGCCGACGCGGTGCTGATTGCGCCGTGCAGCGCCGATTTTGTCGCCCGGCTGGCGCAAGGCCGCGCCGATGAACTGCTCAGTTTGCTGTGCCTAGCGCGGCCTACAGCGCGAGTGCCGCTGCTGCTGGCTCCGGCCATGAACCGCGAAATGTACGAACACCCAGCCACGCAGCGCAACCTCGCCCAAGTCGCCGCCGACGGCGCGGTGGTGCTGGGCGTGGGCAGTGGCCCCCAAGCCTGCGGCGAAACCGGCGATGGCCGCATGCTGGAGCCGCAAGAGCTGCTCGAAGACATCACCGCGTTCTTCACGCCCAAGCGCCTGAAAGGCCAGCGCCTCCTGATCACCGCCGGGCCGACTTACGAGGCGATTGATCCGGTGCGTGGCATCACCAATTTATCGAGCGGAAAAATGGGTTTTGCTATTGCCCGCGCCGCCCGCGAGGCCGGCGCTGAAGTCACGCTGGTGGCCGGGCCGGTGAGCCTGCCCACGCCGCGCGGCGTGACGCGCATCAACGTGAAATCGGCCAGCGACATGTTTGATGCCGTGACGGCGCACGCGCCAGAGGCGACGGTTTTTATCGCCACGGCGGCGGTGGCTGACTGGCGCCCGGCGTTAGCGTCGAACCAGAAAATCAAAAAAGACGGCTCGGGCCAGACGCCGCAGTTGCAGTTCACCGAAAACGCCGACATTTTGGCGACCGTCGCCCAGTCGGCGGCGGCGCGGGCCGGGCGGCTGTTTTGCGTCGGTTTTGCCGCCGAAAGCCACGACCTGCTGGAAAACGCCCAGGCCAAGCGCCTGCGCAAACAGGTGCCGCTGCTGGTGGGCAACATCGGCCCCGACACCTTTGGCCGTGATGACAACGCGCTGCTGCTGGTCGATGCGCAGGGCGCCACCGAGCTGCCCAGAGCGTCGAAGCTGGCGCTGGCGCGGCGGCTGGTTCGAGAAATTGCTGACAGGATGGCCGTATGAGCTTGTTCTCCAAGACACCGCCCGATGGAGATTTTGCCGCCCACATCGAACGGATGATTGCGGCCCAGGCTCAGGCTCAGGCTCAGGCTCAGGCTCAGGCTCAGGCTCAGGCTCAGGCTCAGGCTCAGGCTCAGGGCGCGCCGGGTGAAGTGCTGCTTGATCCGCTGGCGGAAGATTTGGCTGGCGCGACGCCCGACGCTGGCGCCGAGCCTGCTGCCCCGCCTAACGATGAGCCTGGCGCCCAGCCCGTTGTCGAGATGCCCCTGCTCAAGGCGCTGCGTGCAGCGGCCAGCGGCATTGCCTTTGTCGGGCATGTCAAATGGCTGTTTCTGGCTGTGGTCGCGACCCAGGTGCTGGGTGAGTTTGAGCCGAATGCCGGTTTTCTGCTGGTTCCGATTCTGCTGGCTTATGGCGGCTGGGTGGCGTTTCGGGTCAATCGCCATTCTTCGGGCCTGCTGGCCGCGCGTGCGCGTTTGCTGGCGCACCATGCCTTGGTCGAGGCCCAGCATGCGCTGGAAGAGGCTAAAAAACAATCCGCACGTTTCCAGCGAAAATAGCGCATGAACATTGACATCAAAATTCTCGACCCGCGCCTTCAGGGCAATCTTCCCGACTACGCGACGCCCGGCAGTGCCGGTCTGGACCTGCGCGCCTGCATTGACGCGCCGCTGACGCTGGGCGCCAATGCCTGGCAACTGGTGCCGACCGGCATCGCCATGTACCTGCACAATCCCGGCTACGCGGCGCTGATCCTGCCGCGCTCGGGGCTGGGCCACAAGCATGGCATCGTGCTGGGCAACCTGGTCGGGCTGATCGACAGCGACTACCAAGGCCAGCTGATGGTCAGCGCCTGGAACCGCAGCGACGTGCCTTTCACCATTGAACCGATGGAGCGTATTGCCCAGTTGGTGATCGTGCCGGTGGTGCAGGCGCAGTTCAACGTGGTGACTGAATTTGTCGCCAGCGAGCGCGGCGAGGGCGGTTACGGCTCGACGGGCAAGGCTTGAGGCGGGCTTGGCGCGGGTTTGACCGACTGGGCGCTGCCTTGAAGGCTGGCGAAATGCGCCAAAATAGGCTGGACTTTTATTCCAAGGAGATTTTCATGCGTCGTGTTTTGCGCCTTTCTTCAGCCACCGCCTGCGTTTTCGCGCTGGCCGGTCTGACCGCCTGCAGCATCGTGCCGATGAATTCGTCCTATCCCGCGAGCTATCCGGCCAAGACCCCGGCGCCGACGCCTTACCCCGGCCAATATCCTGCCTCCCAGTACCCGAATCAGTACCCGAGCCAGACCCGTGCCCCAGCCCAGACTTCGCCCGTCAACGCCGTCGAATACGGCCGCGTGAGCAATATCGAAGTGGTGCAGACCCCGCAGCAAGCCCAAGGCTCCGGGCTGGGCGCTATTTTGGGCGGCGTGGCGGGCGCGGTGGTCGGGCGCCAGATTGGCGGCGGCACGGGCCGCGATCTGGCGACCATCGCCGGGGCTGTCGGTGGCGCTCTAGCGGGCAACGAGATCGAGAAAAGCGGCAATGCCAGAGTGGTCCAGACTTACCGCGCCACGGTCAGGCTCGACAGTGGCAGCGCGCGTGCTTATGAGTTGTCTTCGGCCAGCGACCTGCACATTGGCGACCGGGTGCGGATTCAAAACGGCCAGCTCTCGCGTTATTGAGCCCGGCGCTCAGGCAGGGAAAATCGGCTCAGTGAACCGTGTCGTTGCCAGAGGCCAGCGGCTCCAGCCGGAAAAAGCCGGTGCCCAGCGAGCCCTGGCCGACTTCCTGTTCGGTGGCCTCGCGCACGTCTTGCACCTTGATGGCCAGCCGGATGGCAATGCCCGCCAGCGGATGGTTGCCGTCAAGCACCACATGCTCGGGGTAAATCTCGGTGACGGTGTAGATCTGGTCTTGCGGCAGTTGGCCGCTGTTGCCTGCGGGCAGTGCGGCGCCGTCAAAGGTCATGCCTTCTTCGAGTTCAGCCGGGAAAATGCCGCGTGCTTCGAGGAAAACCCGGTTTTCGTCATAGTCGCCAAAGGCCGATTCCGGCTCCAAGTGCAGCGCCAGCGTGTCGCCGGTTTCGTGGCCTTGCAGGGCTTCTTCGATGCTGGCCAGCAGGTCGTTGCCGCCGAGTAAAAACTCTACCGGCTCGTCAAGTTCGTCCAGTACGTCGCCCAAAGTATCTTTCAGCGTCCAAGTGAGGGCTACGACGCATTGCGGGGTGATTTTCATCGGACAATTGTCCCATGGATGTCAATCAACCCCTCGCCCTTCTCGCCGGTCTTACCCCGGCCCAATTCATGCGCCGCCACTGGCAAAAAAAGCCGCTGCTGGTGCGCCAGGCTATCCCCGGCTTCGTGCCCTTTTTGAGCCGCCCGGCGCTGTTCAAGCTGGCCGCGCAGGAGCAGGTCGAGTCGCGCCTGATCGTGCAAAACGCCAAAGGCTGGACCATGAAGCACGGCCCGGTGCCGCCTAAAACCGTGCCGCCGCTGAGCCAGACCGGCTGGACGCTGCTGGTCCAGGGCGTCGATCTGCACGAAGCCGCTGGCCACGAACTGCTGCAGCAGTTTCGCTTTGTGCCGGACGCCCGGCTCGATGACCTGATGATTTCTTTTGCCACGCCCGGCGGCGGCGTCGGGCCGCACTTTGACAGCTACGACGTGTTTCTGTTTCAGGCCAGTGGCCGACGCCGCTGGCGCATCGGGCGCCAGAAAGATTTCACGCTGCAGGAAGATGTGCCACTGAAAATCCTGCAGAACTTCGAGCCCGAGGAAGAATTCATCCTCGAAGCGGGCGACATGCTGTACCTGCCGCCGCGCTACGCCCACGATGGCATTGCCGAAGCAGGCGTTGGGCCAGACGGCAAGGCAACCGAGTGCATGACCTATTCGATTGGTTTTCGCACGCCCGGCCAGAAAGAGCTGGCCGCTGAAATGCTGCACCGGCTGGCTGAGTTCAGCGAAGAAGCGCCCGATTCGTGCGAGGCCGAATTGCGCGCTGTGCGCTCGCCGCGCCTGTACCGCGACCCGACCCAGCCCGCCACCGCCACGCCCGCCGCGATACCCGAGTGTCTGGTCAGTTTTGCCCAGCAGGCGGTGCAAGAAGCGCTGAAAGACCCGTTGGCGATGGCCTGCGCGCTCGGCGAGTACATGACCGAGCCGAAACCATCGGTCTGGTTTGACGAGCCGGATCAGGAATGGGACGGCGCCGCCGCCAAGGCCGGGCACAGTGCCATTGCGCTCAATGCCCGAACCCGCATGATGTACGACAGCGACCATATTTTCATCAACGGCGAGAGCTACCTGGCCAAGGGCGCCGACGCCAACCTGATGCAGCGCCTGGCCGACCAGCGCCAGCTGAGCGCCAGCGAGCTGCGTAAGGCGAGCAAGGCGGCGCTGTCCCTGCTGGGCGACTGGCAGGAAGCGGGTTGGCTGGCGCAGGTCTGGCCCGAGTCCGCAGCGGATTGAGTCTAAATCGGGCTGCGGAAGACTGAACGATTTGCCTGTTTTCAAGGAGAAAAGCGCCATGATCTCTGCACTTCCCGAGTCGTCACTGCCGAGTTTGCCGAAGTTGCCGGAAGGCCGCTTTAGCGGTCGTGACGAGTTCGCCGGGCTGATCCGCCTGGCGCTGGCGACGGCGGTGGCGCAGGGCTGGCGTGAAATCATCCTGTGCGACCCGGATTTTGAGGACTGGCCGCTCGGCGAACGGGCCGTCGCCCAGGCGCTGAACGACTGGTCAAAAACCGGGCGCAAGCTGACGATGCTGGCCGAAAATTACGACGCGCTGGTGCGCAGACATGCGCGCTTTGTCACCTGGCGGCGCACTTGGGCGCATATTGTGGAGTGCCATCAAGGGCAGGTCGCGCAGCCCGACAGCCTGCTCAGCGCGCTGTGGAGTCCGGGCTGGGTAGTTGAGCGGCTTGATTTGCTGCGCTGTAGTGGTATCGCTGGGTCAGAGGCCGCCCGGCGTGTGGCTTTGACCGAGCGGTTGAATGAAGTGCTGCAGCACAGTTCGCCCGCTTTTCCAGCCAGCACTCTGGGTTTGTAGTGTGGTTTTCTGGCTGAAAAAAACAGTCATCGCTTGTATTTTGAACTTTTAGGCGTTTTCATGCCTGCGTTATCCCGCATATAATTTGAAACCGGGTAAAAGGGGGTAAGCCTCCTGACCATTGGTCGTATATAGCCTGAAATTTGATTCCAATTGTCTTTTTGACAATGGCAATGATTTTTAGCAAACTGTTTTTTAATTCATCAAGGATAGTAAAAATGAACAAGTCCCTCGTTCTGGCAGCGATTGTTGCCGCCATTGCTCTGGCTGCCTGCGGTAAGACTGAAGCTCCTGCACCAGCACCAGCACCTGTCGTCGTTGCACCTGTCGCTGTTCCTGCCGAAGCACCAGCTTCTGCCGCTTCCGCCGCTGTTTCTTCCGCTTCCGCTGCTGCTTCTTCCGCTTCCGCTGCTGCTTCCGACGCTGCTGTTGCTGTGGATGCTGCCAAGGGTGCTGCTTCCGCTGCTGCCAAGTAAATTTTTACTATCGCATGAAAAAAGCCGCCTTCGGGCGGCTTTTTTTGTGGGCGCAAAAGGCTGCGCCGATGCGCAGCGCAGCCTTTTCTTCACTTCAGGTCGTCGGCAATGACTTGCACAATGCGCTGGGCATTGGCGGAGGACTCCGGCGCGCCCTCGGCATTGAGGACAGACACGGTGCTGCTGTCGCCCTGACTCTTGACGCTGATGCGGTATTTCAGCGGTGCAGCAGGCGTTGATGTGCTAAAAATCTTGCTGAAAAGACCGGGTTCGGTTTTGTTCGCAGTGGGATCGACATAGCGAACAAAATAGAGGCCTTGGCTGCGGTCACGGTCTTCTACGGTAAAACCGGTACGGTCTAGCGCCAGACCGACGCGGCGCCACGCGCGTTCAAAGCCTTCGTTTATCTGCACGACGGGCAGCTTGTCGAGCATGGTGACATGCGATGTCTGCGTGGGCGCGCCTGCCGCCATCAGCACTTTGGACTGCTCTTGCGTCACGCCCAGCTTGACCATCAGACGGCGCAGGAATTCGGCTTCCAGCTCGGGGTCGGCTGGACGGGTTTGCCAGATAGTGCCGTCGCCAGAGCTGCTGCCACCCTTGACGCCGGTGACGATTTCTTGCATGCCCCGGTGGCTGATAAAAATGTCGGTGCCACCGTCGGGGCGGCGCTCCAGCCGGGTGCGAAACTTGTCGCGTTCGCCGGTCGAGTACAGGCTTTCAAACACTTTTCCCAGGGTATTGCGGATGAAATCTTGCGGCAGCTTGGCGCGATTTTCGGCGTAGTCGGTTTCCATGATGCCGAGGTTTTCCTGGTCTTGCGCCAGCAGGAAGCCGCTCTCTAACCAGAAGTCGCGCACTGGCGTCCACAGCTTGTCGGCTGGGCGGGCTACCACGAGCCAGTGCTGGCTACCTGCGCGCTCGATGCGAACGTCGCCCACGGCGCTGGCCGCTGTCGCGACGTTCTGGGCGGGCTGGCTCGCCACTTGGTAGTTGCTGGCCGAGATGGCTGTGCCAGGAACGGCATAGCGCGTGTCGCGGCTGAGCTGGGTCAGGTCGGGCGGAATATCCAGCGACGGGCCTTTGGCGCCGCTTGATTTGTAGTCAATTTTCTCGCCGGCCATCGTGTCCTGGAGGCTGGAGCAGCCACCCAGCAGGTTCAAGGCCAGCAGCGCAGAAAGGGCAGCCGCGCTGCGCGCCTTGGACAGGGTGGGGCGCAGCGGTAATGTAGGCAATGTCTTCACTTGAATTCCTTGGGTAATCAGATCAGGCTGCAGGCGCGCAATGCGTTTTCGACAGTGGCTTCGTTGCTGGGCTCCAGCGGCGTCATGGGCAGGCGCAGCGTCGGGCCGCACAGGCCCATGCGGTTCATAGCCCATTTGACTGGAATCGGGTTGGCTTCGACAAACAGGTTGCGGTGCAGCGGCATCAGCTGGAATTGCAGCGCCATCGCCCGCTTCACGTCGCCAGCCAGCGCGGCGGCGCACAGCTCGTGCATCAGACGCGGCGCGACGTTGGCGGTCACGCTGATGTTGCCCTGGCCGCCGCACAGGATGAGCGCGACGGCAGTCGGATCATCGCCCGAATACACGGCAAAGCCTTCGGGCACTTCTTTGATCAGCCACTGGGCGCGTTCGATGTTGCCGGTGGCTTCCTTGATGCCGACGATGCCGGGAATCTGCGCCAGACGCAGCACGGTGGCGTGCTGCATATCGGCCACGGAGCGGCCCGGCACGTTGTAGAGCACGGTCGGCAGATCGCCGACGGCTTCGGCAATCGCCTTGAAGTGCAGGTACTGGCCTTGCTGCGTGGGCTTGTTGTAATAAGGCACGACTTGCAACTGGCAGTCAGCGCCGACCTGTTTGGCGAATTTGGCCAGCTCGATGGCTTCGGCGGTGGAGTTGGCGCCGCAGCCGGCCATGATGGGCACGCGCTTGTTGGCTTGCTCGACGGCGACGCGGATGATTTCGCAGTGCTCTTCGACGTTGACCGTAGGCGACTCGCCGGTGGTGCCGACGACACCGATGCAGTCGGTGCCTTCCGTGATGTGCCAGTCAACGAGTTTGCGCAGGGTGGGGTAGTCCACGCTGCCGTCTTCATGCATGGGTGTTGCCAGTGCAACGATGCTGCCGGTAATGGGTTTCATGTCGTGCTTTGTATATATGTGGCTGGGGGTGATGTTCGGCCTCAAGTGCCTGAAGACTGGCCGCAAAAGCCAATGGCGCATTCTACCCAGAGCCTATGAGCGGGCGCAGCGCCGGGCGGCTTAAAAGCATGACCAGACCTGGTTGCTCAGTGTCAGCAGGAAATCGGGTCGGGTGTAGAGCCAAAACACGCCCAGCGACGCGGCCAGGGCCAGCACCCCCAGCGCGATTTTTAGGCGCATGTCATGCCCCTTGCGGCAGTTGGCCGGGCGGCGCGCTGCGGGCAATCGGCGTTTCGCGCACCGGCAAATTGGCCAACGCCGCCAGCACGCCCAGTGCAATAGCCAGATACCAGACGATGTCGTAGCTGCCGCTGCGGTCATACAGATAGCCGCCCAGCCACACGCCTAAAAAAGAGCCGATCTGGTGCGCAAAAAACACAAAGCCACCCAGCATCGACAAATGCTCAATGCCGAAAATCTGCGCCACCAGCGCGTTGGTTGGCGGCACCGTCGAGAGCCACAAAAAGCCCATCACGCTGGCGAAGATATACACGCTGGCTGGGCTCAGCGGCGCGGCCAGAAACACCGCAATGACCACCGCGCGCGACAGGTAAATGGCCGCGAGGATTTTGCGCTTGGCCATGCGCTGGCCCAGCGTGCCCGCCACGTAAGTGCCAAACACGTTAAACAGGCCAATCAGCGCCAGCGCATAACCGGCCACCTGAGGCGACAGCCCTT
>Ga0302290_10000373_pt1 | contig 9863 bp, 9 predicted proteins | sample III_Fen_N1_3_FD_194547 | JGI IMG/M metagenome (GOLD analysis project Ga0302290, IMG submission 194547) | Peat permafrost microbial communities from Stordalen Mire near Abisko, Sweden - III_Fen_N1_3 | ecosystem: Environmental > Terrestrial > Soil > Wetlands > Permafrost | place: Sweden: Abisko... | reverse complement strand
TGACCCAGACATTGGCGCCGCCAATGCCGCTAATAACGACCGAGGCGCGGTTGGCGTGCAGGTTTTCGGCGAGCAGCTTGCCCTTACCAGAGACCTGTAGCAGCAGGTCGTTGACCTGTCCGCGCAGCTGGCCATCGCCGGCGCCCGAGACCATGAACTGGAGCTGCTGGATGTTCAGATCGTCCAGGCGCACCAGGCCGGCGCCCGAGATATTGACCGACAGTTTGTCGCCCTTTACCAGGCCGGGTGCGCGCAGATCGCCGGCGCCCGACAAGCCCAGATGGCTGATCTTGCGCATCATCACGTCGATCTGCAGCTTGGCATTGCTCCAGAACTTCCAGCTGCCATTCGGCCGGATGCGCAGGCGCTCGTTGTTCAATTCGACCTCGACGCTCTTCTGCACATCGGGGCCGCCGGCGATGAAAACCTGGTCGCGGTCGCCCTGGGTCAGCTTCACGTTCGCCGAGCCGGACAGCTCCAGTCGATCAAAGGTGCCGGGGGTGTAGAGCTGACCCTCGGGAGATTGCCCTTGTGCTTGCGCTTGCGCGTGGGCCGGGCTCAGCAGCGCGAAGGCCAGAGTCCCCAGCGTTCCTATCGTGCCCAAAACGCCCAGCTTGCCAAGGCCGTGCCGCTGCGTGCTCATATCGATTGCTCCCTCAACTTCTTGGACACTTCGCGGCTCGCGGTGAAGCGCGTGCCATCCTTCATCTGCACCACCAGCTGCGAGTTCTCGTCCGGCGTCATTGAATCGACGAAATCCATGTTGACGATGCAGCTGCGCTGCAGCTTCAGAAAGCGTTGCGGATCGAGCCGCTGTTCGAACGCGGTGATCGGCAGGCGCACCAGGAACTGGCGGCCGCGGCTGGCCACGGCCGTGTACTTGGTGTCGGAGCGCAGGTACTCGATGACCTCGACCTGGATCGGAAAGATCTTGCCCTGGTCGCGCACCAGGATGCGGGTCAGGGGCTCGGCTGCGCCATCAAGCCCGTTGCGGTCGACGGCCTCCAGTGCCTGCGTCAGACTGCCGGCGCTGCTGAGAGATTGCAGCGCGTGCTCGACCGCCTCGTTGAAACGTTCCTGCGAAAAAGGTTTCAGCAGATAGTCGGCCGCATGCAGCTCGAAGGCCGCCAGTGCATGCTCGTCATAGGCGGTCGTGAAGATGACGCTCGGCATCTGGGCCTCGCTCGCAACCAGCGCGCGCAGCACCTGCAGGCCCGTCAAGCCGGGCATATTGATGTCCATGAAGACCAGCTGGGGCTGCAAGTGCTCTATGGCGGCCAGCGCCTGTGGCCCGTCGGGCGCGATGCCTACCAGCTCCAGCTGCGGCAGTTGCGCCACCCAGTCGGCCAGGCTTTCGCTGGCCAATGGCTCGTCTTCGGCAATGAGCGTCTTGATCCGAATGTTCATGATTGAGGTATCCAAAGGTCGACTCGAAAACCCGCGCCCGGCGCGGTGTGGATGCGCAGGCGTGCGCGGCCCTCATAGTCCAGCGCGAAACGGCGGCGCAGCGCGCCCAGGCCGATGCCGCGCTGGCTGGTGGGGCTGGCGTCCAGGCGCGCGGGATCGCAGCCCTGGCCATCGTCTCGAATGCTCAGGTTCAGGCCGTGGGTCATCGCGTCGCGGCTGGCACTGATGACGATGCTGCCGCCCTGGGTGCGCGGCGCGATGCCGTGAATGATGCTGTTCTCCACCAGGGGCTGCAGGGTCAGCGGCGGGATCTCGTCGCCGAAGGTCTGCGCCTCCAGCTCCCAGTGCACCGTTAGGCGCGAGCCCAGGCGCAAGGCTTCCAGTGCCAGATAGTCGCGCACGAAATCAAGTTCCTCTTGCAGCGAGACGCGGGCCTCGGTGCTGCGCTTGGTGTCCAGCACATAGCGCAGCATGCTGGCAAAGCGCAGCAGGCCGCTCTCGGCCGCCCTGGCATCCTTGCGCGTCAGCGCGATCAGCGAGTTCAGCGTGTTGAAAAGGAAGTGCGGATTCAACTTGCCGGTGATCAAGGAGAGCTCGGCCCGCGCCAGTGCCGACTCGGCCTGCGCCACAGCGATGGCGTTGGCGCGCGCGCGCCGTGCATTCAGCACCGCCACAAAGCTGGCCACCAGCGGCACATAGACAAACAGGCCCCAAATGGCGCGCCACAACACCGACTGAATCAGCGTGGCCTCGGCGTGGTCAGCGCCGAACAGCAACCAGGCCACCAGATAATCGGCCACGAGCCATGCGGCGGCAAACAGCAGCGCGGCTGCGCCATGCAGCAGTACGGTCAGCGCCGAGTTGCGCGAACGACTGTGCAGCCAGACCACCCAGGGATAGACCAGGGTTCCCAGCAGCATGGGGGCCCACAGCGTCAGCGTGGCCTGATAGGCGGCCTCCCAAATCTGCCAGAAGCCGCGCTGGAATTCGGTCCCGGCCAGCACATACAGCACCCAGACCAGCAGGCAGCCGGCCGCGTAGGCCAGCCAGAAGCGCCGCCGCTCGCCTCTTGGCAAGGTGGGCAGGGCAGCTTGGGCAAGGTCAAGGCCAGTGGACATGCGGTCATCTTAGGCAATGCGCCGGCAGCATTGCGCTCAAGGTGACCAAATGCGGGAACCGGGGACTCAGACGCCGCCTGGGCTCCGGCACTCCGTTAGGCCGGCGCCGGCGCTGGCGGCATAATCCATGCCTTCCAACGTCAACCGCCAGCGGAGCGCATCATGGCCTCGGTCAATAAAGTCATTCTCATCGGCAATCTGGGCCGCGATCCCGAAGTGCGCTACACGCCCAGCGGCGCGGCCGTCTGCAATGTGTCGGTGGCCACCACGCGCAACTGGAAGTCCAAAGACGGTGGCGAGCGCCAGGAAGAAACCGAATGGCACCGCGTGGTCTGCTACGACCGCCTGGCCGAAATCGCCGGCGAATACCTGAAGAAGGGCCGCCCGGTCTATTTCGAAGGCCGCTTGAAGACCCGCAAATGGGCCGACAAGGACGGCAAGGACCAGTACACGACCGAAATCATTGCCGACCAGATGCAGCTGCTGGGTGGCCGTGAAGGCGGCGGTGGCGATGAAGGCGGTGGTGGCTACAGCCGCAGCGGCCGCGGTGACAGCGGTGGTGGCGACCGAGGTGGCGATTTCAACGAAGGCCGCGAATCGCGCGCCCCGGCGGCCCGCGCCCCGGCCGCTTCGCGCCCGGCCCCGGCGCCCGCACCGAAGTCGGCGACCGGCTTCGACGATATGGATGACGATATTCCGTTCTGATCCGAGCGCCCTTGGGGCTGATCTCGGCCCGCGAGTTCTGCACTGGCGGGCTTTTTTTTCTGGGCGCATTGCCAATATGAGCCAAGCGACCCTGCTCTCCCCCGCCCAACTGCTGGGCTATCTGGCTTTCGCCCTTGGCGTGGCCTGCTTCCTGCAGACCGACGACCGGCGCTTCAAGGTTCTGATGGCGCTGGAATGCATGGCCTATGCGCTGCACTTCTGGTTGCTCGGCCAGCCGACCGCCGTCGCGAGTTCGCTGGTGTCGCTGGCGCGTTCGGTGGCCGCCCTGCGCAGCCGCTCGCCCTGGTTGGCGCTCTTCTTCGTGGCCTTGAGCGTTGGGCTGGGCGCTTGGCTGGCTCGTGACGGCGCGGCCTTGCTGCCGATCGCGGCCTCATGCATAGGCACGACGGCCCTTTTCCTGCTGCAGGGCCTGCGCATGCGGCTGCTGATGCTGTTGGGCACGCTGCTGTGGGTGGCCAACAATCTGATCGTCGGCTCGGTGGGCGGCACGGCGCTGGAACTGGTGGTCGCGGCCACGAACAGCTGGACGATCTGGCGGCTGTGGCGTGCGGGCGCTGCCCCTAAGCGGCCCTGAGGCAATCCACGATCTTCAGCCGCGCCGCGCGCCAGGCCGGAATGAAGCCGCCGACCAGGCCCATGAAGAGCGCGAAGGCGATGGTCTGCCAGGCAATACGGGGGGTCAGCCGGAACTGGAAGGCGAGTTCGGCAAAGCTCTGGAAATTTGTGGTCGAGATGTTCACGGTCTGCATCAGCGATGCCGCAGCCAGGCCGAACAGCCCGCCCACCAGCGCGAGCAGCAGCGATTCGCCGAGGAAGGCCACCAGCACGGCGCTACGCCGGAAGCCCAGCGCACGCAACGTGCCGATCTCGCCGACGCGTGAAGCTACCGCAGCAAACATCGTGATCATTGCGCCAACGATGGCGCCAATTGAAAAGATCACCGAGAGGGCCGTGCCGAGCACGCGGATGAAGGTGGCCAGCGCTTCGGACTGCTCGGCATAGAACTGGATCTCGGGTTTGAGCTCTACGGTCATGCGCGGATCGGACTCGACGGCAGCCTTGATGGCCGCGAACTGGCTGGCGTCGGCCAGCCGGAACACCACGGACGAAAAGGCATTGCGGCGGAAGGCCTGCAGCATCTGCTCCGTGTCGCCCCAGATCTCGGACTCGAAGCCGCTGTGACTGGCATCGAACACGCCCACTACGGTCCATTCGCGGCCCGCGAAGCGCATGGTCTCGCCCAGCGCTCCGCCCTGGAAGCCCTCGGCCACCGAGCGGCCGGTGACGATCTCCGAGGTGCCTGGCCGGAACATGCGCCCCTGCACCAGATGCACCTGCGGCCGCAGTTGCATGCCGGTGGCGCTGGTGCCGCGTACCGTGATATTGCTGGCCTTGCCACTGCTGCGTTTGGGTAGATTGTTCAGAACTACCGGCTCCTTGGTAATGAGGGCCTGGCCCTGGGTGTCGGTGGCGATGCCGGGCAGGCTCTCCAGGATGGCGGCCTGACCGCGATCGACGCCGCTGTTGATCTCCGCGCCCGCGCCTTTGCGCAAGGCCATCACGTTGTCGGGCTGCCCGGTGGCGACGAGGGTGGCGCGTATGCCTTCGCTCATCATCAGCACGGTGGCGAACACATAGACCACCAGTGCCATGCCCCCTGCAGTGAGCAAGGTGGTGACTCGGCGCACCCAGAGGTTGCGGGCGATGTATGAGAGCGGAATGACTCTCATGCGACGTGCCTCAGCCCTTGCACGATGTCGATGCGGCTCATCTTCCAGGCCGGCCAGGCGGCCGCCACCGCGCCCACCAGCAGGGCGGCCGCCAGCTGCATGGCCATGGTCGTGGGCGTCACCGCGAACGCCGGCAAAAAGGAGCCCAGCGCCTTGCCGATGCCGGCCGTGGCGGTGAGGGTCAGCGCCATGCCCAGCAGCCCGCCGATCAATGCGATCAGCAGGCTTTCGCCGAACAGCAGCTTGACCACGAAGGCGGGCGAAAAGCCCAGCGCCTTCAGCGTCGCGTATTCCGACAGGCGCTCGCGCGCCGTCATCGTCATCGTGTTGGCCATCACCGCCATGATGATGACGATGATGATGAAGCTCACGGCCTGGATCGCCACCAGGATCGCCTCGCTCATCGAGACAAAGCTGAGCGCAAAGGCGGCCTCGGTTTCGGTGAGTGTTTCCGACAGCGAGTTCTTGAACTCCGCATCGACACGCTGGCTGATCAGCGCCGCGTCCTGCGGGTTGTCAATGCCGAGGATGAAGGCGCCGCTGAGGTCGGCGCGACCAGGCGCCTTCTTGCGCAGCCATTCGTTGATATAGGCGTATTGCACCAGCATCTGGCCTTCGTCGGTGCGAGCCTCGGCGCCATGCCAGATGCCGCGCAGCGTGAAGGTCCAGGTGCCTGGATAGATGGTGCCGCGCAGGGGGATCTGGTCGCCGATCTTCCAGCCGTATTGCGTGGCCAGCTTCTGGCCGACGATGGCGCCCTGGCGGTCCTTCAGGAAGGCGAGCTTCTCCTCATCGCTGAGCAGGTATTCCGGGTAGAGCTTCAGATAGCTGGCCGGTTCGATGGCGAACTGCGGAAAGAAATTGCGCTCACTCTGGTAGATGCCGCCAAACCAGTTGGCCCAGCTGACGGTGCTGACGCCCTCGACTGCCTTGATGCGCTGCGCGTAGCTGATGGGCATCGCGAAGGTCAGCGACACCGCGCTGCGCGTGACCAGCCGCGTGCTGGAGCTGGCTTCGACTCCGGCATACCAGGCGCCGATCAGCGTGCGCAGCAGGCCGAAGGCGCCAATCGCGACCACCAGGCCCACCAGCGTCAGCGCGGTGCGCAGCTTGTGTCGGAAGGCGTTCTTCAGCAGCAGGCGCAGCAGGAACATCTCAGGCCTCGGGCGGCCTGGGGCCGTGTTCACTGGCGTCGGCCGCGCTGGGTTCATCCGGCACCAGGACGCCCTTTTCCAGATGCACCATGCGATGCGCTCGCGCCGCCGCCTTGGGGTCGTGCGTGACCATCACGATGGTCTTGCCGAGATTGCGGTTCAGATCGTCCAGCAGTGTCAGTACCTCGCCGCCGGTGACGCGGTCGAGGTCGCCGGTGGGCTCATCGGCGACGATCAGCTCGGGGTCGCTGACCAGGGCGCGGGCAATCGCCACCCGCTGCTGCTGGCCGCCCGACAGCTCGTTGGGATAGTGGTCGCTGCGATCCTGCAGGCTCACCATGTCGAGCGCCGCCTGCACATGGGCGCGCCGCTCGCGCGCCGTGAGGCCGGTCAGCAGCAGCGGCAGCTCGATGTTCTCGAAGGCCGTCAGCACCGGCATCAGGTTGTAGAACTGGAAGATGAAGCCGACATTGCGGGCGCGCCAATCGGCCAGCTGGCTCTCGCTGAGCGTGGCGATGTCGATGCCGCCGATTTCGATGCGGCCGCTGCTGGGCTGGTCGATGCCGGCGATCAGGTTGAGCAGGGTGCTCTTGCCCGAGCCGCTCGGCCCCATCAGCGCGACGAAGTCGCCGCGCATCACGTCAAGCTGGATGTCCAGCAGCACCGGAATGCTCTGGCCACCGCGGCGGTAGGCTTTGGAGAGATCGCGGATGCGGATCAGCGGCTCGGAGTCGACGGAGCTCATAGCGTGTGCGTTCACTTGCCGACCAGGCTGACCTGATCGCCGCTCTTGAGCTTGTCACTGGGCGAGAGCACGAGGCGGTCGGCCGACTTCAGCGTCACGCCGCTGATCTCCAGCGCGTCACCTAGCTTGCGCCCGGGCTTGACCTCGATGGCTTCGAGCAGTTCGCTGCCCGCCTCGTTCTTCAGACGGAACACCCAGTGCCTGCCATCGCGCTCCAGCAGCGCCTTCGGGTTGACGGCGAGCACGGGCTGCTGTTCAGCCTCGCTTGCCGCCTGCGAGAGAAAACTCACCTTGGCGCTCATCTCGGGAAGGATGCGCGAGTCCAGATTTTCGAACTGCACCTTGGTCATCACGGTGGCCTTGGCGCGGTCCACCGTCGGTACGATGCCGCCGACGCGGCCGCGAAAGCGCACACCCGGCAGCGCGTCAAGCGTGATCTCCACCGGCTGACCCTTGCTGGCCTTGGCCAGGCTGCCCTCGGAAACATCCGCCTCGACCTCCAACGTGCTCAGGTCCGCCATCGTCACCACCGCGCCCTGCGAGCCGGCAGCGTTCGAGAAGGGCGTGATGATGTCGCCCACATTCGCGTTCTTCACCAGAACGACGCCGTCAAAGGGTGCCCGAATCTCGGTGAAGTCGCGATTTACCTGCTGTATGTTCAGCTGCCCCTGGGACTGGCCAATAGCAGCCTGTGCCTGGGCCACGCCGGCCTGGGCCAAGGCGACGCCGGCTCGCGCGGAATCGAGCCGGCGTTGCGCGGCGTCGAGCGCTTGCGGCGAGACAAAGCCCAGCGCCTGCAGGCTCTTGCTGCGCTGCCACTCGGCCTCAGCATTGGCCTGTTCGACCTCGGACTGGCGCACTGTCGCCTGCGCCTGACGCAGGCCGGCCTCGGCCAGGCGCACGCCGGCCTGCGCCGTGCCAATGGCGGCCTGCACATCGCTGGCATCGACACGCGCAATCAGATCGCCCTTCTTGAGGAAGCTGCCCTCGCGCACATTCAACTCGATCAGGCGGCCGGTGGCCTTGGAGGCCACAGCCGCGCGGCGCTGCGCCACCACGTAACCGGAGGCTGTGAGTTGCAGATATTGCGCGGACGGGTAGCTCTGCAGTACGGTCGTGGCCTGGACTTCGGCCTTGCGCGGCATCAGCACAAAGGCGGTCACCGCCATAACGGCAGCAGCACCTAGCACCCATCGCCAGGGGCGGCGGCGCACCGCAGCACCGGGCGTTCCGCGGTTGATCTTGAGTTGCGCCAAGGAGCTAGCTGCGGATTCGGCCATGGTGAAGTCTCGTGGAGAAAGTTGCCCGTTGGCAGCTTGCATTGTGCACAGTATGGGTCGTGGCTTGATAGGATGCGCCGGCATCAAATTTGGGAGCAAAACCAGGTGGGCAAGCGCAGGATCGATTGGAGCGGGGTTGGATCGCAGGGAGTTTTTGCCTTGTGCCTGTTCCTGCTCGCCGGCGCCTCCTGGGGCGACGATGCCTGTCCGACTGACCTTGCGCCGCAGGCTGTGCTGCAAGGTCTGAATGCGCTGCGCGCTCAAGCCCGTTATTGCGGCAGCCGCCTATGGCCCGCCGTACCGGCGCTGGGCTGGGACGAGCGCCTCGCAGCCTCGTCGCAGGCTTTTGCCACAGAACTCGCGCAGCGGGACAGTCTCACCCACCAGGGCCAGTTGGCGCACAGTCTGCGCGAACGTCTGCGCGCCAGTGGCTACGGCGCACGTGCCGCCGGTGAAAACCTGGCAGCAGGCTCAGAGTCGCTGGAGGAGGCGCTCGAGCAATGGCTCGCGAGCCCCGCGCATTGCGAGAATCTGATGCTGGCCGAGTTCACCGACGTGGGCCTGACCTGCGTCAGCGGCCCGGGGCGGTTCCGAACCTATTGGGTGATGCACCTGGCGCGCTCCAACGGGCGCTGAGGCACCGCTAGGCTGCTTGTTGCGCTGGTGCCGCGCTATTCGATCGCCTCGGCGATCACGCCGCCGCCCAGGCAAACCTCGCCCGCATACAGCACCGCGCTCTGGCCGGGTGTCACGGCCCATTGCGGCTGGACGAAGTCGAGCCGCAAGCGCCGTCCCTGATCGAGCGGATTGAAAGCGCAGGCGGCGTCGGCCTGGCGGTAGCGGCTCTTCGCGCCATAGCCACCGAAGCTGGGTGCCCGGCCGGTCCAGGCGATGTCGTCGGCGATCAGACTGCGCGACAGCAGCAGCGGATGGTCATGGCCCTGCACCACGATCAGGGTGTTGCTCTGCATGTCCTTGCGCGCGACAAACCAGGGTGCATGATCGCCCGCCCCACGCGGCGAGCCCTTCTCCTTGACGCCACCAATTCCCAGGCCCTGGCGCTGGCCGAGGGTGTAGAAGGACAGACCGACGTGCTCGCCGAGCTGGCGCCCGCGCTCGTCCTTGATAGGCCCCGGCTGGTGTGCCAGATAGCGGTTGAGGAACTCACGGAAGGGGCGTTCACCAATGAAGCAGATGCCTGTCGAGTCCTTTTTCTTGGCGTTCGGCAGGCCGATCTCTTCGGCGATGCGGCGTACTTCGGTCTTGGCCAGTTCTCCGACCGGGAACAGCGTCTTGGCCAGTTGGGCCTGGTTCAGTCGGTGCAGAAAATAGCTCTGATCTTTCAGCGGATCGAGGCCCTTGAGCAATTGCACTTGCCCGTCTACTTCACGCACGCGGGCATAGTGGCCCGTTGCGATCTTCTCTGCGCCGAGGCGCATCGCATGATCCAAAAAGGCTTTGAACTTGATCTCTGCATTGCAGAGAACATCCGGGTTGGGTGTGCGACCTGCCTGGTATTCGCGCAGGAAGGCGGCGAACACGCGATCCTTGTAGTCGGCGGCGAAATTGACATGCTCGATGTCGATGCCGATCACATCGGCGACAGCGGCGGCGTCGACGAAGTCGATGTTCGACGAGCAGTATTCGCTGTCGTCATCGTCTTCCCAGTTCTTCATGAAGATGCCGACCACCTCGTGGCCCTG
>Ga0302290_10000369_pt1 | contig 9907 bp, 8 predicted proteins | sample III_Fen_N1_3_FD_194547 | JGI IMG/M metagenome (GOLD analysis project Ga0302290, IMG submission 194547) | Peat permafrost microbial communities from Stordalen Mire near Abisko, Sweden - III_Fen_N1_3 | ecosystem: Environmental > Terrestrial > Soil > Wetlands > Permafrost | place: Sweden: Abisko... | reverse complement strand
AACACCAGGCTGCGGACCATCCTACAGGGCATCAACGGGGCCTCATTACAGGCGAATTACTTGACGCCAGCGATCGACTCGCGAGTCAAGGCAACGGCGATCTGGACTATGACCATCCAGGGTGGTAGTGAAGGCGTCGTGATTCAGAGGAATGCGAATGCCCAAATCGATCGAAGTACCATTCAAGGGGCCGATGGCAATGGCATCCGCATTGACGAGATGGCATCCGCATCCATTACCAGTAGCACTATCCAAAACAACGGACAGAGCGGCATTCATGTGGCCCGAGGCTCCTCGGTGAATGTGGGATTTAATACCCTGGAGACTCCCGGCACCAACACCATCCAGTCCAATGGGCTGAATGGTGTCAGTGTGGTGTCGAATTCGGTGGCCTATATCTTTGGCAATGACATTTCGGCCAATAGGAACCATGGCGTATTTGTGGGCCAGGTGTCTAGCGCGCGACTATCCAAGAACACCATCAATTTGAACGTTCTCGATGGTGTTTCGGTCTCAGGGAATGGGCATGTGCAACTTGGAGGTGCTGTCCCTGCGCTCAAGTATTACGACTTCCCCAACATCACAACGAGCAACAACGGGCGCTATGGAATCTCCTCCTATCGCAGCTCGAACGTTGAAGGTCAGCTCGGTGAGACGAATCAGTTGATGGGCGAAGAGTGGCAGTTTGATGGAGATGCGGATAGCGATGGTTCCCAGATGCTTGCACTTCGTAGCGGCAGCAGTCGCGCCAAAGCCAAGTCACGCTGACGCCGCTAGGCGCTGAATTAGCGCCTAGTCCCCCGCTGCAGGCAGAGTCAGCGCCGACGCTATGGTGGGGGAGCGCTGACCGAGATGGGTACGGTAGCCCAGTTGCTGGTCGCCTTGCCGTCACTGACCACCAGTGAAGCAACGTAGACGCCGGCAACATCTGCCTTAAAGCTAGGATTGGCAGAAGTGGGCAGAGACAACTCGGCAACACTTCCCGCAGGTCGGCTGGTCAGTATCCACTGATAGCTCAGAGTATCGAGATTGGCGTCGGTGCTGCCGATCCCGTCCAGCGTCACGAGCGCGCCCCGAACGACGCTCTGAGCGGGGCCAGCATTGGCCACTGGCGCAGCATTGGTGGTGGCGGCAGTGATGGGGATCGTGGCCGCTGCGCTGCTGAGCCTACCATCGCTGACGACCAGTGTCGCGACATAGGTACCGAGCACATCCGCAGTGAATGTTGGACGGATCGACGATGGGGATGACAACACGGCGGTACTGCCTGTGGGCTTGTTGGTCATGGTCCACTGATAGCTGAGCGCATCGCCATTGGCATCGGAGCTGGCCGAGCCATCCAGTGTCACCACCGTACCTGTCGTGACGCTCTGGGCAGCGCCGGCATTGGCTACCGGGGCCATATTGACCATCGATGCGGTGACGGTCACATTCATCGGCGCACTGTCGAGCTTGCCGTCATTGACGACCAAGGTGGCCACGTACGTGCCCGACAGATCGGCCGTGAAGGTCGGCATCGGAGAGTTCGCCAGCGACAAGGCCGCAGCGCTACCGGCGGGCTTGCTGACCAGGGTCCAGAGATAGGTGATGCGATCACCGTTGGCGTCCGAGCTGGCCGTGCCATCGAGTGTGACCACCGTCCCGGCAAGAATCAGTTGGGCTGGGCCGGCGTTGGCGACGGGTGCGACGTTGGCAACGGCCACAGCAACGGGCACCGTCGCTGGCGCGCTCGATGCCTGGCCATCATTGACCGTGAGCGTGGCGACGTAGACGCCGATGACGTCAGCCTTGAAGCTCGGTTTGGGCGAGCTTGGCGTGTCCAGCGCCGCTGCACTGCCGCTGGGCTTGCTCGTCAAGGTCCAGCGATAGCTCAGTGCGTCTGCATTGGCGTCATAGCTGGCGGAGCCATCGAGGGTGACGAGGGTGCCGAGCGTGACGCTTTGCGCAGCGCCAGCATTGGCCACAGGCGGAACATTGGCGGCCACGGCATTCACCGTCACCGAGGCCGCGCTGCTGTAGACCTTGCCGTCGAAGACACCCAGGCTGGCGACATAGGCGCCGACCTTGTCAGCGGTAAAGCTGGGTTTGGCAGAGTTGGCTGCGCTCAGCGTGGCGGTGCTGCCAGCGGGCTTGCTCACGAGGATCCAGTCATAGCTGAGCTGGTCGCCGTTGGCGTCCGAGCTGGCCGTGCCGTCCAGCGTGACCAAACTGCCAGCGATGACGTTTTGCGTTGGCCCAGCGCTGGCCACCGGGGCTGCGTTGGCAATTGTCGAAGTGACCGCCACCACGCTTTTTGTGCTGCTGGCCTTGCCATCATTGACGATCAGAGCGGCGTCGTAACTGCCGGGCAGATCTGCGACAAACGTTGGCTTGGGCGAGTTGCTGGAGCTCAGTTTCGCGGAACTTCCGCTGGGTGCGCTCAGGGTCCAGCTGTAGGTCAGCGCATCGCCGTCCGCGTCGGTGCTTGCAGAGCCATCCAAGGTCACGCGGGTACCCGCGATGACGTTCTGAACTGCACCGGCATTGGCCAGAGGTACGGTGTTCTGGGCGACGCCAGGCGTGACAACGGGGCTCGCGGGACCGTCCGCATTGCCACCGCCGCCACCGCATCCAACGATCAGCGCTGCTGTCAGCGCGGATCCACCCAGTTTGATCGCTGTCCTCATTGCGCCCTCAAGGTCTGCCTCTGCAAAGCACTATGCAAAGGTGGGCAGCTTAGGGATCAAGTAATACAGCAGCGTGACATGCGCGGCCGGAAAAAAGCAACAATGCAGCGATGCAACATCCATTCGACACCGCCATTGCGCTTGAGCCCGCTGGACAGGACCGCTTCTTCGGCCGCACCTCTCCGGCCTACGCCAATATGGTTGGCCCCTTTGGTGGCACGACCACTGCGGTGCTGCTGAACGCCGCGCTGCGGCATCCGCAGCGACAAGGTGATCCCATCGCGCTGACGGTCAATTTCGCGAGCCCGGTCGCGGACGGCGACTTCGAGATTGAGGCTGTCCCTGTGCGCACCAATCGATCGACCCAGCACTGGAGTCTGCAGCTCAGGCAGGGCGCTGCCGTGGCCGCCAGCGCCACGGCCGTGTTCGCGCTCAGGCGTGAAACCTGGTCGGCCCGCGAGGCCGTGATGCCCCCGGACATGCCGGCTGCTGCCGCCCTGGCGCGCGCGCCATTCCAGGCCTTGCCGACCTGGGCGCAGCGCTATGACATGCGCTTCACCGAGGAAGACGCGCTGCTGCAATTCGATGGGCAGGAGCATGCGCATTCCTACAGTCGCATGTGGGTGCGCGACGAGCCGCCCCGGCCGCTCGACTTTGCCGCGCTGGCCGCACTGTGCGATTGCTTTCTGCCGCGCATCTTCTATCGGCGCCATCGACCCGCGCCGGTGGGCACGGTGTCGCTGACCAGCTACTTTCACGCCGACGCCAGCCTGCTGGCCGCCCAGGGTGAGCACCATCTGCTGGGTGTCGCGCGTGCGCAGACCTTCCGCAACGGTTATTTCGACCAGAGCGCCGAGGTCTGGGGCCAAGATGGGCAACTGCTGGCCACCACCCACCAGATGGTGTATTTCAGGGAATAGTCAGCGGCGCGTTGGTGCGCGTGCGCGGCTACGGCTCCGGGTGACAAGCACAGGCATGCGCCTCGGCCGCACTCATAAAGGACTCCAGGATGGCGCAGGGTGCCGAGCCGGCACCGTCGCACTGCTGGCGTAAGGCCAGCAGCTGCTTTTCCAAGGCACGCAAGGCCTTGAGCCTTTGCTGCACGGCCGAAATATGTCCATCCAGAAGCGCGTTGACCTGCTGGCAGGACTGATCCGGCGCCGCAGCAAAGGCCAGCAGCTCGCGGATGTCGGGCAGGGGAATATCCAACGAGCGGCAGTGACGGATGAACTGCAAGCGCTGCAAGTGCCGCTCGGCGTAGCGGCGGTAGCCCGAGGCCTCGCGCTCCGGCTCGGCCAGAAGGCCCTCGCGCTCATAGAAGCGCACCGTCTGCACGTCGCATCCCGCCTGGCTTGCCAGTTCGCCGATTCTCATTCGATGCCCCTGTTGCTTGACCTTGTACCGGGTATAGGGTTTCCAATATAGCTGTTCGTCAACGACCCTGCACACGCCATGTCCGCACACTGCTGCTCCGCCCCCACGTCCCCCGTCGTCGACACGCGCTACCGCAAGGTGCTGTGGATCGCGCTGGTGCTGAACGCGGCGATGTTTGCCATCGAGCTGGGCGCCTCCTGGTCCTCTGGCTCGGTCGCGCTGCTGGCTGATGCGATCGACTTCTTCGGCGATGCGGCGAACTACGCCCTGTCGCTGGCCGTGCTCGGCATGAGCCTGGCGACGCGCTCCAAGGCGGCGCTGTTCAAGGCGGCATGCATGGGGGGCTTTGGCGTCTTCGTGCTTGGCAAGGCCGCCTGGGGCCTGCATCTGGGCGTGACACCTGAGCCCGCCACGATGGGCGCGGTGGGCTTCGCCGCATTGGCCGTCAACGGCGCAGTCGCGTGGATGCTGTACCGCTACCGCACGGGGGATGCCAATATGCGCTCGGTCTGGATCTGCTCGCGCAATGACGCCCTGGGCAACGTGGCGGTGATGCTGGCCGCCCTTGGCGTGTTCGGCACCGGCAGCGCCTGGCCCGATCTGCTGGTGGCCGGCACGATGGCTGGCCTGGCGCTCTGGGGTGCGGGCACGGTGTTGTCGCATGCGCGAAGCGAGCTGAGCATGGGCGCAGCGCATCAGCATTGAAGCTGGGGAACGGTTACGTCGCCTTCAGCGCCGCCAGCACGTCGGCGGGCCGTATCGGCAGGTGGCGCAGGCGTACGCCAATGGCCGCGAAGATCGCATTGCCGATGGCCGGGCCGACGACCGTGGTGGCGGGCTCGCCCAGACCCGTGGGCGGCAAGGTGCTGGCGATGAATTCGATGTCGAGAGCCGGCACGTCGCGCATGCGCAGCGGCGTGTAGGTGTTGAGATTGGTGTCCTTGACCTGGCCGTTCACGAACTCAGTGCCTTCATGCAGGGCCATGCTCAGGCCCCAGAGCGACGCGCCTTCCGTCTGGGCCAGCGCCCCGTCGGGGTGGACGATGGTGCCGGCATCGACGACAACGGTCAGCTTCTCAACCCTGACGACGCCGCTGCTGCGGTCCACCCGAACGCGCGCCACGCAGGCGCACCAGCTCGGCATATCGCGCTCCTGACCGAAGGTCGTGGCAATGCCCAGGCCCGAGTCGGTGGGCATCTTGCTGCCCCAGCCGGCCTTGGTCGCAGCGCGCTGAAGCACTTCGGCCTGACGCAGCGCACCCGCGCCGCCGTTCTTGCCGGTGCCGCGCAGCAGTTGCAGCCGGAACGCGAGCGGATCAACACCTGCGGCCCGCGCTGCCTCATCCATGAAGGACTCCAGCGCCCAATTGGTCCAGCCGGGTCCGACCGAGCGCAGCCAGCCCGGGCGGAAGGTGCTGTTGGCCAGGTCATTGGACAGGGCACGCACGCGCTGCGCGCCGACCGAATACCAATGGTCAGCCCCCGAGATTGAAAATGGGTCATAGGGCTCGCCGTTCTTGCCTTTGGGCATGAAGGCCGGAATCATCACCTGCGTGGGCCAGCCCGCACTGGCATGGTGCTGCATGCCGATGACCTGACCACCCTCGCCGAAGGCCATGCGCAGACGTTGAACGGAGGGCGAACGCGGCGAGTCAAAGCGCACATCGTCGGCGCGCGTCCACACCAGCTTCACCGGCTTGCCCAGGGCCTTGGCTGCCAGCGCCGCAGGCACGGCGTAGTCGCCATTCAGGCGGCGCCCGAAACCGCCGCCTAGCAAGTAGGTGCGCATCAGCACCAGGCTCTGCGCCACGCCCAGCGCTTTGGCCAGGGTGGGCAAGATCAAGGATTGCCACTGATTGCCCGTGTGGATCTCCCAGATGCCGTCCTTCTGAAAGGCCAGGGCGTTGAGGGGTTCGAGCTGGAAGTGCAAGACGGTGGCTGTGGTGTAGTCGCGCTCCAGTGTCGATTTCGCGCTGGCAAAGGCCGCATCGACACCGATGTCCTCGACCACCAGCGAGCCGCCGCCGGGCGCGTTGATCAGCTTCAATCCATGCGCCTGGATGTCAGCCTCCGACACCTTGGCTCACGGGCCGCTGGTCCAGTTGACCTGGACCAGATCCGCCGCACGCGAAGCCGCCACGAAGGATTCGGCCACCACTACTACCCAGCCCGGCACGGTGCCGGAAGGATCGTCCAGGGCCAGGCTCTTCAGATAGCCGGGCACGGCGCGCGCCGCGCTGTCGTCGATGCTCACGACCTGGCATCCGTTGCGCGTGGGCGGCAGCTTGGGCCGTGCGTAGACCATGTCCGGCACCTGCGCGTCCAGGCCGTAGCGGGCCGCGCCCGTGGTCTTGCCCGGAACGTCAATGGCGCTTGTCGGCAGGCCGACCAGGCGGCGCTCGGGCGCCGTCTTGATCGGCATGGCCTTCAGCTCATCGGCTGAATAGGTGCGCGCAAGCTGGCCGCGCCGCACGATGTCAGCGTAGCTCACCGATTTGCCGGCGCCAGTGACAGCGCCCTTGCGCGCCGTGCAGGCGGACTTGGCCAGACCCAGCAGCTTGGCACCTTCCTCGATCAAGGCCAGGCGCCCTGCGGCTCCCGCCTGGCTGAGGTAGGGGAAGCTCTGCCAGACCGACCAGCTGCCGCCGGTGACCATGGTTCCCCACTTCGGGTCGGTGTCGACATAGCGCAAGCGAATCGCCGTCCAGTCGAGCTCCAGCTCGTCGGCCACGATGCGGGCCAGCGCAGTGCCGATGTGCTGGCCCATCTCGGCGCGGATGATGTTGACGGTGACAATGCCGTCGCGGTCGATGTCGTACCAGATCGTCGGCTCGAAGGGCGCCTTGGCAGCGGCGGCGCCGGCCAGGGCCGGCTCGGGCAGCATGAAGCTCATGGCAAAGCCGCTATAGGTCGCGCTGATGGCGAAGCCGCGCTGGACGAAGCCGCGCCGTGTTGCACCCCGCTGGGGCTCGCCGAGCTTATGCATGGGTGTTTGCTCCTGCCAGCTCGGCTGCCGCGATCTTGATGGCCTGACGTATGCGCACATAGGCCATGCAGCGACACAGATTGCCGTTCATGGCCGAGTCGATATCCTCGTCGCTGGGTTGCGGGATGCGCCGGACCAGAGCTGCCGCCTGCATGATCTGGCCCGACTGGCAGTAGCCGCATTGCGGCGCCTGGGTCTGCACCCAGGCCTTTTGCAGCGGATGCTGGCCGTCGGCGGACAGTCCTTCGATGGTCATGATCTGCGCCCCAGCGACCGCGCTCATTGGCGTGATGCAGGAGCGCACCGCACGGCGATCCAGGTGCACGGTGCAGGCACCGCACATGCCGATGCCGCAGCCGAATTTGGTGCCGGTCAGCTTGGCGATGTCGCGGATGACCCAGAGCAGCGGTGTGTCGGCGCTGGTGCTGACGCTGAGGGTCCGGCCGTTGAGTTGGAAGGTCGTCGTGATGGCTGCGGTCATGGTGGGGTGGGGATGGGCGTTCGAGAGGCGCTGGCAATGGCAGTGACGGAGGCCGGCAGGTCCGGCCACGCCGGCAGATCGGTCCGGGTGCGCCGCAGATAGGCGGCCAACTGGGCAATGTCGGCATCGCTCAGCAGGCCAGCAAAGCCGGGCATGTAGGCCCGGCCGCCACGCGCGGCACCGCCAATCCCCTGCAAGACCGTCTGGATGAAGTTGGTCGGGTCTGCGGCGTTGAGCGCCGTGCTGAGTGCCAGGCTGCCATGCACCGCGCCGGGTTGGGGCGCGGCGCTGTAGTGGCAATAGGCGCAGGCCGCGAGGTAGAGGTTCGCTCCGGGCTCGGTCTCCTTGCCCGCATCGACCAGCCGGCGCGACATCGCCAGGGCCAGCGCCGCCGCAGCGCCAGGCGCGCGCGCGGACGAGCCGTTGCTGTCAGCGAAATAGCTGGCGATGGCCTGGATGTCGGCATCCGGCAGTTTCGCGAGCCCGCGATGCACGACGACGGCCATGGCACCGGCGGCCGCGCCGTGCCGCTCCGACTTGCCCTTGCGTAGGTAGTCGTAGAGGTCCTGCTGCGTCCACGGCATCGGCGCGGGATTCTGCGCATTCAGCGCCGGCGCCAGCCAGCCGCCGATCCTGGCTCCGGCGTAGGGCGAACTGCCGAGCTCGGCCCCGAAGCGGTTGCGCGGCGTGTGGCAGGCGGCGCAATGCGCGATGCCCTCGGCGAGATAGGCGCCGCGATTCCACTCATCGCTCTTGGCGGCAACGCTCCGATAGACACCGCGCTCGAAGAACAGCAGATTCCAGCCGGCCAGCAGGCTGCGGATATTGAACGGGAACTTGATCGTGTTCTCGCGCGCTGGGGCGGTGACGGCCGGGCGCGTCATGAAGAAGGCATAGAGCGCCGCGACATCACCGTCGCTGAGCTTGGCGAAGTGGGTGTAGGGGAAGGCCGGCAGCAGGTACGCGCCATCGCGCCGCACGCCCTCGTGCATCGCCCGCGCAAAGGCGGCCTCTGACCAGCGGCCGATGCCGGTCTGCGGGTCGGGCGAGATATTGGTGCTGTAGACCAGGCCGAAGCCGGTCTCCATGCCGAGGCCGCCACCGTAGGCCGGGCCGCCCTCGATGCTGTGGCAGCTCGCGCAGTTGCCGGCCGCGGCCAACTGCGCGCCTTGCGCCACCAGAAGCGCCGGAAAGCCCTCGGCCGCCGGCGGCGCTATCGGTGCCACGGCAGGCTGCCAGCTATAGCCCACACAGCCCGCCAGCAACAGCACGAGAACGATGATCAGAATGCGCTTGAACAAGGGCAGTGCCTCTCTATTTCAGCGCTTTGATGAGCGCCTCGAACTGCGCGTGGATCGACTTGTCATGCGCCGTGACCGGTGGAATCGGCTTGGCGATGTCCAGCAGCTGATAGACCGCCATCTGCGCGGCCCGCACCGAGAACTCGACGGTGAAGACGGTGTCCTGCGGGATCTCGACGAACTGGCTGATGAAGGCGAAGTTCTTCGTGTCCGGCGGCACCGGCAGCGGCCGGTCGCCCGGCGCACGCGGCATGAACATGCTGGTGATGAAGGGCATGCGGCAGGGGATGCAGTTGGCCGAGGCCACCGTCTCCAGGTCAAAGCGCAGATGGCCGCAAAGCTCCTGCAGCAGCTCGGCGCCGGTGCAGTCGGCCATGGCCTTGGACACATAGTTGCCGATGCGGTCGGGGAAGAGGCCATAGCCCCAGAACACCTGCACATCGGCCGGTTGATTGGCGAAGTGCGGCTGGTGCGCCAGCACGATGGACATCAGCCAGTTCGAGTCCTTGAAGGTGACCAGGCCGCCGGTGCCGGCTTCGTTGCCGCTGAAGCGCTGCATCGCATCGAAGAAGTCGGTGTCCTTCAGGGTGACGGTAAACGAGGCCCAGTCCGATTGCGCGATGCAGCTGTTGAAGACGGCCGGATGGCCGAATGAAGGGCGGCTCTCGGCGAGCTTTTCCCACAGCGTCCAGGCGCCGTTGTGCGCCTTCTTCAGCTTGGCCGGGGCCATGCTCATCGAGCCCAGGCTGGAGGCATCGGTCATCGAGCCGTTTTGCACCAGGACCAAATCGCCTTCCTCCAGAATCAAGATCTCGGCCTGGCCCTGTCGGGTGCAATGCAGGCCGATGACCTGGAACTGCCCGTCCACGCTCTTGTGGTCCAGATCGGTCACCGTGCAATCGCCGATCAGGCGCACGCCCTGGCCTTCCAGCCAGCGCAGCAGCGGCACCACCAGCGAGTCGTACTGGTTCAGCACGGTGCGCTTGACGCCGGCCAGCGTTTCGATGCGCGAGAACTCCAGCATGAAGCGGTGCAGGTAGCGCCGGAACTCGACCGCGCCGTGCCAGGGCTGGAAGGCAAAGGTGGTGGCCCACATGAA
>Ga0302290_10000366_pt1 | contig 9917 bp, 5 predicted proteins | sample III_Fen_N1_3_FD_194547 | JGI IMG/M metagenome (GOLD analysis project Ga0302290, IMG submission 194547) | Peat permafrost microbial communities from Stordalen Mire near Abisko, Sweden - III_Fen_N1_3 | ecosystem: Environmental > Terrestrial > Soil > Wetlands > Permafrost | place: Sweden: Abisko... | reverse complement strand
ACGAGAATTTTCGCCCACAACCTGATCGGCATTCTAGAAGAAAACCGTCTGGCCCGCATCTGGGTGACGGAGCGCGAACTCACCCAGCAACGAAAGCTAGAACAGGAACGTCAGTCGTTCGAACGCCGCATCGGCGAGACCCAACGCCTGGAAAGTCTCGGCGTGCTCGCGGGAGGCATCGCCCACGACTTCAACAACCTCCTGACCGGTATTCTCGGCCACGCCAGCCTCGGCCGTGCTGAGATCATGGCGGACTCACCGCTCAACGCGCATTTTGAAGAAATCGAAATCGCATCACGCAGTGCCGCGAACCTCTGCCAGCAAATGCTCGCCTACGCGGGCAAAGGCCGCTTCGTGGTCAAACCCCACAACCTTTCGCAACTCGTCTCCCAGTCCGCTCATCTCCTGCACATCTCGCTCACCAGGCATGCCGAGCTGCGCTTCCAGCTGGCCTCGACACTACCGCTGGTCCAGGCCGATGCGACCCAGATCCAACAAATCGTGATGAGCCTGGTGATCAACGCCAGCGAAGCCATCGGGCAGCGCGCCGGCCTGATCACCCTTACCACCGGTTTGATCCAACCTGATGCCACCACGTTTTCCGGCTGCCCTTACGCGCCGGAAGAACCCGCCGCCACTTATGTGTTTCTGGAGGTCCGTGACAATGGTTCCGGCATGAGCCCGGATGTGATGGCCCGCATTTTCGAACCATTTTTTACCACTAAATTTGCCGGACGCGGACTCGGTCTGGCCGCGACCCTCGGAATCGTGCGCAGCCATGCCGGTGCGATGCGCGTGCAAAGCAACCCTGGGTCTGGTTCCACCTTCACCCTCTACCTGCCCGCCACCGAAACCTTCGCCACCGAAGACGATAAAGCCAGCCTGACCAACACCCCGTGGAAGGCCGAAGGCACACTTCTGGTCATCGACGACGAGGCCCCGGTCCGCAGCGTAACCGAGCGCATGGCCCAAACGCTCGGCTTCAGCGCGTTGAGCGCAGCCGATGGCGACCAGGGCATCCAGTTTTTCCAGCTTTACCGGACGAGCATCAAAGTCGTGCTGCTCGATCTCTCCATGCCCGGTCTTTCAGGAGAGGAAACCTTCGCCAGTCTGCGCGCGATCGATCCGTCGATCCGGGTGATCCTGATGAGTGGTTATAACCAGCCCGATCCACCCGCCGCCATCACCGGCAAGCCGCCGTCCTTTCTCTCAAAACCCTTCAGCATCGACCAGTTTCAGTCAGCCGTGCGGCAGGTAATCCTTCATTCCTAGCACGCCTCCGTTATGTTCGAAGCGCCGTGCCTTGATGCCGCGGCCACGCTTTAGTCTTGTAGCCGTGCCCATTGAGACACGGTTTACTCGGCAAAATTTACCGCCGAGAACAGGGGCTAAACGGCGTAAGGCCAACCTGTCCAGCTCCTCCGCTTGGTGGGCTTGCGGTGGATGTTCTCTGCTATCACGAAACGGAACATCCGGGCTTGTGAATGCTTCGCTGACGCAAATGATAACCTTTTTACTACAAAAGACAGGCGGTCTTTGCGCAAAAACGTCAGAGTTTGCCTGGCTTTCATCCTGTTGTAATCGAATGCACCCTCCCTCTTTCCTTCTCAGTCGTCGAGTGCCCGTCGCATTGGCGTTGGTTGGGCTGGGAATCTCCCTCGGAGTCTATCTCCACACTTCTGCGCAGGATGCTGAGCGTGCTCAAAACGAAATCGCCAAAAACGCTGGTGCGCGGTTCGCTTCAGTTGCCCACCAGGTCGAAACCTGCACTGACCGCCTGCGCACACTGGGCGGTATGTTGGCGTTTCAGCCCGAGATGGACGCCGCAACCTTTCGCTCTGCCACACGTGAAATCCTGACACGCCAGCCAGAGATCGCCAGCATCCACTGGGCCGCTGCTGCAAATTCCACGGAGTATCCGAAAATCCGTTACAGCGAAAGCCTCTTGGCTCAAACCAGTGCCAGTCCGTCAGCGCCGGCCCTGGAAATGCTGGGAAAACAACTGGCCCGTGCCCGCCAGTCCGGCCAGCTCATCGTCAGCAATCTCGTACAGCAACCTGGCCCACGCGGCCAGGAACCAACAGTTGCGCTCATTTTGCCGCTAAGGGCCACGCAGGAGGGAAGAACCGCCGACCTCGGTTTCCTGATCGCCTTTTGCCGGATCAATGAATGGCTCGGCCAGACCGCTCCGTCCACCGCTGCATGGATGCTGCTCGATGCCGAAGCCAACAACCCGGCTCAGCGCATCCTGGCCTATCATGAAGACAGTGCGCTCAACAACACCAAGGCAGCGCCAACCGAGGAGGATTTCCGCGCCGGCTGGCACCACGAACAGTCCCTGATCTTTGGCGAACACGTCTGGTTGTTGCTCTACCGGCCAAATCAGGCCGACCTCGATGCCGCCCGCAGCGATCTGCCGGGCCTGCTCTTTGCCGCGTGCATCACACTCACCCTGCTTGCCGCCGCCCTCGCGCGGGAGCTTCTGCAACGCTCCGCCCTCGTCGCGATCGAGGCAAAAAAACGAACATCCAATTTGGAAGAAGCCAAAGTCCAGCTCGAGCATCAACTGCAGCTTAGCGCTCAAACCGAACTGCTGTTACGCACCAGCGAGGAGCAGTTGCACGGCCTGATGGAAAACAGCCCCGGCTCGATCTATGTAAAAGACGTCGACGGCCGCTACCTGGCCGTCAACCGCCGCTTCACCGAACTCCACGGCCGCTCACGCGAGGAATTCATCGGCCTGAGTGATTTCGAACTGTTTCCACCTGAACTCGCCGCCCGCGTGCGCAAGAGCGAAACCCAGGTCATGGCCAGTGCCGAACCACTCGAAACCGAGGAATCTTTTCAACTGGCCGACGGCGTCCACATCAACCTCGTCCATAAATTCCCGCTCGTCGATGCCAACGGCGCTGTCCATGGCGTCTGCGCCATCGCGACCGACATGACCGAACGTAAACTGGCCGAAGCCGAGGCGCGCGAAAGCCGCCGCCAGCTCGAAAGTTTGCTCGGGCAGCTCCCCGGCATGGCCTTCCGTTTCGCCAACGATGGTCACCTCACCCCGGTCTACGTGAGCCGCGGCGCCGCCGGCCTCACCGGCCACACCGCTCGCGATTTCCTGGAAAAACATATCACCTTGGAGGAAATTGTTCACCCTGAGGATCGTCAGACCGTGCGCACCGCCGTCGGCGCCGCCGTAAAAAAACACCGCTCCTTCGAAGTCGAATACCGCATCATCGATCGCGCCGGTCGCGAAAAATGGGTGCTCGAGCGTGGCCAGGGTGTGCATGACGACACCGGGGCGTTGCTCTTCATCGAGGGTCTCGCCATCGACATCACCCAGCGCAAGGACGCCGAGTCGGAAAAACTCCTCGTCGAGCGGCGCCTGCTCGAGGGCCAGAAGCTCGAAAGTATCGGCGTGCTCGCCGGCGGGATCGCCCATGATTTCAACAACCTGCTCACCGGTATAATCGGCAACGCCAACCTCGCCTCGCTCGATCTCCCGCCGCAATCGCCGATCAAGAATAACCTCAAACAAATCGAGATCGCCTCCCACCGTGCCGCCGAGCTTTGCCAGCAGATGCTCGCCTACGCCGGCAAAGGTCGCTTTGTGATCCAGCCCGTCGAACTCGGTGCACTGGTCAAAGCCACCGTGCCGCTCCTGCAAGCCTCGATCAGCAAACGCGCCAAGCTGCACTTCGATCTGCACTCCGCCCTGCCCGCCGTCATGTCGGACCCGACCCAGCTGCGGCAGATCATCATGAACTTGGTGATCAACGCCTCCGAGGCGCTCGGCGACCGCGATGGAGAGATCGCGATCACCACCAACCTCGTTCATCCCTCTGCCGATTGGTTCGACGGCGCACCGCTCGCTCCGCCCGAGACCAACCTGCCCTTTGTCCGCCTCGAAGTCCGCGACTCCGGCTGCGGCATGGCGGAAGACACCATCGCCAAGATCTTCGAACCTTTCTACACCACCAAATTTACCGGACGCGGGCTCGGGCTCGCCGCCGTGCTCGGCATTATTCGCAGCCACCGCGGTGGGCTGATCGTACGCAGCGGTGTCGGTAAAGGCTCCATCTTTGCCCTCTTCTTCCCGGCAACCGCCACCACACAGGCGGAGAACCCCGCCGCGCCCGGCAAAACCGCCCTGCCCTGGCGTCGCACGGGGCACATTCTGGTCGTTGACGACGAAGACCACGTGCTCCGCGTCGCCGAAAAGATGCTCAAAACCGCCGGCATGACGGTGGAGACTGCGCACGACGGCTACGAAGCCCTCGATTTTTTCCGCGCCAACCCAGACGGCTTCGAACTCGTCCTGCTCGACATGACGATGCCGCGCCTGAGCGGTGAAGAAACGCTCCACCTCCTGCGTGAAATCCGCCCCGGCATCCGCGTGCTCTTCATGAGCGGCTACAACCGTCGCGAGTTTGTCGATTCGCTCCCCGGTCGCGCCACCCTTGGCTTCATGCAAAAGCCCTTCGCACTCGAATCCCTGCGCGAACACCTGCAGTTCATGCTCGGGTGAACGTCTCATCGGCGAAGCCCACAAACTGGTCGTCGACGGCTGCCGAAAAGCTTCCGCCCAACGCTAAGCTGAAGTCGCCTGGCCCGCGTAGGTTGCGCGCTCGCCGCGCAACGTGGCGCGACCAGCGCGCCACCTACAGAGCGGCAGCAAGCACTTCCGGCAGCTGAAAGAACACTCACCACTTTTTGCTCCTTGGCGTTGCAAAAGGACCGGTTATTCCTGCCCTCTTCATCTGTGACCACGCCATCCGCTCCTGCCACGCCGATCCAACGCCCGCTCTCGCTTGGCGTGATCTTTCTCACGCTGTACATCGATCTCATCGGGTTTTCGATCATCTTTCCGCTCGGGCCGGACCTGCTGCATCACTACCTCGCGCTCGAAGGCACCGGCGGCATTTTGGGCTGGCTGCTGGCTCACATCGAACCGGTCGCCCATGCGCTGGGCAACGAGTCCCACCTGCCCGAGGTGCTGTTCGGCGGCATCGTCAGCTCGTTCTTCTCGATTCTCCAATTTGTCTTCGCGCCCTTCTGGGGCAGCGTATCTGATAAACGGGGACGCCGCGGCGTTCTCCTGCTCACCGTCGCGGGTACGGCCGCCAGTTACCTGCTCTGGGTCGTGAGCGGCAGCTTCTGGGTCTTCCTCGTCGCACGCATGCTGGCCGGCGCTTTCGGCGGCAACCTTTCTGTTGCGACTGCCGCCGTGGCCGATGTCACCACCCGCGAGGAGCGCTCGAAAGCCATGGGGCTGATCGGTGCCGCCTTCGGCCTCGGTCTCGTGACTGGCCCGCTCATCGGTGCCTTCGCCTCACGCATTAACCTGCTCACCAATCATCCCGGGCTCGCCGCGTACGGTATAAATCCGTTTTCCGTGCCCGCACTAATCGCCTTCGCCCTTGGTCTCGTGAACCTCGTCTGGATCAGCCGTCGTTTTCACGAAACGCTCCCGGCAGAAGCCCGCGGTCGCGCGGTCGAACCCCGCCTGCGCAACCCACTCAGCGCGATCATCTCGCTCGACAATGCGCCGGCCCGCAGCGTCAACCTCGTCTCCTTCGTCTATGCCCTCGCTTTCGTCGCGATGGAAACGTCGCTCGTTTTTGTGAGTTTTCAACGGTTCGGCTACAGCGCTAAACAGAACGGCTACCTCATGGGTTTCCTCGGCCTCTGCTCGATCCTGACCCAAGGCGTGATCGTGCGCCGGCTTTTGAAGAAAATGCGCGAGACGACCGTGCTCACCACCGGTTTGCTCTGCTCGACGTCGGGGTTTCTTTGCGTCGGTTTCGCAACCGCGCCCGGCATCCTTTATCTCGGCGTCGGCCTGCTCGCGCTCGGCGGCGGTCTGGTCAATCCCTCCACCACCGGGCTGATTTCGCTCTACGCCAGCGCTTCGGAGCAAGGTCGCGTGCTGGGGATCTTCCGCTCGCTCGGCTCACTGGCACGCGCGGTTACTCCGATCATCGCAGGCGTGGTGTTCTTCACCGTTGGGGCAAATTGGTTGTATTGCGTAGCCGCCGCTCTTGCGCTCAGCTCCTGCACGCTCAGCCTGAAACTACCGCAACCCGCCAAATGATCCGCCTGCGTGTTCATTTCCAAAAAATTTTTGCCCTCGCCCTGACCTTGGTGCTGGCGGGCTGTTTGGGTACGCGCGACCTCAAGCCCGGTCGCACCCGGGTCAGCGCAAAACCCGTGACCGTGCCCGCTGAGATCGTGGGTAATCAATTCGTCGTCGAAACGAAATGGGACAAGCACGGCCCGTGGCATTTTCTGGTTGATACCGGTTCGTCAACCACGCTCGTGTCCCCTGAATTCGCGCGTCGCTACGCCACCGAGAAAGCCGCGCTGAACACTCCTTCCGTCCACGTAAAATCCGCCGACGGCAAGTCGACCCTGTTGCCCGCCGTCACACTTGGCCGCATCGAACTCGACGACGCCCGCTTCGAAAATGTCCAGGCGCTAGTCTTCGACTTCACCGAAATCTCCGCCCACCTCGGCATCCGGATCGACGGCGTACTTGGCTTTCCGCTGTTTGAGGAAACGGTGTTCACGCTCGACTATCCTCGATCGCGCCTGGTGATTTCACGGCCTGCTCCGCTGACTGAAAATCCGGTATTTTCCGGGACTACGATCAAGTTCACCAACTCCCAACGCACGCCGTTTATTCCGGTACGGTTGGGTGCGGAAAACTTCATCGCGCTGCTCGACTCCGGCAACGACGGTCCGCTGTTCCTGAATCTCATCGGCCTGCACCCCACGTTCAGCTTTGGCCCTCGCCCTGGCGTCGCGGTCGGTACGCTCACCGGCTGCCACACGCAGGAAATCGGGCGACTCGTACAACCACTCGACATCGGACCGTACCGGTTCGAAAAACCCATCGCCGATCTTACCGACCAAATCTCCTCCATCGGCGGTGAAATCCTGCGCAATTTCGCCGTAACCTTCGACCAGTCGCGCAACCAGGTCACATTCTACCGGGACTCTGCGCTCCCGATTCCGGCGCAAACCCGCCGCGCCGCCGGACTGAGCTTCACGAAAATGCCCACCTATTGGCGCGTAGCTGGCGTAATTCCCGATTCACCCGCCGACGCTGCTGGCGTGCAAACGGGCGACCTCGTCATCCGCATCAATGGCGAATCTGTGACCGACTGGAATCTGCGTCGCTACGAGGCGATGGTTGGCCGCGCGTCCGAGATTACGTTCACATTTCTCAACGGCACCAAGGAAACGCCGGTTGTCGTGCCGACATTCGAACTCGTGCCTTAAGGCCTTTCTTTTTCAAGGATAAGAAAAAGCCTGAAGATAGGCGCGCGGCAGTCACACCGCACCGCATTGATCGGGAAGCGCCAGATCGCTCGTAACCGCCGGCTCACGAATCGAACCTCAAGCATGGCATTCACGCGGGTCGCAGCAGAGCAAGAGCGTGGTCTGCGCACCTTCGATCGGGTGGGCACAACCACTTCCCGAAAAGTTCAGGAGCGCAAAAGACTCTGAGAAGATTCTAGCGCGTAACGGTCGCAATCGGCACGAAGGAAAACCCATGATCCACGGGTCTGGCTAGCGCTACGAGCGCCGCCGACGGGATCAGCCAAGCCTCCCCCACCTGCACCGCGCAACCTTGTAACAGCGCGGCGAGATGGGACGTTTCGATTTTGATTACTTTCTGCTCAGTCGCAAGTGCGGGCATCTCGTTGGTCAGTTCCATCGGCGCTATTGTCAGGGCGATCGCAATTCCGTTCCCGCTTTCCTTTGTTACCTTTGTGAAAACGCCGGGATACAATCGGAGACACTGCGCTCGTGCTTATCGGCCCATGAGCTGATAAATCTGTGCACCGGTCGGCAAAGAATCTGCAAAGGCAAAAGAACCTTTTTCTGTGATCTCACGCACTGCGGTGAGCAAACCCGCCAGGGCTGCGCGCTGCAGCCCGCCCCCGAGGCTGATACGGCGTACCCCTGCGGCAACGAGTGCCTCGACGGGAAAAGATTTTCCCGCGAGCCCGTTCATAAAGTTCACTGGCTTGTTCACAGCCGCACAGACCGTTTTCACTGCGGCGAGATCGGGCAACCCAGGCGCAAACAAGACATCAGCGCCAGCCGCGTCGAAGGCCTGCAACCGGCGAATCGTGTCATCAAGGTTTGGGTTGCCGCGCACAAAATTTTCCGACCGCGCCGTCAACGTGAACGGAAATGGCAATGCTCGCGCTGCCTCCACTGCGGCTGCTACGCGCTCAGTTGCCTCTGACAAATCATAAAACGGGTGCGCTGGCTCACCCGTGGCATCTTCGATCGATCCCCCAACAAGTCCGGCCGCGGCTGCGAGGCGAATCGTCTCCGCCACACCCACTGGTGAGTCGGCCATGCCATCCTCCAAATCCGCCGAGACCGGCAGATCCACCGCCTTAGCGATGCAGCGGGCATGCGCGATAACTTCGTCCCGCGTCATCTCACCGTCGCGGCGCCCCAGCACGAGCGCCGAGGCATAACTCGACGTTGCCAGCGCCTTGAAACCGAGACCCGCAAGGATGCGCGCCGAACCTGCGTCCCAAGGATTCGGAATGACAAAGGCGCCCGTCGTTTTATGGAGCGCACGGAATTGCTGAGCCTTTTCAAACGTATTCATGAATACTGCTATGGCCCGAGCATGGGCCCGCCGCAATCTTCGGAAACGGCTCCGGCCGTACAGCACACAGCGTGAAGCGCGGACACAGTTGGCGGTGCTCTCCGATCACGATCTTTCGCATAATAGAACGAGACAGCGCGGACTCGCCCGCTGGGTTGCACCCACGCTCGTTCCCCTTTCAATAAACGTCGAAGTCTCGATATCGATCAATCCTGTCTCGCGACAACAAAGCCGAACCAATAGACAGCGTGAAAACCGCCATCCCTCCGGCCTTCCACCTTAAATCTCCCGAGACCGGCACCGACTACCACCTTTACGTCGAGACTCCGGACGCCGTTGACAGCAACCAACCCATACCCGCCATTTTATTCATGGATGGCGATGATCAGTTTTCTTACGCGGTCGCCGCCTATCGTAAGTTGCGTGCGACGGCTTCGGTTCCTCCTTTGCTTTTGGTCGGCGTGGGCTACGGAGCGAGCTACATGAAACCGGCCAACAAACGCATGCGCGACTATACGCCCACCGCGATGGCCGGTGAACCTGGCACCGGCGCCGCCGACGGGTTTCTGCGTTTCCTGCAAAACACCCTCTGGCCGGAGCTGGCCCGACGGTATCCACTTAGCCACGACACCCGTGGCATCGCCGGACACTCGCTCGGCTCGCTGCTCGCCTTGCACGCGCTGTTTCGGCCAAAACGCTTTTTCAACCGCGCGCTGATCAGCAGTCCTTCCATCTGGTTTGACGGCCGCAGCATTCTCCGGCTGGCCGAAAAACTTCGCGAGCGCCAGGCAACCCTGCCTGCCCGCGCTCACTTGAGCGTGGGTGAACTGGATACGCCATCGATGACCGGCGATCTGGACCGGCTGGAGCAACAGCTCACCGCGCGTCCCTTCGCCGAACTCGCGCTCACCATCCGCCGCTTCCCCGGCCTCGATCACTACAACGTTCTCCCTGCGGCCTTCGGCGAAGGAATGAAGACGCTATTCGGCTGAAGAACCGACACTTTTGGGTCGAGGCGTAAAGGCACAAGATATTTAGCGAGAAGACCTCTCGTGTGCTTCTGCCGTCTCGGTGTCACAATGCCTCGTTCGCTGGATGGCGAAATTTTCAGGTTAGCTTTACCCAATCAAATCGTGGGTTGACGCAGTGTCGCCGACCATCAGGTACGTCGCGAAAAGTTACGCTCGCCATCATTCAGCGGCGCCTTTTATTCCTTGGCCGTCGTTTTACCTCACACCGATTCACACAAAACCATGGCCCGTAAACCGCTCGTCTCCCACAT
>Ga0302290_10000365_pt1 | contig 9928 bp, 4 predicted proteins | sample III_Fen_N1_3_FD_194547 | JGI IMG/M metagenome (GOLD analysis project Ga0302290, IMG submission 194547) | Peat permafrost microbial communities from Stordalen Mire near Abisko, Sweden - III_Fen_N1_3 | ecosystem: Environmental > Terrestrial > Soil > Wetlands > Permafrost | place: Sweden: Abisko... | reverse complement strand
CGATGGGTTGGACGTATTTGTGCAGCTCGTGATCGCCGCGATCAGCACGGAGCCATGACCGATCGAGCCAGACGACGTGCCGTGGCTCGGCTGAGCTACCGTGTCGGGCGTGGGGCGATTGTTCGCCATCTCCAGCTCGGTTTGTGGATTGGTGTTCTGCGTCTTCGATTTCGCGAGTGAAACCGGCTCCTGACTGCCTCCGCCCGAAGCGAGCGCGATCCCTGCCGCACCGATGTGTACCTGGCGCGTAAAATCTTCGGCCTTCTTGCCAAAGCCATTTTCCGCAACCGGCTTCGAGAAGGAACCAACAAATTCGCTCTTCAGCTTCTTGAGTTCGATCCGATCCTGCGGGCGCTTCGGTCCGGCCACGCTCGGAACGACGGTCGCGAGATCAAACTCTACCACTTGCGAATAATCGATCTGCCCTTGCTGCGGAATGCCCCAAAGTCCCTGCGCCTTGTAATAAGCTTCGTAGGTTTCGACGAGTTGCTCGTCGCGGCCGGTGGCGCGGAGGTAGTTCGAGCACTCGCCGTCGATCGGGAAAAAGCCCATCGTCGCGCCATATTCCGGAGCCATGTTCGCAATGGTTGCACGGTCCACCACGGGCAACGCCGCCGCACCGGGGCCAAAGAACTCGACGAACTTGCCGACCACCTTCGTCTTGCGCATGAGCTGCGTAATCGTGAGCGCCAGGTCGGTCGCGGTAACGCCTTCGCGCAGCGCACCCGTCAAATGAACACCAACCACATCCGGCGTGAGAAAATACACCGGCTGGCCGAGCATGCCGGCCTCGGCTTCGATGCCGCCCACGCCCCAGCCAACGATGCCGATGCCATTGATCATCGTCGTATGCGAATCAGTGCCGACGAGCGTATCCGGATAGTAAACACCATTGTTGCCGCCGAGCACGCCCTTGGCGAGGTACTCAAGGTTGACTTGGTGAACGATGCCGATGCCGGGGGGAACCACTTTAAAGGTCTCAAACGCCTGCATTCCCCACTTCAGGAATTGGTAGCGCTCACGATTCCGCGAAAACTCCAGCTCGAGATTTTGCTTGAGCGCCTCCGCGCTGCCGGCGAAGTCGACCTGCACGGAATGATCCACCACCAGATCGACCGGCACGAGTGGCTCGATGATCTTGGGGTTTTTCCCGAGCTTGGTCACCGCTGAGCGCATCGCAGCGAGGTCCACGAGCAGCGGCACACCGGTAAAATCTTGCAACACGATGCGCGCGACGACGAAGGGAATCTCCTCCGTGCGCGGCGACTTCGCGCCCCAACCCGCGAGCTCGCGTACGGCCTGTTCGGATACACGTTTGCCATCGCAGTTGCGCAACAACGACTCCAGCACCAGCCGGATCGAGACCGGCAGCCGGGAGATCTTGCCGATGCCAGCCTGCTCGAGCGCCGGCAGCGAATAAAACTTCCTGGAAGTGCCGGCGGCCGTGAAGTTTTGGAGCGTATTGAACGGATTGGGGAGGCTCACGGGAATTTTCGATTTAAGATTTTAGATTGCCGATTGTTGGAGCGGCTTCGCGCCACGAGAAGCCGCTTCTGCGCCAGAACGACTGGATTATTTGGCCAGCGCCGCTTTCACGGCGTTGAAATTTGGCAGATCTTTTGGTGTGGCGGTTTGCTCGGCATATTTAACCACGCCGTCCTTGCCGATAACAAACGCCGCCCGGGCCGAAGTATCGCCCACACCGGCCAGCATCGGGAAAAGCACGTCATAGGCTTTGGTGGTTTCTTTGTTCAGATCGCTCACAATCGTGAGTTTAATGCCGTTTTTCTGCGCCCAGACTTCCTGCGAAAACGGGCTGTCGACGCTGATCGCAATCACGTCAGCACCGAGCTTTTCGTAATCCGCCAGGCCGCCGCTCATGTCACACATTTCCTGCGTACACACACCGGTAAAGGCCAGGGGGAAGAAGAGCACGACCGTCTGCTTCTTGCCAAAATTGTCGCTCAATTTGACGTCTTTAAGACCTTCCGAGGTCTTGCATTTAAGGGTAAAATCCGGGGCTTTCGAACCAACTGCGATAGGCATGGGAATCAACGTTAGGGTTGAAGGTTGTCCGGCACGACGCGCGCCGGAAAGTCCGGCAAGCTAGAATCGACGCACACCGATAGACAAACCGTTTTTCCCAAAAGTAGCTCCTGTTGTAGGAGACACGGGTTTGCCATAAGCAATGCTGCGCGCGAGTTAGCCGCTTGATCTATTCTTTAATTCCCCACTCAACCCAAAAAACTCATGGGGAACTCAGGAAAGCAGGAAAAGAGCTTGGGGGGCTTGATTCCGTTCCTGATTTCCTGAGTTCCACATTAAATTCAGCTCCGTCTCAGACTAAGCTCCACCCTTGACCCTGCCCCACCCGAGGCGTTTTCCTCAACGTTCCATGAATCTCCTCGAAGACCTCAAGTGGCGCGGCCTCATCGCCGACTGCACCGACGAAAAAGCGCTTTCTGAGCGCCTCGCTCAGGGCCCGCTCACCGTTTATTGCGGCTTCGATCCGACCGGCGATTCGCTCCACGTCGGCCATCTCATGGGTCAGATCACCCTTCGCCGTTTCCAACTCGCGGGACACCACGTCCTCGCACTCGCTGGCGGCGCGACCGGCATGATCGGCGATCCGTCGGGTAAATCGGCCGAACGCAATCTCCAGACGCCTGCACAGCTCGCCCACAACGTCACGTGCATCACGAGCCACCTGTCGCGCCTGCTCGATTTCAAGGCGCCAACCAATCCGGCCCGTATCGTCAACAACGCCGACTGGACCAGCGGCATTAGCTACCTCGAATTTCTACGCGACGTCGGAAAGCATTTTTCGATCAACGTCATGATCGCCAAGGACAGCGTTCGCTCCCGCATGGAAGGCGACGCCGGCATCAGCTACACCGAGTTCAGTTACCAGCTCCTGCAGGCACACGACTTTTACCACCTGCATTCAAATCCCAACTACAAGTGCGAGCTCCAGATCGGCGGCTCCGACCAGTGGGGGAACATCACCGCTGGCACTGACCTAATCCGCAAAAAGCTCGGCAAAACCGCCGCGTGGGGTCTCACCTTCCCGCTCATCACAAAGAGCGATGGCACCAAGTTCGGCAAAACCGAAGGTGGCGCGGTCTGGCTCGATCCAAAGAAGACCAGCCCGTACAAGTTCTACCAGTTTTTCGTCAACACCGAGGACGTGATGGTCGTCCCATACCTCAAGAAATTCACCCTCCTCTCGCGCGAAGCCATTGAGGCGCTCGAGACGCAGCACGTCGCCGACCCCGGCCGACGCGAAGCCCACAAAGCGCTCGCCCGCGAAGTCACCTGTCTTGTCCACGGCCAGGCCGCGCTCGATGCTGCGCTCAGGGCCAGCGAAATCCTTTTTGGCGCCGAGATTGGCGACACGTCCGAGGAAACGTTCAAAGACGTCGTTGGAGAAATCCCCACCAAAGATTTCGAACGCACAAAACTCGAAGGTGCCGGCACCACGCTGATTGACCTGCTCGTCTACACCGGTCTCGCACCGTCAAAAGGCCAGGCCCGTAAAGACATCGAAGGCGGCGGCATCTATGTGAACAACGTTCGCGAAGCCTCCATCACCCGCTCAGTCGCTACCTCTGACCTCCTCTTCGGCAAGTACCTCCTCCTCCGCAAAGGCAAACGGACGTATGCGGTGCTGAACGTGGCCTGAGACTGTTCCACTCGCCCGCCAAAAACCCCGACCCTGTCCGATTGCTCCTGCGGCCGTCCGATCTGATTCAGCGTAGGTTGCGAGCTCGCCTCGCAACGTGGCGCGACCAGCGCGCCACCTACAAGATTGGATAGGGTCAGGTTTGGGGGTTAGAGGTCCTCCACACCGCCGACCAAAACAAAAAGCCGCATCTCGGTGGAGACGCGGCCCTGTTTGAAGATTAATTTTTGCTCTGGCCTCAGTCGTTGCGCCGGCTGCTGCCATTAAGCATCAGCAAAAGATGCAGGAGCTGGCCGAGTGACGAGACGAAGGCAGCAACGTACGTCAGCGCGGCAGCGTCGAGTGTTTCGTTCACGCCGGGCATTTCGTCGCGGCTCAGGATGCCGAGATTGACTAGCTGCACTTTGGCCCGGCGGCTTGCATCGAATTCGACCGGCAACGTAACCAACTGAAAGAGGGTCATCACGGAAAGCGCGGCAATGCCGATCATCATCATGGTGTGCCCCATGTAACCGAGCAGGTAAAAACCAAAACCGGTAAAGAAATAAGCCACGGGTGCCGCGAACTGCATTACGGGAACCATGTTTTGCCGAACCGACATCATGGAATAACCTACTTTGTGCTGGATCGCGTGACCCGACTCGTGTGCCGCGACACCCAGAGCGGCCAAACTGGTACCGCGATAATTATCCGAAGAGAGAGCAAGCCGTTTATTCGACGGATCGTAGTGGTCGGACAGGTGACCCTCTACTTCGACAATTTCGACGTCGTCGATCCCCGCACTATGCATCACCGCCTGCGCGGCTTCCGCGCCCGTGATGCGGCCGCGCGATGGGATCAGCAGATTCTTCTGGTACGCACTCGACACGCGCATTTGCGCATAAACGCCGAGCAGGATCGGAACAATTAAGAGGAGGAGCCAGTACATCATGGTGAGTGTGAAATTGAGTTATAAACGGATGGATTATTCGAAATCAAACGCTACGCCGCAATCTTTTCAACGCTCAGAGAGGCACGAGGTTTCCCTCATAAGCATCCCAATATCTGCACTTTGCGAAAAGACACCGTCCCGTCTGGAAAAACTCCGCCAGATTCCAACGCCCATACCGCACCGAAATTAAAACGGAAACCCAACCGAAAGGTGCAAAGTGCCGAGAGGGTCTCCGGCCCGACGATTCATGTTGCGGCCGTATTCCAGCCTGACTGGCCCGACCAAAGTTTGATAGCGCAGTCCGATTCCCACCGAGTAAAGGCGTTCATTGAACGGATAGTCGGCCAGTTTCACGGCGGTTCCGAGCGAATCGACAAACAGAACCGCCGACCACGATTCGGTAAGCACTTGTTCGTATTCAAGATTCAACAACGTATACGTCTTTGCCCCCACAAATCGCTCGTCCAAGCCTCTCGGCGCCGCTTCACCGTCCCGATATCCTCGGATGCTGCTGTCCCCTCCCGGGAAAAAACGCTTGTTCACCGGAATTGTCACGTCGGTCGTGCCAAACGTCGTCAGCACCCCATGGGTCAGACCGAGGTGCAGAAACTGCCAAGCGCCCAGCGCAAAGTGATACGCGCCGCCCAGCTCGAAACGCTGATAATTTACCTGACCACCCAAATCTTGGTTGGCTACCTCCACCTGGCCAAACCATCGATAACCGCGCCGTGGACGAAGCTGACTGTCGCGATGGTCGCGGCTTAGCCCAAAGCCAATACTGGCCACGTTCACGTCAGTCTCGTCGACCGCGCGCGTCGTAAGCTCGTTGTCCCGGTTCCTCAACTTCTCGAGGGTATAGCTAACCGTTCCTTCCGCCCCGATCCACGGTATCCGTCGCTTCAACGTCAAATTCCCGCCATATTCCTCCCGCACGAATGCGAGTTCCTCGCGCTTCAGGCCAAACACCCGCGCGGTGCCGTCGATCGTTTCACCGAATAATTCCGGTACCGTGTAGGTGTACTCGCCGCGTGTGCTTTTCATCGATTCCACCAGCTCGAGGCGGCTTTGCTGGGCCCGACCGAACAGATTCATCTGCCTAACCTCCACGCCTCCGCGCAGCTGTTCGTAACTTCCGTAGCCGGCGAGCAGGTTGGCTTCATAGCGGGGGCCTTCCCGCAAAACATACACCGGATCCCGCACGTCTCCATTCGGCGGATCGTAACGCAGGTCCACCGTATCGAAAACGCCGAGCCGGGAGAGACGGTACCGGGCGCGTTCAAGCGGTACCGGGTCGAGTGGAGCTCCGGTTTTGACCCGCACGCGCCGCCGCAGGAGCGGGGTGCTCGTGTGCTCGTTTCCCTCGAAACGCACCTCGCCCACCTTTACCAGCGGCCCAGGTTCGATCTGAACTAGAGCGACCACTGATCGGCGACCTTCGACCGCCGGTGCGGCCTCCGGTCTCAAGCGAACCACCACGTCTGCGTATCCTTTTTTGTAATACGCCCGCCGGATCTCCTCCGTCATATCCTGCTGGATAGCCGGCGTCCACAGTTTGCCCTCCCGGCCGTTGATGTTCAGCCCGATTTCCTTGGGGTCCGCCTTTTCGTAGCGCCGGCCCGCCACCACCCAAAGCGGTCCTTCCTCCACCTTCACCGACAACCCCACCGGGCCGCCCTTCACCTTGTCGACGTCCGCGCGTTCCACCTCGACCTTGGCCTGGGCGTACCCTCGCAGGCGCAACTCCTCGCGCAGTTTTTCGGCAGCGCGTCTAGCCCGCGACGGCGAATAAGCCCGCGAAACTTTCGTCGCGATCAGCGTTTGACCCGGTTTGAAGAACAAGACCCCGGCCTTGGCATTCAATGCCTGAAGACCTTCGATCTTCACCGTCTCGACGTAGGATCGAGGCCCGGTCTTTACGTCAAAACGCACCTCGCTCGCCGCCAGTTCGCGAGGCAAATTCAAATCGAGGTTTTCGTTGAGTTTGTAGGTCTCGATCTTTCCGGCGGTGACCTTGGCGCGGATGAAGATCGCTGGCGAAAGAAAGCCTTCGTCGTTGAGCACCGAGAAGAGCAAAAAGGAGGTGTCTTCGATTGCATTGGCGCCCAGCGTCGGTCCGCGGTCCTTTGCGAGCATTCGTTCGAGCGCCACCCGCATCTCGCGATTCCGCCATGGGCCCAGGCCGCTCACGAATATTTTGGCTGGCACGACCTGTTCGGCACGGGCAATCGAAATCAGCACGAGCATCATGGAAAAACCAAGCGAGAACAGCCAAATGGCGCGTCGAAGTTTACTTCGCATTGGATTTCCCCTCGTTTCGTTTGTCGATCAGCGCACGCCATTTCAGCCCCGCATTGTAGTCGTCAAATTCGTCATACTCGCCGACCAGGGACCAACGCTTGCCCAAGCTATATTCCACCTCGTAGGTCTCCCGACCTTGCAGCGAGACTTTTTCGCCCGCACTAATGGTGAGCCGGTCCGCCGCACCGGAATCGCCGCTTACACTGCTGAAAAGACTTTTTCCAATGAACGTGCCAAAACGCGCCGCACGCTGATTGCCCGTGTAGGTCACTTCGTTGTTCGGAGTCTCGCCGGCCATAACCAACAGCAACACCTGCTCTGACTCAAGCGGCGGGCTCGACGAAAACACCAGTACCGGCCGCGAGGCTGGACCGGTGATCTCCACGCGCAGATCGTATCCATACCTTCGCGACGTACCGTTTATAAACAGCGTCGGTTCGTACGGATTTGCCTCGGTGAGTTGAACCGAACCCTGTTGGATCGCAAACGTCGCAAAAGGCAGCAGGATCTGTCCCTCCTCAATCGTAGCCTGGCCCGTGGCACGCGGCTCAGCCAGCGTGTTGGCCAGGTGAAAATGCATGGATGCAAGCGCGGTGAAAACCGGCGTGCGCATCCGCAAAAAACGGTCGCCTCCCAGGTCCACATCCAGCTGCCAGGCATTAAAAGGCGGGGCCTCAATCGAAAAAAACGGCGCCCGCGCAGCCGCGCTGGCGCTGGCACCACCGGTCGGCACGAGGTCCCGCAGATCGGTCGAAAACATACTCTCTCTCAGCTTCACTTTCCCCGTGATCTTTCCGCCACCGTTGCCGGTAGAAACCAGTTTTAGATCCAGATCTCCGCGTAGCAACAAACCCACCTGACGCACAAAAGGCAGGTTTTCTCCTGTTACCGAGACATCGAAACGAGGCGAACCGTCGTCAGTCATTTCGACCGAACCACGCGCCGCAACCGTCTGGCCCCCCATTTTGGCCTCAAGCGTGCGAATCTCCACGCCGCGTCCCGCCAATGCCAGATCGACCTTGAGATCCTGCAACACACCCAAAGGACCAAGGCGCCGCGTCGCCGCGTTGTCCACCCGCACAAAACCGCGCGCCTTTCCTTCTTCAATGGTTACATCAGCCTCCAACCGCCCCTTGGGCGCGACGAGATCCGGCATGTAGGCGGCAAGTGCCGCGAGTTCGGCACCGGGAATCTGCAATCGGCCCATCGCATCGTGGGCGAGCTGTTTCCAAGTCGCGTCTTTCAACGAACTCAGGTCACCCGTCGGCACCGGCAAATGTCCTTCCATGTGGACCTGCTGCCCGTCGATCACGGCCGAAAGTTTACGCAACGTGAGCTGTCCGCGGTCGAGTTCGACGAGGGCATCAACCGCTTCAACAACCGGCAGCTTTCGTTTAAACCGTTCCGGATTTGCGGCGATCCGTGGTAACTGAAACGTGATCTTGCCGCGCGGTTCCTGCCAGCTCCCAGACAACTCCAGGTTCATCTGCGGACGTTCGATCAACAGCCCGGTCGTCTCTGCCAGATAAGTCCAGAAGGCTGCATCCGGCCGCGTCGCTGCGGTAAAGTCCAGTCGCGCATTCGTGTCGAAAGCCCACAACGGATGCGACGCCAACGTGATTATCACCGGCAACGTTCCACTCGCCGCAACCGCCTCTTGTTGTCCTTCAAAAACCCTCAAGGCCTCCAGTTTCACGCCGGTGCGGCTGCCGGCCACCTTCAGTTGCAACTCGACGGGCCTCTGCTCGCCAAGATCGGTGTCCGCTGTGACGGAAAGTGAAAAATCCATCGGACCATTATTCGAGCGGCCCGAAAAATCGACCAAGGGAATCCGCCAGTCAGGACCGCGCCAGACGAGCCAATCGCGCATCCATGCGGTCGAAAAATCTTTTACCTGCAGCCGCAATTCCCCCTCGATGCCGGTTTGGCCGACCAATTCGATTCTTCCCGCATCGCCGCTCAGCACCACCGGTTCGCAGCGCAACGCTGGCTGCCAGTCGACCCGGGCCGGCTTCTCCAGCGACAACCACATCGTCTTGCTTTTCTGGATACGAAGCTCGTCGATTCTCGCGCCGTTGCGGTCTGCAGAACCTTTCAGCGACAGCTGCGCTTCTCCGTTCGATGCAACCGCCGTGAGTTTTTCCACAACATCACCCACGCCCGCCCACTCGAATTTCAATGCTACCGGACGCAAAGGCGGCAGATCTAGCCGAGTGACCTCGGCCTTGCCCTGATGATTGAGCCGCATCCAAGAACCCTCCAACTGCGCGCTCACGACGGCAGCGTCAAAAACAGGGGCGCTGGGCCACCAGCCAGTCACCGTCGCGCCTTTGAGCCGCGCCTCAACCTTGGTCGCGCTCAGTTCTTTCGTTTCAAAATTCGCACTGCCGCTCAACTGAATCATTTCGTCCGAGCCCAGCTTCACGCTCGCGTTGCTGATTTCGAGCAAAGGCCAGTTCAGCACTCCAGCCGCCTTCAGTTCCGGCACCGACCATCGTTCGATCTTCAGCCCCTTCGCCGCAACTTGCATGGCGATGCGCGGCTTGAAATCGCGCCCGGTTTCGATCCGCGCTTCACCCGACACGTGGCCTTCGGCGGCCAACCAGGACTGATGCGCCAGATCCGCTTCCAGTGTGAAGCGCGAAGGACCGGAGAGCAGTTCTCCGTCGTGGTTGAGCCGCACCGGTTCACTGAGATGCGCGTCGAGCCCGGGAATAGTCACATGCAACGTCTCAATCGTCAATGTATCCAAATCTCCATGACCGTGCGCTGCCAGCTCAAGCGGCGGTGTCTTTTTCCCCGCCATCGGATCGCCCTTTGCCGTCAGATCGATCACAAAACCGTCTTTGCGCCAGTCGATGCGCCCGCCGCCCTGCACCGCCGTGTAGGCCGTGCCCAACCGGAGATTTTCCCCACCAAGCGTCCATTTTTCGGCCACGAACTGAGCTTCGAGCGGCAACCAACCGCGTTCGCCAAACTGGGCGGTGACCGCAACCGGTTGTTCCAGCCAACGCGCC
>Ga0302290_10000364_pt1 | contig 9943 bp, 9 predicted proteins | sample III_Fen_N1_3_FD_194547 | JGI IMG/M metagenome (GOLD analysis project Ga0302290, IMG submission 194547) | Peat permafrost microbial communities from Stordalen Mire near Abisko, Sweden - III_Fen_N1_3 | ecosystem: Environmental > Terrestrial > Soil > Wetlands > Permafrost | place: Sweden: Abisko... | reverse complement strand
GTAAAAAGGACGAGCTCAACGAAAAGAACTACCGTGCAGCCCTCTCCGCCGCCTTCAAGGCTGTGCAGGACACTGGCAGCACCGATGCCACCGTCACCCTGACCGAACTGACCATCAAGAAATACGATGCTGCCTGGAATCTCCGTCAAGCAGCCAGCCTCGCCGGCGATGCCTTCTATCGTTTTGAAAAGCACAAATCCAAGAAGGACGATGCGCCCCGCCCCCTGCGCAAAATTACCTTTACCAGCAGTGATGCGGCGGCTCCAGCAGCCCTGAAGGAAGGCACTGCCATTGCCGAAGGCCAGGCCCTGATGAAGGATCTCGCCAATCTGTCGGCCAACTACTGCACCCCCACCTATCTCGCCAAACAGGCTATGGCTCTGGGCAAAGAGGTCGGCATCAAGGTTGAAGTACTGGAAAAGGCCGCCATGAAAAAGCTGGGCATGAACAGCCTGCTGGCTGTCGCCCAAGGCTCTGCCGAGCCGCCCAAACTGATTGTCTTCAAATACAACGGCGGCGCCAAAAGCGACAAGCCCATCGTTCTGGTGGGGAAAGGCATCACCTTCGATACCGGCGGCATCTCCCTCAAACCGGCGCCCGAGATGGACGAGATGAAGTACGACATGTCCGGCGCTGCCAGTGTTTTCGGCACCCTCAAGACTGCCGCCAAGCTGAAGCTGCCCCTCAATATCATCGGCATCGTCGCTGCCAGCGAAAACATGCCCGGCGGCAAGGCGGTCAAACCCGGTGACGTGGTGACCTCCATGTCCGGCCAGACCATCGAAATTCTCAATACCGACGCCGAAGGCCGCCTGGTTCTGTGCGATGCCCTGACCTACGCCGAACGTTTCAATCCCGAAGTGGTGGTGGATATCGCCACCCTCACCGGCGCCTGCGTCGTCGCCCTGGGCAGCGTTGCCAGCGGCTTGCTGGCCAATGACGACGAACTGGCCGCCGAACTGCTGGCCGCGGGTCAAGCCAGTTACGACCGGGCCTGGCAGCTGCCCCTCTGGGACGACTATCAAGAACTTTTGAAGAGCCCCTTCGCCGACATGGCCAACATCGGTGGTCGCTGGGGCGGCACCATCACTGCCGCCTGCTTCCTGGCCCGCTTTACCGAAAAGTACAAATGGGCCCATCTGGACATCGCCGGTACCTCCTATCGCGGCGGCGCGGCCAAGGGCTCCACTGGCCGGCCGGTTCCCCTGCTGACCCATTTCCTGTTGAAACGGGCCGCGGCGAAAAAGGCCCCCAAGCCCAGCCCTGCGGCAACGACCCGCAGCCGCAAGGCCTGAGTCCTTCATGACCCGCGTCTGCTTTCTACACGGCACTGAGGATCGTATCCAGGCCGCGGCGGCCTGGATCAATGCTGCCTGGTCCCGCAAGGAGCGAGTAACCGTATTTGCTCCCCAGCGGGATATGGCAGAGCGTCTGGACCGCCAGCTCTGGGTCGCACCGCCCCTCAGCTTCGTTCCTCACTGCCGCAGTGGATCGCCCTTGCAGGATGAAACCCCGATCCTGATCACCGATCAGCCCGATCCAGCCTTGCACCACCAAAACCTGCTCAACCTGAGCGATGAAATCCCTCCCGATTTCACCCGTTTCGACACCCTGGTGGAAATCGTCAGCACCGTCCCGGAAGTCCGTAATCCTGCTCGGGAACGGGTTCATCACTACAAGGAACAGCACTGCGAAGTGCAGTTTGAGGATATTTCCCATGGACGCTGAAACCCCGTCCGGTAAAAGCGCGCCGGCGGGCGTCGTCGGTGCGGCGGATGCCTTCATGGCCCGGCTGCGCCCTCCTGCCGAGGAAGACGTCCCGCTGCTGACCGAAGTGGTGGAAACCCTCCCTACCGCCGCAGAAAATGCCGAGCCCGCCGCGACGCTGCTGACCGGCGAGATACAAGCCGCCCTCAGCCAGGAACTGGAAGACTGGCTGGACATGCACCTGACGGAAGCGGTGCTGCGGGTATTGGATGGCGTAGCCGATCAGCTAGTCGCCCGCATCACGCAAGAGGCCAGGCAAGACCTGCTGCCGCGACTGCAAGCGGCACTCCTGAATGCCCAGGACAGCACCCCGAAAGAATAATCCCGCCGTTTCAGGAAACACCGATTCTCTTGCCCTGATTGAGCTTGGCGAAGCCAGGCTGCAGACGAAGTTTGCCTCCCGGCAGAACGGCTATACGCTAGACGTATAGCAAGGCCGATTCGCGTTTTTGCCGGATATTTGCCAAATACCGCATGGTTGAGCCATCTAACCAAGAAATTGAGCGTTACGGCCTGACGCCTTGCTATACGTCCAGCGTATAACCATTCAGGGCGAACAGCCTTGCTCCGTGTTTTCTTAAGACTTCCTTGCCGGAATCGGGCGGGACATGATGATGCCGTCTCCCGAAGGCCCGCTGAGGGCCTGAAAAAAACCTGCCAGACGACGTTCTTCGACAAACCCCGCATGACCGTAAATTTTGCGGGCAGGCGCCCAGTGCTCATTCACCAGCAGCACGACCGACGCCAGGGCGGGATGCTCGGCGATCAGCCGATCCAGGCAGGCCTGGAAAAACCGCAAGCCGATACCGCCGCCCCGTAGCGTGGGGGAAAGGGTCATGGAAGCTACGTAGAGCGCGGTTCCAGAGGTGTCGTGCCGCTCACGAATATCGTGGCCGATCGCAAAACTGTCCGCCTCGGATACCGAGCCCGCCCGCCATATCTCGGAAAAAAAGCAGCCGGCAGGAAGCCCTTGGCGCACTGCCAGAATGGCGCCCTGGGGGAAAGTCTGGATGCGTTGTTGATAGACGGCCCGACTTTCATGGAAAGCGGGATCAAAGCCCTGGAACTCCAGGGCCATGACAGCATCGAGATCGGCCTCCGTCGCCGTTCTCAGGGTCAAATCCGGTAGGGAATCAAGCATTACAGAAGGGGGAGCGAACGCTCCCCCTGATCACAAACATCAGCCGTTCAGCTCTTCCAGGCGCAGGCGCTTGACCTTGCCCTTGACGGCAGACAAGCCCTCGATCTTGACGATGGCCGCATCCGCCTTCTTTTCCACACAAACGTGGGTGAGGATGATGATGTCCGTCTCGCCTTCGCCTTCGCCGGGCTCCCGTTGCAGCATGGCGTCGATGGAGATGGCATTGTCGGCCAGGATGCGGGTGATGTCGGCCAGCACGCCGGGCTTGTCTTCCACCCGCAGGCGCAGGTAGTAGGCGGTTTCCACTTCGCCGATGGGCAGGATCGGCGTATCGGACAACTGGTCGTGCTGGAAGGCCAGGTGGGGAACGCGATGTTCCGGGTCCACCGTGTGGGCCCGGGCCACATCCACCAAATCAGCAATCACGGCACTGGCAGTGGGTTCAGCACCGGCGCCCTTGCCGTAGTAAAGGGTCGAACCGACGGCGTCGGCCTGAACCAGCACTGCGTTCATGGCACCTTCCACATTGGCGATCAGACGCTTGGCGGGGATCAGGGTGGGATGTACCCGCAGCTCGATGCCGTTGGCCTTGCGCCGGGTGATGCCCAGCAGTTTGATGCGGTAGCCCAGTTGCTCGGCGTACTTGATGTCCTCGGCTTCCAGGGCGGTAATGCCTTCCACGTGGGCCTTTTCAAACTGCACGGGAGTGCCAAAGGCCAGGGCGGAAAGAATGGAAATCTTGTGGGCAGCATCCACCCCTTCGATGTCGAAGGTGGGATCCGCTTCGGCGTAACCCAGGCGCTGGGCTTCCTTCAACACGTCGGCGAAGGAAAGGCCCTTGTCGCGCATTTCGGAGAGGATGAAGTTGGTGGTGCCGTTGATGATGCCGGCGATCCATTCGATGCGATTGGCGGAAAGACCTTCCCGCACTGCCTTGATGATGGGGATGCCGCCAGCCACAGCGGCTTCAAAGGCCACCATCACGCCCTTCTTGCGGGCGGCGGCGAAGATTTCGGTGCCATGGACGGCCAGCAGGGCCTTGTTGGCAGTAACCACGTGCTTGCCGTTCTCGATGGCCTTGAGCACCAGTTCCTTGGCAATGCCGTAGCCGCCGATCAGTTCCACCACCACATCCACTTCAGGATCGGTCACCACAGCAAAAGCGTCGTCGGTGATCTTCACATTGCCGCCGGTGACCTGCTTGGCCAGCTCGACATTCTTATCGGCCACCATGGAAATGCGAATGGGCCGGCCGGCGCGGCGGGTAATTTCCGCTTCGTTCCGCTTGAGGACAGTGAAAGTGCCGCCGCCGACGGTGCCGATGCCAAGAAGGCCAACATTGATGGGTTTCATGCGCTATTTCCGTGTTGAAGGTGATGTAATCGAATCGGTTAAAACAAAAACTCAGGTGCCGTGACGCTTGCGATAGCCGTCGAGGAAGCGGGCAATACGGTTCACCGCATCCCGTAGGTCATCCTCGTGGGGCAGGAAGACAACGCGGAAGTGGTCGGGATGAGGCCAGTTGAAGCCGCTGCCCTGGACCAGCAAGACCCGCTCCTGCTCCAGCAACTGGAGGATGAACTGCTGGTCGTCGTCGATGGGATACATCTTCGGGTCCAGCTTGGGAAACAGGTAGAGGGTCGCTTGGGGCTTGTGGGCCGTAACGCCAGGAATTTCGGTCAGCAGCTTATGGGCAAGGTCCCGCTGGCGACAGAGGCGACCAGTCGGTGCCACCAGATCGTTGATGCTCTGATAGCCACCCAGGGCAGTCTGAATCGCAAACTGGCCGGGCACGTTGGAACAAAGCCGCATGGAAGCCAGGATACCCAAGCCTTCGATGTAATCCTTGGCGTGGCGTTTTTCGCCGGACACCACCATCCAGCCGGCCCGGAAGCCGCAACCACGGTAGTTCTTGGAGAGGCCATTCATGGTGATGAACAGCACGTCATCGGCCAGGGAGGCGATGGAAGTATGGGTTGCGCCGTCGTAAAGCACCTTGTCGTAGATTTCGTCGGCAAACACGATCAGATCATGGGTGCGGGCGATTTCCACGATTTCCTTCAGCACCTCATCGGGATAGAGGGCGCCAGTAGGATTGTTGGGATTAATCACCACGATGGCCCGGGTGTTGGGCGTGATCTTGGCGCGGATGTCGTTCATGTCCGGCATCCAGCCCGAACCTTCGTCGCACATGTAGTGCCGCGGCGTACCGCTGCCCAGGCTCACCGCCGCCGTCCACAGGGGATAGTCGGGAGCCGGCACCAGCACTTCGTCGCCAGGATTGAGCAGGGCCTGCATGGCCATCACGATCAGCTCGGACGCACCGTTGCCGATGTAGATATCGTCGATGGTCACCCCGGTAATTTTCTTTTCCTGGGTGTAGTGCATGATCGACTTGCGCGCAGCAAACAGGCCCTTGGAGTCGGAATAGCCCGAGGAGTCCGGCAGATTGCGGATCATGTCCTGCACGATCTCTTCCGGCGCGGTAAAGCCGAAGGGCGCCAGATTGCCGATATTGAGCTTGATGATGCGCTGGCCGTCTTCTTCCATCTGCTTGGCCCGCGCCAGCACGGGACCACGTATGTCGTAACAGACATTGGCAAGCTTGCTGGATTTCAGGACGGGTTGCATGGGAGGCCTCAAAAAATGAAAGCCGGGACTTCCATCCCATCCGGCAGTCGGATCAAACACTGCAAAGGAAGAGGAAGTGCCGGGCAAAGATATAATGTTACCGTTCCTATCGCGCCGCAATCAAACCCTGCGGCGCTTTTTGTTTTGGTTTATGACCTAATTTTGCTTTTGGCCACCCCATGAAGCTCCATTCCGACAGCAGTTTCGGCTTGAATACCATCACCGGCTACGGCCCGGGCTATGTGGATGTGAACACCAAACGCCATACGGCGAGCCTGATCGTTGATCCCCGGTCGGTGGAAGCCGACTGGCCTGTCAAGGGTGTGGACGACCTGACGGCAGAACTGCTGGCAGCCCTGGCTGGCCGCAGTTGCGACGTTTTGCTGCTGGGCACCGGCCTGCGCCAACGCTTCCCAGCCCCCGCCCTGCTACGCCCCCTGATCGAAGCCACTGGCGGACGTATGGGCGTGGAAGTCATGGACACCGCCGCCGCCTGCCGCACTTACAACATTCTCGTGGCCGAGGGACGCAATCCCCTTGCTGCCCTGATCGTGGAATAAACCGGACCCGACGCAAATCTGATGAAATCCCGCGCAATTTCCTGGCTGTTGTTGCTGGCCATCGTTTCAGCCCTTGGCGCCGCCTGGTTCGGCACCCTCAACGAACGAAAACTGGTCCGTCCCGACGAAGGTCGTTACGCCGAAATCCCCCGGGAAATGGTGGTCAGCGGCGACTGGGTGACCCCCCGCCTCAACGGCATCAAGTATTTTGAAAAGCCCGCCCTGCAATATTGGGCCACCGCCGCCGCCTATGAAGTCTTCGGCGAAAGCCAATGGACCGCCCGCATCTGGCCCGCCCTGACCGGCTTTGGCGGCATCCTGCTGGCCTGGTTCCTCGGCTATCGCCTGTGGGGCCAGCGGGCCGGCATCCTGGCCGGAGCCATCCTCGGCAGCACCCTGCTTTACAACGTGATGGGCCACATCATCACCCTGGATATGAGCCTGTCCTTCTTCCTGCAAATGGCCTGGACCGGTTTCATCCTGGCCCAGATCGAGCCGGACCGCAGTCGCAAGTGGATGTGGATGGCCTGGGCGGGGTTGGCCCTGGCTGCCCTGTCCAAGGGTCTGGTGGCTGGCGTCCTGACCGGCGGCGTGCTGGTGGCTTACTCGATGGTTAACCGGGACATTTCCCCCTGGAAACGCTTTGCGCCAGTATCGGGCTTCCTGATTTTCCTCGCCATTGCCGCCCCCTGGTTCATCGTGGTTTCCTTGGCCAATCCCGAGTTCCCCCACTTTTTTTTCATCCACGAACACTTCGAGCGCTTCCTGACCAAGGTCCATCACCGCTACCAGCCCAACTGGTATTTCATCCCCATCTATTTCCTCGGCGCCCTGCCCTGGGCCTTCCTGGCCCTGCACGCCCTGGCCAAGTCCTGGACGGAGCGCATTGTCGGCAAGTTCAACCCGGAACGCTTCCTGGTGCTATGGACCGTGCTGACTTTCGTTTTTTTCAGCGTCTCCAGCTCCAAACTGCCGCCTTATATCCTGCCCATCTTCCCGGCCCTGGCTTTGCTGGGCGGCAAAGTGCTGTATGAGTTGCCCCGCAAGACCCTGCTGATTCACCTGGGTCTGCTCCTGCTCATCGCCGCTGCTGCCCTCTGGTTTGCCCCGCAAATGGTTCATGAAGTCGATGCCGACTACAACCCGGAAATGATGCAAGGGCTCGCCAAGTGGCTGACCGGCGCGGCCATTGTCTGGACGATCACCTTGTTCTTGACTGCCCGACTGGTCTGGCAACACATGCAGTTGCTGGCCCTGGTGGTCCTGGCCGCAGGCAGTTTTATCGCCGGCACCGGCATCCTGCTCGGCCACGACAAGCTGCACCCCTTCAATTCCGCCTGGAGCAGTGCCGAGAAGATCCGCCCCCTGCTCACCCCCGGTGTGCCCTTCTACAGCGTGCAGTGGTATGAACAAACCCTGCCCTTCTACATCAAGCGCAATGTCACCCTGGTGGAATACCAGGACGAAATGGCCTTCGGCATCGAACAGGAACCGGACAAGTGGATTCCCACCGTGGCCGAGTTCAAGCAACGCTGGCTGACAGACAAGGATGCCTTTGCCATGGTGTCCATCAGCAACTTCAACGGGCTGAAAGCCGAGGGCTTCCCCATGGAAGAAATCTCCCGGGATCAGCGTAACGTCTACATCCGCAAACCCCAGGCGCCTGCCGCTGATTCCAGCCCTGCTGTCCCTAGCCCTGTCGCCCCTAGCTCCGCTGTCCCCGCACAATGACCCCTATCGCCTTTGCTCTGATTCTCACCGGCGTATTGCTCAACGCCGCGGCCCAACTGCTCCTCAAGGCCGGTACCAATGCTGTGGGGCACTTTGAATTCCACCTGGAAAACATTCTTCCGGTCGGCCTCAAGATCGCCTTCCAGCCCTTCATCATGGGCGGCATGGCCTGTTATGCCGTGAGTCTGGTGGTGTGGATCATGGCCCTGTCCCGGGCACCGGTCAGCATTGCCTATCCCATGCTGTCCATCGGCTATGTGGTCAATGCCATCATTGCCCACTACTGGTTTGGTGAAGCGCTGGTCATGCAAAAAATTCTCGGCATCGGCTTCATCATCATCGGTGTTGTCCTGGTAGCCAAATCATGAGCACACTGCCTTTCCTCAACTTCACCAAGCCCTCCATCGACGAGGAAACCATCGCCACCGTGGCCGATGTGCTGCGTTCCGGCTGGATCACCACCGGCCCGAAATGCCAGGCCCTGGAAACTGCCCTGTCAGCCCGTTGCTGCGGCCGTCCGGTCAAGGTTTTCAACTCCGGCACCGGCACCCTGGAAATCGCCCTGCGCCTGGCCGGCGTTGGTCCCGGCGACGAAGTCATCACCACGCCTCTGACTTGGGTGGCCACGGCTAACGTGATCCTGGAAGTGGGTGTTACGCCGGTGCTGGTAGATATCGATCCGGCCACCCGCAATATCGATCTCGACAAGCTTGAGAATGCCGTCAGTTTCAAGACCAAGGCCGTCATTCCCGTCGATCTGGCCGGCCTGCCGGTGGACCGGGATCGCCTCTACGCCATCGCCACCCAGCACAAACTGCGGGTAGTGGAAGACGCCGCCCAATCCTTTGGCGCCAACTGGGGCGGCAAGGCCATCGGTTCCTTCGGCGATTTTGTTTCCTTCAGTTTTCACGCCAACAAGAACCTCACCACCATCGAAGGCGGCGCCCTGGTGCTGCCCGCCGACATCGATCCGGCCCTGGTGGAACGCTACCGCCTGCAAGGGGTCAAGCGCACTCCCGACGGCAGCATGGATGTGGACGTCCTGGGCGGCAAATTCAACCTCACCGACGTGGCCGCCGCCGTGGGCCTCGGCCAGTTGAAACACATCGACGCCTTTACCGCCCGCCGTCGCGAACTGGCCAAGGCCTACTTTGCCAAGCTCGATCCGGCCCTCGGTCTGGAACTCCCCCCCGCCGATTTCGAGCAATCCAACTGGCACATGTTCCAGCCCCTGCTACCCCGGGGCACAGACCGCGGTGCCTTCCTCGCAGCCATGAAGGAGCACGGCATCGGCGTCGGCGTCCATTACCCGCCCCTGCATCTGTTCAGCCTCTACCGGGACCTCGGCTTCAAGGCCGGCCAGTTCCCCCTGGCTGAAGATGTCGGTGCCCGCACCATTACCCTGCCCCTATTCCCGGCCATGGCCGACAGCGACGTGGATCGCGTCTGCACTGCCCTGACCGCGGTTCTGTCCCGGAAATCCTGACACGGAAACCGTCATGAGCAATCCTGAAATCTCCATCGTCATCCCCGTCTACAACGAAGAGTCCGGCCTGCCCGCCCTGTTCGACCGCCTCTATCCAGCCCTGGACAAGCTCAACACCAGCTACGAAGTCATCTTCGTCAATGACGGCAGCCGCGACCGTTCCGCCGCCGTACTGCGGGAACAGTTCGAGCGTCGCCCCGACGTGACCCGTGCCGTGCTGCTGGCCAACAACGCGGGTCAGCACATGGCCATCATGGCCGGCTTCGAGCAGAGCCGCGGCCAGATCATCCTCACCCTGGACGCCGACCTGCAAAACCCGCCGGAAGAAATCCACAAGCTGGTGGACAAGATGCGGGAAGGCTACGACTACGTCGGCAGCATCCGCCGCAAGCGCCAGGACAACTGGTTCCGCACCTACGCCTCCAAGGCCATGAACCGACTGCGGGAGAAAATCACCCGGATCAAGATCACCGACCAGGGCAACATGTTGCGGGCCTATTCCCGCAGCGTGGTGGACGCCATCAATTCCTGCAAGGAAGTGTCCACCTTCATCCCCGCCCTGGCCTACACCTTCTCCAGCAAGCCCACTGAAGTGGTGGTGGAACACGAAGAGCGTTCCGCAGGCGA
>Ga0302290_10000361_pt1 | contig 9970 bp, 8 predicted proteins | sample III_Fen_N1_3_FD_194547 | JGI IMG/M metagenome (GOLD analysis project Ga0302290, IMG submission 194547) | Peat permafrost microbial communities from Stordalen Mire near Abisko, Sweden - III_Fen_N1_3 | ecosystem: Environmental > Terrestrial > Soil > Wetlands > Permafrost | place: Sweden: Abisko... | reverse complement strand
AAGCCCAGGGCCTGCGGATTGCCATCGACGACTTCGGTACTGGCTTTTCCAGCCTTGCCTATTTGCGGCGCTTCCCCATTGATCGCTTGAAGGTAGACCAGTCTTTTGTGCGGGATCTCGAACTGGAAAACGAAGATAGTTCCATCGTCCAAGCCATCATCAGCCTTGCCCACCAACTGAAACTGGAAGTGATCGCCGAAGGGGTCGAAACCCAGCGACAGGCAGACATGTTGCGGGCCTGGGGCTGCAATGCCTTCCAGGGCTATCTGCTCGGGCGGCCCATGGCTGAGGCCAGTTTCGAGGCTCTGCTGAAAAACTGAGGCGGTTCAGACCTTGATGCGGAAGGGGCTGAAGTTGGTATGACGGTCATACCAGTCTTCCCGTTCGTGGCGCTTGAGGAAGTTCACCACCTTGTAGGTCACCGGCGTCATCACCACTTCCCAACTGGTTTTCAGCAGGTATTGGGCTAGGGCAACCTTCAGCACCTGTTCGTCAGGCCAGAGGCCGTAGAAAGCAATCACATAGAACAGGCCGGAATCCACCGCTTCGCCAATCAGCGTGGAGCCGATGGTGCGACTCCACAGCCACTTCCCCTGGGTCGCAATCTTCATTTTCGCCAGTACATAGCTGTTGGCAAACGTCCCGCAGAAAAAGGCGATCATGGAACCGGCCACGATCCGCGGCGTGTTGCCGAATACCGCTTCCAGGTGGCCTTGGTACCCCCGGTTGAAGTCATCGGCGGCTGCCGGCAGGGCCAGAACTACGGCGGACATGAAGCTGGCAAAGGCCAGGGCGGCAAAGCCGGCCCAGACCACCCGCCGGTCACGGCCATAACCGTAGACCTCGGTGAGGATGTCGCCAAAGATGTAGGAAATGGGAAAGAACAGGACGCCGCCGCTGAAAATGACGGTACCGATCAGGGGCAAATCCACCTGGGCTGCCTTGGCCGCCCCGATCAGGTTGGAGCAGAGCAGCACACAGACAAAGGCTGCCATGATGAAGTCGTAGTAACGGTATTGGCGGTGCTGGGGGGTATTCATGGTCGCCTCCTGGCGATTTCTCATGGGCCTATTGTATTGACAAGCCGCTGCCTATCTCATCAAATCCCCCTGTTGCCATCGGCATCAATAAAAAACTCAGGGAGCCTAAAAAATGCAATTTCCTTCACTTCGTCAGCGGACGCGCTTGTCGCTGGCAATCATGGGCTGTTCGGCCCTGCTGTCCGGCTGTGTCACCGGGGGCTATCACCAGCAGGTGTCCTCCACCCTCAATGCGGCCAAATCCGGTGCAGTGGATGTTGCCCTGAGCGATCTCGAACAAAACAATCCCGACAAGGAAAAAGACCTGCTCTATTTCCTGGAAAAGGGCGAGTTGCTGCGCATGAAGGGCAGCTACCCCGACAGCCGCGATAGCTGGCTCCAGGCCGATGGCAAGGTGCGGGAGTGGGAAGAGTCCGTCAAGATGGATACTTCCAAGGTCGTGGGCAACATCGGTTCCTTCCTGATCAACGACACGACGCGCCGTTACGATGGCCGCGACTACGAGAAGGTGCTGCTCAGCGTGCGCCTTGCCCTCGACCATCTGGCCCTGGGCGACTGGGATGCAGCCCGGGTCGAAATCAAGAAGATGCACGAGCGGGAAGCCATCATTGCCGAGTTCCGCAGCAAGGAGCTGGACGAAGCCAAGCAAAAATCCGAAGAGAAGGGTCTCCAGACCACTTCCTTCAAGGAGCTGAACGGTTATCCGGTGGAAACCCTGGATGCCCCGGAAGTCCGCGCCCTGAAGAATGCCTACGAATCCGCCATTGCCAATTACCTGGCCGGGTTTGTGTATGAATCCCTGGGGGAACCTTCCCTGGCGGCGGCCGGTTATCGCAAGGCCATTGAAATGCGTCCCCACGAAAAGCTGCTGGAAGAAGGCCTCAAGGGCTTGGACAAGCGCGCCAGCCAGGCCCGTAATCGCAAGGCCGGGGTGGACACCCTGTTCCTGGTGGAATCAGGCAATGCCCCGGCGATCACTTCCCGTACCCTGCCCATTCCCTTGCCTCTGCCTACCAAGAATGGCTATCAAGTGGTGATGACCCCCATCTCCTGGCCGGTGGTGGAAGCCATGGACGCCCCGGTCGTTCCCGGCAGCATCGGTGTCGATGACAAGTCCCAGCCCCTGGTGATGGTGACCAGCGTGGATCTCATGGCCCGTCGCGCCATGTCCGATGAAATGCCCGGCATCATCATTCGCTCTTCCATCCGCGCCATCGCCAAGGGCGCTGCGCAGAAGGCCATTCAGGACAATAGTGCCAGCATGGGCCTCGCGGGCTCCTTCCTTTCCCTCGCCGCCGGTGTCGCCGCAGTGGCATCGGAAAAGGCGGATGAACGGACCTGGCGTACCCTGCCCGGCGTTTATTCCGTGGGCCGTACCGTGCTGACGCCCGGCAACCATCGCATCAGCATCAGCACCCCGGTCGGCCAGATCACCCGGGATGTGCAACTCTCCGGCGCCCATGCTGTTGTTGTATTGCGTACCTCGGGAAATGCACTTTACGTGACGCAGACCCCCTATGCTGTTGCCGCCAATGGTGCAGAATTAAAGTCTCCCGACTCCTTGATTCCACCCAGTGACAAACCGGCGAAGACCAAGGGCAAAAAGAAATCGGCTTCGGTAACCAATAAGGAAGGTACCTCATGAAATTCAAATCCATGATCCTCGCAACGGTCTTGTTGTTTGCCGCGGCAGCCCCTGTTCCCCTGCTGGCCCAGACCATTTCTTCCAAGGTGGAAAACCAGGGAGATTCCCGTTACGTCAAAGTGACTGGTCTTATGGCCAAGGAGCGCAATGGGTTTCTCGCGGTTCAAATCGAACTGACCAATACCGATAGCTCCCCCCGTCGCGTTTTCTGGCGGATCAAATGGCTGGACGACACTGGTTTTCAGGTCTGGGATGACGAGCCCTGGAAACCCGCCCTGATCCAGGCCAGTGCCCGCCAGAACCTGCAAACCATGGCTCCCACACCCAAGGCCAAGGACTTTTTGATCCAGTTCAATGCAGAAGAAAACTGGTCGAACATTCCGGGCAGTTCCAACTGATCGCCTTCTTCCATCTTCTATTTCCCTGCCTAATTTTTCATCAAGGATGATTTCCATGCGCACTCTGAAACTTTCCGCCCTGGCCGCTTCCGTGGCTCTGTTGTCCGCCTGTACTGCAACTTCCCCCACCGTTGGTTCCGGCAACGTCACCTATGGCGATGCCAAGGCAGTTGAACAGGTCACCAACGATTTCGGCTCCACTGATCTGCAGATGATCGCCGAGTCCATGGCCCGCTCCCTGGCCCAGTCCGTGGCTGGCTCCCGCACCAAGCCCACGGTGACCATTGCCGAAGTGAAGAACAAGACTTCCGAATACATCGATACCAAGTCCATCACCGACTCCATCCGCGTCCAAGTCCTGAAGAGCGGCACCATGCGCTTCATGACCGATATCGACGGCATGCAGAACCAGACCGACGAACTGATCCGCCAGAACCAATCGGGCCTCTACAAGAAGTCCGCCACTGCCAAGGTGGGCAAGATGGAAGGGGCCAAGTACCGCATCGAAGGCAACATCACTTCTATCGTCAAGCGCAACAGCGACGTCAAGGATGTGTATTACAAGTTCAGCCTGATCCTGACCGATATCGAAAACGGTTCCATCGAGTGGGCGGACGAGAAGGAAATCCGCAAGACCTCCAAGCGCTGATCACGGAGTCGCAGCCATGCTGATCTTCAATATGCGCCGTGCCCTGCGCCGCACTGTCCTGGCGGCGGTTTCCGTCGCCGCAGTGATGGCCGCTTCTGCTGCCCAGGCTGATGGTCCCAAGATTGCGGTAACCGATCTTTCCTACGAAGAGAAAGTGCGGGAGTACTTCCAGAACTACGAGTTCAAGGGCAAGTACGACTCCTCTTCCTCTGCTCGGGAAAATTATCGGGATTCCGACTATTCCTCTTCTGGCAGTGCTTCTGCCCGGTCCCGGGATAAGGGCGAGGTTTCCATCAGATCCTCGTCCGGTTTTCAGACCTACATTGATCGCGGCGAACTGCGCAAGTTCACCGCCGATGTGAAGGGTGAGTTGCTCAAGTCCGGTTACCGTTTGGTCCAGGGCAAGCCCTGGACTCAGCAGAACACCGAGAAGCTGTACGACATCATCAATCGCATCAAGCAGGGCTATTACCCCGGTGCCGATTACGTGCTGTGGGGCTCCATCAACAATGTGGAGTTCCGCCGTGACGACAATCCCATCCAGGGTTCCAACGCTTTCTCCCATACATTGGCGCTGGAATTGGTGGCGGAGTTCTCCCTGATCAATACCCGTACCTACGAGATCAAGGCGGCGTTCTCTGCCATGGGTGAGGGCTCCGATACCAAGATGACCAATGCTCCCGGTACCAGCCTGACCTTGAATCGCAGCAAGGTCATGCAGGAAGTTTCCCGTTCTCTCGGCGAAGCAGTGGCTCAGGAAGTGGAAGCCCAGTTTAGTGGTGGCGCCAGCAGCAGTCGGCGTGGTTTCCGCGACAACCGCAACGAACCTGTGGTGGAAGAGAAGACCATCATCTTCAAATAAATCACTGGTACTTAAAGTCAGGGGCTGCTTTTCAGTTTGAGAAGCAGCCCCTGTTTTTTACCCAGCGATTTTTATATTGAGGACAAACATTTCATGCCAGTTTGTCCTCAATATAAAAATGGGTAACCTCACGGAAAGCCGCACCAGTAGTGGCTTTAGCGTCACAAGCTATGCCCGACTTTGGGGATGATGGCGCCGCCGTGGTGCATGAACTGCGGCAAACTTTTCTGCTGACGAAATAGAAGTCTCTATAGAACCAAGGCTTGCAAGGTTTCGCCGTGGTGGCATCGTCGTTGCTCTTAACCAAGAGCATCACACCACTACATAACTATATAGATCGTGCAGAAACCCTATGCTGAAAAGTGCCAATATGTCCCTCAGTGCCGCCGAGCGGCACTGGTTGCCCTGGTTTGGAAAGCTCGGAAAGGTCGCTCTTGGCCGCTCGTGTTTTCTCAACAAGGATCGTTACGAAGCCATCGAGTCCACCTTCGAGGGCATTGCCAATACCCGGGTGCGTCTGCTGCAAAATTGGGCAGAGCAGCAGTGGGGCTATATCAATAGCCTGGCCAAGGAACTGGAAGTCAGCCTGCCGCAGATTGATAGCCAGACCCTGTCCGACGTCAAAAAACTGGCGGAAGATTTTTCTGAAATATTCGTCATCGACAGTAGCGGGCAACTACTCGCCTCCACGGCCCACAATCGCAGCGGCGACAGCGGGCTTCCGGCCCAGGCCATTGCGGCTGGCCTCAAGGACAACTTCCTCCATGGTCCTTATTGCGATCCGGTGACGGAGCGGCTTGGCCCGTCCTCCTCGAAGTTCCACGATGAAGTCACCCTGATGTTCTATCGCCCCTTGCAGCAGCAGGGGCGTACCGTAGGCATCCTGTGCGGCCGTGTGCCGAACGATGTCATCGGCGACTTGATTCAGCGCGAAGCGGGACACATCTTCCATGAGTCCGGCGACAACTACCTGTTCATGGTGAATCCGGGTTTTGACCGAACCATCCGGCCCGGTACTGCCCTGTCCCGCTCCCGTTTTGAAGACAGCGCCTTCAGCCTTGGCGACAATCTCAAGGATGGCGTGCGGACTGCTTTCGGTACGGTGCGGGTACAGAAGCACACGGAACTGGAACTGGTTTTCAACGATCCCGCCACGGGCCAGTTGCATCCCGGCGTGCGCGAGACCATCCGTAAAGGAGAAAACCTTTTCGTCACCTATCCCGGCTATTCCGACTACCGCCACATTCCCGTCATCGGCAAAGGCGTGACCTTCCGTATGCCCCACTCGCCGGATACCTGGGGAATGATGTGCGAAGGCGATCTGGAAGAGGTCTATCGCTATCGCAGCATCAGTTATCAGTTGCTGCGCCAGTATCTGACCACTAGCATCAGTTGCTGGCTGCTTTCCATCCTGCTCGACTCGTTGCTGGACTTGGGGCAGTTCTCCGGCGTTTCCGTCTCCCTGTTGTTCCTGCTTGGCGGCGCCTGGATTTTCTACATTGCCAGTGCCCGACCCCTGCGCGGTCGCTTGCGGGAAACCAGCCGTTTGTTGCGGGGGATTGCAGAAGGGGGCGGTAACCTGACCCAGCGCCTGCCGCGCAAGGAGCGCAGCGACGAAACTTCTTTCATGGCCAACTTCGTCAACAGCTTCATCGACAATCTGGAGCAGATCGTGCGGCGGGTGGTATTCACCTCCAAGGAAATTCACCAGACCAACTTCACCATGTTGGAGACCAGTCAGCAAAGCGGCGATGCGGTGAACCAGATGCTCGCGGCCATGCAGTCCGTGCTCGATTCCATTCGCGGCCAGATTGAGGAAATCGATGCCGCAAGTACCAACGCCGAAGACATGCGGGAAGCTATGCACAAGGTGACGGAGGAAGCCCAGCGGCAATTTGAACTGGTTCAGGCCCGGACCAGCGACATCCGTCACTCCGTTGCCGCCTCCACCGAAACCATCCGCACCCTGGAGCGCAGCGCCACCGAAATCGGTCGCATCGTCACGGTCATTGATGAAATCGCCAGCCAGACCAACCTGCTCGCCCTCAATGCCGCCATCGAAGCCGCCCGGGCCGGTGAGAGCGGACGAGGCTTTGCCGTAGTGGCCGATGAGGTGCGCAAACTGGCAGAGCGTACCGCCGGGGCCACCAAGGAAATCGGCACCATGATCGAGAACGTCCAGTCCCAGGCCGAACAAGCCGTAGGTCGTATGGAAATCGGCATGGGCCAAATGGAAGAAGGGCTCAAGCTGGCTACCGAATCTGCCTCGGACAAGGGAGAAATGCAGGCGATCACTGAACGCATGTTTGTCACCATCGACCAGATTGCGACCGGTGCCCATGCCCTCAACAGTCAAGTCGCCAACATTTCCAGCGCAGCCGACAGCGTTCGCTCTGCCATTACTACGGCCGGTCGCAGTGCCGAGAAAACGGGGGCTGGTGCGGCCAAGCTTGATACCTTGGTTGGGCAGTTCCAGGTATCGGCGGCGTGATGGGCGACCGCTGAAAAGTAATAAGCTCCCCTGCCTGGCGGGGGAGCTTATGGTCGTTGGGTTGGGAGAGAGGGGCTTCAGCCCATGTTAATCTTGCCCCATGATTGAACTCATTCTTGGTGGCGCCCGATCCGGCAAAAGCGCTCTTGCTGAACAGCAGGCCCGGGATTCCGGTTTGGCAGTGACCTATATCGCTACCGCCCAAGCCGGGGACGGCGAAATGGCCCAGCGCATCGCCCATCATCAGGCCCGTCGTCCCGCCGAATGGGGCTTGGTGGAAGAGCCCTTGCACCTGGCCAAAGTCCTTGCGGCCGAGGCTGCGCCGGATCGCCTGCTCTTGGTGGACTGCCTGACTTTGTGGCTATCGAATCTTCTGTTCAGTGGCGAGGCCGGCAAGCAAGCCGACGCAGGGCTGGCGATAGATTGCCCTTTGCTGACCGCTGAAATTTCGACTTTGCTTGAGCAACTGCCCCAGTTGCCGGGGCGCATCATTCTGGTCAGCAACGAAGTGGGCTTGGGCATCATTCCCCTCGGTGCCGTCACGCGCTTGTACGTGGACGAAGCTGGTCGCCTGAATCAGCGCATTGCAGCCCTGGCCGATCGGGTGACCTTTGTCGCTGCCGGCTTACCCCTGGTGCTGAAGGGGGCGTAATTCTTCCGGGGTGGCGGTACCATGGTTCTCTATTTATCCGGAGAGGAAGAAGACCATGAGCACGATACTCGATATCCCCGTCACCACTCTGGAAGGCCAGGCCACTACTCTCGGTGCCTACGGCGGCAAAGCCTTGCTGATTGTTAACGTGGCCAGCAAGTGCGGCTTCACTTCCCAGTACACCGGTCTCGAAGCACTCTATCGCAAGCACAAGGACCAAGGGCTGGCGGTGCTGGGTTTTCCCTGCGACCAGTTCGGTCATCAGGAGCCGGGGGATGCCGAAGAGATTCGCAGTTTTTGCTCTCTCAGCTATGACGTGACCTTTCCCCTGTTTGCCAAGATCGAGGTCAACGGCGCTGGCGCCCATCCTCTTTACCAAGCCCTCAAGACAGCGGCCCGCGGCATTCTGGGGACCGAGGCCATCAAATGGAATTTCACCAAGTTTCTGGTGGATGGTAGCGGCAAGGTCGTAGCGCGCTACGCGCCCAATGACACGCCGCAAAGCCTCGAAAAGGACGTGCTGAAACTGCTGGGCTAGTTGCTTCGGATACCGCCTGTTACGGGCGGGTTGTCTTCAAACACCCAGAGCGAATTTCTCGAAGCCTTCAATCGGCAATGGCCGGCTGAAGAAGTAACCCTGGTAGGCATAGCAGCCTGCACTGGCCAGGAAGGAGCGTTGGGCATCTGTTTCCACGCCTTCGGCAATAACGCCCAGTCCCAGGCTCTGAGCCAATGCCACCACGGTCTTGGCGATGGCCGCATCGTTGGGGTCGCTGAGCACGTCGCGAACAAAGGATTGGTCGATCTTCAACTGGTCCAGGGGCAGTCGCTTCAGATAGGCCAGGGAGGAATAGCCGGTACCAAAATCGTCCAGGGAAAAGCCGATGCCCTTGGCCTTGAGGGCGAACATTTTCTCGATGATGTCCTGCACGTTGTCCACCAGCAGACTTTCGGTCAGTTCCAGTTTCAGTCGTTCCGGATTGGCACCGGTCTTTTTCAGAACGGCCGCCACCTGTTGCACGAAGTCGGGCTGCCGGAACTGGTGGGCGCTGACGTTCACCGCAATGGTCAGGTGGTCCATTTGCGGGTGGCCGGCCCAGCGAGCCAGTTGGTGACAGGCTGTTTCCATGACCCATTGCCCCAGGGGCAGAATCAGGCCGGTGTTCTCCGCGAGAGGAATGAACTCTGCCGGGGACACCATGCCCCGTTCCGGGTGCTGCCAGCGCACCAGGGCTTCAGCGCCGGTGACGCGACCATCGTCCACTACCTGGGGTTGATAGTGGAGCAGGAACTGATGCTGCTCTAGTCCTTGTCGTAGTCCCGCTTCCATGTCGGCCCGGGCAACAACGGCGGTCTGCATGGCCGGATCGAAGAAACGCATGGCATTGCGCCCGGCATCCTTGGCCCGATACATGGCCATGTCTGCCTGTTTGAGCAGATCGTCGATGGCGATCAATTGTCCGCGAAACAAGGTGGCGCCGATGCTGGGCGAGCTGAGGTAGGCGGTGTCCTTGAGTTGATAGGTTTGATTGAGGATGGTCAGGACTTTCTCGCCGATAGCTTCAACCTGGGTGACTGCCTCGGCCTCAAGGGGGCTCAGGTTTACCAGCATCACCACGAATTCGTCGCCGCCCAAGCGGGCCACCGTGTCTTCTGCCCGCACGCATTGCACCAGACGCTGGGCCACCTGCTTGAGCAGCAAGTCCCCCATGTCGTGACCGTGGGTGTCGTTCAGGGTTTTGAAATTATCCAGGTCGATGAGCAGCAGAGCACCAAAGTTGCCGTTACGGACGCCGGCAATCATGGCCTGTCGCAAGCGGTCATAGAGCAGGGTGCGGTTGGGCAGGTTGGTTAACTGGTCGAAGAAGGCCAGTTCCTGAATTTTGCTTTCGGCCTGCTTGCGCTCGGTGATGTCGGCAATGACGCCGATCAATCCCTGTTCCTTGCCCCGAGGATCGTGGAAGCGGCGGCCGGTGAGATTGCCCCAAAACTCGCTGTGATCAGCGCGCCAGTAAAGACGGTCAACTTCCGCCGAGGAGACGCTGCTGTTGAGCAGCGCCTTCATTTTCTGGCGACCAAGATTCCGTTCGGAAGGGTGGATAAGGTCCACGTATTCGCTACCCAACAAATCCTCAACGGAACAGGCGAACATTTCTGCCATGCGTTGATTGGCCTGGGTGATATAGCCGTCCCGGTCCACCAGGAAGATGGCGACGCTGGAGGTATCGAGGAT
>Ga0302290_10000358_pt1 | contig 9990 bp, 5 predicted proteins | sample III_Fen_N1_3_FD_194547 | JGI IMG/M metagenome (GOLD analysis project Ga0302290, IMG submission 194547) | Peat permafrost microbial communities from Stordalen Mire near Abisko, Sweden - III_Fen_N1_3 | ecosystem: Environmental > Terrestrial > Soil > Wetlands > Permafrost | place: Sweden: Abisko... | reverse complement strand
CAGCCCCTGCCAGTGCATGCCCACCACGTTGACCCAGTGGATGTCGGGCGTGGCAGCGGCAAACATGGCATCCATGTCGGATGCGTTCCAGCTGTCCTGCATCGCTTGGAGCAGGTGGGCCACATCGGACTCGACGGCGGACAGCGGTGTGCCCGCAGAAGGTGTGCTTGCGTTCATGGTGATCGTGAGTGGAGTGACAGTGAGATCGCGGACAGGAAACCGAGCCCCGACTCTAGGCGCCCAGGCGCGGGCGCGTCTTGGACAAATCGGACAGGTCCCAAGCCCAACCGCCGCCTCAGCCCACGATGCGGTCTGCTGGCATCCAGTGCCGTAGAAAGTCTTGCGGCGAGCGGGCCGTGAACTCGCGGCAATCGCGAATGAAATGGGCCTGATCGAAATAGTGGGCGGCATGCGCCAGTTGGGCCAGCGGCAAACTGGGTTGGCGTTGATGCGTCGTCAAGAGCGCCTGGAAGCGGGCCAAGCGGCTGTAGAGCTTGGGCGGCAATCCGGTGCGCTGGGTGAACACGCGCGATAGCTGCCGCTCGCTGCAGCCCGCCTGTTCGGCCAGTTGCGATACCCGAACGGGCAACTGTGCCGACGCCAGCACCTGCGCCGCCAGATCGATGGCATCCGCCGGCCGCGCGCGTACCAGATGGCTCTCGAAATAGGCCTGCGCCAGGGCCAGCCGCGCCGTGAAACTGCGCGCCGCTTGCAGCGCACTGTGCAGCTTCAAGATGCTGAGACCCAGCGCGTCGGAGGCCAATACAGCGCGGTCACGCAAAGCCTTCAGATCGCAGCCAAACAGGCGGTGGCAAGCCGTTGGCGTGAAATGCACGGTGAAGGTATCCACATGGCCTTGAATGAGCAACTCCGTGCCCGGATGGGTGTGCGGTGCCACCAGCGCGATGACTGGCGCCGTGCCAGTGCTGCCATCCCGGCGCACGCGATAGGGCTCGCCGAGGTAGAACTCCAGAAACAGGTCGGTGCGGGCGGGCAGCGCCACGGGCAAGGCCTGGGCATTGTCGAACTGCCGCTGTGAAAACCCTGCGATCACCTGGCTGAGCGCCGGATGGGCGCGAACATGCTGATAGCCCCGCATGGCTAAGCTCCTCTTGCACGCCAACATCGGGGCACGCTGGAGCCGCATGATAGGCCGGCGCTGGTATCAACACCGCAGCATGACATGCGCCGCGTCGATCAAACTGGTACGCGCATCGCCGTGGCCCAGCCCTGCAATGCAAAAAGCCCGAGCCAGTCAAAGCTCGGGCTTTTCAGCTTGGTGCGTCAGACTCACCACACCTTGCAGCGCTGCCCCGCCGGCTTCACCAGTTTGGCGCCGGGCTTGCAGGCAAATGCCTGCTGGAACTCCGGCATGTTCACCACCACGCCGTTGATGCGCCAGCGGCCCGGCGAGTGCGGGTCCACCTTGGCATGCAGACGCAGCGCTTCTGGGCGGGCATCGCTGCAGTCCCACTGAGCAAAGCCGACGAAGAATCGCTGCTCGGGCGTGAGACCGTCGCGCGGCTCCGCCGTCTTGCCGCCCATGTGTGCCTTCCAGGCTTCCCAGGCCAGGATCAGGCCGCCCAGGTCGGCAAGGTCCTCGCCCAGCGTCAGCTTGGAGTTGATCTTGATCTCGTCCACCACCGGGTAGGTGGCGTACTGATCGGCCACGCAGGCGGCGCGGCGCTCAAACTCGTGAGCGTCTTTCTTGTTCCACCAGTCCTTCAAATTGCCCTGGCCGTCGAACTGGCGGCCCTCGTCGTCGAAGCCATGGGTCAACTCGTGCCCGATGGTGCCGCCGGTGTTGCCATAGTTGGGTGCCTCGTCCAGCTTGGCGTCGTACAGCGGCGCCAGCAGCACGGCGGCCGGGAAGTTGATGTCGTTCATCTGCGGGTCGTAGTAGGCATTCACCGTTTGCGGCGTCATGCTCCACTCACCCCGGTCCACGGGCTGGCCGATCTTGGCCAGGCGGCGGCGCGCCTCGACGGCATTGCCAGCCACCACATTGCCGAAAAAGCTCTCTCGCGTCACCGCAAAGGCACCGTAGTCGCGCCAGCGCTCCGGGTAGCCCACCTTGTTGACGATGGCGTGCAGCTTCCCGACGGCGCGGCCCTTGGTTTCGTCACTCATCCAGTCCAGGCCACGGATGCTCTTTTCCATGGCCACTTCGATTTCAGACGTCATCTGTTGCGTGGCCGCCTTGAGCTCGGGCGTGAAATTGCGCGCCACGAACTCCTGGCCCAGCGCCTCACCGAGCTGCGCGTCCACCAACTGCACGCAGCGCTTCCAGCGCGGCTTGAGCTGGGGCGCGCCGGTCAGCGTCAGGCCGTAGAAGTCGAAGTTCGCCTGCACAAATCCCTGGTCCAGCGCAGGCGCCAGGCTGCTGGCCAAATGCCAGCGCAGATAGGCTTTGATGGCTGGCAGCGAGCTGTGGGTCAGTTGCTTGTTCAAAGCCTTGAAGAAGGCCGGCTCGGTGACGTTGTAGGCGTTCAGCTCAGCGTTCAAACCCAGTGCCGCGCGGTAGGCGGCCCAGTCGAAGCCGGGGGTCAGGGCCTGCAGGCCGCGCGCATCGAACTTGTGGAAGGTCTTGTAGGGGTCGCGCTTGTCCACCTTGCCGAGCGACGCCCTGGCCAGTGCGGTCTCAAACACCAGTACCTGAGCGGCCTGCGCTTTGGCCGCGGCCGGCGTCTCGCCCAGCAACTCAAAGATACGCACCACATGGGCCTGGTACTGGGCACGCAGGGTGCGGGTCTTGGCGTCTTGCTTCAGGTAATAGTCGCGGTCGGGCAGGCCCAGCCCACCGGCGCTTGCAAACGCAATCTGCTGGGTGGCGTCGGCAAAATCCTGGGCAGCACTGAAACCGAACAGCAGGCGCTCGCCGCCCGCCGCCAACTGCAGCGCGGCCAGCAGCGCCGGCAGCTGGCGCTTGTCCTCCAGCGCAACAATGCGCCCCAGCAGCGGCTGCAGCGGCTTGAGGCCGGCGGCCTGCACCGCGTCCTCGTTCATGCAGGCGGCGAAATAGTCGCCCAGCTTGGCCTGGTTGACGCTGCGGCCCTCGGTCTTCGTAGCCAGCGTTTGCAACACGCCCCACAGATAGCGCTGGTTCTCGTTGGCCATCTTGGCGTAGACCGACCAACGCGACTGATCCGCAGGAATCGGGTTCTTCTCGCTCCAGGCACCGCACGCAAAGCGGTAAAGATCCTCACAAGGATCCGCACTGCGATCCATCACCGTGGTGTCCAGGCTGGGCGTGTAGGGCAGCGCCTCCAGCGGGGTTTCAACGGCCGCATGGGCCAGCAGCGTGGCCAGCAAGACCGGCAGTAATAGGGCTCGTTTCATCGGCAGGAGCAGGAAAAAAGGTGGAGTAAAGGGCGGTCTATAAAGAGTATGGCAGGGAATGTCATGCCGCCCACAGTCCAGCCCGGGCACTAAAAAGCCCGGCCAGAGTTCCCCGGTCGGGCTTTTGTCGGGCAGCAAGGCTGACGGATCTACTTCTTCTGCGCCGGCACATCCGTGCAGGAACCGTGCGCGATCTCGGCCGCCATGCCGATGCTCTCGCCCAGCGTCGGGTGTGGATGGATGGTCTTGCCGATGTCCACCGCGTCAGCGCCCATCTCGATGGCCAGGGCGATCTCGCCGATCATGTCGCCGGCATGGGTGCCGACGATGCCACCACCCAGAATCTTGCCGTGGCCATGCGCTTCCGGCGAGTCATCGAACAGCAGCTTGGTATAGCCCTCGTCGCGACCGTTGGCGATGGCGCGGCCAGACGCCGTCCAGGGGAAGAGGCCCTTCTTGACCTTGATGCCTTGCACCTTGGCCTGGTCTTCGGTCAGACCGACCCAGGCCACTTCAGGGTCGGTGTAGGCCACGCTCGGGATCACGCGGGCGTCGAACTGGCTCTTGGCCAGCTTGGCATCGCCCAGCAGTTCGCCGGCAATGACCTCGGCCGCCACATGGGCCTCATGCACTGCCTTGTGCGCCAGCATGGGCTGGCCGACCAGATCGCCAATCGCGAAGATGTGCGGCACATTGGTGCGCATCTGCACATCGACGTTGATGAAGCCCCGGTCAGTGACCGCGATGCCGGCCTTGTCGGCCGAGATCTTCTTGCCATTGGGCGTGCGGCCCACGGCTTGCAACACCAGGTCGTAGATCCCTTCGCTCTTGGCGCCATCCAGGCCCTCGAACTGCACCTTGATGCCTTCGGGCGTCGCGCTGGCGCCTACCGTCTTGGTCTTCAACATGATGTTGTCGAAGCGCTTGGCGTTCAGCTTCTGCCAGACCTTGACCAGATCGCGGTCGGCGCCCTGCATCAGGCCATCGAGCATTTCCACCACGTCAAGGCGTGCGCCCAGGGTGCTGTAGACCGTGCCCATTTCCAAGCCAATGATGCCGCCGCCAATGATCAGCATCTTCTTGGGCGTGCCCTTGAGCGCCAGCGCGCCGGTGGAGTCCACGATGCGCTCGTCGTCCGGCAAGAAAGGCAGGCGCACAGCGGCCGAGCCGGCGGCAACGATGGCCTTTTTGAAATGAACCGTCTTGCTGCTGCCCGTCTTGTCCTGGGCGCTGCCGGTGGTCTCTTCAACCAGCACATGGTTGGGGTCGATGAAATTGCCGTAGCCGCGCACGATGGTGACCTTGCGCATCTTGGCCATGGCCGCGAGGCCGCCAGTCAGCTTGCCGATGACCTTTTCCTTGTGGCCGCGCAGCTTGTCGATGTTGACGCTCGGGGCGCCGTAATCAACGCCGAGATCCGCCATATGGCTGACCTCGTCCATGACGGCGGCCACATGCAGCAGCGCCTTGCTCGGGATGCAGCCCACGTTCAGGCAGACACCGCCCAGCGTGGCGTAGCGTTCGACGATCACGACCTTCAGGCCCAGATCGGCAGCGCGGAAGGCCGCCGAATAGCCACCAGGGCCACCGCCCAGCACCAGCACATCGCAGTCCAGATCGGCACTGCCGGTGTAGCTGGCGGCTGTGGGCGCGACCACAGGCACGGCTGCGACCGGCGCAGGCGCAGGTGCAGCCAACGGCGCCGTAGCTGGTGTTGCGACCGCATCGCTTTCCAAGGTCAGCAGGACCGTACCCTGATTGACCTTGTCACCCAGCGAAACCTTCAACTCCTTGACCACGCCCGCGTGCGAGGACGGAATCTCCATCGAGGCCTTGTCGCTCTCGACGGTAATCAGGCTCTGCTCTGCCTTCACCGTGTCGCCGGGCTTGACCAGCAACTCGATGATGGCGACGTCCTTGAAGTCGCCGATGTCGGGAACTTGTACTTCGATCAATGCCATGTCGCGCTCCCTTTTACAGCGCGATGCGGCGGAAGTCCGCCAGCAGGGACGCGAAATAGACGTTGAACCGGGCGGCAGCAGCACCGTCGATGACGCGATGGTCCCAGCTCAAGGACAGCGGCAGGATCAGGCGCGGCTGGAAGGTCCCACCATTCACAGTCGCATCCCAGACCGGCTCAATACTGCTCTTGCACACACCCATGATGGCCACTTCGGGCGCATTGATGATGGGGGTGAAGTACTTGCCGCCGATACCGCCCAGTGAGGAGATCGAGAAACAGCCGCCACTCATCTCGGCCGGGCTCAGCTTGCCGTCGCGCGCCTTCTTGGCCAGCTCGCCCATTTCCTGGCTGATCTGGAAGATGCCCTTCTTGTCGGCATCCTTGATCACCGGCACCATCAGGCCATTGGGTGTGTCCGCCGCAAAGCCGATGTGGAAATACTGCTTGAGCACGAGCTTCTGCGCGTCGCCCTCGCCTTCCAGGCTGGCATTGAATTCAGGGAACTTCTTCAGCGCCGCCACGGCCGCCTTGATCATGAAGGCCAGCATGGTGACCTTGATGCCCGACTTCTCGTTTTCCTTGTTCGTCAGAACGCGGAAGGCTTCCAGCTCAGTGATGTCGGCATCGTCGTGGTTGGTGACGTGAGGGATCACGACCCAGTTGCGATGCAAATTGGCGCCGCTGATCTTCTTGATGCGGCTCAGATCCTTGCGCTCGACGGGGCCGAACTTCTCGAAGTCGACCTTGGGCCAAGGCAGCAAGCCCGGGAAGGCTCCGCCAGACGCTGCACCGGCCGGCGCGGCGGCCTTTTGAGCCACCGTCTGCAGCACGCCACTCATCACCGATTTGACGAAGCCCTGCACATCGGACTCCAGGATGCGGCCCTTGGGACCACTGCCTTTGACCTCGGCCAGCGGCACACCCAGCTCGCGGGCCAGCTTGCGGATGCTGGGCGAGGCGTGCGGCAGACGGCCCGTGGGCGTGCTGGGCTCATGGGCAGGCAAGGCTGCCGTGGGCGCCACACGCTCAGGCGCAGCGGCCGGCGCGGCGGCCACCACGGTGTGGGCGGTGGCTGCGGAAGCCGAGGCCGCAGGCGCCGCAGCCGGAGCAGCAGGTATGGCAGCGCCCTGCACCTCGACCAAGGCCAGCAACGAGCCCTTGGCGACCTTGTCGCCCAGCTTGATCCGGAGTTCCTTGATCACGCCGGCTTGCGAAGACGGAATTTCCATCGAGGCCTTGTCGCTCTCGACGGTGATCAGGCTCTGCTCGACCTTGATCGTGTCACCGACCTTCACAAAGACCTCGATCACTGCAACCGACTCGAAGTCACCGATATCGGGCACGACAACCTCGACGATGGACGGCGCGCCAACTGGTGCTGCTATCGTCGGCGCCGCCGCTGCTGCGGGTGCGGGTGCGGGCGCTACAGGCGCCAAGGTCGGAGCCGACGCTAGCGCGTCGGCCGCGTCAATCGCGTCAACGATCACCAGCAAGCTGCCCTCATTGACCGTGTCGCCGATGGCGACCTTGATCTCCTTGACGATGCCCGCGTGCGAGCAGGGGATCTCCATCGACGCCTTGTCGCTTTCCACCGTCACAAGGCTTTGCTCGACCTTGACGCTGTCGCCGACCTTGACCAGCAGCTCGATGACCGCCACATCCTTGAAGTCCCCGATGTCGGGAACCTTGACTTCTACCAATGCCATTTTGTGTGTCTCCGCGCGGTCGCTCAGGCGTACAGGGGGTTGATCTTGTCAGCCTTGATGCCGTATTTGGCAATGGCTTCGGCGACCTTGGTGGCCGGCAGCTTGCCTTCGTCGGCCAGGCTCTTCAGCGCGGCGATGACGATGTAGTGGCGGTTGATCTCGAAGTGCTCACGCAGCTTGGAGCGGAAGTCGCTGCGGCCGAAGCCATCGGTACCCAGCACCTTGTAGGTCCGGCCGGCCGGAACAAACGCGCGGATCTGTTCGGCGTAGTTCTTCATATAGTCGGTCGACGCGATCACCGGGCCGGCCGTCTTGGCAAGCTGCTGCGCGACGAAGGAGACGCGGGCCTTTTCGGTCGGGTGCAGCAGATTCCAGCGCTCGGCATCCTGACCGTCGCGGGCCAGCTCGTTGAAGCTCGGGCAGCTCCAGACATTGGCGCGCACACCCCAGTCGGCTTCCAGCAGCTTCTTGGCCGCCTGGCTTTCGCGCAGGATGGTGCCCGAACCCAGCAGATTGACCTCGGCGTCCTTCTTGGCGCCCTCGGCGGCTTCCAGCAGGTACATGCCCTTGAGGATCTCGGCTTCGGTGCCGGCCTTCAGACCCGGCATCGGGTAGTTCTCGTTCAGCAGCGTGATGTAGTAATAGACGTTCTCCTGACGCTCGACCATGCGCTTCAGGCCCTCGTGCATGATCACCGCCACTTCGTGCGCGAAGGTCGGGTCATAGCTGACGCAATTCGGGATGGTGCCGGCCAGGATGTGGCTGTGGCCGTCTTCGTGCTGCAGGCCTTCGCCGTTCAGCGTCGTGCGGCCCGAGGTGCCGCCCAGCAGAAAGCCACGCGCTTGCATATCGCCAGCGGCCCAGGCCAGGTCGCCGATGCGCTGGAAGCCGAACATCGAGTAATAGACGAAGAACGGAATCATCACGCGGTTGTTCGTCGAGTACGACGTGGCCGCAGCAATCCAGGAGGCCATGCCGCCCGCTTCGTTGATGCCTTCCTGCAGGATCTGGCCGGCCTTGTCCTCGCGGTAATACATCACCTGGTCCTTGTCGACCGGGGTGTAGAGCTGACCTGCGGGGTTGTAGATACCGATTTGGCGGAACAGGCCTTCCATGCCGAAGGTGCGTGCCTCGTCAACCAGGATGGGCACGGTACGCGGCCCGAGCTCCTTGTCGCGCAGCAACTGCGTGAGGAAGCGCACATAGGCCTGGGTGGTCGAGATCTCGCGGCCTTCGGCAGTCGGGTCCAGCACGGCCTGGAAGGTGGCCAGATCGGGCACCTTCAGCACATCGTCTGACTTGGGGCGGCGCTTGGGCAGATAGCCACCCAGGGCCTTGCGTTTGTCGTGCAGATAGTTCAGTTCCACCGAGCCCTCGGGCGGCTGATAGAAGGGCAGCTTGGGCAGATCGGCATCCGGGACCGGGATGTTGAAGCGGTCGCGCATCGTCTTGATGTCTTCATCGACCAGCTTCTTGGTCTGATGGGCCGTGTTCTTGCCCTCACCGATCTTGCCCATGCCGAAGCCCTTGACGGTCTTCACGAGCAGCACTGTCGGCTGGCCCACGGTATTGACCGCCTTGTGATAGGCCGCATAGACCTTCTGCGGATCGTGGCCGCCGCGCTGCAGGCGCCAGATGTCCTCGTCGCTCATCTTGGCCACCATCTCCAGCAGCTTGGGATGCTTGCCGAAGAAGTTCTTGCGCACGAAGGCGCCATCGTTGGCCTTCATGGCCTGATAGTCGCCGTCGACGGTCTCCATCATGACCTTGCGCAGCAAACCATCCTTGTCGCGCGCCAGCAGCGGATCCCAGTAGCCGCCCCAGATCAGCTTGATGACATTCCAGCCGGAGCCGCGGAACTCGCCTTCCAGTTCCTGGATGATCTTGCCGTTGCCGCGCACCGGGCCGTCCAGGCGCTGCAGGTTGCAGTTGACGACGAAGATCAGGTTGTCGAGCTTCTCGCGGGCGGCGAGGCCAATGGCGCCCAGGCTTTCCGGCTCATCCATCTCACCGTCGCCCAGGAAGACCCAGACCTTGCGCTTTGCCGTGTCGGCAATGCCGCGTGCATGCAGATACTTCAGAAAGCGCGCCTGATAGATCGCCATCAAGGGGCCTAGGCCCATCGAAACCGTCGGGAACTGCCAGAACTCGGGCATCAGCTTGGGGTGCGGATAGCTCGACAAGCCCTTGCCGTCGACCTCCTGGCGGAAGCTCAACAGCTGTTCTTCGGTGATGCGACCTTCCATGAAGGCACGCGCATAGATGCCGGGAGCGCTGTGGCCCTGGATGTAAAGCAGGTCGCCGCCATGCACGCCGTCATCGGCATGCCAGAAGTGGTTGAAGCCACAGCCCAACATGGTCGCCAGCGAGGCGAAGGAGCTGATGTGGCCGCCCAGGTCGCCACCGTCTTCCGGGTGCAGGCGATTGGCCCGCACCACCATTGCCATGGCATTCCAGCGCATATAGGCGCGCAGACGCTCTTCGATCTCGATATTGCCGGGGAAGCGCTCCTCCTGGTCGGTCGGGATCGTGTTGACATAGGCCGTATGGGCCGAGAACGGCACATCGATGCCCGCCTGGCGGGCATGGTCAATCAGCGTTTCGAGCAGGAAATGGGCTCGCTCGCCACCTTCTTCGCCAATGACGGCGGACAGGGCATCCAGCCACTCCCGGGTCTCGTTGGCATCGGTGTCATTGGCGGCGGCGCCGAGAAAGGACTGGGGCTGCGCGGACATGCTTGTCTCCTATGTGGAAGGTTCAACGCAGCGAGGCGTTGAACCTGGGCTGAATCAATTCGCGGCGAAGTTTCGCATAATATTCATCAAATCCCAAATGGCGCGAGTCAATTTCATAATGCAAAACTTAGGGCTTGCTCGCTGACGCTGCTGCGGCTCGCCCCGGATAATCCAGCCATGCTTTTTTCGAATGACTTGAAGGACCGCATGCGCCGCCTGCTGCGGCCCACCCGGAGGCTCATCACCT
>Ga0302290_10000352_pt1 | contig 10112 bp, 6 predicted proteins | sample III_Fen_N1_3_FD_194547 | JGI IMG/M metagenome (GOLD analysis project Ga0302290, IMG submission 194547) | Peat permafrost microbial communities from Stordalen Mire near Abisko, Sweden - III_Fen_N1_3 | ecosystem: Environmental > Terrestrial > Soil > Wetlands > Permafrost | place: Sweden: Abisko... | reverse complement strand
TGGAGCCAGCGGCGCACCGATGCCGTCCGCCAGCGGCGGCGTGCGCGCCACGTTCATGATCATCGACACCGTCGTGAAGTAACCCACGAGGCTCATCATGTCGATCACGCCCGCTTCGGTGAAGGCAGCTACGGCTCGCTCGTAGGTGGCATCCGAGACGCCGTGCGTGTACGCCAGTTCATCGCAAAAGTCGTAAGCCACTTCCTCGTCCGACGTCATGCCGGTCGGTCGGCCCCCTTCGGCCAGCGCGTCCAGCGTCTCCTCGCAGACATCGGCCCGCAAGGCCAGCGGATAGTGCAAGCGCCAGGCGAACTGCTGGCTCCACTGGCGCGAGACGAGCATGATGACAAATTCGCTGATGCGCGGCGCCAGCGTGCTGTTAAAGCGCAGGTATTCGCCTACCTTCTGCAGCCGGTTCATCAGCTCTGGGCTGCGCAGCAGGGCATTGAAGGGGCCAAACACGGCGCCACGCGGCCCGTCGATCAAAGCCTGCGCGGCGGCTTGTTGCGCCTCGTTCATCGCCTCAGGGGCCAACGCGGGCATGCGCTCAGGGCTAGGCATGCCGTGCTGTGAATCAGCGGGTGTGTTGCTCATAAAAATTCCTTAAAAAATCAGTCCTGCGGTAACGCCCGCCAGCGCCTTGGGTGGGGCAGATGCGGGCTGGAGCGGGCGACATTCCAGAATTAGTCCAGCACAATTGCTCAATTGGACGAATTTAGTCCTCTCTTGCTATGATGAAAAGTGAATAATAAAAACGGGCGATTCTCAAAATGAGAAACATGGATTTGGACTCGCTGCAAATTTTCAAGACGGTGGCGGACTTCGGCAGCGTCAGCAAGGCGGCAGCGCAACTGCACCGCGTTCCCTCAAACATCAGCACCCGCGTCAAAAACCTTGAAGCGCAGCTGGGCGTGGCCCTGTTTCATCGCCAAAGCGGCAAGCTGACGCTGTCAGTCGAAGGGCTGCTACTGCTGAGCTATGCGCAGCGCCTGCTGCAGCTCTCGGCGGAGGCCATGCTGGCGCTGCACAGCGGTGCGCCGCGTGGCATTCTGCGCATAGGAACGAGCGAAAGCACGGCAGCGACACGCCTGCCGTCGCTGCTGTCGCGCTACCACCGCCACTTTCCCGAGGTTCACATTGAGCTGGTGACGGGAACCTCAGGCGCGCTACTGGCCAAGGTGTGTAATTTTGAGATTGATGCGGCCTTCGTCGCCAAAACCTTTATACCGCCAGGACTGGAAATGCAGCCAGCCTTTGTCGAAGAGCTGGTGCTGATCAGCGCCGCAGGCGCGCCCCCCATCAGAACGCCGCAGGATGCACAAAACCGCACGCTGATTGCATTCAGCACGGGCTGCAGTTACCGCCGCATTTTGCTGGAGTGGCTGGGTTCAGCCGCCGTGCGGCCAGAGCGGGTGCTCGAACTTGGCTCCTACCATGCCATCGTCGCCTGCGTCGCGGCGGGCACGGGCATCGCCATCATGCCGCGCTTGATGCTGGAAGCGATTCAGGCGCACGAAGAACTGGCCGTGTTTGCGCTGCCACCACAGGTAGCGCGCAGCAAAACCGGCTTGGTGTGGCGCACCGGCCACGCCTCGGTGGCGCTGGACGCCCTGCGCGACGAGCTGCACCGCTAGTCGGCACCTTTTTCCCTTGATACCGCCTTTAAATCTAGCTCTTGGCTAAAAGCTCAGGCTCAACCCCCTATAATCCGACGTGACGGGCCTTCCCGCATGGTAAAGCGGCCAACCGGGTCAGATGGGGAACCAAGCAGCCCTAACTGTGGAGCCAGTGCCGGGGTCAAGGCTCGTCACCTTATTCAGACAATTCACTTTAACTGCAACGCTGGGCGGCTGCAGCATCACCACAGACCCGTTCCGGCAGACTTCAAGGTTGGAACTATGCGTCTTTTGCCTCTCTCTTTTCTTGCGCGCAGTCTTTCAAGCTGCGCTTTGGCGCTGGCCGCTGCTGGCGGGCTTCACGCGGCGCCGCTGGAAGTCACCACGCTCACCCCACTCACCCAGACAGCCCCCACCAGCAAGACGCCACCCATCCGCCGCTTCCCCTTTGTGAGCGGGCTTGATGCTCATGTCACCGCGCGCATCAACAACCTGCTTTTTATCGAAACCTTTGAAGTGCCTGCGCCTGTGCATACCAGCTACGGCCTACGCGAAGTCAGCGAAGAAGTCTGGCAGCACCAGCCCGAGATTGACTTTCAGGTCCAGCGCAACGACGCTCGCATTTTCTCGGTCATGCTTTCGACCGAAGGCTGCGGCGCCTACTGTGAAAACTACACCACACCTTATGCGTTCGATGCGGCCAACGGCCGTCGGCTCGGATCTGAAGACATCTTCACCCTCGCTGGCCGGACAGCACTCAGCAAGCAGCTCAAGGCAGCAAACCTGACAGCCATTCAGACAGAAATTCACCGCCTGCAAGACGAAGAAACCAGCGCCCGCCAGCGCAAACAGCCCCCATCCGAAGACCGCACCGCAGCCCTCAAGATGTACGCCGAATGCGCCCAGTTCCGTCAGTCGCCCGAATACGGCACGGCCCAGGGCAAGCTGCAAATTCAAACCCAGGCGCTGGTCTTGTCGATGGAGCGCTGCAGCAACCACGCCCTGCGGGCGCTGGACAATCTGGGGGATTTCAGCCTGCGCTTTTCGCCAGAGCAACTCAAACCTTGGCTGAGCGCCTATGGCCGAACCCTGTTGCTGGGCGAGACGCCAGCCACTGCGGCGCCTACGACCCCTTGGGGACAGGTACTGCACGGCAAAATCAGCGCCAATATGCCAGTGACCCTTCATCTGGGCCCGCTCAGCCCGGACGGCACACTGAGCGGCAGCTATTTTTATGACCGCTACCGCAAGCCGATTGCGCTGTCTGGGCGTTTTGAAACGGGCACCCTGACGCTGACCGAAGCTGACAGCAAGGAAACGCCGCCACCCCGCTTGGTGCTGACGCCGCAGGGCGAAGGACTTCGCGGTCACTGGGAAGGCGCCAGCACGCTAGACATCGTGCTCGAACCCTGAAAACCCTGCAGCGCCCACCAGTTCAAGCGTGCGGCGCTACTTCAACCATTAGCTGCTGACCTCCTCAACGGCCTGCGTGGTTTGCAGCGCGTGCAACGCAATCTGCGCTGTCATCAAGGCCAGCGAGGCCAGCGGGTAGGTGCCGCTGATGATGCTTTTGTAAGCGACTTCAGCCGCGACCGCATCCTGGCCCAGACCTTCGACGGCGGCGACGATGCACTCCTCAATGCTGTCCAGCCCGGCGTCACCATACAGCGTTTCGCCTTCGTGGCTGACCCGGTATTCGTACTGCTCATGCTCAATAGGGTCGATGTTAAAACGCACGATCATGGCAACTCTCTTTTCTTCAAAAACACGGTGAATGAGCGGGGAATTTAACCCACAGCGCCCGTCGCCCGCCACGCCTCACGCCAAGCGCCCAAAATCAGCCGCCAGCCGGTGAATCTTCAGCCCCTGCTCGGCCACGGCCCCGGACGCCAGCCCGAGCAAATGCTGGTGGTGCGTAAACACCATCACCTGCGCCTGCGCGGCGAATTTCTCCAGCGCGCAAAACATGGCCGCCGCCCGCTCGTCGTCGGCGGTCATCAGCACGTCGTCAAGCACCAGCGGCATCATGCGGTCCGGCTGGCGCTGCAGCTCCAGCGCGGCCAGCCGCAGCGACAAATAAAGCTGATCTGCCGTGCCTTCGCTCAAGGCGGCCACTTCCATCGCCTTGCCGTGGGCGCTCTGGGCCAGCAGCACCGGGGCGTCGTTGTCCTCATCGACTTGCAGCCGAACAAAGCGCCCGCCGGTCATCAGCCGGAAATACTCGCCCGCCAGCGCCACCACCGGGCCTTGGGCTTTTTCGCGGTGGCGCTTCAAGGCTTCGCCGAGCAGCGCCTGCGCCAGCTTGAGCTGTGCCCACGGACGCACCCCGGCGCGGTAGCGGGCAATCGCCGCTTCCATTTCCTCTCTGGCCTGCGCGGCTTCGTCGGAGGTGTCCACTTTGGCCAGCTCGATCTGGGCGCCGTGTTCGGCGGCGATGGCGGCTTTTTCGTCGGCATCGAGGCGCGCAATGGCGTCGGCGCAGGCCTGCTTTTCGCCGTCAATGGCCACGCTATCCAGACCGGCGAGTTCGGCGCGCAGCGCGTCGGCATCTTTGGCCGAGGTTCTGGCCAGTTGCTGCTGCAAATCCATCAGCCGCGCCGCTGCCGCGCGCCGCTGCTCGGAGCGGGTTTCGGCTTCTGGCAGCGCGTCGGCGCTGTCGGCACCGGCCTGCGCCACCAACTGCGCCAGCGTCTGCGCGGCGCTTTGCAAATCGGCCTGCGCGTGCTGCTGGCGCCGAAGTTCGTCGGCTTCGCTGCGCTCGGCGGCGGTTTTCAGTTTTAGCGCGTCGCGGGTTTTTTCCAACCGCAGCGCCAGCGCGTCCAGCCAGGCGGACGGGTGTTCCCAGACCGGCTCCTGCACCAATTGGCCCAGCGCGCTGACTTCGCTCAGCGCCGCGTCTTCGCTGTCTTGCAGCGCCTTGAGCTGGCACAGGTGCTCGACATGGCGCTGGTAATCCTGCACCCAGCGTTGCAGCTCGGCCAGCCGCGCTTTGAGGGTTTGCGCCGCCGCGCCTTGGCCTAAATACAGCAGCCGGGCTTTGTCGTCCAGCGCGCTTTGGCAGCCCTGGTGCAGCGCCGTCAATTCGGCGACGCTGGCTTGGGCGGCCTCGATGTCCTGCGCCAGAGTGGCCATGTCGCTGGCGCGCTGCGTGATGGCGGCCTGCTGCGCCAGCAGGCGGCGGTCGGCGGCGTCGGCCAGCGCGATCAAGGCGGGCAAAGGCGCGTCGCCGTCTGGCGGTGCCAGCCCCAGCGCAGCCAAGGCCGCCAGCAGCCGCTGCGTGGCGGCGCTGATCTGTTGATGCAGCCCGGCATGCGCCTGCGCGGCTGCCGTGAGGCGCTCGTGGCCGTCCAGCGCGCTCTGGCGCCGCGCCTGCCACTCGCGCACCAGCGCCGCCGTGCCTGACGCAAGCGCCAGCCGCACCAGCGTCTGCCGCCAGTTGTCGTCCAGCGCGGCCAGCGCCTGCGCCTGTTCGGCGCGGGTTTGTTGCAGTTCAACCAGCGACTGCGTCATCTCGGCGATGCGCTGCTCGCATTCAGCTATGGCCGTCGCACGTTCCGCGCCTTCGCGCAGCAAATCGGCTTGTCGATCCGCCTGCGCCTGCAAACGCTCGAAAGCATTCGGCAGGTCAGCAGGCAAGATTTCTGACCTCTGACAGGGCTGGTTCGACGCCGCTTGCGCTGCCTGCTCGGCTTGGCCCGGCGCGTCAATCAACGCGCTGCGAATCGCCTGCCATCCCGCGTCCCGTGCGGCTCTGGCCTGGCGCAAGGTCTCGGCGGTGACGACCTCGCCGGTGGCCGACAGGCTTTTGTGTCGCCGCTGCTGCACGGCCAGATCGGCCTGCCAGTTCTCAAATTTGCTCTTGCTTAAAGCGGCCTGCTGCATCAAATCGCGCTGCGCCTGCTCGTAAGCGTCAATTTCAGCCGCTGCCAGCCAGCGCGATGCCGTCAGCGCCTCGGGCGAGGCCAGCCCCAGATCCAGCAGCGCCTGCGCCAGCCGACGCTGCTCGGTCTCCAGCGTGGCCTGCAGCGCGGCCAGCCGCTGCGGCGCGTCGCTCAGCGGCTGCGCCTGACTCAGCGCCAGCGACAGCGCCTGCCGCAAAGGCTGCGCGGGCGCGTCCAGCAGCTCGCGCTGGTGCTGGACCAGCTTGCGCTGCACCGCGTCCAGTTGTTTCTGTGCGTTCTCCAGTGTCTGCGTCAGGCGCTGGAGTTCATCGAGCAGGCGCGCCAATTCGGCCTGATCCGCCGCCGAAGGGGCGCGCTGGAAAAACGACTCCAGACTCTCGGGACTCTGGCCGCTGCCCATGATTTGCCCGGCCTGCAGCAGCAACTGGCCGCTTTCCGAATCGCTTTCGGCTTGCAACTTGAGGCGCTCGCCGCGCCCGTGCCGGGCCAGCGCCACATCGGCCACCAGCCGGTCAATCGCGGGCGCGTGTGTCAGCAACAGCGGCTCGATGTGCAGCGCCTGCAAACTGGCGCGGCACTCGGCCAGCGCGGCGTCGGCCTCGGCCAGCGCCTTGCGCGCTTGGGCTTGCTGCTGCAACGCGGCCAGACGCTGCTCTCTGGCGTCTTCGGGCAGCGCCACATGGTTTTCGACCTGCGCCCAGAGCTGCTCATTGAGCGCCAGTTGTTGCAGCAGCGGCTCGACGGCGCGCAGCTCGGCCAGCTCGGCCTGACGGCGCCGCTGCGCGGCCAGTTCGGTCCTGACGGCGGCCAGATGCAGCTCGGCGGCTTCATGCGCGCTTTTAAGCGTTTTCCACTGATCGGGCTTGGTGATGGCCAGCTTGTAGCGGTGTTTGGCTTCGTCAAGCTGGCGCAGCGCGTCGTTCAGAATCGGCGCCTTGCTGCGCGTATTGAAATATTTTTTGGCGTCCGCCTCCAGCGTTTGCAACATCTGTTTGATGCCCGCCGAGCCGGTGCTGGCCTCGAACAGCGCCGCGCCCAGTTCGCCCTCGCCCTGAATCAAGAGCTGCCCGCCTTTGCGCAGGTGCTGGGAATTGAGGCCGTACATGGTCTCGAACTGCTCACGCGCCACGCCGCCAGTCAGCGCCAGCAATACCTCGGGCGAGACCACGCCGCCGGGCAGCGGCTCGCCACTGGCCGGATCGGCGCCGCCCAGCGTGTCGTTATTGCCCTTGCGCCGACTCAGCCCGACGGCGCGGCCCGCCACGTCTTCAAAGCAGCCCGCCACGCGCATGTTTTTAAACTCGTGAACAAAATCGTCTTTGCTGCGCATCGGAATGCCGTAGCGCAAATCGGTGATGGCCCGCAGCGCCGAGGACTTGCCCGCTTCGTTCGCACCGTAAATCAAATGCAAATTGGCCGGGCCGGAAAAGTCCAGCGCCGCGTCACTGAACGGACCAAAGGCTTTTAAAAACAGGGTGCGGATTTTCACGAGGCAGCCTTTTCTTCAGCGGGATTCAGACGCGCCAGCAGCGTGGCTTCGGCGTCTTGCAGCAGCGCCAGCAGCGCCGCGCCGTCGTCAAACTGGGGAATGTCGCCAGACGGGTTCAGGCTGTCATGCGCCAGCGCAGCCTGCACCTCGGCGGGCAGCTTGCCCAGCACGTCTTTGAGCGTCTCGCGGCAGAATTTTTCCAGCGCCACGCTATCGCCGGACAGCTCATCCACGCTGCGCACCAGCTCACCGAGCGCATCGCCGCCCTGCCCAATACGTGCGCGGTCCAGCGGCGAGCGCAGCTGGAGCTTGACCTGTTCGATCCAGATTTCGGCACCTGAAAATTCCTGTGCCGCCGCCTGTACCGCCGCTTCGAGCGTGCCCGGCTGGCTAGCTTCCAGCGCGTGCAGCGGCGTTTGCCCAGTCAGCACGACGCGCATCGCGTGCAACGCATCGCCCGCATCCACGGCGGCCTGCAGCGCCTGCAACACCTGCGAGCGCACATCGTCGAGCTGCTCAAGCGACTGCAAATCAACCGCCACTTGATGCCAGCGCACAACATCCAACGGCACACAACGCGCCGTGACCGTGGCGCCTTCGACGGTGACAAGTTCGCAGCCTTTGGGGCCGGTTTCGCGTGCATGACGGCCCTGCAAATTGCCCGGAAACACCACTCTAGGCACTTCGCACACGACTTGGCGGGCGTGGATGTGGCCGAGCGCCCAGTAGTCGTAGCCTCTGGATTTCAGGACGGCCAGCGTTGTCGGCGCGTAAGTGTCGTGCCCTTCCGAGCCCGTCAGACTCGTGTGCAGCAGGCCGATATTGAAGCAGCCGGGCAGCGCCGTCGGGTAGCGAGGCACCAGGTCTTCGGACACCTCGCGGTCAGGAAAACTGTGGCCGTGAATCGCCACGCCCAGCGTCTTCAAATGCACGGTTTCGGCAGTGCGACTGGAAAATACCTTGACGTTTTCGGGCCAGGGGATCTTGCGCATCATGTGGCTCTGCGCATCGTGATTGCCCTGAACAATAAAAACCTGAATGCCCGCATTTTTCAGCGTCACCAACTGCGCGTTGACGAACAAGCCGGTGTGGAAATCCTGCCAATCCCCGTCATACAAATCACCGGCTATCAACACAAAATCGACTTTTTCGTCAATCGCCAGCGCCACCAGCCGCTCCAACGCCCGGCGGGTTGCGCCGCGCAGCCGCTCCAACGGCGCCCCCGCATAGCGGCTAAGGCCGCGCAAAGGGCTGTCAATGTGTAAGTCAGCGGCGTGAATGAATCGCATGCGTCTGTTTCTCCGTTATCTTGCTTGAGCGGCCTATTCAGCAGTGAACTCATAGGTCACTGAGCAACCAAACAATGACTTCTGCAGCGCAGATCACGGATGTATTGGCTGAAAGTCGAACTCACGACCCGTCACCACCAAAATTTGGCCCAGGCGACGACTAGCGGACCAAGCGAACAAGGTAGCCGCTGCGGACATAGCCGTGGCTGACGAGGCCATAGCCAAAATAGACGACCCAGGCGAAACTGGGACTGTCCGCGTACAGCGAAGACGACCAAAACAGACTCTCAGGCGTTTGGGGGAACAGCCCCGTGTCAATGGTGGGCTGGCTTGAGCTTCCGTTGCAAGACGTGATTACCGCTTTACCACCATCGTCAATATCAATTTTGCCACTGGCAAAGCCATTGCTACACACCCGCAGGCTTTGCAGCTCACGCACCGTAGGAATACGCCAGTCCCGCTTGCCACGGTAGCCTGTGACATTGAAGGTATCGACAGCGGCCTTGGCGCCTTCAAGGGTGTATTTCTTGGCCTGCCCAGTGCAACTGCTACCGCTCCACTGCTGGCCCAAACTACAGCGCAGCCACTCGTGGCCAGCCGCGTTGGCGCTGCCATTGGGTGCCTGGCCGTAGGGAACAAGCGTTCTAGGCTCGGCATGCGCCAAGGTGGCAAAGGTGGCAAAAGCAAGGGCGAGTAAACGATGGAGGGACATGGCTAATTCGTGGAAGGTTGTTAAATGGCGTTACATAGTTTAGACGCAACGCTTTCCCTGCACCAGTTCACGGTTGGATGAACTGGCCGCCGTAACAACCCTACTCTTTCCAACCCCCGCCCAGCGTCTTGTACAGCCCCACTTGGCTCTGCAACTGCGCCAGCCGGGTCTGCACCACGGCTTGCTGCGCGGCAAACAGCGAGCGCTGGGCGTCCAATAAATCGAGCTGGCTCGCCACGCCGTTGCGGTAGCGCAAGTCGGACAGCTTGAAGCGCGCCGCCTCGGCATCGGCTTGGGCTTGGCTGGCGTTCAGTTGTTCGACCAGCGTCGTGCGACTCGCCAGCGCGTCGGCCACTTCGCGGAACGCCGTCTGGATGGCTTTTTCGTACTGGGCGATGGCCATGTCGCGGCCCGCTTTGGCCGAATCTAGATTGGCGCTGTTGCGGCCTGCGTCAAAAATCGGCAGCAGCAGTTGCGGTGCCAGCGTCCAGCCCCAGGAGCCGCTTCTCAGTAAACCGGACAAATGGCCGCTGGCGCTGCCCGCACCCACCGTCAGCGCAATTTTCGGGAAAAACGCCGCCCGCGCCGCGCCGATGTTGGCGTTTGCCGCCAGCAGCAGTTGCTCGGCCTGGCGGATGTCGGGGCGATTCGTCAGCAAGTCGGACGGCAGCCCGGCGGGCACGTCGGCCAGCCAGCGGGTCTGCGTCAGCGCCGACGCGTCGGCGGTGGGCAACTCGCCCACCAGCGGCTGGCCAACCAGCAGCGTGAGGGCGTTTTCGTCCAGGGCGCGCTGGCGCTGCTGCTGGGCGTTGGCGACGCGGGCCGCTTCCAGCAGCGATTGCGCTGCCCGGTAGTCCAACGCGGAGGCCACGCCGTTGTCAAAGCGCAGCTTGCTCAGTTTGACCGACGCTTCTCGGCTGGCCAGCGTCTGGCGCGTGATGGCGAGCAACTCGTCGTCGGCCAGCAGGCTCAAATAGCTGTTGGCGACGGCGGCAATCAGGCTGATTTGCGCGCTTTTGCGGGCTTCTTCGGTGGCAAGGTACTGGTTCAGCGCCGTTTCTTTGAGGCTGCTGACGCGGCCAAAAAAATCTAGCTCATACGCCG
>Ga0302290_10000349_pt1 | contig 10171 bp, 5 predicted proteins | sample III_Fen_N1_3_FD_194547 | JGI IMG/M metagenome (GOLD analysis project Ga0302290, IMG submission 194547) | Peat permafrost microbial communities from Stordalen Mire near Abisko, Sweden - III_Fen_N1_3 | ecosystem: Environmental > Terrestrial > Soil > Wetlands > Permafrost | place: Sweden: Abisko... | reverse complement strand
GTCGATCAAGGGCATAGGCGAAGCGCTCGTCAAAAAGATCACCGAACTGCATACAACCGGTAAGCTGAAATTCTACGACGAGCTGTGCGCCTCAGTTGCGCCCGGGTTGGTCGAGATGCTGGAAATTCCCAGCCTCGGCCCCAAAAAGATCAAAGTGCTCAACAGCAAGCTGGGTGTCGACAGCATCGCGGCGCTGACCAAGGCCTGCGAAGAGGGGCGGGTGGCGGAGCTTGATGGTTTTGGTGCGAAGACCCAGGAGAAGCTGCTCGCCGGCATCAAGAATCGCGAGGCCTACGGGAAGCGCCATCTCTGGTGGGACGCGTTTGCCGTGGCCGGGCCGATATTGGAGGGGCTGCGTTCTTTGCCACAGGTGCGGCACGCGGAGCATGCTGGAAGTTTGCGCCGCAAACTCGAAACGGTCGGCGATCTGGATTTCATTGTGGCGGCGAGTGACGTCGCGCCGGTAGTCGAGTGGTTCGTGACGCGGCACGGCGTCAAAGAGGTCACGGCCAAGGGCGAAACGAAAGCCAGCGTACGTTTCGAGAGCGGCCTGCAAGCCGATCTGCGCATCGTGCCGGAGGAACAGTTTGCCTTTGCATTGCACCATTTCACTGGTTCGAAAGATCATAATGTGCAGATGCGCCAGCGAGCGTTGGCGCGCGGGCTCAGCATGAGCGAGTGGGGCCTCGTGCCGGCCGCAGGCGAGGGGACGGCGAAGGAAAAGGCGGAGCGCCACGAGAGTTTGCGCTGCTCGACCGAGGAGCAGATTTTTGCCGCTCTGGGCCTGCGCTTCATCCCGCCGGAGTTGCGCGAGGGACTGGGCGAAATCGAAGAAGCGGAGAGCCACGAACTGCCGCATTTGATTGATCTGCACGACCTGCATGGGGCGTTCCATAACCACACGACGGCGTCCGACGGGCGCAATACCCTCAACGAGATGGTGGCCGAAGCAGAGGCCTTGGGCTGGGCTTACCTGGGGATCGCTGATCACTCGAAATCGAGTTATCAGGCTGATGGCCTGAGCGAGGAGCGCCTGATGAAGCAGATCGAGGATATCCGCGCATTGAATACATCCGGGCGTTTCCGCACCCACGTGTTTACCGGGACGGAATGCGATATCTTGACGGATGGCCGGCTCGACTTCGACGACGCGATGCTGGCGCAGCTCGATTACACGGTTGTGTCGGTGCATAATGCACTGACCCAGGATGAAGCGACGATGACCGCGCGCATCATCCGTGCGATCGAGAATCCGTACACCACCATGCTCGGCCATCTGACCGGCCGCATCCTGCTGCGACGCGAAGGGTACCAAGTCAACACCGGCAAGATCATCGATGCCGCGCTGGCCAACAACGTGATCATCGAACTGAACGCGAATCCCGCACGGCTCGACATGGACTGGCGGCACTGGCGCCGGGCGGCCGAGCGCGGCTTGCTCTGCGCGATCAATCCCGACGCACACGAAACGGCCGGACTGCGCTATGTCCTTGCCGGCGTGAACGTCGCGCGGAAAGGTTGGCTGACGAAAGAGAACGTCCTGAACACACGCCCCATGGCCGAAGTGAAAGCCGCCTTCGCGAAGAAGCGGTAGGCGATGGCGGAAAGAAATTCTGATCTGATTTTAATGTGGTACCGAGCGAAGCGACAGTCTGACACTCAGGAGAGCTGGAACGGACGGGATGAGTGCCAAGTTCATGAACCAAGGAACAAAGGCTTAGTTTGAATTTCCTAGATTCGGCGCTCGATAATATGCGCTTTTCCCTTGAGTTGCCCCAACTCCGACATGCTTAAAACAACGATATGGCTGGTGAGCGCGGCGATTGTGATGCCGCTAAGTGTATTGGCCGAAGGGAACACCCTGCCGTCGTCGATCAGTGGTGCCACCTTGCCTGAGACCGTTGTTCGAAGCACCGATGAAATTATACTTTTGCCCAAAATGGTGGTTCGAGAACCGAACGCCCCTGTTTTCAACGAGCGCGAGATCTATACGCAAAGAGGTATGAACGAATTGTTGAAGAAGCGTTTTCCTGGAGCGACTTTCACGGGCCAGCCACCGCAGGTCGATAACTATGCGGTGCTCATGTACGAGGATGAAAAACGAAGCGATGCGTTGAATCGGTATAAAGGCTTGGCCGATCTTCTAGCTGCCTCCGGCGACGCAGCGGGAAGCAAAGAGCTGCGCAACGAACTTAACCGAACCTTTATCCGGAGCCATGACGGCAAAATGGAGAGAATGGATCGGTCGGCCAACGGCGGCCGGCGGTGAGATCCCGAACTTGTAGGTGGCGCGCTGGTCGCGCCGCGTTGCGAGGCTAGCTCGCAACCTACAACGACAGTGGCAGCGACAGCGGCAACGAAGTGGACGGCTTGGAGTGCCGGCCCTCCCTCGAAAGACGGATCAGCTGCGGAACGCTTGGCGGGGGTTTGTCGTGAGGAACTCGGCGATGAAGGCGGTAAACGTGGCGCCGAATTCGGCGCGTTTCTTTTCGCCCATGCCGAAGATACCATCCAGCGCGGACTCGACTTGCGGGTATTCGCGGGCGAGCTGGCGGAGGGTGGCGTCGCCAAAAACCACATACGCCGGGACCTTGCGTTCGTCGGCAAGGCGCTTGCGGAGTTCGCGCAGGCGGGCGAAGAGGATTTCGTCGCACTCGATGTCGCCTTCGCGGCGGATCACCTTGCGGGCTTTGGGCATGGTGAGTTGTTTGGTCAACGTCACGGGCTGGCGGGTGCGCAGCACCGTCATGCCTTCGGTCGTGAGTTCGAGCGTGGGAAATTCGCCGTCGGCTTGTTTGAGAAAACCGAGGCGCAGGAGTTCGCGACCGATGCCGGCCCAGCGCGGGCGCGCTACGTCTTTGCCGATGCCATAGGTGGAGAGCTTGTCGTGCTCCCAGCGGCGTATCTTGTCGGTGTCGGCACCAGTCAGAACTTCGGTGACGTGGTTGATGCCCACGCCGAAACGGCTGACGGCGTTGATGCGATAGACACAGGAAAGAAATTTCTGGGCGACGATTGTGCCGTCGTAGGTCTCGCGCGGTTCGAGGCAGTTGTCGCAGGCAGCGCAATTATCGAGGGGATACTCTTCGCCGAAGTAGCCGAGCAGCTCGGAGCGGCGGCAAGCGGCGCTCTCAGCGTAGTGCATGATCTGGCGAAGCTGGTTACGCGCGATCTGTTGTTCCTGCGCGTTGGTGATCTCGTCGATGAAATGCGTCTGTTTCGCGGCATCGCCGCCGCTGAAGAGCAGCAGGCAATCGCCGGGCAGACCGTCGCGTCCGGCGCGACCCGTTTCCTGGTAGTAGCCTTCAATGTTTTTGGGCAGATCGTAATGCACGACCCAGCGCACGTTGGGTTTGTTGATGCCCATACCGAAGGCGATCGTCGCACAGATGATGCGCACCTCGTCGCGTAGGAAGAGTTCCTGGTTGTTGGAGCGCTCCTCGGCGTTGAGACCGGCGTGATAAGCACGGGCGCTGAAACCGCGCCCGGCGAGCGCCTCGGCCACGCGTTCGGTCGCGGCGCGGCTCGCGCAATAAACGATGCCGCTCTCGTCAGCCCGGCTCTTCACGAAGGCGACGATCTGTTTCATCGGTTCGTCCTTAGGCGTTACTTTGTAGGTGAGATTGGGGCGGTTGAACGACGCAACGAAGAGGGCGGGCTCGCGCAGCTTGAGATGCTTGACGATGTCGGTACGGACTCGTTCGGTCGCGGTGGCGGTACACGCCATCACGGGGACGTCGGGCAGGAGCTCGCGGAGTCTGGCGAGCTGGCGATATTCGGGCCGAAAGTCGTGGCCCCATTCGGAGACGCAATGAGCTTCGTCGATGGCGATGGCGGTGACGTTCCACGCCTTCAGGTTTTCCTGCCAGTTGTCCAGCATCAGGCGTTCGGGTGCGACGTAGAGCAGACGCCATTCGCCGCGATGCAGACCGGCGAGACGCGAACGCGCTTCGGCGGCGCCGAGCGTGGAGTTGAGAAACGTGGCCGACACGCCCGCGGCCTGCAGCTGATCGACCTGATCCTTCATCAGCGCGATCAGCGGCGAGACAACGATAGTGAGGCCGGAGCGATGCAGCGCTGGGATTTGGAAGCATAACGACTTGCCACCGCCAGTGGGAAGGAGGGCGAACACATCGCGTCCGGCCAGACTCGCCTCGATGATCTCGCGCTGGAGCGGGCGAAAGGCGTTGTAGCCGAAGGTGGTTTTGAGCGTGATGAGCAGGTCGGGCACGGGAGGATTCAGCGCAGACATTGCGGCCGGTGCCGCGGGCATCAACGGTGAAACGCGAGTGACCGGTCGGGGGGCCTGATCTTTCTCATTCTCTTTCGTCTTTATCTTTCTCCCGCGGATTCTTCCGTTTGTTCGTAGACGCAAAAAAAGCCCCGCGCTTTTTAGGCGCGGGGCTGAAGAGAACGAGAACGAAGAAAGATAAAGAGAGCGATTTGGACTTTTTTTCTTTTGGCGTACTTTAGCGGCGGGAGGCAGGCAGCGCGCTCACACCGGCGTACACGGCGTTCTTGCCAAGGATCTGCTCGATGCGGAGGAGCTGATTGTACTTGGCGACACGATCGGTACGGCTGAGCGAACCGGTCTTGATCTGACCGCAATTCGTCGCGACGGCGAGGTCGGCGATCGTGGCATCCTCGGTTTCGCCGGAGCGATGGGAGAGGACGGCGGTGTACTTGTTGAACTGCGCGAGCTGCACGGCGTCGAGCGTCTCGGTGAGGGAACCGATCTGGTTCACCTTGACGAGAATCGAGTTGGCAGTGCCGGTATCGATGCCCTTCTGGAGGAACTTGACGTTCGTGACGAAGAGATCGTCGCCGACGAGCTGAACCTTGTCGCCGAGTGCTTCGGTGAGCTTCTTCCAGGTCTTCCAGTCGCCTTCAGCGCAACCATCTTCAATCGAGACGATCGGGTATTCTTTGCAGAGCTTCACGTAGAAAGCGACGAGCTCGTCACCGGTGAGCTTCTTGCCGGTGCTCTTCTTGAAGGTATAGGTTTCGTCACCGTTGTAGAATTCGGAGCTGGCACAATCGAGGGCGAGGAAGATCTGCTTACCCAACTTGTAGCCAGCGTCTTTGACGGCTTGGGAGATGGCGTCGAGGGCGGCTTCGGCGCTCTCGAGTTTCGGAGCAAAACCACCTTCGTCACCAACCGCGGTGGAGAGGCCCTTCTTCTTCAACACGGCCTTGAGGGCGTGGAAAATTTCGGTGATGGCCTGAAGGCCTTCACTGAAAGTCGCGAAGCCGTGCGGCATGATCATGAATTCTTGGAAATCGATCGGAGCGTCAGAGTGCGCGCCGCCGTTGATGACGTTGGCCATCGGAACGGGGAGGACTTTGGCATTCGGTCCGCCGATGTAGCGGAAGAGAGGCTGGTCGAGCGAGATCGCGGCGGCCTTGGCGTTGGCGAGCGAGACGGCGAGGATGGCGTTGGCGCCGAGCTTCGACTTGGTTTCGGTGCCGTCGAGCTTCAGCATGATCTTGTCGACCGTGATCTGGTCGAGCGCGTCGATACCGATCAACGCGGGGGCGATGATCTTCGCGATGTTGGCAACGGCTTTGCTCACGCCCTTGCCGCCAAAACGCTTCTTGTCGCCGTCGCGGAGTTCGATGGCTTCGTTTTCGCCAGTGCTGGCACCGGACGGAACCGCTGCGCGACCGAGGGCGCCGCAAGCGAGCTTGACGTCGACTTCGACGGTGGGATTGCCGCGGGAATCGAGGATTTCGCGGGCGATGATTTCAGTGATCGATGTGCTCATAGGAAGAATAGAAATGGACAAAGGAATCGGGGATTCAAAATGAGTGTGGCCAAGAGGGAAAGGCGAAAAGTGACCCGGGGGAAACTTGCCAAAAAATGCACAGCGGGCGTCAGACGGGACAACGGCCAGGAAATATGGCGGCTGGCGGGCCTATCCTGGACGACGGAGGCAGTGCTTAGCGCGGTCGTTTGCCTTTCGCGCGGTCGTTCGCACGGTAGCCTATGGATCTCAATCTTTCCGGGAAAACGGCGCTGGTGAGTGGCTCGACCGCGGGCATTGGGCTCGCCATCGCTTCAGAACTGGCGCGCACCGGCGCCACGGTCGTGGTTAACGGCCGCACCGAAGAACGCGTCGCCGCGGCGCTTAAAATCATTCTGGCCGAGACGCCGGCGGCACACCTTCGCGGCGTGGCGGCCGACCTCGGCACAGCGGCGGGCTGCGCGGCCCTGGTGGAGCGCGTGCCCCACGTCGACGTGCTCGTTAACAACCTGGGAATTTTCGAACCCAAGCCCTTCGACCAGATAACCGACGAAGACTGGGTGCGCTTCTACGAAGTCAACGTCCTCTCCGGCGTACGGCTGAGCCGCGCCTACCTGCCCGCGATGCGAACGCAGAAATGGGGCCGCATTGTTTTCATTTCGAGTGAGAGTGCGCAACAGATCCCAGCCGAGATGATCCATTATGGCATGACGAAAACCGCCCAGCTTGCCGTGGCCCGCGGCCTCGCGGAGACCACCACCGCAACGGCGATCACGGTCAATTCCATTTTGGTCGGGCCGACTGCATCGGAAGGCGTGCAGGAGTTTGTCGGCAAACTCGCGCGGCAAAACGGAGCGACGCCCGAGGAGTTTGAGCGGGAGTTTTTCCGCACCGCCCGACCCAGTTCACTGCTCCAACGCTTCATCCTGCCCAGCGAAGTGGCCGCCCTGGTGACGTTTGTGTGCAGCCCGGCGGCCAGTGCCGTCAACGGTGCCGCCTTACGCGTCGACGGCGGCGTGGTGAGGTCAATTCTCTGAGCGATGGTGGCCAGACCCAAGTAAAGTAAGGCAACTTTTGTCGACTGAGGACGTGCCGGAACTCTCCGCGACGTGATGGGCGTTGGAACGCCGGGCGAGCACTCTTACCGAACTGATTGAAAGGAACATTAAATCTATATCCAACGTGTAGCGTTGTGTGGGCGCTGGTCGGATGACGATAAATGCGTATTGGAGGTGCATAATAGTTGTGGTTAATGCCTCCAGCCTTTGAGGTGTTTTTCCGCGGCAACTTATTTGTTTATAGCTGGCAGTAGCGCAACGAATGCGTGGGGGCGGTGCAGCTTTAGCCTTTGCTCAATATTCAGGGCCTGCTTTGGTTTGCGGTGTCCTCACCCCACTGCTGGAGCTTCCCTTTTTCTGGTTTCAACTACCATGTCTTCGACCTCGCTACGCGTCGCTTTCTCGTGTTTCTCCCCTGCGCCCTTCGTTTTTTTCAGCCGCCGCGTGAGCGGACTTTTGGCCGGGTATCCTCTGCGTCGTTTGGGAGGAACGCTCGTCTTGCTCTTCGCGCCGCTTGCCTTGAGCGCGGCGAGTCCCAAATGGGAGCCGGTATCGGCAGCCGAGCTGGCTGAAGAGAAACCGCTCATCGAACCATCGGCCGGCGTCGAGATTCTAAACTACCAGCTCGACATCGATGACCACAACAACAGCGGCCGTGTGATTTTGGAACGATTCAGGTTTAAGATCTTTGATCCGAGCCGGGCGACCGAAGCGACTCGTATCGCTGCTTTGGTTACGGCCGGAGACGGAAGTCAAAACGTGGAGGTTGAAATCGCAGCTCGGCTGACCTTGCCCGATGGCACGGTACGGGAATTTGGGAAATCCGATCTTCGCACCCGCAGCATCGTCAAGGAAGGGCCCGGCAACGGCGCGCTCAGTTTTCTTTCAAAATCGGAGAGAGAAGCTCAGGAGAAATTCCTCGCAATTTCTGGCGTGGTGAAGGGCGCGGTCCTCGATGTTTGGCAAAGACAACCAAAACTAGCCAAGACCCCGTGGCATGTGATGCCCATTCAGCGCCGGGAAATCCCCATCCGTCGGTTCGAATATACCAGCCGTTTCGAGTACGATCCCGAACTCATCCACCGGTTTTATGTGCTTAATCCAAACGGTGGAAAAATGAGCCATGATGAAAAAGGTGGCGTGATCAATTTTCATGCGGAAAACCTCGGCTCGCTTCCGAACGAGACTCTGATGGCACCCGCGACCTATTTCTCGCTGACGATTATCCAGGCGAGCGAGAAATTGAAAACCTATGTAAAACAACAGCATACCTACCGCGTACCGCTTCCGAACGATGTTCCCGCCTCGTTGGGGCCCTGGGCCTATTTTTCGACGACAGAAGACTTCTATGACGCAGACTGGGGGTTCACAACCAAACGCGTGAAGCAAAAAGCGGCAGAGCTGACATTGGGAGCGACCACCGAGCGCGAGAAGGCCCGCCGGATCTACACGTTTGTGCAAGCGCTCTATCAGCGCTTTCGAACCCGTGCTGATTTGGAGAATTGGTATACGCGTTATATCGAGTCAACCGACGAACTAATCGAATTAGACAAGATCGATTCCACCATCATTATAACCTATAACTTCTATTGTCTCTTTGTCGCTCTGACGCGGGCGGCGGGGTTGGAATGCCATAGCGCCTTCCACCCCATGCGAACGTCGTTCCCTTTTGTCCCGGATCTCGTCGCCCGAAACTTCCTTATCTTCCGCACCGTGGCGGTGAAGGTGGACGGCAACTGGGAGATTTGTGAACCCTGCTCCACACTGCCACTCGCGTTTGGCCAGCGGCCCTGGGTGATCGAAAATCAACGTGCCCTGCTGGCACTCCCGCAGCAGCAGACTTTTCTCTTCGTTCCGCCTGCTCCCGCCGAAAGTTCAGTGGCCGAAACACAGGCAGAGGTAGAGTTGGATACGAGTGGAAATATCCAGGGGGAATGTGTGCGCACTTTCACCGGCCACGAGGCTGAAGTGATGCGCGAGCGCTTGAATGCAACCGGATGCGAGCGCTGGTGGACTTTGGTGCGATCGATGTTCGATCTCGAAAGTTCCTCCGCAGATGCGCGCCTGATCTCGGTCGAAGGGCAGGACGCTTTCGAGCAACCGCTCCGCATAAAGGCTTTTATCCGGTGGCCCGCTTATGCGGCTTTGATGGAAGGCCGCATAATGCTCGCCCCTTCCATTTTCAGCGACGGGCAAGGGCCGTTGTTGAGTGCCACTACTCGGAAAACTCCGGTGTTCTTTGATTATCCGGTGGCAAAAAAAGATACTATTTCGATCCAGCTACCGCGAGGCTATCGTCCCGGCCCACTGCCTCCACCTATTGCGACGAGCAGCGGCGAATACTCCTATGCATTGTCCATGCAGTTCGATGCAGTCACGGGAATACTTTCCGTGAAGCGGGCTTGGATCAACCGTGCGGTCGAAATACCGGTCGAGAAATATCCAGACGCTCACAGCTGGTTTTCGCGGGTCTGCGCCGCTGACCAGATCGGGATCATTCTCCGGACCGGTGAGCCTAAAAAATAACCACCACCTTTTCCCGATGAAGCGTCTTTTCCTTTTTCTTTTGCTAAGCGCTATCGCCAATGCGGCCACGATGCCGAAATGGTTGAACTTGCCGGGGCCCGACGTGACACCGCCGAAGGAGGTATCGGCCTGGGTTCTCTATGACGAAATGACTGTAACCCAGGAAGACGCGTCCACGGTTGTTCGGCGGCATCGGCACGCCGAGATGGTGCTGAGCGACGCGGGGGTAAAGAAAGCTCTTTGCTTCGAGCAATACGTTGCTGGATTTGATGCTCTCGTTTCCGCCAGGGCTTGGATTACTTCTCCGGACGGAAAGAAATCTCGCGCATTTGGTGGCTCGGAGTTTTTTACCTATTCACCGTGGATCAGCGAATGGACGTGGGATCAAACCACGTCCGCCTATTTCAATCCCGTGAGGTACTTGGAACCCGGCTGGATCTTTGCGTGGGAAGTGGAAGTCCGCTCCAAATTCGGAGCGTTCGACTTCAATTGGACGCCAGAACGTTCTGTACCCGTCAGATTTGCTTCGTTGGAAATCCGGCCGACGCCCGATGGCGAAGTGAAATGGAAGACGAATTCAAATTTGCTTTCGAGCCCGGTGGCCGGAGATTCCCCGGGGGCGTTGCAATGGAGCGTTTCCGATCTCCCCGCGTACAAGGGGGACGTACCCAAGGACATGGACCGGGATAGCAAAAAGGTACGGGCCTACGTTCTAACTCAACAAAACCAAAAGATATCGGTAAAAACCTGGGCTGATGTGGTCAGGCAGGCGTCCGAGCAGATCGATCCCCAGAAGATCTCATCCACCGAACTTGAAGCGATGGCCAAGCAGCAAGTGGCAAC
>Ga0302290_10000348_pt1 | contig 10172 bp, 8 predicted proteins | sample III_Fen_N1_3_FD_194547 | JGI IMG/M metagenome (GOLD analysis project Ga0302290, IMG submission 194547) | Peat permafrost microbial communities from Stordalen Mire near Abisko, Sweden - III_Fen_N1_3 | ecosystem: Environmental > Terrestrial > Soil > Wetlands > Permafrost | place: Sweden: Abisko... | reverse complement strand
TGTATGCCCGGCTTGGTCACGCTCGTCGGTTTGGCGGCCTTGCTGCTGAAGTCCGGCCGAACCACATTGGCAGGACGCGATGGGCTGAGACGCTCGTCGCCGCTCCTGGCGACTGGAGCGACAGCGACCGTACCACTCAAACGGAATACGGCGACGGCGGTCACCAGATCTTGCGCCTGAGTACGCAGGCTTTCAGCGGCAGCAGCGCTCTCCTCGACCAAGGCGGCGTTCTGCTGCGTGGCCTGGTCCATCTGGCCTACCGCTTCGCCGACCTGCTTGACGCCTGCGCTCTGCTCGATGCTGGCCGCGCTGATCTCGCCGACGATGTCGGTCACACGCTTGATTGCAGCTACGACTTCGGTCATGGTGGCGCCGGCCTGATCCACCAGGACTGTGCCGTGCGTGACGCGCTCCACGCTGGCGGTGATCAGGGTCTTGATCTCCTTGGCCGCATCGGCACTGCGCTGTGCCAGGCTGCGCACTTCACTGGCCACCACCGCAAAGCCGCGACCCTGCTCCCCTGCGCGGGCCGCTTCCACGGCGGCATTCAGCGCGAGGATATTGGTCTGGAAGGCAATGCCGTCGATCACGCCGATGATGTCGGCGATGCGCTTGGAAGAGTCGTTGATGTCCTTCATCGTGTTCACGACCTGACTCACCACCTCGCCGCCCTTCGCGGCCACTTCGCTGGCGCCTTTGGCGAGCTGGTTGGCCTGCAGGGCGTTGTCGGCGTTCTGCGTCACGGCGGTGCCGAGTTGCTCCATCGAGGCGGCCGTCTGCTGCAGTGCGCTGGCTTGCTCTTCGGTGCGGCTTGAGAGGTCCTGGTTGCCCTGTGCAATCTGGGCGCTGGCGGTCGCCACGCTCTCGGAATTGCCGCGCACGCTGCTGACGATGCGGCTCAGTGATTCGTGCATGCGGGCCACGCTGGCCATGGTGCTTTGGGTGTCGCCGGCACGCAGTGCCACTGGAGTGACCAGGTCACCGTCGGCAACGCGTTGCACCGCGACGCTCAGTTCGGCCGGCTCGGCGCCCAACTGCACCGTGATGCTGCGCACCAGCCAGAGGCCGTAGGCCACGGCAGCGGACAGTGCGCCGAGCGTGCACAGGATGGCGGCAAGGCGGAACTGCGCATAGGCCGTCTTGGAAGCGTTGAGTTCCTCCTCGGCAGCGACCAACTGGATCTTCAGCAGGCTGTCGAGATCCTCTGCCACCGGCTTGAAAAGCGGGCGAATCTTGTCGTTGAGGATGGTGCCAAGCTGTTCCATATTGCGCGCTTGAAGTGCTTCGATGGCTGGGCGCAGGGCTTGCTCGACATATTGCTGATCGGCTGCGGCATAGGCCTTGGCCAGACGCGCCTCGTCATCGGTCAGCTTGGTCGCCATATAGTCGGCCCAGGTCTTGTCGATGACCACGCGGTTGCCGCGCACGACGTCAAGATTGGCCTTCACGTGATCGGGCGAGGCATCCAGTAAGGCCGCATTGATGGCCAGGCGGCTCGACATATATAGGCTCTTGATTTCACCGAGCTGGTTCGACGGAAGCAGACGATCGTCATAGACCGATTGCAGGCGGGCCTCGGTTGATGCAATACCGAACAGGCCCAGTGCGCCAATGCTGATCAGCATCAGCACCAAAGCGCCGATCAGCAGCGCCAGGCGGGTCGAGATTTTCAGATTGTTCATGATGAAGAGTCTCAGTTGATCGACGTGTCGGTCGCCGTGCTCTGCAGGCCGAGTGCGCCTCCGCCCAGCAGTGCTTCAATGTTCAGCATGATGATGCTGCGCTGTTCGAAGGACGCGATGGCCGCCAGGTGCCGCTGGTCATCGGGATTGCCAAGGCCTGGCATGGCATGAATTTGCGCCGGGCTCAGGCTGACGACGTCGTGCACAGCATCGACCACGATGCCGACGTTGCGCTCGCGCAGATTGATGATGATGGTCACGGTGAAGACGTCGAACTCGGCGCTGGGCAGCGCAAAGCGCTGGCGCAGATCGACGATGGGCACCACCTCGCCGCGCAGATCCAGCACGCCAAGCACGCACGCGCTCGCGCCGGCCAGCTTGGTGGGGGCTTCATAGGTGCGGATCTCCTGCACGCTCTGCAGCGGCACGCCATAGTCTTCGCTGCCCAGGCGGAAGGTCAGGATCTCCAGGCGCTGGGTGGACTCGGCGTGAAGCGAGTCGCTGATGGGCGAGGCGGGAGAAGCGGGTCGACGGGCGAGTGCTTGATTCATGATGCGGTGTGCCTGGGTTGCCCCGGTTGGTGGTGCCTTACCGCCATCATAAATGATAAAAACGATATTTATTGCAAAATCTTCGCGATGTAGTTCACGATTCGGTAGATTCGAAGCTGACTAGCGCAACTGATCGATGCTGGCGCGCAAGGTTTGCCACTGCGGCAATGCCACCGGCCAGTCGGCTTGCTCGGCGCTGTGCTCCAGCGCACCTGCCAGAGCTGAGGCCGCGTCGGCCCCGAGTGTCAGCAGCACCGATTTGAGGCTGTGGGCCAGGCGGCGCAGCGCTGGCGCATCGCCCTGCGCGCAGGCCAGATCGCCGCTCTTCAAGTCGAGGAGGAACTGCTGCAGGCAACTGGCGCGAAAGGCCAGGTACAACTCGGTGTTGCCGCCGAAATGCTGTTCGATGGGGTCTGTCTCGGCGGTGGCCGGCATCCTTGCAGTGGCAGTGGCAGTGGCAGTGGCAGCGTATGCAGGTGCAGTCTGCTGCGCCAACCCATCTCGCACGCAGTCCTCCAGGGCGACCACCGAGCAGGGCTTGGAGAGCAGGCGCCAGACTTCATGGGCGGCCAGTTGGGCACGCACCGTCGGACTCAAGCCTGCGCTGAACACCACCACCCTGGCCTGGCCACGCAGTGCCGGCTCGCGCTCCAGCGCGGCGAGCAGGTCCACGCCTGACTGGTCGGGCAGCATCAGGTCGGTGATGATCAGGTTGGCCGGCGCGGCGCGCAATGCGTCGAGTGCAGCGCCGACACGACCAACGATCTGAAGCTCGATACCGAGCTCTTCAAGCGCCAGTTCGACGAAGCGCTGCAAGGACGCATCGTCCTCGACCAGCAGGATGCGAGCGGGTCGGCTCATGGGGCCAGGCTTGCATCCCGCTTGTCGGTCAACGCTGCCGTCAGCAGTGGCGGCAGATCGATCACCAGGCGTGGCTTGTGCACCACCGGTACATCGGCGAGTGCAAACTGGTAAGGCGCGCGCTGTGCTTCATCGAGCGCCGTGACGACGATCAGGCGGCTGCTGGCGAATTGTGGCTGCGAGCGCAGGCTGGTGATGAGCGTGGCGCCATCAATGCCCGGCAACAAGATGTCAACGATCAAGACCTGCGGCTGGAGTTGTCCATACATGGCCAAGCCGACGATGCCATCGCTAGCGATATGCAACTCGACCTCAGGGAACTGCTGCTTGAGTAACAGCGTCATCAGGTTCTGGTAATGGACCGAGTCTTCGATCAGAAGTGCCCGCAATGGGCCTGATCGGGCGGCCCCGGGCTTCGGGGTCGTTGCAAGCGGCGCAGCACTGGGGTGGCGTTGCCGCAGCCAGGATTCGACCGAGGCGCGCGCAATGCGCCGGTGACCACCAGGCGTCTTCCACGCGGTCAACTCGCCGCGGTCCACCATCAATTGCACCGATCGCACTGCCAGCCCGAGCAGGCGTGCGACGTCCATGGTGCTGTAGTCGTCCGAGATATCGGTGGGAGCGATTGGGGTGGATGGTTTAGGCATATGCGCAATTTTGCCGAATATTTCGAGATGGTCCGGCAGCGGATTGGTGATATTTAAGTGATAAAGATGATATTCTTGACGAACTGATTCACAACCTAGTCGACCGGAGTATCTATGAACCGCATCCTCATCGTCGATGATCACGCCGACATCCGCCGCCTAGTGCGCATGACCCTGGAGTTCGAGCGCTACGAGGTGCACGAGGCGGCAGACGGCGTTGAAGCGCTGGCCAAGGTTCGCGAACTGCGACCGGATGTCGTGTTGCTGGATGTGATGATGCCCGGCGAGCTCGATGGCCTGCAGGTCTGTGCCGCTATCCGGGCGGATGCCGCACTGGCCGCCACCTATGTGATGTTGCTGAGCGCCCGAGGCCAAGCGCGCGACCGAGATGAAGGCATGCGTGCTGGTGCCGATGTCTATATGGTCAAGCCCTTCAGCCCTCTGCAGCTGATCGAACATATTGCGCAGGCCTTGTCGGCCACGGCCTGAGGGAGGGTCAAATGCTGGACAGCCCGACGCGCCCTGAGCAAAACCGTTTTGAAGATGCTGCCTGTGAGCAGATGGAGCGCTTCGTCGTTGACCTTGGCCGCATGTACCAGGAGCGCAACGATGCGCTGCGTGAAGTGGCGCGGGCCCATCACGAAGCGCTCTTGCGCCTGTCGCTGGCGGCCGACTTCCGCGACGACGACACTGGTGTTCACATCATTCGCATCGGCTTTCTGGCCGAGGCGCTGGCGCTCGCGCTCGGCGAGTCGCCAGCGTATGCCCAGATGCTGCGCAAGGCGGCGCCGATGCACGATATCGGAAAGATCGGTGTGTCCGACGACGTGCTGAAGAAGCCCGGCAGCTTCACACCGACCGAGCGGGCGATGATGAACAAGCACCCCATCATCGGTGCCGAGATCCTCGGCCGTTCGCACATCCCGTTGTTCCAGCTGGCGGCTGAAGTTGCAATGACCCACCATGAGCGTTGGGACGGTAGCGGTTATCCGCATGCGCTGGCGGGTGAGCACATCCCTCTCAGCGGACGCGTCGTCGCGGTGGTCGACTTCTTCGACGCGCTGACCATGGATCGCTGCTACCGCAAGGCCTTCGACGATGAGGTTGCCGTGGAAATGCTGCGGGCGCAGAGAGGCGTTGCCTTTGACCCGCGTGTGGTCGATGCGTTCCTGGCGGCGCTCTCGCTGATGCGGGAAATTCGCGACCGGATCAACCGCCAGCGCCCGAGCTTTGAGACCTTGATGGATGCGCAGTGATGGTTGGGAACTTCACCGGAGACGGGCAATGAAGATATTGCGTCTGGGGCTGATGGTTGCTGGCGCTGCGGGCGTTATGAGTACGACGTCCATGGCGCTTGCTGGAGCGGTTGCCGAGCGTGTGCTCAGCAGTGCCAGCTTGCGCGTGTGCATCTGGCCAGACTACTACGGCATCACCTATCGAAACCCGCGTACGCAGCAACTCGTCGGCATTGATATCGACCTGTCCGCCGAGTTCGCTCGCGATTTGCATGTCAAGCTGGAGTATGTCGAGTCCTCCTTTCCCACGTTGATCGAAGATTTGAAGGGTGATCGTTGCGATGTGGCCATGTTCGCGGTGGGCGTGCTGCCGCAACGCGCAGCCCAGCTCAGCTTTGCCAAGCCCTATCTACAAAGCGATATCTACGCCATCACGACGCGCGCGAATCGCACCGTGCGCGAGTGGAACGACATCGATCAGCCAGGAGTGGTGGTGGCCGTTCAGGCCGGCACCTTCATGGAGCCAGTCATGACGGCCGCGATCAAGCGGGCGCAGATCGCAGTGATCCGCCCGCCTGCCACGCGCGAGCGAGAGCTGGAGGCCGGGCGCGTCGACGTCTTCATGACCGACTACCCCTACAGCCGGAGGCTGCTCGACAACGCAGATTGGGCCAAGCTGATCTCGCCGCCGCAGCCGTTTCACGTGCTGCCCTATGCCTATGCTGTCAAGCAAGGCGACGCCGAATGGTTGGCCGTAGTGGACAAGTTCGTGGCCCAAATCAAGCGCGATGGCCGGCTGCGGTCGGTGGCGGCGCGCCATGGCTTGAGCGATATTGTGGTGAAGTGATGCAGCCGGACCAACGCTTACTATGCTGCTGAGACGAGATCCGTCGGTGCGCTTTGCCAGCCTGCTTGCGGCGGGGGGGGCTGTGGCGCTGGCCGTGAGCTTGCTCGCTGGCATGAGCTTCTTTGCCGTCTATGAGCGCCGCGAAGCCATCGAGAGTGGGTTGGACCGCGGCGAACTGCTGGCACGCGTGCTGGAAGACCATGTCACGCGCACCATGGAGTCGGCGGGCATTGCGCTCAGCACCATTGCTGAGAGTGCCAAGCTTCAGTCCTATGGCGACCTGACGCGCATGGACGCGCTGTTGGGGCAGACCCTGGTGGGGCTGCCATTCATGCGCAGTGTGGCCATGCTCGACATGCAAGGGCAGGTGCTCAGCAGCACGGCCTCGTCGGAGCTCGGCTTGCTGATCGATTTGCGCGTCCTCGGTCCCTTGCCCGTGCCCGGCGCCGAGCGACTTGGCGGCCTGCTCAGAGTGCGCGGGTTGAATGGACTTGCTTTGGGCAAGGCGCACACAGGGGTGCGAGGAGTTGGTGTGCTGCCCCTGATGCGTCAATTGCAATTGCCGGGCGGCCGTAGGGTGTTGCTGCTGGGATTGATCAACCCGGACGCGCTGGCCACCTACCAGCAAACGGCCATGTCGGGCGTCGGCGGAGCGGCCTTTCTCGCCAGCTATTCCGGGCAACTGCTGGCAGCGACACAGGAAGGCAATCAAGAGCCAGGCACGGTGTTGGAAGGCCACCCTGTATTTCGCGACTGGCTGCCTGCGCGCGAGCATGGCCGGTATGTCGGCGTCGGTGCCATGTCTGGCGAGCAGCTTGTGGCTTTTCGTGTCTCGCGCAGCCATCCCTTGCTGGTCATTGTTGAGCAGGATCGCACTGCTGTGCTGCAAGCTTGGCGCGAAAGCCTGCGCGGACTGGTTGCCATCGGGCTGCTCGGTCTGCTGCTGATTGCGGCGGCGACGATGGTCGTGCTGCGCAGCCTGCGCGCACGCCAGCGCTCAAGAGTGGCGCTTAACGAGGCGCATGATCAGGTGGCGTTGCGTGAGCGCGAACTCTCGGTGTTGATGCGCAGTCTGCAGGAGTTGGTGTTCCGCACCGACGCGCAGGGGCGTCTCACCTTCGTCAATGCGCGCTGGGGCGCCATCAGCAGTGATCGCGCGGAACAGGCCATTGGCGTCAATCTGTCAGACCTGGTCGAGCCCGAAGACCGCGACAAGATGGCGGCGCTGTTCAATCCCGCGGCCCGTGACGGTGTCCGCAATGCCGAGGCCTCGCTGCGACGCGATGACGGCAGTCTGCTGCGCTTCGACGTTGCCGTCGTCCCCCTGCGAGACCAGCAACAGGTGGTGGGCTATGCAGGAAGTGCAGTTGATGTGACGGACCGCTATGTTGCGCAACACCGCCTTCAGCAGGAACTCGCGTTCACGGGGCTGCTGCTCGAAATCAGCCCTCAACCCGTGTCGCTGGTCGATCCGCAAGGCCGCTACGTCAGCGTCAATCAAGCCTGGGAGGATTTCACAGGGCAGCAACGCGCTGCTGTGATTGGCCAACCGCGAGCCCAGTGCATACCCGCTGAGGAAGCGGCCATGCATGCAACCCAGGATGCCAGGCTATTTGCCGAGGGGGGGCGGTTGCGCTACGAAATGCAGGAGTTGCACCGAGATGGATCGATGCGCGACGTGGTCATCACCAAGGTCGTGGTGCCAGACGGCCAGGGCGGCATGGCAGGCATTTTGTCCACCTTGATGGATGTCAGCGAATTTCGCGATGCGGAGCGCGCCACGCGTGAGGCGCGCGACGTTGCTGAGCAGGCCTCACGCGCCAAGTCGGAGTTCGTTGCCAACATCAGTCACGAGTTGCGCACGCCGCTGCAGTCGATCCTCGGCTTCTCCGAGCTTGGATTGGCGCGGGGCCGCGAGCACATCAAGCTGGCCAGCATGTTTCAGGATATTCACGCCTCGGGCCAGCGCATGCTGGCCCTGGTGAACGACTTGCTCGACGTGTCCAAGATCGAGAGCTCGGTCGGCACCTTCGATCTGGAACGCACTGACCTGCGTGACCTGATGCAAGAAGCATTGAGTGAGTTGAAATTGATGATGGGTAACAAGCGTCTGCGGCCTGTTCTCGTGATGCCACCTACACCGCTTTCGGCGCGGGTTGACCCGCTGCGTCTCCAGCAGGTGCTGCGTAATGTGTTGGCCAATGCAATCAAGTTCTCGCCGGAGGGCCGCAGCATTGAGCTGAAGGGCGCACTCGAATCGGGCGAGCAGGGCTTCGAAGTCCACTTGAGCGTTGCTGATCGCGGCCCAGGCATTCCCCCCGCCGAGCTGGAGCAGATTTTCGAGGCCTTTGTCCAGTCCAGCCAGACCAAGGATGGCTCGGGCGGCACCGGGCTGGGCCTGGCCATCTGCCGCAAAATTGTCGAGATACATGGTGGACGCATCAGTGCCGAGAACCGCGAAGGCGGCGGTGCGGTGTTCCACATCCGCTTGCCGGCCAAGAGCGGCGGCGACACGCAGTTCGACAGCTCCCTGGACAGCTCCGGTCCCTGAGCCGCCCGGTCAGGGCAGGATGACCCCGGCGATGTGGCAGCCCAAGCGCAGCCGGCGGTCAGTGCGGGCCGAATCAGGCGGCGACGGCTCCGGGCTTGCCAGACTCGACGGCAAAGCGCGCCGAGACCCGCATCTGGCTTTGCGCGTCCCAGGGCGAGACCACGCTGCGCAGTTCGGCATCGAGCTGGCCCGACTGCAGATGAAAGCGCATATAGCCGCGCTCATCGCTGCGCGCGTACTTGTACTGAGGATTGAATGGCCGCATGGCGCTGATGCGCGACTGTTCCATGCCATGGCTGCTGATGGAGGTGCCGCAGAACTCGGTGGCCAGCACGGGCGCATCGAAGTCGCGCGGATTGGCTCGCAGGTCGGCCACGTAGTTGGCGTGCACATCGCCACCCAGCACGACGGTGTTGCTCAGCTTGTGGGTGGCCATGTCCTGCAGCAGCCGGGTGCGCGCGGCCATATAGCCGTCCCAGCCATCGGTCCAATAGGAGCCGCTGCCTTCGGCTGGATCCTGCCAGTTCACGCCCGCCATCAAGGTCTGCTGGGCCAGCAGGTTCCAGGGGCGTGATGCATCCCAGCTTTGGTCCAGCCACCGTTCCTGGGCGGCGCCAAGGATCGTGCGCTTGGGATCGAGCAGGGAGGGACAATCCTTCAACGCGACGGTGGCTGAGCCACCGCGGCCGGGCTTGGGGCAGGGTTGGGCGTCGCGCCACTGGCGGTCGTCGATGGTGATGATGCGAGCCAGTCGGCCCCAGTCGTAGCGCTCGTGGATGCGGATGTTGGTGTCCAGCGGCCGCATGGCCTTGGGGAAGGGCATGTGCTCCCAATAGGCCTGCGTCGCGGCGGCGCGACGCAGGTGGAACCTGGGGTCGAGGTCCTCCGACACGTCGCCTGCATAGTCGTTGCTGACCTCGTGATCGTCCCAGGTGTGGATCCAGGGGGCGCGCTCATGCATGGCTTGCAGCGCGGGGTCGGTCTTGTACTGCGCATAGCGTTGGCGGTACTGCTCCAGCGTGCGGCACAGGCCCCCATCGTGGCGGCGTTCGGTCTTGCTGTCCTTGGGCGTCGCATATTCGTAGATGTAGTCGCCGAGGAATAGCACCAGGTCGAGATCCTGCTCGGCCATGTCGCGCCAGGCGGCATAGCGGCCATGGTCGTAGCGCTGGCACGAGGCGATGGCGAAGCGCAGGTTCGTCACGGCGGCATCGGCTGCGGGCGCCGTGCGCGTGCGGCCTGCGCGGCTGCGCCCGCCCAGCGCACTGAAGCGGTACCAGTACCAGCGGTCGGGCTTCAAGCCGCGTGGCTCGGCATGCACGCTGTGGGCGTCGGCGGCCAGGGCCTGCTCCGTTCCTCGGGCAGCCATGCGGGTGAAGGCCTCGTCTTCGGCCAGCTCCCACTGGACTTCGACCCGCTCGGGCAGGGCGTCGGAGACCAGGCGGGTCCACAGCACCAGGCTGTCGGGCCTGGGGCAACCGGAGGCAATACCGAGCGGAAAGCGCTCCACATCGGCCGCCAGCGCGTGGCGATTGAACAAGGGCGCAGCGCCGACGACCAGGGCAGCCTGCAGCAGTGCACGACGGGTGGGTTGCTTGAGCTTGAAATCCATCCCGCCAGCATAGCTTCGACGCGTGACAGGCAAGTTCCGCGCCGGGTGCTTGGCTATCATGCGCGGCCGTCAAGTTCCAGATCGGCCAGATTCGCCAGACTGGCCCGATTCGCCCCGATTGCCATGTCAGAAGTCGTCTCCACCCTCAACAACGCCCAGCTCGAAGCCGTCAATCACCTCGCCGGA
>Ga0302290_10000342_pt1 | contig 10254 bp, 6 predicted proteins | sample III_Fen_N1_3_FD_194547 | JGI IMG/M metagenome (GOLD analysis project Ga0302290, IMG submission 194547) | Peat permafrost microbial communities from Stordalen Mire near Abisko, Sweden - III_Fen_N1_3 | ecosystem: Environmental > Terrestrial > Soil > Wetlands > Permafrost | place: Sweden: Abisko... | reverse complement strand
GACCCGCTTTACATGGGCATGCTCGGCATGCACGGCACGCAAGGCACCAATTTCCTCCTCGAAGAAGCCGATCTCGTGCTCGCCATCGGTGCGCGTTTCGACGACCGCGCCACTGGCAAAGTCGCTGAATTTTGCCCACACGCCACCATCGCCCACATCGACATCGATCCAGCCGAAATCGGTAAATTAAAAACCGCCTTCCTTGGACTGGTGGGCGATGCAGCCGACATACTTAGCCGTCTGCTCGACCGCCTGCCACCGCAGACGCGTCCGGCGTGGTGTGCCCGCGCCTCCGAGCTGCGCGCCGCGTATCCACTCGACCATCCTCCGCGCAGCGAAGATCCACTGCACCCGGTTAACCTCTGCCGCTTCCTCGGCGAACAACTGCCCGATGACGCAATCATCACGACCGACGTGGGCCAGCACCAGATGTGGGTGGCGCAGGCGTACCCCTTTCGTCGACCCCGCACGCTGCTGACCTCCGGCGGACTCGGCACGATGGGTTTTGGCCTGCCCGCAGCGATCGGTGCCGCACTCGCCGCACCTGGCCGCCGCGTGGCTTGTATCAGTGGAGATGGTTCGATCCTGATGAACATTCAAGAACTCGCCACCCTCGCTGAGGAAAACCTGCCCGTCGCCGTGTTGATCTTCAACAACGCGCACCTCGGTCTCGTGCGTCAGCAGCAAGAGCTGTTTTACCGGCAGCGCTACGAAGCCTCGCGCTTCCAGAGCAATCCGGACTTCGCCGCCATCGCACGCGGTTTCGGCGTAAACGGCGTGCGCATCGATCCCTTGGCCGATCCACTTGCGCAAATCGCCGACGCCCTCACCGGCGAAGGCCCGTGCGTCATTGATATTCCAATACACACGACCACCAACGTGTTTCCCATGGTGCCGCCCGGCGCCGCCAACCGCCACATGATGACCGCCCAACCGGAGTTCTCCCATGCCTGACCCCCTCTCCTCCCACCTCAACTTATCCCTCGACGGTCCGACTGCTTGTCATTCACTAAATGACAAACCTTCCGGCGCCACGTCCACCATCCTCGAACTCGTTGTTCGGAACCACCCGGGCACGATGTCGCATATCACCGGGTTGTTTGCCCGCCGCGCCTTCAATCTCGAAGCCATCGTCGTCGTGCCCCTTCCCGACAGAGCGACCAGCCGCATCCTCCTGCACATGGCTGACGAACCCAAACTCGAGCAAGTCGAACGTCAGCTCGCAAAACTTCACGACGTGATCTCGGTCCTCCACCGGCCCGACCTCTCGCCGGACATTTTCACCCGCCTCATCAACCAGATTCCAGGTCCCGCCGCGTAGACATAGATAGCACCGCGCCCAGCGTCACCTTCCTGAAAAATATAGTCATGGACTACGTTCTCATCACCCATGAAGTCGCTGACTATTCCGCGTGGAAGAAGGTCTTCGACCACGCAGCAAACCTGCGCAAGGAAGCAGGCGAACGCTCGTATCAAGTTTACCATTACGAGCGCGAACCAAACAGGGTCGTCCATTTTTCAGCCTGGACCTCGCTCGCCAGCGCCAGGGCTTTCTTCGAGTCGCCGCACTTGGTGCGTCTTCGTGCAGAGGCCGGTGTGAAAGTCCCGGAGTTTGTCTACCTCGTACCGCTGGAATCCGGAATTCTGTGAGGCTTGGTCTCGTGCTCAAGCACCGCGAGATAGGACAGCGCATGCTCGCGGTTGGCACCGCACATATCTTCGGTCGGTCGCAGGCCCGCACAAAATGCTGGCCGCTCCGGACGCCCAAAGAGGGCACAGCGGTAATTCGGCAGGAGTTGCACACAAGCCACCCCAGCGGGCTTCCCGTTCGGCATGCCCGGTATCGGCGATGTAATGGAAGGGGCGATACAGCACGCCCCGCATCCAGAGCGGCAATCCATCGTAAAAAGTCCGGCGCTTACTTCAGGCGTAATTCGACACGGGTGCCTTTTGCCGCCGGGGTTTCAGCCGTGATTCCCGCCAGCGAAATCCGGTCACCAGGCACTTGGCCCTTATCAACGAGATATTTTCGAACCGCATTCGCGCGGTCCGACGCAAGCTGCCGGTACGCTTCTTCCTCGACGGTCATCCTTTCGAGCAACCGGGCTTTCATTTCTTCCAGTGTCACCACTTTGGGCTCTGGAACTTTTGGCGTTGGATCGGTGGTTGTTTCGTTGGCGGTATCTTCCGCCTTTGAAGACTGCTCAGGTTTCGCCACGGGACGCGGGCGTGAGACGGACGACGAGCCGTGTTGAAACGCACCCAGATTACCGCGCTGGCCCGCAACCGGACCGGAGGGTTTGGCCGGCGTGATCGAGGAACGGCGCGGCGCTTCACTCGGAAATGTTTTATAATAAAATCGGCGGACCATGCCCATCTTCTGCACCGGATCGAGCTGGATCTGGTCCAACGCAATATCAGGTTCCACCAGGCGCCGGTCCTCCCAGATGAGGTTGCGCATTTTGTTTTCGAGCGCCTTTTCGCGAAGCGTCTGACCGTCGGCCACTTCGTCATAACCACCCACAAGCTCCAGATGCAATGCCGGGCGCCCCAGCAGCGCCTTCGCCACCACATCGAGCTTCTTCGTCTCGGCCTCAACCTGCAGGTCGGTTTCGCCCGCCGCATATTGCAGGAAAGAAAGATCCTGGCCTTTTTCGCCACCGAACATCGAGCCGATCAACGAAAACGGTGACGTCGCCACCTTGACCAACAGGTTCGTAATCACTCGCAACACGACCCGCCCAATCCGGAAATTTGGATCGTCCAGGCTGCCCTGCACCGGTACGTCGAGCACGATGCGGCCAGATGTATCGCGCAGCAGGGCCACCGCGAGACGCACCGGCAGCGTGGTCGCATCCGGGCTGTTCGTCGCATTGCCAAAAGTAAACTGGTCGATGGTGACGACATTGGTGACGTCGATCTTCCGCTGCGCGACGCGGCATTTCACATCGAGATTCAAACTGCCGCGTTCGAGCTGGTAGCCGGCAAACTTCCCAACGTACGGGCCGACCGGCACGAGTTCGATGTCCTTCATCGTCACTTTCAGATCGGTGAATGCCTGTGCACTGAGCGGGTTGATCTTGCCCGTGACCGCGACGGGCGCAACGCCGTCGACCTTGCCTTGCAGGCTGACCGTGGCGCGTGCCAGCTCGGACGACGCTAGGCCGTCGATTTCGCCGGACAATTCGTTGAGCGCAACGTGTACGTTGGGCTGAAGCGTGCGGTCGACAAAATCAAACGAGGCGTTCTCCAACACGAACCGGTCCAGCGCGACGAAGACCGTTTCAGTTGCGTCAGGTTTGGCCGCCGACGTGCCGGGAAGCGTCACCACGGGCACCTCGACCACACCCGGCTTCTTTAGGGCCTGGGCCAGATTATTTGTGCCGCCGGCGTTTACAATCAGATGACCGGTTGGCGCGGACCAGGTGATCTCGCTGATCATGAGTTTCGCGGGTGCCGAGTTATATTCGAGACCTTTGATTGCGAGGCTGCGCCAACCTGCGAGTTCATCGACCAAAGCCGCATCGTAGGCCGCGAAGTCGTCAACACTCACGTCGCCTTGCGCGGCGATGACCGGAGCCGAACCAGTCAAAAGCTCTATTTTTAGATTGAGCGCTGCTGTCAGCTGACCCTTGCCAATGCGTATAGCCGCAAACGTCTCGGCGTACGGGCTCACGTTTGCGAGCGAAACGGAAGTCAGTTCAAGTCCCAGTTCGACCTTCATCGGTGCGAGCGCAACCACACCGGCCGCATGGATCATGCCTTCGGGTGCGAGCTTCGCCTTAAAACCAAAAGGCATCGCCACCGCCGGTGTCGCGAGCGAAAAATTGCGCAGGTCGCACGTCAGCTCCGTCAGTTCGTGCCGCGCCAGCCGCGGCGTGGAATGATCCTCCACCGTGACAGCAAGGTCGCGTATCGAAATTTCGGTTACTTTGGCGTCGAGCGGCGGTGGCGTGACCGCAGAAACGGCGGGAGCCAGCGCCACCGTGGACGGAGCGTCCGGCGCGACCGGCATCAGCAGATCGACTAGGTCGATTCCTTCGGCCGTGCGCTGCACCGCGATCGATCCACCGGTTACCGCCACGCGCGCCACTTCGGCCGAGATCTTCGGATAAGTCGCAGCCAGACCCGACAGCTCGATCTGTTTCAGCGCGATCACCGGTTCACTCGCGCCACGTTTGGCGATTTGCAGCGAGTCGATGGTAATGCGTCCGTTGGACACCCGTAACGACGGCTTTCCGTCCTCGAGCGTAAAATCGTAGTGCAATGCCACATCGAGCCGGCCATCGCGCAGCTCGAACTTCACACGATCCGCGTAGTACGGTGCGTATTTTTTCAGCGCGATCTGACCGAGCGCAACATCGCCGCTGGAACTCAACGGGGCTAGTGACAGCGCGCCGTGCCATGCAAAGCTTTCGCCTGATTCGGTCGTGGCAGAAAACTCGCCCGGTGCCTGCTTCGGACCGCCCGTGGAAAAGTTGCGCAACGACACACTGGTCGGTCCGATATCGGTGGCAAAAGGTTCGGCCCGGCTGGCATCGCTATAGGAAAGCCGTGCATCGTTAATCGCCAGATGGCGGATGCGCAGCGGCCAGGGGGCTTTTGCGGGTTGCTGCTTGGTCGGTGTCGGCGCATTGCCCAGCGATTCCATCAAATCGGAGAAATTGAGCCGTCCATCCTTCGCCACTGCGACCTTGCCCGCAAAGCCATCGAGCGCGATTTCCTGGAAACGCCATTCGCGCAACAGAAATGAAAACGCATCAAAATCCACAAACAGCCGCCGCCAGCCGACAAATTGCCCGCCCGCCGGATCGGCGACCGAGAGCCCTTCCAACGAAACTGACAGCGTGAGCGGATTGATCCGGACTTTGCCGACCGTAACGCGCCGGTGCAGCTGCTCCGAAAGACGTTTCTCCATCTGCCCGCGCACGATCGGCGGTGCGGCAAAAAAAACCAGCACGCAGAGCAAGACAAAGACTCCTGCGCACCAGAGAAGCCAGCGCACCCACTTGGGCAGACGCATAAAGCTATGTTCCGACTCTTGACGCAATTGGCTGAGACTAGGGTTCTTCACAGTGAAAACCGTGTAGCTAGAGTATCCTACCCGAGATATCAAGCGGGCTACAGACCACATTTACGCAGCTTTTACTCGCTTCCCTTGCTTTGACGGCTAAAGAAAAAGCCTCCAACGTACGACTAACAGTGAAGATGGAAGTAAAAGCACCTGGTTTGGAAACGTTTCTCCACGAAATGATCCCGCTCGCGCGCGCCATGGGCGTGCGCATTGATGTGAGCGACGAAAACAAACTGGAGCTCATTGCGCCCCACGAGCTCAACCGCAATTCGCTCAATACCGCTTTTGGCGGTAGCCTTGTCTCGCTCGCCACCCTAGCCGGCTACGGCGTCGTTTGGGAACTGATGCGGAACGAAGACTCGAAGTGGAAAATCGTGATCAAGGACAGCAAAGCCGCCTACCGCCGTCCCGTGCTCGGCGACCTGCGCGCGATTTGTGAACGTCCGACTCAGCTCGCGATAGAAGAATTTAAAGCCGCCCTCGCCCGCTACGGCCAGGCCAAGCTCAAGCTTCGCGCCGCCGTCGTCGAAAAAGGCGCGGTCGCCGTGGACTTCCAGGCCGCATTCGTCGTGTCAGCCGTCCGGACCTGAGCGCTATTCCATTGGTTCGGTTCGGCAAGGATCAGGGGAAAATACCGCCCCCACGCGCAGCCGCAGCTAAGCAAACTTGTTCGCGAAAACGCTGAAGGGCGGAAGCACTGAGAGCGTAAACAACTCCAAAGCACACCTGGAAAACGTGGCTGGGGCTTTCGGTTTAGCCCCATTGCCCCTCCGCAAACCTTGACCTTACGCAAAGACGCAAAGAAATCCTTCAGCGCTTCCGCACCCCCGCGTTTCAGCGATATCAGGTCTGTGGCCAACGGATCTTCCAGCTTTCCAGCGTTCCAGATTCTCCCACGCTGACTCAAACCGCCACAAACTCCAACGCCTCGAGTTCGTTGAGGTGAAACGGGGCGCTCGCGAGCACTTCCTGAAGTTTCGCCAACACATCGCTTAACTCCTGCGTGCTAAATTTTACCGCCCCGTCGTCGGAGTCGTGCAGGTGGATCGACCACGTGCTGGCATCGACTTCATGAACAAACCCAAAGAGGTAATTCCCTGGCAGGCCCGGATGCGTTCCGGCTCCCGGCACGAGAAAGAGTGAATGCGTGGGATCGTGAAAAACGGCCCCCTCGTGCTTGCGATGATGCGCGGCCTTGCCGGCCACGGTGAGACGCAGGCTTTCCGCGCGGGCGCGGCGCGCCTCAGGCAGCGACTGCACATAGCGGTCGAAAATGCTGGCGTTGGGCTCCAGCATATCGGCCGTGATCTGGAGCGCGATGAGCGCGTCGAGATTCTGCGCGTGAAATGACGGCAGCTTCGTCAATGACCGCGCCGTGACGAACCCATCCTTAAAATCCGCCGAGGCGTAGACCTGCCGGGTCACAAGCAGCCGCTTGAGCGCATCCTGATGTGTCGTCGTGCGAGGCACGGCCCCCACCGGGCTATGCTCGATCATTTCGAGGATCGTCTGGTCAAACTCGGCGTACTGATCTTGGGGCATCTGATCTGACTAGGCGGAGGCTTCGCGCGTGACGAGGCCTTTCTCTGCTCTGGCGCAAAATCGCACTCGAATGCAGCTGCAAGCCGCACGCAGGAGGACGGATTACACAGTCTCTCGCGCGGTCATAATCGTCGCTGGTGTGCAACATCGCCCAAGCTCGCGAGGGACCGCGAGCTCCACCTCGATCCATCCAGACAGCTGCCCCGTCACCGCCCGCGCTAGCACCATTTCAAAAACATAGTAGCCGCGTCCATTAACCGGGATTACGCGCACCTTTGGTCCACCGCAGCCAGCGTCTTTGCCGAGGATTTGACTCTAGGAGTTTGTAGGTGGCGCGCTGGTCGCGCCACGTTGCGAGGCAAGCTCGCAACCTACAGCGGCAAAAGAAATGAATGCCCGCGACGGTCCTTCCCTGCTTCGGCAATCTGATTAACCCTAGACTTTCTTAAACGGTTTGAATTTGTGCGCGCGGTGGGGCGCTGATTTCGAGGGGCATGGGCCCGGCTTGGTCTGGTCGTTGTAGGCCACGCCAGGAACAAGCACAGTTTTGTCTTTGCCGTTACCGAGTAGTTTGGCTGCGAATTCCTCCAAGCCGAGCTTGTAGAGCGAGGCGCGCAGGGCACTTTTCATCTCAGGCTTGTACCAGAAGAAGAAGCTTCGCTGTTCCTGTTTTTCCTCGGGCGTGTGCGCACAGGGGACGGGTTTGCCGTCGTAGGGATGCACTCCCGTCGCGTAGATCTCGGTCGCGACCGTCATGGGCGTGGGCGTAAAATCCTGCACCTGCTCCAGCTTGAAACCGAGATCCTTGGTCTGCACGGCCAGATCGGCCATGTCCTTCGGCGCAGACCCGGGATGCGAACTGATGAAGTACGGGATCATCTGCAGCTGTTCCTTGCCGAACTTCTTCTTAGCGGCATCGAACTTTTCCTTGAACTTGCGGAAGAGCTTAAACGAGGGCTTGCGCATCACCCGCAGCACGTCGTCGGAGGTATGCTCGGGCGCGACTTTGAGGCGGCCCGAGACATGATGCTGAACTAATTCGTCGATGAAGCGTTCGTGGCTCTTCGCCGTCTCAGCCGATTTCTTCTCATGCAGAAAAAGGTCGTAGCGCAGGCCGCTCGTCACGAAGGCGTGCTTCACGCCAGGGGTTTCCCGCACGGCTTTGTAGACTTCCAGCAAAGGCGAGTGATCGGTCTCGAGGTTCAGGCACATGTTGGGCCACATGCAGCTCGGGCGAATGCACTGATCGCAGATGCTTTGGTCCTTACCTTTCATTCGGTACATGTTCGCCGAAGGGCCCCCAAGATCGGTGATCGTGCCGTGGAAATCGGGCATGGCTTTGACCGACTCGACTTCGCGCAGAATGCTTTCCTTGCTGCGACTCGCGACAAACTTTCCCTGATGCGCGGAGATCGTGCAGAAGCTGCAACCGCCGAAACAGCCGCGGTGCATATTGATCGAGTGCTTGATCATCTCGTAAGCAGGGATCGGCCCGCGCTTGCGGTAACGCGGGTGCGGCAGCCGCGTGTACGGCAGGTCGAAACTGCGGTCGATTTCCACCTCGCTCATGGTTGGGAACGGCGGGTTCACGACCAGCATGCGGTCGCCGGTGAGCTGGAGCAGGCGGCGGGCGTTGACGCGATTCGACTCGGTCTCGATCTGTTTAAAATTTTTCGCGTAGAGCGTACGATCGGTCAGGCACTCGTCATGCGAATGCAAAATGTGATCCTCCCAATTCGCGTTCTTCGGCACCGCCGAACCAGGCGCCAGAAGGACGGCGGTCTGTGCGATGGTCTTGAGCGAGGAAAACGGCACGCCGCGCTTGAGCAGGCGGAGCATTTCAATGAGCGGCAGCTCGCCCATGCCGTAGACAAGAATGTCGGCACCGCTCTCGGCCAGGAGCGAGGGTTTGATCGTGTCGGACCAATAATCGTAGTGCGTCACGCGACGCAGGCTCGCCTCGATGCCACCGATCATTACGGGCACTTCGGGGTAAAGTTGTTTGAGGATTTTAGTGTACGTCGTGACCGCGTAGTCGGGCCGGAAGCCGGGCGCACCGTCGGGCGTGTAGGCGTCGTCGGAGCGGGTTTTGCGCGCCGCCGTATAGCGGTTGACCATTGAATCCATGCAGCCCGCGGTCACGCCGAAGAAGAGCCGGGGCGCACCGAGTTTTTTGAAATCACGCAGATCGTCGCGCCAGTTGGGTTGCGGCAAGATCGCCACGCGGAAGCCCTCGCGTTCGATCATGCGCCCCACCACAGCTGTGCCGAAGGATGGATGATCCACATACGCGTCGCCGGAAACGAGGATGACATCAACTTGATCCCACCCACGTGCATCGAGTTCATCGCGCGAGATCGGCAACCAGCGCAAGGCGTCCCAGAGCGGATCGCGTGCGGGTGGCGTGGCTGTGGAGGCGGCTTGATGGTGGTTTTGCACAGGCTGCGGACACTGTCGCTGCAGGCCCGGCGGCGTGCAAGTGCGCGCTGTGTTTAGCGGCGGCAGCGATTTGACGTAGCTGAAGCAGGCGCTAGGATCGCCGGTCATGTTGCGAAGTGAATTCCGTTTCCGTAACAGTACCTGGCCCGTGCGCCTTGTGACGTTTCTCCTCGGTGAAGCGTTCCTGGGGTTCTGCGCGATCATCGCGACAGCGCTGACGCTCTTCCCGATCCTCTTCGACGTGAGTCCGGCCACAAGCCATGCGCTCGAAACCTGCCAATGGATCATCATTGGTCTTTTCGGCGCTGAATATTTACTCGCGCTATTTTTCGCGACTGAACGAAAAGCTTTTCTGCGCAACCCGTGGCGTTTGCTCGACCTGGCCACGATCGCGATCCCGCTCGCGACAATCCTTCCGAGCATCTCAAATACACTGCGGTCATCGCCCATTCTGCGATTGGTGCGACTGATCCGAGTCGTGACGATGGGCGTGCGCGCAAGCGGTGCCGTGGTGCGTGAAAGCGTGCGGCAATCTGCGGCCAAGATCGCCACCGGGCCGACGCAGGTCCGGCTTCTGCGCGGCGGCAATGGCAGCCTCAATGCCGAGGTCTCCTGGCAGGAGTTTTTGCACTGGGTACACGCACCGGGCGCGGAATGGTATCACGTCTCCAGCCCCAGCCCGACCGACCTGGCTCAAATCGCCGCGACCGCCGGTATTTCAGAGTCGCTTCTTAAAACCCATCTGCTTGGCACCGGCTATCCGCACATCGAAACGCTCGGTCGTTATGCAGGCCTCTTCGTCTGGCTGCCGGAACAGACCGCCAGCGGCAAAATCGAGCGCCACGGTGTTTTCCTGCTCATCGGCGCGGACAACCTGCTATCCTTCTCCACGCAGCCGACCAAACTGCTCGAAGCCACTGACAGCAAGGCGATCGACCCGGCCTACGCCGCGTTGCCCTTCGCCGGACGGATGACCTGCCAGCTCCTGCGCACCGTTCTGGCCCAAAGCGAAAAGCTGTCCGGCTACTTTGAACAAGAGTTGCACGCACTCGAAGACGTGCCCGTGCGCGATAGCCGCGAAGAATTTTTCGAGCGCACGTTTCGGCTAAAAAAAGAACTCGCCGCCGCCCAGTCCGATCTCTGGCGGTTGAAAAGTCTGCTGGGCGAACTCGCCGATCAGCGCACCAAAATCCCCGGCT
>Ga0302290_10000338_pt1 | contig 10269 bp, 10 predicted proteins | sample III_Fen_N1_3_FD_194547 | JGI IMG/M metagenome (GOLD analysis project Ga0302290, IMG submission 194547) | Peat permafrost microbial communities from Stordalen Mire near Abisko, Sweden - III_Fen_N1_3 | ecosystem: Environmental > Terrestrial > Soil > Wetlands > Permafrost | place: Sweden: Abisko... | reverse complement strand
CAGTCGCCGGCCACTCATGTCAGATCCGATGTCCAAGTTGTTTTTGCTGTGGTCGTGGCCAGTCTAGGCGACCAAAAAGAATCTGACAAATCGAACATTGTTGTATTTATCATCCGTTTTTTTGATGTATACGAGCCATGAGCAGTTTGAATTACAAACACCTGCGTTACTTTTGGGCGGTCGCCAAGTCAGGCGCCATCGTCCGTGCCAGCGAACAGCTGCACCTGACACCGCAGGCCATCAGCGGGCAGTTGAGTGAATTTGAGGCGACCCTGGGAGTGGTTTTGTTTCGCCATGTGGGCCGCGGTCTGGAGCTCACCGAGGCTGGCCGACGCATTTTTCACTATGCCGACGAGATTTTTGCGCTGGGCGACGAATTGCTCGGTGCGGCTCAAGGCCAGCCAGCGCCACCGCCGTTCAAGGTGGGTATTGCCGATTCAGTGGCCAAATCAGTGGCCTACCACCTGGTTGAACCGGCACTGCATTTGGCCGAGCCAGTCCGCCTGGTCTGTCGGGAAGGTCGCCTTGACGCCCTGCTCGCAGAGCTGGCCATCCAGCGGCTGGACATGGTGATTGCCGACCGCCCGATGCCAACCAATCTGAAAGTGCGCGCTTTTAACCACTTTTTGGGAGAGAGTCATCTGACCTTGTTCGGCGCAGCAGCCCTGGTCCAAACTCTGCAGGAACCGTTTCCGACGTTCCTCAACGGCGCGCCTTTTTTGCTGCCAAGTGAAGATGCGGTGATCAGGTCCCGACTTGAACAATGGATGGCGTCTCAGCGGCTGCGTCCACGTATCGTTGGTGAGTTTGACGACAGCGCCTTACTCAACGCCTTTGGTCACGCTGGGGTAGGTTTTTTTGTCGGTCCCTCTGCCATTGCGGACTACATCTGCAACCGGTATTCGGTGGCGGCCCTGGGCGTCATTGAGTCGATCAGCGAACAGGTGTTTGCTATCACAACCGAACGCAAACTCACCCACCCGGCCATCGTTGCCATTTGTGATGCGGCGCGTCACGACGTGTTTGGCTAGGCGCTACTTGCCTCGCGGGTGAGGCAAAACACCCTCTCAATTGGGCGGAACAATGCGCTTGGGCTCCACATCGGTGACCTCGGTGACATCGCTGGCTTCGACATCCACCACATTGTCGGATCTGCGAGAAGCTGCGCCAGGCTGGCCAAAACCACCTTGGTTAAAACGCTGCCACATGGCCTGCCGATTGACCTGAAACGTCCAGGGGCTCACGGGCTGGCCGGTCAATTTGGCCCACAGCGCGCGCAGCAGCCACAGGATCAGGACGACAAAACCCGCTGCAATCAGGCTGGCAAAAAATACCAAGCCCGCCAGCAGCAAACCGACACGCACGACAAAACCCAATAATTTCAACAACACATCACTCAAAACATCGCTCCTTGTAAACCGTTCAAATGAGGTCTTCACCCCACTTTGCAAGCTGCTTTACCGCGTCTATACAGGCTGCGTCTGGCCGCGCACCCGGCGCAGCACCGCATAGGGCGGCAGCCCCTGCAGCATGCGCCGGCCATAAGCGGTGGACAGCAGGCGTTTGTCATAACACACCACGCGCGCCTGATCGTCTTCGGTGCGGATGGCGCGGCCAGTCCACTGCAGCAGGCGGATGCCGGTGGCGGGCACCACCAGTTCAGAAAACGGGTCGCGCCCTTCGCGCTTGAGCCACTCAGAACGGGCCTCTTCGACCGGGTCTGAGGGGGAGGCAAACGGCAGCTTGGTGATGAACACCGTTTCGCACAACTGGCCGGGCAAATCCAGACCTTCGCCGAACGACTGCAAACCAAAAATCACCGAGGGTTGGCCTGCCTCGACACGCGCCATGTGGGTGCCAAGCAGCCGCGCGCGTGACAACTGGCCCTGCACCAGCACCACGCCCAGCAGCGTGGCGTCCAGTGCGTCCACCGCTGCTTTCATCTGCACGCGTGAGGTGAACAAAACCAGTGCGCCGTGGGCCACCTCGCGCAAGTCGGCCAGCAAGGCGGCCACCATCTCACGCGTGAAACCCTCGACATGGCGCGGGTCGGCCACGGTGTCGACCACCAGCAGTTGACCCTGTTGGCGGTAGTCAAACGGGCTGTCCACCGCCAGCGTACTGACATGTTCCAGTTGGTCCAGCCCGGTCTCGGCCAGAAAATAATCAAAACTGCCACAGCTGGTGAGGGACGCCGAGGTGACCACCGCACCACGCACCTGGCGCCACAGGTGATGGCGCAGCAGGCTGCCGGGCACGATCGGGCAGGCATGGGCACTCAGCGACACCAGCCCACTGCTGGTGTCGGACTTGAGCCACTTGGCCATCGGCTGTGCCTCATGCGCCAACAGCATGGCGGAGGTTCCGAGCACGCTGTTGAGTTTGGGCGCCATCTGGCCCAGCTTGGCGTACTGCACCGAGTTTTGCGCGGCTTGCGTCGGGTCTTCCTTGGCGCGGAGTTTGAGTTCGGCGCCAAGCGCTTCAAGCACGTCTGACAAACCCTTGGCGTGGCCGTGGATCAGCGTCATCGGGTCGATGAAGGCTTCAGGCAGCACACCATCAGGAAAACGGTGCACGATGTCGTAACTGGCGGTCACACCGCGCAGCAGGTCCATGGCGATACGGCCCGCGTCCAGCAGCGCGGTTTTGAGCTGCTGGGCCAGGGTGATCACGTCTTGCTCGACCGCCACACCCATTTTTTCAGCGACCTCGTGCAGGATTTTGGGCAACTTGTCGAGCCAGCGCAGGCCACTCAGGTCCATGGCGCCAGAAAACTGGTCAAGAGCCACCGCAGGCAAATGGTGGCCTTCGTCAAACACCACCAGACAGTTGTCGAGTTCAGGCAGCGCCTTCATGCCCAGCGAGGCCAGCACCAGATCGTGATTCGCCACAATCACCTGGGCCTGTGCCAACAAGGTGCGCGCGTTGTAATAGCTGCAACTCCGAAACAAGGGGCAGTGCCGTGCCGTGCAAGTGTGGCGCTCGGCTGCCACCGTGGACCAGTCGCGCGGGTCGGGCTGCTCGGCCAGGCTGTCACGGTCACCATCCCAGCGGCCAGCAGCGAGCGCATTGGCCAGGGTGTCGTACAAGGCCATGCGGCGCTCTTCGGGGTCTTGCCAGTCCTGGCCCTTGAGCTGTTTGGCAAACGCAGTGGGCGGCGGTGGTGCGTCTTCGTCCACACCAAATAGCTCGCTGCTGTCCTCCTCACCGGCGCCGGCCAGGCGCTCCAGCTTGAGTTTGCAAACATACCTGCCGCGGCCTTTGGCCAGTGCGTAGACAAATGGCGTGTCCAGCGCTGCCGCCAGCGCGGGCAGGTCTTTGGTCATGAGCTGCTCTTGCAGCGCCACCGTGGCAGTGGAGACCACCACCCGGGTCTTGCGTGCCAGCGCCATCGCCACCGTGGTGGACAGGTAAGCCGCCGATTTGCCCACACCGGTGCCGGCCTGGATCACCGCAATGGCTTTCTCCGGGTCGGCATGCTCACCGAGGGTGACGTTGTGCAAGGCAGTGGCAATGCGTTCAGCCATCTCACGCTGGCCAGGTCGTGACCGGAACGCCGAGGTGCTGGCGACCATCTGGTCAAACGCGGCCAGCGACAAGGCCGACAAAGCTTGCTCACTCAAAGCGACAAGCACCCGGCAACTGCAGTGTCAACACCCAGCCACAGACAGCGCATCATTGGAACTTTTTTAATATAAATCATGGGCTTATACCCAAACCAATGATCTGATTCAGGTGCTGTTGATTGTATCTGGCGCTGCTTTGCAACAGAACGCCGCTGGGTACCCACGATGGTGTTCGCAAACTAGGCTGGTCGTGTTGTGGCCGGGACTGAGCTCTGGCCAATTGATCACAGCTAACCAGAGGCACCGGCTTTTCTATTTGTTACGCTGTCTTTACAGCAAAGTTACAAGTGCTCTTTACACTGACAGCGGGTTCCAAGGCCCCCGCGTTTCACCTCCCTGCCGCGGCTCGAAAGAGATTCAAGCCAGCACTGACCGTGCTGGCTTTTTTTTTTGCTGGATCGCCTGCGGTGATGCGAGTTTCGCAGAGCCAGACTGGGCATTTGCCAAGCCCGCTTGGTGGCTGCGTCTTAGAGCGTGCTCAGGTCAGGCGTCCAACGACCATCGGGGGTTGGGTCAAACAGTGGGATGTGCCCCACAGCCCGCACCCGAGCGGGTAGGCCAGGGTCAATCACTGACAAGGCCTCGCGCCAGGCATGGCCTTCGGTAAGCACCACCACCAAAGCTTCGACGATGGCACCGACACGTTGCAGCAAACGGATGGCCGCCACCGCGCTGGCGCCGGTGTTGATCACGTCATCCACCAAAACCACCCGTTTGCCCGCGACGCGCGAGAGCAAGCCCGGGTCCAGGTAGATCGACTTCTTTTGAGTCGGACTGGTGGATGAAGACATGCTCTCGGACATCGCTTCGTCGTACCAGAACTTGCGAGACAGGCCCAGTGCCGCGTAATCCGGGTGGCCCAGGCCCTTGGCCACCAAGCGCGCGTAATCCAGCCCCATGGTCGGCACCGCCACAATGCATTCAGGCGCAAATTCGCTGGCCAGCCCCACTAACAGCGGGGCCAGAGCAGCCTCCACCACAAACGGAGTCTGGTTGGACATCAGAAGCGCTATCGCTTTCTGGCCATCCGGCAGTGGCCGCAGCGGCAGCGCCAGGGTGCTGCCGTCAATCAGACGAACCGGGTAATGGCTGTCGAAACTGGACGGCCCACTGTCAGGGTTGGCAGCGGATGGTTGCCAGTGCACCAGGTAGGGTGGCAAAGCTGTTGTCTGCATACTTGCAAAATGCGTAGAGCTCACTTGGGCAGAGGGCCTTCTACACCTTTGACCAACCAGTTCATCTGCAACTTGTCGGCATCGGGCAGATCCACACCGGCCTTGACACGCACAACACCAGACTGGTCGACGATCGGGCCAGCAAACACCGGGCGTTTGCCAGAGATGATGTCCTGTTTGCGGGCTTCCACCAGTTTGCGCACGTCAGCGGGCAGTTTGGCACTGTAGTGGTCGTAGTTGATGGCTTTGTCCTTCAAGCCGAGCCAGACATTGCCGGGTTTCCAGCGCTTGGCCAGCACATCGGCCACCACCTTGTTGTAGTGCACGCTCCAGTCCAGGCGGGCAGCGGCCATCTGGGCGTCACCACCCCACTGTGACATGTCGGTATCCCAGCCGAAACCCACAATGCCATGGGCTTTGGCGGTTTGCAGCGGTGCGGCCGAGTCGGTGTTTTGCATCAGTACGTCCACCCCCTGGTTGATCAAGGCGGTGGCGGCTTCGGTTTCTTTCGGTGGGTCAAACCAGGTGTTGACCCAGATCACCTTGGTGGTGACCTTGGGGTTCACCGCTTGGGCGCACAAGCTGAAGGCATTCAGGTTGCGCACTATTTCAGGGATCGTGAAGGGGGCCACCACACCGATCACATTCGTTTTGGTCATCTTGCCGGCGATGGTGCCGTTCAGGCAGGCCCCCTCATAGGTGCGGATGTCGTAGATGCCCAGGTTGGGGCCGGTCTTGTAGCCAGTGGCATGTTCAAAAGCCACATTCGGGTAATCAGGAGCGGCCGCGACCATGCCGTTCATGAAACCAAAAGCACCACCAAAAACCACTTTGGCGCCTTGAGACACCAGATCACGGGTCACACGTTCACCGTCAGCCTCCGCCACCTTCTCGACAAAGATTGTTTGAACCTTGTTGCCAAAGGTTTTCTGCACTTCGCGACGCGCCAGTTCATGGGCATAAGACCAGCCAGCGCCACTGGCCGGGCCAACGTAGATGAAACCAACCTTCAGCGGCTCATCGGCTTGGGCCGACGCGCTCAGGCCCAGGCCGAGCGCTGAAAAGGCCACGGCCGAGGCCAGCAAGGCCCGGCGCGGCAGCAAAGATGGTGCGATAGATAGGGTCATAAACAGTCCATTCTGATATTGAAAACGTCCAACGAAATCACTTGGCTTCTGTCACAGCCGGTGCAAAAAAGCGCACGGGTGTGCCGCCAAGTGTGCAGGCAAGTTACATGCCTGATGCAGGCTGCAGCAACGCCAGCATCAGCGCCACCCTGGCTTTCACCGGCGACAAGCCGTCAGAGTGTGCGAATTCACTGTCGGCGGTGGCCAGTACCCGGCCCTGAGCGCAGCGCGTGGATCGCACCACCTTGACCCCGGCCTGCTGAGCCCGGCGCAGTGCGGCCTCAAGATCCTGGTGCATCGTGCCATTGCCGGTGCCTGCCACCACCAGGCCACGCAGGGGCGCCAGGCCGTGCCGGGGAAGCAACAGAGCATCGACCACCTCACCGCCACAGCCAGCGTAATTCATCACGATCTCGACACGTGGCCAGGCGGTGCTGACTGGTATATCTTTTATAGCTACTTGCCCTTTATTCATAAGGGCTAGAGGCCAATTTCTTGTTAACCTGACTTGCCCTTCCTCAACATACCCAAGCGGGCCAGCGTCACCCGACGTGAAGGCGTCAAGCTTGTAAGTATGGCTTTTTTGCACGTCCAGGCCACTGTGCAGCGTGCCCGCACACACCGCCACCACGCCGTGTGCGCCAGGTGTCAGGGCGACGGCGACGGCGTCCATCAGGTTCTGCGGGCCATCCGGCGTCTGCGCCGACGCTGGGCGCATGGCACAGGTCAGCACCACCGGTTTGGTAGCGATCAGTTCGGGTGGCAACACCGCGTGCAAAAAGTAGGCGGTTTCTTCGAGCGTGTCGGTACCGTGGGTGATGAGCACACCGCTCACATCGGGCTGCGCCAGGTGGTGCGCCACCCGCTGCGCCAGGGCCAACCAGATGTCAAAACGCATGTCCTTGCTGTCCACCTGCGCCACCTGTTCGCTGAGCAAGTCGTGGCCACGCAACACGCCACTCAGCGCGGGCACAGCTGCGAGCAATTGCGCCACACCCACCTGTGCAGCGGTGTAGCCAATGTTGTCGGCCGCGTTGCTGGCCGTGCCAGCGATGGTGCCGCCGGTGCCCAGCACCAGCAATTTTTTAGGAATTAATTCAGATACCACTTGCACACTTTCAAAAACTGATTAAAAATACAGTTACTGGATAAGTAAACAGTACCACCACCACAAGGAGTCACCATGCTCACCCGCCCTAAATTGACCGACCGCCAGCAACAGATCCTGGATCTTATCCAGAGTGCCATTGCCCGCACCGGCGCACCACCCACCCGGGCGGAGATTGCCACCGAGTTGGGTTTCAAATCCGCCAACGCGGCGGAAGAACACTTGCAAGCGCTGGCACGCAAGGGCGCCATTGAGTTGGTCAGCGGCACCTCACGCGGCATCCGGCTGCGCAGTGATGACCTGCGCTCCATCAACGCGTCACGCAGTGCCCAGTTTGCTTCGCCGCTGGCGGCACTGGCCCAGTTGGCACTGCCACTGATTGGCCGGGTGGCAGCGGGCTCGCCGATCCTGGCGCAAGAACATGTGGACAAAACCTATTACGTGGAAAACAGCCTGTTCCAGCGCAAGCCAGACTACCTGCTCAAGGTGCGAGGCATGTCCATGCGCGACGCGGGCATCATGGACGGCGATTTGCTCGCGGTGCAAACCACGCGTGATGCCAAAAACGGCCAGATCGTGGTGGCCCGCCTGGGCGACGAAGTCACTGTCAAGCGCTTCATGCGCAACAAAAACATCATCGAGTTGCACCCCGAAAACCCGGACTACCAAACCATTGTGGTTGAACCCGGCGAGCCGTTCGAAATTGAAGGCCTGGCCGTCGGCCTGATCCGCAACACCATGCTGATGTAACCCCCTTACGGCCCTGCCCACGCATCCCTGTCTCACCCCTTGTGAAAGCCTGCAGCATGAACACCGCGATCAACTCCTCGTCCGTCATGAATTCGTTCAAGGTCCTTTGGCAGTGGCTGATGGCCAAGCCGGGGCAGCCTTTACCTACGGTATCCTGGCCTGGCACCACGTCACATGGCGCTGATGCACCCGCCAGGGCCGATGTCCGCAACCTGTGCAAGCCAGCACACACCACGCAGAATAACAACAACACGACACGCGTCATCCGGCCAGTGCGTGTGCTGCAGGTGATGGAATTGGGTCAAAACCCGGCCCAATCAGGGCGTTTGCGGATTTCCGGGCGCATGGCCGATGTCTGCGCCGAACTTGACCGACTGGCAGCACGTGAGGCGCTGCAACACTGATCACCATCACACCACGCATTCGGGTCGAGGTGCCAGCTCGGTAAAAGTTGGTAATTCCGCAGCGCTGATGCGACTGGCCTGATCGCGCCAAGGCACAATCGGCAGCATGAATATTGTGATTTTGGACGACTATCAAGACGTGGTGCGCAAGCTGGCGTGCGCATCCAGGCTAGAGACTTTTCAAGCCAAGGTGTATACCAACACCGTCAAAGGACTGGGTCAATTGACCGTCAGACTCAAAGATGCCGACGTGATTGTGCTCAACCGGGAGCGCACCCATTTGCCACGCGCCGTGATTGAAAAATTGCCCCGGCTCAAATTGGTGGCACAAACCGGCCGGGTTGGCGCCCATCTGGATGTCAGTGCGTGTACCGAACGTGGCATCGCCGTGGCCGAAGGCACCGGTTCACCGATTGCCCCTGCTGAATTGGCTTGGGCGCTGATCATGTCGGCCATGCGGCGCCTGCCGCAATACATTGGCAACCTCAAACATGGTGCCTGGCAGCAGTCAGGTTTGAAATCCAGCGCCATGCCAGTCAATTTTGGTCTGGGTACCACCTTGCAAGGTCGCACGCTCGGCATCTGGGGCTATGGTCGCATTGGTCAACTGGTGGCTGGTTACGGGCGGGCGTTTGGCATGCGGGTGCTGATCTGGGGCCGGGCGCCCTCGCGTGAGCGCGCTGTGCTGGACGGGTATGAAGTCACCAGCTCCCGTGAAGAGTTGTTTGAACAATGCGATGTGTTGTCCCTGCACCTGCGCTTGTGCGAAGAGACCACCGGCGTCATCACCACCGAGGACCTGTCCCGAATGAAGCCGACCGCGCTGCTGGTCAACATCTCGCGCGCCGAACTGATCCAACCCGATGCGCTGCTCGGAGCACTCAACCGGGGCCGTCCCGGCATGGCCGCAGTGGATGTGTACGAGTCGGAACCCATCCTGCAAGGCCACGCCTTGCTGCGCCTGGAAAACTGCATCTGCACACCGCACATCGGTTATGTCGAACTCGACAGTTACGAGATGTACTTTGGCGCCGCTTTTGACAACGTGGTGAACTTCATCAAAGGGCGCCCCACCAACATCGTCAACCCCGGCGCCCTGCAAGTCCGGCGCTGAGCGTCGCGCAAAAAAAGCAGTTTACGGATTGGGCATGAGCCGCATGGGCTGCGGCGCAAAGCCGTGGTTCAGCGGGCCACTGCCCTGCCCGGTTTTGACCGATGCCCCGGCTTGCATTGCATGGCGCACAAAACCTCGGGCCTGCTGCACCGCGTCAGGCAATTGGCGGCCAAGCGCCAGATAAGCCGCCACCGCGCTGGACAAGGTGCAGCCGGTGCCATGGGTGTTGGCGCTGTTGATGCGCGGGCCGTGCATCCAGACGGGCTCGGCATCCGCCGTCAACAGCAGATCCACCACATCGTTTCCCGGCAAATGTCCACCTTTGAGCAGCACCGCCCGAGCGCCCTGGCGCAACAGCGCCTGGGCCGTTGGCAGCATGTCCTGCGCGCTGCTCAGTGCTTGACCAACCAATAAACCCGCCTCGTCCAGATTGGGCGTGATCAATGCAACCCGTGGAAACAATTCGGCGACCAGCACATGGATGGCGTCGGCATCGATCAGCACCGCGCCACTGGTGGCCACCATCACCGGGTCAAACACCACATGCGGTGGCTGGTGACGGTCCAGCGCTTGGGCCACGGTGCGCACAATGTCAGGTGCGTGCAGCATGCCGATCTTGACCGCGTCGACACCGATGTCTTCCATCACCGCGTCGATCTGGTCACGCAGGATCTCAGGCGGCACACCGTGGATGCTGCGCACACCACAGGTGTTTTGTGCGGTGAGTGCGGTGATGGCAGTCATGCCAAAACAGCCCAATGCGGCAAAAGTCTTCAGATCGGCCTGGATGCCTGCGCCACCACCGCTGTCCGAGCCAGCGATGGACAGCACATGGGGGTAACGCTGCGTCAGTTCAAAAGTCATAACAAACTGTCCTTATGCCACAAGGGCCAGAGGCCAAAAAGGCTTACAAAAATATAAGAAACCCGGGTTCACGCCCTCACCCCCAGGGAGACGGCCGGGGT
>Ga0302290_10000333_pt1 | contig 10301 bp, 6 predicted proteins | sample III_Fen_N1_3_FD_194547 | JGI IMG/M metagenome (GOLD analysis project Ga0302290, IMG submission 194547) | Peat permafrost microbial communities from Stordalen Mire near Abisko, Sweden - III_Fen_N1_3 | ecosystem: Environmental > Terrestrial > Soil > Wetlands > Permafrost | place: Sweden: Abisko... | reverse complement strand
AAGGGCGTCTCCGGCGTGCAGACGCTGCAGTATTTGCAGGAGGCCGCTGAGCGTATCGAACTGGGCGAGCCAATTCCGGCTCGGTTGACCGATCTGTTCGGATCGGGGCCTGGCGCTGGTGGTGCCCGGCCAAAGGCGACGGTGCGTGATGAGCAGGGTTTGATGTGGCTTGCGAAGTTTGCAAGCCGTAGCGACACCTTTGACGTTGCGCGAGCAGAACACGCCACCTTGCGCCTCGCCGAAGCATGCGGGATGACCGTTCCAGAGACCTGCGCTGTCGACATTGGAGGCAAGAGCTGCCTGCTCATCCGCCGGTTTGACCGCTACTGGTTGGACGATGCGCAACTGGAGCAGGGCTTGGACCAGTTGTCGGATGACCTTGTGCTGCATGAGACGCGGCCCAGAGATGCCGTCCGTCATGAGCAACGCCTCCCATTCGTCAGCTCGCTGACCCTGGTCGGTTGTGATGAGATAGCGTCACGGACCAAGGGATATGCCGACATCGCGGCTTCGGTACGCCGGCACGCTCACCCGAAGGTAATCCGGCAAGATACGCGTGAGCTGTTTGCCCGCATGGTCTTCAACATCCTTGTCAGCAATGACGACGACCATCTGCGCAACCATGGCTTCGTTCGGGACCCGCGCCTGGGCGGCTGGCGTTTGAGCCCGCTATATGACGTGGTGCCTCGGCCGGGCATAGCCTATGAGCGCTTCCTGCACCTCGAGGTGGGCCTGCAGGGCAAGCTCGCCACCCTGGACAACGCACTGTCAGCATACGCACGCTTTGACCTGGAGCGTCCAGATGCCGTCGCGCTGGTAGCGGGTATCGTGGGCCAGGTGCAGCAATGGAAGGCGTTCTTTGAAGAGCAGGGAGCACCAGGCGAACTCATCGATACGTTGCAGCCGGCGTTCCGGGTACTAGAGGAGGTCGCAAGCCCTGAATTGCGCGGAGAGATTCAGGTTTCTTGAGGGCTGGCAAGTGAACGAGTCTCGAGGGGTGCTCTTGAGCAGATTGATCGGAAAATTCGGCAAGCTGATCAGGCGCCATTGGTCAACATTGGCCGGTTGATTGCATCCAGTTGGACGCATTTGGGTGCTTACAGAGTCCGGCGTGCTGGGCCTCTATGCAAGTCACTGGCCGAAAGCCAGATCTACTTAACCTTGGCCAATCCGGCCAACCTACGGGCTAAGTCACAAAACGCCCAGGTAGTTCCACCGCCCCTCATCCAAGGGGTGCGGCGAATCCGTCATATTTTCGTCGCATTTTGCTCATGACCGGCCGTCAGACGGAACCCTAGACTGGTTCGCATGAAACTCAAATCCACACGCTATTTCCTGAGCACGCTGGCGCTTGCCGCCGCGTCCTTGTCCTCCCACGCAGGCGGCGCCCGCACCTATATCGTCGTGATGGACGATACGCCGGTCGGGACCTACCTCGCAACTACGGCCGGTCAGCCTGCAGGGCTGGCGAAGGCCGCCGGCAACGCCACTGCGAGCCGTGCGTTGGAGCAGTCATATGTGTCGCAGCTGCGCAGCAGACGTTCGGCCGCGCTTGCCGCAGTAGGCAACCCGCGGACGCTGCACGAGTTTCACTACGCCGTCAGCGGTGCCACCGTGGTGCTGACCGAGGCGCAGGCTCGCGCGCTGCGGCGCCAGCCCGGGGTGCGCACGGTCCGTGCGGATGTCCGTCGCGAGCTGTCCACCGACCGGACCCCCACATTTTTGGGTCTGGACACCAAGCAGGGCGTGTGGTCGTTAACCGACGCAAGTGGCCGGCCGATCAAGGGCGAAGACATCGTCATCGGCATCATCGATACCGGCGCCTGGCCCGAGGATCCGTCGTTCTTCGACAAGGTCGACAGCGCCGGGCGTCCCTCGGCATCGGGCCAGGCAGCGTATGGCCCAGCACCGGCGGGCTGGGCCGGCGTCTGCCAGTCCGGCGACGGCTTCACAGCGGCTCAGTGCAACAACAAGCTGATCGGGGCGCGCTACTACCGCGCCGGGTTCGATGCCGCTGCCGGATTGCAGATGTCGCCGCTGGAATTTTCGTCGCCGCGCGCCCTCAATTCCCACGGCGTGCATACCTCCAGCACGGCTGGCGGCAATTCCAATGTAGCCTCTGGCGCGGGTGCCGGCTTGTTTTCAGGTATTGCGCCGAGGGCGCGCATCGCCGTCTACAAGGCCTGCTGGCAGGACACGCTGGGCAATGGCAGTTGCCTGGACAGCGACACCATGGCCGCCATCGACCAGGCGGTGAAAGATGGCGTGAACATCATCAACTACTCGGTCTCCGGCACGCAGACCGACTACAACGACCCGGTCGAGCAGGCCTTTCTGGGCGCAACGGCTGCCGGTGTGTTCGTCAATGCGTCGGCCGGCAACGACGGGGGCAACACGGTCGCGCACATGAGCCCGTGGATCACGACGGTCGCGGCGTCCACCTCGGATAAGCAGATGCTGGCAACGCTGTCGATGGACAATGGCCAGGCCTTCACTGCACGTTCTGCCTCCACCGGAACACCGAAGGCCTCGCTGATCCTGGCCAGCGCTGCAGCACGATTTGCGCCCTTCAACGACACCAACATCCTGGCGCGCCTGTGTGCGCCCAATTCACTGGACCCCAACAAGGCAGCGGGCCGCATCATCGTGTGCGACCGGGGATCGGTCGGGCGCGTTGACAAGGCTGCGGAAGTGAAGCGGGCCGGTGGCATCGGCATGGTGCTGCTCAATACCAGCCCCTATATCAACGACCTTCAGGTCGATCAGACCGCTGTGCCCGCCGCGCATTTCGGCATGGAAGCGCGCCAGGCAATCCGGGGCTATGCCGCACAGCCCGGTGCCGCTGCAACGCTCAGCGCGGCCGTTCAAACGCCCGGCAAGGTCGCGCCCGTGATGGCCGGCTTTTCGTCGCGCGGTCCGAACCTGGCCGACAGCGACATCCTGAAACCCGACCTGACCGCACCGGGTGTGGAGATTCTTGCCGCAGCAGTTCCGGTGCTGACACAAGCTCAGCACGATGCCATGGTTGCGAGCGCTCCAACGAGTACCACCGCCACTGCGGTACTGCAAGGCACCTCGATGTCCGGGCCTCATGTGTCGGGCGCGGCGGCCTTGCTGAGGCAGATGCACCCGAGCTGGTCGCCGGCGGCCATCAAATCGGCCTTGCTGACCAGCACCTCCGGCGTCAAATTGGCCGACGGATCTGCCGACCTTGACCGCTGGGGCTATGGCGCCGGCCACCTCAATCCCGGTGCTGCGGCGACGGTAGACTGGGTCTATGACCTGGGCGCAAAGGACTATGACGCCTTCCTGTGCGGTCGGGGCGCGCTGGCGATTTCTTCCTCACGCTGCGTGATCGCTGGCACGGTCACACCGGCCAATCTCAACCTGCCGACGCTCACCTCCGATGTGGTGGGTATCACGACCTTGCGTCGCACGCTGCGCAATGCCAGCAACAGCACGTCAACCTATGTGGCAACGGCAACGGTGCCCGGTTTCTCGGTCACTGTCACGCCGCCCCAACTGACCTTGGCACCGGGGGCGCAAGCCTCGTTCGACGTCAAGCTGGCGAGCAATGGCGCAGAACCGCGCGCCTGGAGCTTCGGTACCCTGGTGTGGAGCAACGGGCCCAAGCAGATCACCAGCCCGCTCAGTGCGCGCGCGTTCCCGATCAAGGCACCCGCCGAGTTTGCCGATACCCGCGTGATCGGTTCGGCCAAGCTGCCCTTGCAAATTGGTGTCAGCGGCGGCGTGCAGGCACGCAGCTCCGGTCTGGTGGCGGCCCTGCGCAGCGCAGGCACGGTGGATACCTACGGACAGACTTGCTTCGACGTGAACATCCCCGCCGGCTCGCCGCACGCGAGGTTTCAGCTCTTCGATGAAGACACCGGGACTCCCGGCAAGGCCGACCTCAATCTGTCCATTGCCGAAATGGCCGCCTTCAACTACTACACAACCAGCGGGTACGGTGCCAACAAGGTGGTCGACATCCCGAACCCGACAGCCGGTGCTTATCAGGCCTGTGTGATGGGCGGCAGCACCGGGCTCGTCTCGTTCACGATGTCGTCCTGGGTGCTGGCACCCAATGTCAGCGCCGGCCCAGGTCTGACGGTGCAGATCCCTGCCAACGCCGCCAACGGATCGAGTGTCGACGCATCCATCAACTGGAGCGTGGGCAGCAGCGCCCGCTATTTCGGCGTCATCAATTACACGGACAGCCGCAGCGCCGTGCTGGGTGCCACCCGCATCTCCATCGACCCGGTTTCCGTGGCCACCCCCGCCATGACTCGCGGCAGCGCCAGCGCGCGCCGCGTCGCACCCACTACCGCCAACAAGGATGCCCTGTGAAACTCAAAAACCTCATTGTCGCGAGCCTGCTGGCCGCCCCCCTGCTCGCGTCCGCAGTCAGCGAGACCGTCATTGATCAGCCGGTGTCCGATGGCGGCAGCTATGCGATCACGTACTACAGCCCGATCGCGCAGACCTTCACCGCCAACAGCACGGCCGTCGACGGCATTTCTGTGCTGCTGAGCAATTTCTACTTCGGCGATCTGCCGCCCGAACTGGCTTCGGCGAGCACCGTCTACATGACGCTGTTCAGCGGCGACACCATCAACGATGGCAATGCCTTCATGGCGCAGTCCATGGTCGATGTGGCGGCCCTGCTCGGCGACCAGCCCATGGCCTCGGGCAATGTGAAGTTCGCCTTCGACAACATCGCGCTGACCATGGGTCAAACCTACACCTTCCAGCTCTTCGAGCTGGACGGCCGCTTCGGCATCGACATGAGCAACAGCAATCCCTATGCCGGTGGGCAAGCCTACCTGCAGGGCGCAACCGATCCGCGGCTTGACCTGACCTTTTCCGTCAGCGCACCGGTGCCGGAGCCGGGCAGCGCGGCGCTGCTGCTGCTGGGCTTGCCACTGCTGTGGTTGCGGTCACGGCGCGGACGCTGACCCCGGGCTGGCTCACCGATGCTGCAAGCGTTTCAGGCGCGCCGCCAGCCGGCGCGCCACCGGATGCTCATCCAGCCAGGGGCCGAGCGGTCTGAGCATTGCCTGCGCGTCAAGGGGCCGGTTCTCCTCCAGCAAGAGGCGGCCAGCCTCCATGCGGGCCAACGCCTTGACCAGACCCTCAGGCGCTGAGGCAAGCAATTGATTCAGCAGTTGCAGGGCAGCCGTCGCGTTGCCAGTGGCGAGACAGGCCGCCGCATCGCTGTTGACCAGGGCGGCGCGCAGGGGGGCGTTCTCGAAGACGCCGAGCAGCAGGCGCGCCCATTCCTGGGCCATCTGCATCGGGCTTGGATCGCCAACGGCAGTTTCTAGCGCCAGCAGCTGCTGGAGCCGACGGGCCTGCCGCATCGGGGAGCCGGCGTCTTGGGCCATCTGCAGGGCAAGCAGCAGGTACTGCCGGGCCTGTTCGTTGTCGCCATGAGCCCTTGCGGCCATGGCGCGCGCGACATGCCACTGGGCTTTCGCGCTGGCGCGATCAGCGCCATGCTGAGGCTGCAGGCGCGCCAGCACGCGATCAATGTCCCGCGCATCGCCGCAGACCACATAAACACAGGCAGCGCATTCTGCGATGTTGGCCGCCACATGGGGCTGCTGCACCGCATCGAGTAGGCTCTCGCCTTCGGACGCGTAGTCACGCGCTCTCGACAACAAACCCAACTCCATCGAGGCGACGGCAAGATTCATCAAGGTCAGTGCCACGGCACTTTGGAGATTGAGACGGCGGTAGGTGCGCAGCGCCCGCTCCAGCAAGTCCTGGGCTCTCAGCCACTCACCGCACTCACCTTCAAGCCAAGCCCGGTTGTCCACGGCAAAGGCCAGCTGCAGATGATTCGCCGAAGCTTCGTAGGCTGACTGCGCGAATTCCAGCAGCGCCCGGGCCTGCTCGAAGTTGCCGAGCAGCAATTCCGTCCTGGCGTATCCGACGCGAAGCCGTATCGCCCAGTCCTCGGTGCCAAAGGGCTCGGCTTGCTGCAGTGCCGTCTCGAACTGTTGCGCTGCAATCACCAACCCGCCGGGCCGTTCCGCCAGGACGTGGGCCTGCGCGGCGGCATGCAAGGCCTGCGCCTGACTGCGGCCATCCCCACGCTCGAGCGCCAGGCGGATGACGGCCGCAGCACAGGCGTCGGTGCTGGGGTCTTCCAGGTTGGCCAGCGAGCGCAGATGCGCCAGGCGCGCAGGCAAGCTCAAGGGCTCGAACTCGGTCACGACCTCCAGCAACTTGGTCGCCGCGCGGAATTGATGCATGGCCACCATTTGTGCCGCACGGGCAAAGGCCTGGTTGATGAACGGATCCCGGGACACCAGCGCGGTGGACTCGCCATCGCCCATATGCATGCTGGCCAGGATGTCATTCGCCATGCGCTGAACCAACTCCCCGGGATCATCACCGCAAAGGCTCCCGGTCAGCCCTTCCAAGGTCGAGCACTGGCCGTGATAGTCCAACCACAAGTTGGCGCCCTGGCGCCGCAGCGTGGCATGCATGCAGCCGTCCAGACCCAGCAAGCGAGTCGCCGCCTCGACACGGTCACCCAGCGGCGCATTGGCGGGCAAGGGGGCCAGGGCCAAGAGAATCTCCTGAAGGCTGGCCATCGCAAGACGTGCGCCCGACTCCAGTGACTGGATGGCCAGCGCCGCAAGGCCCAGCTGAATCCAGTCGAGCTGCCGCTCGCCGGTGCGATTTTCGATTGGTAGGAAACCGAGTCTCAGGGCCTTGCCGGACGCAGATGCTTGAACGGATGCCGCACCTTGAGGCGTCAGTTCGCCGACAAACCGGTAACCGACGCTGTGAACGGTTCTGATGAGCGTCGCGTCGCCCACGGCCTTGCGCGCCTGGACCACCGCCCTGGCGATGGCCCCTTCCGAAACAACCTGGTGTGGCCACAAGACGTTCAGTAATTCATCCTTGGTCACGACACGGGGATAGCGCTCGACCAACAGGGCAATGAGATCGAACACTTTGGGCGCGACCGACCTCAGCACGCCATCGCACCGCAGCTCCCGGGTCTGCAAGTCAAGGCGGCAAGTGCCAAACGCAACACTGGAATAGGTGGGCATTTAATTCAGATCAGGTAAACCACGAACATGGGTTGCAGCCGGTCCGGCAGCGAGGCGGGCGAAACTAGATTCTGTAGCTTATCGTCGCGACATCAGGTGCCGGGCAAGTCGAAGCCCTGGGAAAGTCACAGAACGCCCAGTAATTTCACTGAACCGGTCAGGGCGCGGTTTACATCGGGGAATGGCACTTACTTTGGCCGCTTTGCATGTCCTGCTGGGCATAGCGCTCGTCGGGCTAGCGCATCTGGTTGTCGGCCACCAGCGCGGGGATGTCGGCCTCGCACAGTGCATTCACGTTGTCGCTGCAGTGGTAGGCGTCGTCTGGCGCATCGCGGTCTCGCGCCAATTGGCGGAGCACGGCCATGGATCTGGCCCGGAACACGCGGCGGATCGTAGAAACGCCCTTGTGGGAAACAAGGCTGCGCAGCAGCGAGGGTAGATTCTGATTGCGAAGAAGGCTTGAATCGAGCGATCAGGTTGCAACTCCGCATTCAGGCTCAGCTTCAAGGGGAAACGACAAGGTGAACGTGATCCGCCCGGCTTCGCAGCGAACCGAAGTCGTGCCGTGATGGGCTTGGCAGATGGAGCGAACGATGGCCAGGCCCAGCCGCTGCCTCCTGCATCGCGAGACCGCGCCGGGTCAACCCGGAAGAAGCGGTCGAACACCCTTCCGAGGTGTTCGGGCTCTATCGTCTGCCCCTGGTTCGTCACAGACGGCTATCGCAATCCGCCCGTGGTCGATGAGGTCACGCAGCAACTCAGCGCCAAGATCGTCGAGATCGCGCAGGTGCGGCGGCGCTTCGGCTATCGCCGCATTCACGATCTGCTGCGCCCGGATTTCCCGGGCGTGAACCACAAGCGCGTCTATCGGCTGTACAGCCAGGCGCAACTAGCGGTACGCAAGCGCAAGAAGATCAGACGGGCAGCCAGCGAGTGCGTACCGCTCACCGTACCGACCCGAGTCAATGAGGTGTGGAGCATGGACTTCGTTTCCGACAGCTTGGCCAACGGCCGGCGCATCAAGTGCCTGACTGTGGCCGACGACTTCTCGCACGAGTGCGTGGACATCGCCGTGGACTTCGGCATCTCAGGGCAGTACGTGACGCGGCTACTGGACCGAGCGGCGATGTTCAGGGGCTATCCGGCGGCGGTGCGAACAGATAACGGGCCGGAGTTCACTTGCCGGGCCTTCATCGCTTGGGCGCAGTCTCACGGCGTCCAGCACATCTTGATCCAGCCCGGGCGGCCCATGCAGAACAGCTACATCGAGAGCTTCAACGGCAAGTTCCGCGACGAATGCTTGAACGAGCACTGGTTCGAGACGCTGGCGCAAGCGCGCACGGCGATTGCTGCTTGGCGCCAGGACTACAACGAGGTGCGGCCGCACAGCAGCTTGGGACGAATACCGCCGGCGGAGTTCGCTCAGCGCCATCGCAACAAGAACCAGCCGCCACCGGCTACAGGCAACGAGATCAAGTAACCTTCAATCTGGACTTCCTCCTGATTGGTGCGGCGGGAGGGGCAGGTCATTATGGCGTGCGAGTGCTAAGCATGAATTGGCCGAACTTGTCGGGAGCACCGGAAGCTGGCTGCCAAATGAGCGGGGTGTCTGGTGCGGAATCGGCAAGTAACCAATCCCCAGACCCTTGAGCAGCGCCGAACTCGATTCCCGGAAATTTGCACTCAGAGCGTCCTAGCGCACATTGGTCCTTGCCCGTCCGTGCTAGCGTGCCAACGCACTCAGTTCAGCCGAGGAATCCGCCATGCACGCATTGCAGGAGAATCAGCCCGATCAAGCCCGTATCGTTGCCTCGCTGGCAGCGGAGTGCCAGGTTCCAGTCGGTGAAATGGCTGCGCTCTACGAGCACGAGAGAGCCGAACTGGCCTTGGGTGCGCATATCACGAAGTTCCTACACATCTTCGCGACCCGCAATGTCCTGCGACTCCTCCATGAGCGTAGCCTCCATCAGGCCCCTCCGGTGCGTATCAAGCCTGTACGTCTCGCCGTTTCATGAATTCTTGCTGATTCATGTCATGCTGAGTCGAAGACACGTGATCCTGAGCGCTGCCGCAAGCGGCACGGCGGCATGCTCGTCAAACACCGACGAGCAAGATATCGCTCGCGCTCTGCGTCGGCCCATCACCGCTCTGCCAGTTGATCGTGCCGGCATGATGCGTGAACTGGTGCGCTATGCCACCCTGGCACCATCGAGCCACAACACGCAGTGCTGGACCTTCCACTTGCAGGATGGGAGCATCGCCATCACGCCCGACCTCATGCGGCGTTGCCCCAGCGTGGACCCAGACGATCACCATCTCTACGTCTCACTGGGTTGCGCTGCTGAGAATCTGGCACATGCTGCACTCGCCAACGGCCTGCAGGCCGTTGTCCGTTTCGACCCGACTGGTGCAGGGACCGTCATGGTGAGCCTTGACGCAACGAAGCCGACGACCTCAGCGCTGTTCCAGGCTATCCCGCAGCGCCAGTGCACCCGTGGCGACTACGACGGCCGGCCCATCTCGAATGAAGAACTGCACCTGCTGGAGCGGGCAGGGACTGGCAACGGTGTGCGCGTGCTGCTACTGACTGAGCGGGCCGTGATGGAGATGGTGCTGGAATACGTGGTGTCCGGGAACACTGCGCAGATGAACGATCCCGCGTTCATCGAAGAATTGACGGCCTGGATTCGCTTCGGCGCGGATGAGGCTGCGCGCGCGGGGGACGGACTGTTCGCCGGCGCATCAGGCAATCCAGCCATGCCGCGCTGGCTGGGCCGTCGGATGATGGGGCTGTTCTTCACGCCGACCTCCGAAAACGATCGCTATGCCAGGCAGATTCGTAACTCTGCCGGCATCGCGGTGTTCGTCGGTGATGTCAGCGACAAGGCACATTGGATCGAGGCGGGTCGGTGCTACGAGCGTTTCGCGCTGCAGGCCACGGCACTTGGCATCCGCAATGCCTTCGTCAATCAGCCTGTCGAGGTGGGCGCGATCCGACCGAGGTTCGCGTCCGCGCTCGGTCTGGGCGGCAAGCGGCCGGACCTGGTCGTGCGCTTTGGACGGGGGCCCGCGATGCCGCTGTCCATGCGCCGACCCGTTCAGGCCGTGTTGGCTTAAGCAAGCCATCGCCGATGGGGAGCTGCCATGACATGGGTCACGTCGCTGAGTTGGAAGACCGGTAGAGCAGGAACCCGGACGTTCAATGTCATGGCGTCTAGCGCACGCCGGAGCAGG
>Ga0302290_10000330_pt1 | contig 10308 bp, 6 predicted proteins | sample III_Fen_N1_3_FD_194547 | JGI IMG/M metagenome (GOLD analysis project Ga0302290, IMG submission 194547) | Peat permafrost microbial communities from Stordalen Mire near Abisko, Sweden - III_Fen_N1_3 | ecosystem: Environmental > Terrestrial > Soil > Wetlands > Permafrost | place: Sweden: Abisko... | reverse complement strand
GAAAACAGATCATCACGAAGCCCCCGGCGTTGCCCCAACTCTGCAGGGCCTCATGCAATGCGGTGAGATTGTAGGCGCGCGGTGTCAAAAGCGCCTTGGCCTTTTCAAACAGTACCTCGGTGCGCGTTTCGTAGAACGCCAGCCACGCGCCGAAACTGGTAGCCATCGTCAATAACCAGCCGATTGGGGTAGGCAGTTTCAGCCGCGGTCCGAGCAGCCGGTTGAGAATCAAAGCTGTGCCATGAACCGCACCCCAGAGCATGAAATTCCAGCCTGCCCCATGCCAGATCCCGGACGCCACGAAGACGAGCGCCACATTAAATGCCCACCAGACGACGCGTCCGCCTCCGAGCGGCACGTAGATGTAGTCGCGGAACCATTGGCTCAAGGTGATATGCCAGCGGTGCCAAAATTCTATACTGCTGGACGAGGCATAGGGGCTGCGGAAATTCAACGTCAGCTTAATGCCGAGGCAGCGGCCAAGGCCCAGTGCGATCAAGCTGTAACCGGCGAAATCGTAGTAGATGCGCAGGCCAAAAATCAGATTGGCCATCCAGATGAGGTAGGCGTTGGTGTGTGAGGTGCCGTCAAAATGGCCGGCGAGGTTGTCGGCCAGGCACAGCTTGAAAAACAGGCCAACCACGATCCATCCGGTGCCGACATTGAAATCGTGGAGCGACCAGCGGAAGCGAAAGGCCTCCATCTGCGGCAGGAGATCGCTTCGCCGCTCGATGGGACCGGCGACGATTTGCGGGAAGAATCCCGCAAAGTTCATGTAGTCCAAAAACCGCGGCAACGGCTGCCGGAACGCCAGCGTGTCGATCACGAACGCAACCTTTTGAAAGGTGTAGAATGAGATGCCGACGGGAATCGCCAGCACCTTAAGGCTCAACAGGTCCAGTCCCAGCACCTGATTGGCTGCGAAGTTCGCATATTTGTAATAGGCGAGCGGGAGAAGCTGCAGAGGGATCAGGACCCAGACATAGTGGCGGTGCCTTTTGGGGTCGTGGGTGAGCAGCCACTTCAGGCCAGCGAAAGAACCGACCGCTACAATTAAGAAGACGACAAAGGTTGTTTTGCTGACACAAAACAGGAGAAACCACCCGAGTGCCAACAAGCCAAGTTTGTCGAACGTAGCGCGCCTGGCTTCCGGCAACGATCGCGCCAGCAAACGCGCGAGCAGCACGACCGCCAGTCCCGCGAGCAGATAACCCCAGAAGCGGAATTCAGCGAAATTCATGGCTTCGCAGGAGAACGTACGAGATTGGTGAAAGTTGAACGATCAGAAAGAGGCAAAGGTTTCGCGGTTTTCGCGCGGTCAGCATGAGGTTTTTTTGATGGCTGCTTTTCATGCTCGAAGCCAGTCGAATGCGCCGGGACGCAATGGCAGGACACTTCGCGGTTGCGCCGGGGGCGGTGATCCCTAATCGCTCAAAGCATGCCGCCCCCACTTTTTCCTGGAGCCGAAGGACTCGGCATTCGTCGATGGACGATTGCGGTGGCGGGCTGCCTCGTCGCGATCTGGGCGGGCGTAACGCTGGCCGACCAGCCGTACCTGGTTTTTGCGGGACTGGCTGGTCTGCTTTATGTGGGCACGCTGGCGGTTAATGCACCGTTGCTGGCGTGGCTGGTGATCGCGCTGCAACCGGCGGCGCTGATTGTGCCGTTTTTCCCAGGCCGGCCGTTTTGGTGGGAACTGTGCGCGCTCCTCGCGTGGCCCAGTCTGCTGGCGTACTTTTTGGTCAACCGGCAAAAGCTGGCCGAGCTGCAATTCGACCGTTTGGAAAAGCGGGCGCTGCTCGCGCTGCTTTGTTATGTCGGCGTGCTGGTGGTGTTGATGATGTACCGCGGTGTCGGCTTTCGCGCTCTTGGCGGTGGGCAAATGGGCGGGCGCGTGTATGCGCAGCAGATGGTGTTGGCGATTGTTCCATTGCTGGTGCTGACAGTTAAACTCTCACCACGACAAATATACATGGCGGTGGTCACAGGGTGGTTGTTGTCGCTCACCTATCTATTTTCGGAACTTTCATTCACTGCAAACGGGGGCGTGATGCAGAAGATCCTATACTTCGTCGAACTCCCCATAGACGGGCTTGGTTTTGAAACGGGCTACACCATGACCGGTCTACGACGGTATGCGTCCTTTATGGCCGTCGCCTCAGCGGGCCTCGCGTACATCTGGACGTTAGCTCCAATGCAAGAGCTGTTTTGGCGGCGTGCATGGGTGGCGGTCCCTGCGATGGCCGGTTTGCTTTTTCTTGGGTTGGCAAGTGGGGCGCGGATCATGCTGATTCTCCCTGTCACCGCCTTTTTCTTCCTAACAAATTTCCAGCGCTTCTGGAGTATTGGCCGGTTGATGGGTGCAATAGCAGCCTTGGCTGTTGCATTAGGTTCGTTATATATGGTTGCTGATCGGCTGCCGCTTTCGATGCAGCGGTCGATTTCCTTGCTCCCTGGAATAACGGTTTCGCCCGTGGCAAGAGATGATGCGTTGACCACCAATCTGGACCGACTTGAGGTGATGAAACGAGCCCTGGGCGACGTGCCGACCTACTGGTTGATTGGAAGGGGGTTTGGAATGGACCGGCTCGATCAAGCTCCGCTCGATTCGTTGAATGCAGGCACGTCTTTATTGTATTCGCAGGGGATGTTTTATAACGGGGTGTTTGGTTCGTTAATCAAAACAGGCGTGCCGGGGCTAGTGCTTACGCTTGCGTTTGTTTTTTTTGTTTCACGTCTTGCCCTTGAAGTTGTGAATCTCGTCAGGCTGCGTCCGCTTGGAGAACAAAGCAATTTCGACCGTTTTTGTCTCGTTCTCTGTGCGCAATGGTTCGCTATGCTGGTATCCTTCTATTTCACCATAGGCGATGTGAATGCCTGGATGCAGTTCTTCGGCTTCCCTGCCGGGTTGATTATGATTTGCCGGCGATTGTTGCAGGAGTCGGTGAAGCCAGAAAATAGTAATGCCGGGCCAGTGGCCGGTTGACGAGCCAGGGTACTAGCGGGGAAACCGTCAGCCATTGCCAAAACCATTCTTCTCCGGCGAGTGACGAGACCAGGCAGCCTGCTGCGAGCAAGGAAAATGCGGTGAAATCGACCGGGCCGCAGCCCCTTTCGCGTTTTCCTGCGAGTAGCATGACGTGAAAAAACTGGCCGGTGCTCAGCGCGATGCCAAAGGCGCCGGCCGGCAACAGCCAGCCCAACGCACCGCGATAATTCTCACTGATCAAGCGGCCGACCAGCAGCGGTGCCGCGAGGTGAAGCAGCAAAATGCCAAGCATCGCGAGCCCCCAATAGCCTGCCGCCACCCCATCCACCCGTTGAGCCAGTTTTTGACGCGCGGAGGGCTCCTCGCTCGCTGCCGCAAAAAACGAGGGCTGGAAGAATTGCACGAAAACCACGCTCAACATGCCGGTGACGATGATGGCGAGGTTGGAGGCGAGCGTGAAATATCCCGCGTCGAGCGAACCAAAGAACCCGGACACCAGCCAGCGATTCATCGCGCCTGCGGCCCAGCTGGCGATGGCGAGCGAGACGAAAAGCGGCCCTTCGTAAATGGAATCCAGCGGCTGCGTGGGCGCCGCTGGATTGCGAAGATTCTGGCGGTGAGACCAGAGCCCGGCCGCGGCAAAGGCCAGGGTATGCAGGCAATAACCTCCTTCGAGCGCCAAAAGCGATCCGCTGGCCGCGTAGAGCAAGGGTGGCACGAAGCTTCGCGTCAGCGACGCGGTTGAACTCACCGCAAAGTCGTTCCAATGCGCCCGTTCTGCCTGCAACGCGGTCTGTGCAATCGTGGCAACCGAGAGGAGCGCTGCTCCCAGAAAAAGCATCGGCCATACGGCCATCGTGTGCCCAGCCAGCGTGAGCGATGCGATGAAAGTCGCCAGCGCCAACCAGGGCAGCTTGCGGGCGGATGAAGCGAGGACGTTGCGCAGTAAATCCGCCTTGTTGGTCGCGTCGGCCCAATGGCGCCCGAGGTATTTGATCACACCGACGTGGACGACCCAGATTCCCAGCGGCGTGAAGGTGAGGAACACGCCGTAAGCCCCATAATCCGCCGGGGCGATAAGGCGTGTGGTCAACTTTACTCCGGCGAGTCCGCAGGCCAGCCCGACCGTCTGGCTAAGTACGATCGGTAGCAGTCGGTCACGAAACGGAACGACAAGTTGTCTCACGGTTCCAGTGCAGCTGCGGTGATGCGCAGGCGACAAGCCTTTTACAGCGGTGGGCCGGAATATTCTTTCTCGTTTAGGGGAAATCGGTTGGTTTCATCCCACATGCATGGCGCTCCGGCTGTTTCGATCCTGCTCGTCGCCCATAACGCGGGCCCCTTTCTGCGGCCGGCGGTCGAGAGCTTGTGGCGGCAGACGTTTACAGATTTCGAACTGGTTTTGGTCGACAATGCCAGCTCGGATGGCTCGGTGGAGGCTTTGCCGCCCGACCCCCGGCTGCGGGTGGTGAAGCTGCCGCGAAACGTTTTGCAGGTGGGCGGCTGGCAGGCGGGTTTGCCGCATTGCCGGGGAGATTATGTGGCTTTGATGGATGCAGACGATCTGGTTGCGCCCGACCGCCTGGCCCGGCAATACGAGTTTCTGCAACCAAGACCGGACTTTGTCGCCGTGGGGGCGCGTGCCCAAAAAATCGATACACAAGACCGGCCGTGTGGCGGGTTTTTCGTGCTGACCGATGAAGAGGAGATCCGGAATTTTGCAGAGTTTGCCTGCCCCTTGCTCCCCGGCGCGATGATGCTGAGGCGCGGCGCGATGGAGAAAGCGGCCGTGCCGGTGTTCTGGCCGCAAGCGGGCGACTACGATCTAGTCCTGCGCGTGCTTGAGCTTGGGCGTGTCGGCTGTGTCGATGACGTCTTGTACCTCTATCGTCAGCATGGGGCCAGTGTCAGTGCACAACGCTATGCCGAACAGGTTGCCGCGGGATGTTTGGCGAGGCTGGCCGCATTGCGACGCCGGACTGGGCGCCCGGAGTGCATAGGGGAAATAGAAAAGGAGATGGCGGAGTGGGAGGGGCGAACCTTTCGCCAGGGGGTAATCTATGCCAGCTTCGCCCGCCGCTTCCGGCGGGAGGGTTTTGGCCGTCTGGCGATTCTGGCGGCGCGGCGTGCCGTGCTCAGGGGGCAGGTTGGGTCGCTGGTGGAGTTGTTCAGGAGTCTCCGGTTGCCGGCCGCAGGAGAGGAACATCGCTTCCGTTTAAAGCTGGCCTTGTGCGGGCCGGTCAAGGCGCTCTGCCTGCGTTCCCACCGGGAGGGCCGGCAGTCATGAGCGACACCCGGCCAACCGTTCTTCATTACGTCGGCTACGATGACGATCGCGGCGGCATCGTGTCGGTGGTGCGGGCGCTGGCTGCCACGCGAGTGTTTCCATGTATTCTGGGCGTCAATACCGGCTTCGTGCCCAGCCGCGAACTGGAGTTGCCGGTGCTGGAGCTGCCGCGGCTCGAAGGCGAGACGATCGGTTTGCGCAATTTCTGGCGCGCCCGGGCTGCGGCCCGTGCAGTGCAAGCCTGGTTGCAGGCAGATGCGTCGCGGGTGTTTCACGGGCACTCGAGGGCAGGACTTTTGGTTGCGCTTTGGCTTAAACGATGGGGCGAGCGGCGGTTGGTCGTGAGCGTGCATTGTTATGGGCGTCAGCGTTGGTTTTACCGCTGGGCGGTCCGGCAACTGGGAGACCGGCTGTTCTGGCTGACGCCGGCAATGCAGTGTTATTACGGCGTACAGGGCCGCGATGAAGGGCAGTGTATCCCAAGTTGCACTACGTTCCCTGAGATGACTCAACAGCGTGCCCGTGTTTTTGATGGAAAGACGATCCGGTTGGGTGGAGTGGGATCCCTCCTGCGCTGGAAGGGTTGGCACCTCGTTATTAAAGCATTGGAGGCGCTCCCAACCGAGATTCGCCAGCGGTTTCACTTTGCTCATATTGGCAGCGGCAGTGGTCCAGGAGATTCAGGGGGTTACGTCCAAGAACTGACGAACCAAGTTAAAGAGGCCGGATTGCGCGATGCAGTGGAATGGAGAGGCGAGCAGCCCTCGGCGGACGCTCTTTTGAATGAGATCGATTGCCTGGTTCTTCCCTCGGAGAACGAACCTTTCTCTCTTGCTATGCTTGAGGCGTTGCATGCTGGTGTGCCCGTTCTCCGGGCTGATTCTGGCGGCGCGGTTAATGTCATCGAACCAGGCCGGAATGGTTGGCTCTTTCGGTCAGGTGACTATGCGGACCTTGCACGTGTCCTTCGTTCGCTAGTTGAGACGGATGCGCTGGCCAAGATCCAGATCGACCGGGAAGGACTGCGGCGTTTCAGCGCGCCGGTCGTGGCCCAGCAGTGGGCGGCGGTTTATGCGCGGTTGTAATGATCGAATTGATGTAGCCGGCCTCGCTGAGGCCGGAGCTCGGATGTTCCCCGGGGGCAGCGACCCCGGCTACACCGGAATTTAGTATTCTCCGGCGTCTGCAGGCGCATGCGACACCTACGCTCGTTTTCGTGCCGCTTGGCGGCAAAATCTCGATGCCTTTCTCCCGCCGCCTCTGTGCCGGAGCCGTTTCGGCTTCGCTCAAGGCCCTGAGCCTGTCGAAGGGCTCTGTGTTCTCTGTGATACAAAACTTGGCACCGCCGCATAACAGACGCGGCTATGCCATTTTTCTAGACTTTCTAGCTCTCCAGTAATCGCAGCGCTTTTTTCAGAGCGGTGATGTGCTGCGCGGGCGTAAAATTGAGCAGGTAATGTTCGCGCAAGATTCCGTTGGCTTCGCCGGCTTTGCGGGCTTTCAGAATTGCGTCGGCGATTTGTTCGGGTCGTCCGGCGTCCACATACCAGACGTGTTTGCTGGGCAGCATGCTCGGGATCGCGCGCCAGCGGGTGGTGACGATCGGGACGTCGTGCGCCAGGGCTTCGATGAGCACGAGCGGCTGGCCTTCGTGCTGATAATAGGTGGGGAAACAGAACACGTCGCTTTTGCTGTAGAGCACGCGTTTAGCCTCGGCATCGGCAAAACCGACGAAGCGCACCACGGTGCTCAATTCCTCGGTCCGGACTCTGAAGCGCCGCTCGGTTTCGGGACTGTCAAAGGCTCCGGCGAGTGTCAGCCGGTATGCCCCGGGTGTTTGTGCGTGCAACTGGGCGACCGCCTCCAACGTGTCGAAGAAACCTTTCTCTGGGCTGCAAAGGCCAATGTACAGGATCTCGTAGGGGCCCGTGCCGTTGCGATGCCGGGGCGGTGGCAACACGCCGGATTCGGTGAGCGCGTTTTGCACGATGGCGATGCGTTTCGGCTGCAGAATGTCGACGTCGGGGGCGACTTCCGGCGAGAGCACGATGGAGAGATCGGCCTGGCCGAGCAGGCGGCGGGTAATGCGGCGCTCGAGCGGAGTGGCGCTGGACTCAAGCCATTGTCCGAGTCCCACGCCATGCCAGTGCAAGATCAGTTGGGAGAAAAACGGCCGGCACAGCAGCATGACAACCCAGTCGCGGTAGAGCGCGCCACGCTTGGCCGGGGCGGGCACGTAGTAGAGCGCCATCCGGCCGAACCTCCAGCGCAGGTACAAAACTTTGCAGCAGGCGCCGAGCAGTGGGACAATCTTGCGCAACTGCCAGCGACCGACGTCGGCGGAGCCCTCCGAGAGATGCAGGTTGACGTGGTGTAGCTCAAAACCCTGGCCGGGACGGCCGAGTTCTTCGAGCAACAGGCGGATCATCGCGCTCTGGCCGTGGTAGGGGGGTGGGGTTTGGGCGAGAACGAGCAGTTTCATTGCAGGCTTGGAAAATAGCTGCCACTCAATCGATGCTGTTCGTAGGACATGCCTGATCAAACCGCAAGAAACCAGTTTGCTTTTCGCCCGGCGCGGGCGGCGGCACTCCTGTGTGTTTTGGCGGGGGCGATAGTTTACCAATTTTTAGGAAATGCGTCGCAGGGTTATATTCATACGCGGTCGCTGTTTTATTGGTGGAGTTCGCAATGGTTCGAGTCGGCGGCGGAGACGCAGCATGGCCCGCTCATCCTGCTGGCGGCGGTGTGGCTGTTCTGGCGGAACCTGCGAAGGCGCGAGAGATTGCCGGCCGAGTTGCCGGACCGGGCGAACGGGCGCGCACTTGCTGCTTTGCTGGCCGGGCTGGCGTTGCATCTCGCGGGTTATGCCATGCAGCAGGCACGGGTCTCGATCGTCAGTCTGCTTTTGTTTGGCTGGGGAGTGCTGGTTTTGGCGGGTGGCCGACGGTGGGGGCGGGCGGCGGTTTTTCCGCTGGTGTTTATGCTGCTCGCGGTGCCGGTGAACTTTGTGGATACGCTGGGATTTTATCTCCGGCTGGACGTCACGAACTGGACTTACTCCATCGCGCAAGGGTTGGGCGTACACCTGTTGCGCAACGGTACGCAGCTGTTCTCGCCCAACGGGCATTTTCAATACGACGTTGCGGCGGCCTGCTCGGGCATCCGTTCGCTGGTGGCGTTGCTCGCGCTGGCGCTGCTGGTGGGGTATTTGAATTTTCGTTCGTGGTGGGCCTGGCTGGTGCTGGCGGCGGCGGGTCTGCCCTATGTCGTGTTGGGCAACGTGGTCCGCGTGCTCACGATCGTGTTGCTTGGCGAATGGTTCGGCCAGGCGGCCGGAGAACGGTTGCATAGCTGGTCGGGCGCACTGGTGTTCCTGGCGGTGATCGGGCTCTTGCTGGCGACCTTGCCGCTGTTGCGGCGGGTCGGTTTCAAGCCGGCGGGCGAACCGGGCGATGTCGAATCGGAGGCCCCCAGTCTGGAGCGCGTTAATCCGTGGGTTGTGGCGACCCTGACCGTGGCAACGTCGGCCGGCCTCTTTCTGGCGGTGGCGCGCCTCGACATGCGTCCACCGCAAGCCGTGGCGGGAGTGCGGTTGCAGGCGGACGGAGTTTCGCCGGTCAAGCTGCCTGAGTCGGTCGGCACGGATTGGTTTGGCCGGAGCGTGGAGGTTTCTGACGTGGAGCGTGCGGTGCTGCCGGCCGATACGGGATATTCACGGCGCAACTACGTTTCGCTCGCCGATCTGCGGCGGCAGGTTTTTGTCTCGGTGGTTTTGAGTGGTCGGGACCGCACCTCGATCCACCGGCCGGAGCTCTGTCTGATCGGGCAGGGCTGGTCGATCACCGGGCGCGCCCGCCATGAATTTTCGGTCGGTAGCGAGAGCGTGCCGGTGACGTTGCTTGCGGTTGAACATGCGGTGGCCGGAGCGAAGCCGGGGAATGTGCGGTCGTTGCTGGCCTACTGGTTTGTGGGTGGCGAGGCGGTGGAGCCGACGCATTTGGGCATGCAGGCGCGCGACGCGTACGACCGGTTGCGGCATTTACGCGCCGACCGCTGGGCCTATGTGGTGGTGCAAACGGTGATCGTCGGGGGCGACGAAGCCGGAGCACTCGCCCGCATGCAGGAAGTGCTGGCAGGAGTCTGGCCTGAAATCCGGAGTAGATCCGATTCTTCAAAATAGCCCCGGAATCGGCCGGTGAACCGCGATCCGGTGGGATAACCACTGATGGAATTCCTCAAAGAGGAATTCTCGGAAGTGTCCGCCGGCCGATCGCCCGCGGATGTGAATTTTGGGGTCTGCTAATCGCAGACGGTGACAGCCCGCGATGGGCGGGTTCACTAGCATTCAAAGAAGACTGCCAAGCAGCGCACGCAAAGGCAGAAAGCGTTCAGCACTTCGCCTAGATATTTAGGGCGCAGCGAAGAAAGATTGAACTTTGTTCGGGCACTTCTACGTTGCGTGCCTCTTGAAATCAGCCAGCGCAGCCGACTTTGCGTTTCTGATTGCCCAAGGCGACACTCTCAGCCGGTCGCTGGCGGGCGCTCTTGTCGTGGGTGCAGGGTTTGGCTTTTTCGTGATCTGGTTGCTCACGCGCCACATGCGCCGCGCCGCTCGCGATAACGCCGCACAACTAATCGAGGTCGCGAAACGTGAGGCAGCCGTCGCCGCCCAAGAGGCAAAACAAAAGGCGGAAGAGGAAATCCAGAACCGCCGGGCAGAGTTTAACCGGGAATTTGACCGCCGCGAGATCGAGACCGACATCAAGCTGCGCGAAATCCGTGCGCACGAGGAATCGCTCGGTCTGCTCGACTTTCAGCTGGAGCAAAAGCAGGAACGACTCGCCCGCGAAAACATGGCGATCAAGCAGGCCCGCGATGCGATCCGCTCCCTCTCGAAGAGCCTGCGCATCCGCCTCGAGGGCGTGTCGCAAATGGACGCGGAAGAGATCAAACGCACTTTGCGCGACGAGGTGATGATCGAGTGTCAGGACGAGCTGCGCGCCTTGCGGCGCCAGACGATGGAGAAATCCGA
>Ga0302290_10000329_pt1 | contig 10328 bp, 6 predicted proteins | sample III_Fen_N1_3_FD_194547 | JGI IMG/M metagenome (GOLD analysis project Ga0302290, IMG submission 194547) | Peat permafrost microbial communities from Stordalen Mire near Abisko, Sweden - III_Fen_N1_3 | ecosystem: Environmental > Terrestrial > Soil > Wetlands > Permafrost | place: Sweden: Abisko... | reverse complement strand
GGTCGGCATGCTGGTCATGAAATATTTGGTGAGATTCATCGGATCATCGCGGCCGCGTCCCCAATCAGGCCAGTGTGGGCGATTCATCCAAGCGAACTGGCTCTGCTGGCTGAGCAGCGCGTTCTTGGTGAAAGGCACGAGCACGAAGCGATAGAGCAGGCTGTCGATGAACGAGAGATCGACCTCGCGTTTGATCTGCGCGGTGATCGTTTCGCCGTTGAAACGAGGATCGGCCGCACACTTGGCGAGGAAGCGAATCATGCCCTGCACATCGGTCGTATGCGCCGGTGCAGTGGCGACGACGTGAATCTTGTCCTCAGGGCTGGCCCGCCAGGTGCCAGTGTGGCAGATCGCGCAGTTGTTTGCGATGCGCGGAAAACCGATGGTCTGCTTGGAGAAGCCCGCCGGAATTTCTTTGCCCTCCTCCCACACCAAGCCGAACGCTTTGTAACCGCCAGGACCGGGAACGTACTCAGGGAAAATGCGCGGCAGCACAACCCAGATCCAATAAGGTAGGCCACGTGTGTTCTCCGCACCGATCGAGCCGTATTTGAACCTTTCCTCCTCGTTCGCGAACGCCTCCTGCGGAACGACGCGGAAGAATTTATACCACCCGAACAGTCCACCAGCCACGAGCAGCACGACAAAAAAGACGATCCAACGCCAACAGTTTAAGGAGATTTTCATAGGAGAAATGGAGACTTGAACCGCCTGCGGCTGGGGCGTCCTTCCCAGGAATCCAATTTAGCCGATTGGCTGCGACACCGGTTTCTCCGTCTGTGCAAAGTAACCCAATAGGTTACTTTGGCATTTTCTGGCGCGTGACTCGTGCTGGACGAAGACACAGGTAGGGCGGGACCGCTGGGCCCGCCGCGACGGTCCCGGCGCGCCCAGCGGTCGCGCCCTACCTGTCGACCGCTTTCAAGAGAAGTGTTTCGCTCTATCGAGGCCATGGCTTTATTCGAAAGGTTCAGAACGTCTTCAGGTATTCGATCAGGGCATCTTTTTCGTCGGCGGGAAGCTCGGTGCCAAAGGCCTTGCCCTCGTGCCCTTGGTTGCCGTTGCCCGGCAGCGCGGTGTCGAAGCGAAAATATTTTCTCCCGTTTTCCTCGGCAACATCGGCGAGGAAACCGACGTTCTTCGCGTCGTACACATCGTAACCGCGGTAAAACGTTTTTGCCCGCTTGCTGGCAGGTTCGAGCAATTCGCGCAGGTTGGTCACCGAACCATTGTGCAGGTACGGTGCCCGCAGCCAGATACCGTCGAGCGGTTGGTTGGCGTAGCCGTTGGTCTTGCGGAAATGCGTGAAACGCTCATCCGGGTACGCCGCGTAGAGCTGGTTTTGGTTGGCGCAGAGTTCTTCGCTGTAGGAATCGAGTCGGTGGCGGTCGGTGCCGATCTGGTCGATGACCGTGACCTGCCCAACGTATTGGCCGGAGAAATCGTCACCGCTGTGCCCATGACAGCTGGCGCAGTACTCGAGATAGACCGGTTCGCCCCGGGCGGCGAGCGCCTTGTCGATGGCGTAAGGATACGGTGGCGGTTTGGCGTCGTGCAACCAGCGTTCCATGCGTTTGATGGACGGGCGGTCGAGGGTCGGCGGAATGGCACCCGTTCCATAAGCAGCACTGCGGTTGCGTTCTTCGACTGAGTTGTTGTTACCGTCCCAGTGGAGCCACATGCCCTGGCGCTTGCCCTGATTCCAGATGGACGGCAGGTCGCAGTTCCCCACCCACTCGCGTTCTGGCAACTGGTCCATGCGGAAATTCATGAGCACCTTGGGCGGGTTAAATGTGTCCACGCGGCCGGGGCCTGTGTCAGGTTCACGGTCCATGAATTCGAACCGATCACGAAGGAAAATGAGGCGCTGTTGCGCGAGGCTGAGCGCGACGTAGCGCAGCAACGCGCGGTTGATGAAATCATCGGTCGAACCGAGACTCTTCATTTCATAGCTGATGCGCTCCGGTGTGAATTTCTCACTCGTCGCACAGGCAAAAAGAAAGCGTTCAAAGGCTTGAAGATCCACGGTGTTGGCCGGCATGCCCGTGATTACGCGCGGCGTGCTCGACGGGGTGTCGCGCACGGTGCCGACGTGGCAGACGGCGCAGTTGAGGAAAACGCGCTCGATGCCCTGTACGTTACGTTTGGATACGCCAACCGGCAGATCCTTGTCCGTCGGGCGCGAGGGATCGAAGACGAAACCCAGCGACGCGAACCCTTTGCTCCCATCGGGCAAATACTCTGGAAAGAGCGCGGGCAGCGTTTTCCAGACCCAGTACGGAATGCCCGCGTCGCGTTCACCTCCGGTGGAGCCGTATTTGAAATGATCCTCGTCGTTCGCAAACTCCACGGGAACATCACGCGTGAAACGATTGTACACCCACAGCCCACCGATCACCGCCAGCGCGGCCACAATTAGCCACAACCGCCAACTGCAGCAACAACACCCACGCCGACGCTGGAGATCGGTTGTCATCGCGCGCGCTCAGGTTGGAAACTTCAGAGCAAAATCGACCAGCCGAGTTTCGCCCCACCACACTTTGCCGAGGTAGATCTTGCGCGTCGGATCGATCAGACGAATTTCGTCGCGGATTTTTCGAGCGAGCAGCGACGTCATCGAATAATCGAGCACGATGCACTCCTTACCATCGATCCAGCTCGAGGTGTAATAAACGCGGGCGACGATTCCATGCACGCTCAGCGCGGTGAGTTTATTTTCCAAGGTCGCGCCGTCGCCATTCGGGTTGGGCGTAAAGACTTTCCCCTGCCAGGCAAGGTCGTGAACGAAGCGGGCGATGAGGCGGCTCCAGAATGTGCCGGGACACACGATGGCTTCGCCCTCCGCGTTGCCCGATGGAATCGGACCCGCGGGCTTGTTTTTGAAGATATCGTCGAGTTCGGCCTGGGTCTTGCCAAGAAGACCGGAGAAGCTCGCGTCGATTTGCGGCGCGGTGGCGGTTTGTTGTGACATGGCGGGGATGGGTTACAGCGTTTTTAGATATTCGATCAGGTTTCGCTTGTCGTCGTCCGGCAGGTTGGAGCCAAAGGTATGGCCGCGATCCTCGATCAGATCGGGGCATTTGCTGACCGCGAGAAGCGCGGGCGCCAGCTCAGTGCGCATGAGGGTCTTGGTCGCCGCAGGGTCGAGATGTTCCAGCTTCACCTGCAAGAGTGTCTTCTTCAGCTTGAGGCAGAGCTCGACCAACTTCACTGGATCGGTGTCTGGATCGACGTTCGCAAGCAGATTGACCGGTGTGCCCTCGGGGATTGGGCCGAGACGGAAGTAGCCGTCGGGGTCAATCTGCGGCTTAAGGAGCGTTCGGAGTGGTTCGGGTATGACGGCCGCCTGGAGTTGCAGACTGCACTCACGACTGGTCCGCCAGATCGAACCGACGCCAAGGCGTTTTTCGGGCCAGAGAAGTTTTTCAACCGCGTCGTTGAACGCCTCCATGCGTCCGGCCACCGAAGGATCACCGGTGAACTTGCCGAGCATGTTGTTGTGGAAAAACGGTGCAGACGACCAAAGGCTGATCAGCGACGGTGTGCGATAGTAGCCCGGGCCACCCGAGGGTGTCTTGAATTTGTCGGTTGTCTCCGTGTAGGGGTTATAGATCTCAATCTCGCCGACCGACGGCAGGGACTTGTAGGTGTCAGAGGAGAAATTGGCCCAGATGTGGCCTTTGGTGGCGTTGGTGCCGAGGGCGCGGGCTGCGTTGGTTTTGATCTTCGTGATCGGGTAACGCGCTTCGTCAGAGAAGAAATTCCCTTTGCGGAAATCGTCTTTCAACACCGCCGCCGAATACCACGCATCTTCATCGCCACCTGCTGGTGGCCGCTTACTGGAGTGGCAGGTGGCGCAGTTGTCGGCGAAGACGAGTTTGCCACGTTTCAACACCTCCGCGTCCGTGGTCAGATAGGCTTTGCCGCCGGGCGCAGCCTCCAGGCGCATCGGTTTCAGGCGCGTGAAGAATTTGGCGATATTGGTGAACTTCTCCTGAGTCGCCAACCAGTAGACAGAGTTTTTCTGCGCCGTGGAGATTTCAAATGGCTTTTGCGGCTTGAGGCCGATGAGGGCATTGTGCTGCTGCAGCCAGTGCTGCGAATACATGCCGATGTTGATATAGACGCGAAGGGTCGCGCCGGGCACGCCGACGGAATCTGCGCCGTCCTTGAGCACGTGCGGAACTTTCATGTGCTGCTCCACCGTGGGCAGCAGCAGCGATTCGCCCGAGATGTCTTCTTCGTGGGCGACCGCCAGACGTGAACCGAGTTCGAAGATCGGGTTGACCGCGTTTGGGTTGTTGATGTGATCGGTCGCGATACGCGAAGTGTCGGAGGTGCCGGGCGGCTGGGTCTTCAACATCTCCCAAAAGAAACCGCCTTCTTTGACGTTGTTCGCGAAAACTTTGCCCTCGCGAATGTATTGGTTCCCGATCGCTGAAGCTAGGTTCTCCCAGCGTGGATTGACCGGATCTTCAGGCGGGCGGCAGGGATTGAAAGCAATGTGGCACGCACCACAAGAAACACCGACCCGGTAAGGCCGGACGAGAGTCGGACTGATCGCATAGTCGGGATCGTCGTAGAAACGCTTCGCATCCCATTTTTGTTTGGCGGCTTCGTCGAAGTCGGGATTCGGGAAAAGCCGGAAGCCCATGATGCCGGTGGAACGACCGTAGACCTTTGGGTCGATGGCGGCTGATTCGGGTTCGACCGCTTCGTCGATCCAGAGGCCGTATTCATCGGGCTTGGACGCCTGCTTGTAGCCGGGCTCGTTGATGAGTCCCATCTCCTTGAACCGGCTGGCGCGAGCGCGCGAGTCGATGGTCTTCAAAAGGTCCATCAGCCCATAACTCTCGCGCGACATGCGTTCCCAGAATTGCTCGTCGCCGCCGCACCAAAGGTTCCAAGTGTTGCGTCCCTTGATCTCGTCGGCGGTCAGCGCGATACCGCCATCCATCGGCTGAAAAACATCTGCGGCAAGTTCGGGAAAATCACCGGGCTTGCGGCCGCCGCCATCATCGACGAGCGAAGCGGTTTTGGATTTATTACAGCCAGTCGACAGACCAAGCGCAACAAGTGCAGCGGCGACCAAAAGGACGTTCCAGCGAACGGATGTGATGCTCATAGGAAAAGATCCGACGAGAAGGATCGGGATTAGCAGGCGTTACCGGTGTACTACTTAAACTAATAGCACATATTACGAATTCTTTCCTCGCCGGTGTCACAATCTCCGCCTCTTGGGAATTATTTGCGCAGCGATTTTGCAGCAGGAAGCCGACCTCACTCATCACAGAGCCCGGGACGAGCCAATGTGGTACCGAGCGAAGCGACAGTCTAACACTCAGGAAATCAGGAACAGAGCACCGCAAAAACGCGGTTCCCTCAGCCGCTCCAATTAAGCAGCGGTGAATCACAGGGCGTGCACAGCCGAGTCTCAACGGACGGAGCTAAGGTATTCAAAATCCTATAGCTCCTCCACCTTCCGCGATGCCGCTGTAAACTATTTCCCTACCGATTGGTTCAGCTTTGAGTGCCGCACGCTATAGGTGAAATAAATCACCAATCCCAGAGCCATCCAGACGATCAGGCGCAGCCATGTATCGAGGGGCAGCGCGGCCATCTGCACGATGCATACGAGGGCGCCGAGGATCGGCACGAGCGGGACGAAAGGTGTTCTGAAGGGGCGCGGCGTTCCCGGCTGGGTGTAACGGAGCACGGCGACGCTCAGGCAGACAATGACAAAGGCGAAGAGCGTACCGATAGAGACTAGTTCCCCCAGCAGGCTGAGCGGCAACAATCCGCCAATGATCGCCGCGGCAACGCCCGTGACGATGGTGGTGATGTACGGTGTGCGGAAACGCGGGTGAACCTTGGCAAAAGCGGCAGGCAGCAACCCGTCGTGGGCCATGGAGAAAAAGATCCTCGGTTGCCCCATGAGCATGACGAGGATGACCGAGCTGAGCCCGGCGAGCGCAGCGATCTCGACCACATAGCGCAACAAAGCGGGCGCGCCCACGGCTTGCAGCGCGTTGACCACCGGCGCGGCATTATTGAGCTCGGTGTACTTGGAAATGCCGGTGAGCACGAGCGCCAAGGCGATAAAAATAACCGTGCAGATGGCCAGCGATCCAAGGATGCCGCGCGGCATGTCACGCGCCGGGTTCTTCGCCTCCTGCGCTGAGGTCGAGACAGCGTCGAAACCGATATAGGCGAAAAAGATCACCGCCGAACCTTTCAATACGCCACTCCAGCCGAACTGCCCCGGCCCGGTGTTTTCCGGAATGAAGGGAGTCCAGTTCTTCGCCGCCAGACCGGGATGCTTGAGCAGGTACCAGGTGCCGAAGGCGATGACGGCGAGGAGAACCGAAATTTTCGTCACGACCATCAGGTTATTGAACGCGGCGGATTCCTTGATGCCGATGACGAGCAGCGCGCTGATCAAAAGGATGATCACCACCGCAGGCAGATTCATGATGGAGCCGCTGGCGGCGAGGTGTCCGTTGACAATTTCAAACGGGGCTTTGGTTAAGCTCGTGGGCAACGCCAGACCAAATTCCTTGAGAAACGCCACAAAATGCCCCGACCAGCCGACCGCGACCGTGGGCGCACAAAAAAGATATTCGAGGATGAGATCCCAGCCGATAATCCAGGCGAGAAATTCGCCAATGGTCGCATACGCATAAGTGTAGGCGCTGCCCGCGATCGGAATCATCGCAGCAAACTCCGCGTAACAGAGCCCGGCGAACAGGCAGCCCAGACCGGAGATCAGAAACGAGATGACGATCGCGGGCCCGGCATATTGCGCGGCGGCCTGACCGGTCAGCACAAATATGCCCGCACCGATGACAGCGCCGATGCCTAGGCTGACGAGATTGGTTGCGCTGAGCGCCTTGTGCAGGCTGTGCTCATGTTCAGCGACGGCCTCGGCTTGGAGGGAGGCCAAGGTCTTGCGGCGGAAGAGACTCATGTAGGCTTGGGTGGTTGCGACTTGATCGGGGCGGCGCAGCGCGAGCAAAGTTGGCTGTGCCGGTACAGTTTGTCCATACCCAGCTAGCACGAATCGAGCCGGATGAATGCTTCCGGGCTTTGCCCCGCCCAAATCACTCTCGGGACCACGAAGGGCTTGGGCAAATTGAACGACGACCGCCCGCTTGGTCACATTAATGAAGGTAGCGGTTCGGAGGCGTGAACTTGCTGCGCACCTCCCAAGGCCGACACACTCCAAACGAACAACAGGAACACGTTCGTCGCCGGCTCGGCATAAAGGCAGATAAGACCCGCAAGCGCCCCGAGATCAGGGCTGGCACGGCCACGGCCCCGGAAGATCCGAGACACCACCTACCGCCAAACGCTGTCGGAACGCCATGCCAAAGCTTATGGTGCAGGATAACACCCGCCGCAGCTGAACCGGGCGGTCTCCTTAAAAATGAACGCTGAGGCCTATCGTCTCGGGATCTCATTGACCCAATCTCGCAGCGAAAATTACCATGCGCACCATGAAGTTCCTACTCCCCTTCGCCCTGCTCGCCGGCGCCGCCGGACTGCTGGCCAACCCGGCATCCGCCCCACAAGCCTCCCTTCGCGACGCTGCTCAAGGTCGCTTTCTCATCGGAGCAGCCATCAATAAGAACGTAATATTCGAGACTGACCCCGCCTCGGTTGCCATCGTCAACAAGAACTTCAGCGCCATCGCCCCTGAAAACTGCATGAAGTGGGAATGGATTCACCCCACCCCCAAGGGTTACGATTTTGAAATAGCCGACCGCTACGTCGACTTCGGCACGAAGCACAAGCTCTTCATCCTCGGCCACACCTTAATGTGGCACTACCAGATCCCCGACTGGGTTTTCAAGAATGAGGACGGCACAGAGAAGACGCGGGAACAGCTGCTCGCAGAACTGCGTGAGCATATCCGCACCGTGGTCGGCCGCTACAAAGGTCGTGTCACCGGCTGGGACGTCGTCAACGAGGCGGCAGCCGATAATGGCGGCCTTAATCTCGATCGCCCATGGTACAAAATCCTCGGCGAGGAAGGCATTCTTGAAGCCTTTCGCGTTGCCCATGAAACCGACCCAGACGCCGAGCTCTACTATAATGATTTTTGTGTCTGGCTGCCGGCTAAGCAGAAGACAGTTATCGAACTCGTCGCCAAGATCCGTGCCGCTGGCCTCCGCATCGACGGTGTTGGTCTCCAGGAACACATCACGACGGCCAGCCCCTCCATCGCCGAGATGGAAGGCGTCCTCGAGGCCTTCGAGCGCGCGAAGATTCCGGTGATGATCACCGAGCTCGACATGAGCGTCCTTCCTCGGCCCGACAACTACACCGGCGCTGACATCGCGCGAGCCAGCGCCAACTCCGCCGAGTACGACCCTTACCGCAATGGCTTGCCCGACGCCAAACAGCAGGAGCTCACCGACCACTACAAGGCTCTCTTCGAACTCTACAGAAAACACGCCTCCAATATAAAGCGTATCAACTTCTGGGGCGTCACCGACTCCGACACTTGGCTCGACAACTGGCCCATCCCTGGTCGCCGCGACTATCCGCTACTCTTCGACCGCGACCACAAACCAAAGCCGGCTTACTTTGCCGTCATCCAAGCCCTCTCACAACCGAGCAAAGCCAGCCAATAATCCTAGAAAACGTAGTTGGATTTTGCCGCAGAGGACGCAGAGCGCGCAGAGATAATAGCTTGGGAATAAATCCCTTTTCATAACCATTCCCCTGGTGAAATATTCAGATGCCATGAATTCTTGGTTTCTCCTCTGCGGCCTTTGCGATCTCTGCGGTTCAATTGCGGAATTTAGGATAATAGTAGTGGGATACTGTAGAGGCGCAGCCCCTTCCACAAACCTCGTGCTAGGCACGACTGGATTGCGCCCTAAATAAGACGCGTACACTGACCAGACCCATTTCATTCAAGCCGAAGCCAGTTCGGGAGCATTGAACCTGAAAAAAAGGCTGACCGTTTTGGTCAGCCTTTTTTGTCTATAATTATCAGTTCGGCTATTTGCCTTGAAAGACTGGCGGACGCTTTTCTTTGAAGGATTTGATGCCCTCCGCGTAGTCAGCACTGTCGTACACTTTGCGGCGGATGGCCTGAATGCGTTCCGCCGTCTCAGCGTCGATCAGCGCGCCGCGGGTCAGCAGGCGGAACTGGGCCTTGATCGCGCGCACGGCGAGCGGCGCGTTTTTGGCGATTTTTCCTGCAATATCATAGGTGAATTTCTCCAGTTCCTGCTTCGAAATTTCGTGGTTCACGAAGCCGTTGGCCAATGCTTCGCGAACGGTGATCGGACGCGCGGTGAAGAACATCTCCTTCGCCTTGTTCAGGCCGATGTGGTGGACGAAGTGGATCAGGCCCGAAGCGTTGTAAGGGATGCCGATTTTGGCCGGAGTCATGGCAAAGGTGGAGTCCTCCGCAGCTATAACCATGTCGCAGGAACAGCACAGATCGCAGGCGCCACCCCAGACCGTGCCCTCGACCATCGCGATCACCGGCAGCGCGCAATCCTGGATGTGGCGCAACAGCATTTCCAGTGGATCACCATAGGACAACGGGTCGCGGCGCGGCTCGGGCAGCTCGTTGATATCGTGTCCGGCGGACCAGACTTTGACGCCGGCTTTTGCGCGCAACACGATCACGTGTGCGCCTTCTTTCTCCAGCTCCTGAAGCCCGCTCATCAGCTCGTCCATGAGCACGTGACTCAGGCAGTTCAATCTGCCCTCGTTGTTAAATTGCAGCGTACCGACGTGGTTCGCAAAGGACTTAATAATCAGATTCATGGTAGTAGTAAGGTGTGTCTGTAGCGTTACTTGGTGGCGGCTCTCCGCGCGATGTTGGTATAGCAAATGCCGCTGCTGGTGCCATAAAACCGCGGCATTTACCTCTGATAATAGCACTCCTTCTCAGGTCTATCGCAGTTCTTGCACGTGGCGGGGAAAGCAGGCCGTTGAGAGTTGGCTTGCGCCTATCGGCCCTGCTGGCTTTCTCTGACCCTTCTTCACGATGAAAAGCACCCATCACTGCGCCCAACTCACTCCTGCCGCCCTCAACGCGACCGTCACGCTCGTCGGCTGGGTGGACTCGATCCGCGATCATGGCGGCATCCTTTTTGTCGACCTTCGCGACCGCAAAGGCCTCACGCAGGTCAAGTTTGACCCGCAGACCAACGCCGCTCTCGGCGCGCAGGCCGCCGGCCTCAAGCCCGAGTCCGTCATCGGCGTCACGGGCACCGTCGTGCCGCGCCCCGAAGGCACCGTCAACACGTCGCTGCCGACCGGCGCGATCGAGATCGACGCCACCGCGCTCGAAATCTTCAACA
>Ga0302290_10000327_pt1 | contig 10346 bp, 11 predicted proteins | sample III_Fen_N1_3_FD_194547 | JGI IMG/M metagenome (GOLD analysis project Ga0302290, IMG submission 194547) | Peat permafrost microbial communities from Stordalen Mire near Abisko, Sweden - III_Fen_N1_3 | ecosystem: Environmental > Terrestrial > Soil > Wetlands > Permafrost | place: Sweden: Abisko... | reverse complement strand
AGATGCCATGCCGAGAGGCCCTGGCATCGCCACAGGGGCGGCGATGCGCTAGGGTTCGGGCTTTGGAACTCTCGGGTAAGCCGCCATGACAAAAATTGAACATCCCATCGTTGCCGAAGCGCTCAGCAATCGCCGCGCAGCACTCGGGCGTGTGCTGAGCTACGCCGCGCTGGCCGGCTCGGCCGGCGTGAGCCGCATCGCTGAGGCCAAGGACAGCAAGCCCGAGGACGACACCTACGACCAGGAATCCATCCTGGCGGCGGCCACCCAGTTCTTTGGCAAGACCGCCGAGGGCCTCGCCAAGGTGATCGAGAAGGCCTTCAAGGAGCAGGGCCGGCCCAATGCCTACATCACCGGCGAGGAGGCCTCGGCCGCGCTGACCGTGGGCCTGCGCTACGGCGACGGGCATCTGGTCATGAAGGCGGGCGGCGGCTTGCGTGTCTACTGGGCGGGGCCTTCGATTGGCTTCGATGTGGGCGCCAACGCCTCCAAGGTCTTTACCCTGGTTTACAAGCTGCCCAAGGCTTCGGCCATCTATCAGCGCTTTCCCGGCGTGGATGGCAGCCTGTACTACATCGGCGGTGCGGGCATCAACTATCAACGCCTGGACGGCATCACCCTGGCGCCCATCCGCCTGGGCGTGGGCCTGCGCACAGGCGCCAGCGTCGGCTATGTGCATTACCGGCGCGAGAAGTCCTACAACCCCTTCTGAACTTCCCTCTGAACTCGAATGACCCTCAGCAATGATCTGGTAACAGATTCAGCGCACACTGAACCATCGGATGCTTGATCGCCATGCCGGCCTTAAAGGCTGGCGGCGATCCGGTCGACATGAGTTGCTGTGTCTTGCACGGAGGCCTGTCATGAAGCTGTTCACCTGGAACCTGCTGCCGCATCGATTCGATCACGCCATGCACTGGCCCTGGCAGGAGCCGCAGGGCGATGAGCCGCCTCCTACCGGCAGCCTGGTGCTCAGCGTGGCGCTGCTGAGCTTGGCCGCTGCGGCGGTGCTGGTGCTGACGGTCTGAGAACGAGGCCGGCAGCAGCGCGCTGAAACAATTGAAACCGCCGGGATGGCCGCGCGACACAGCGCTGATACGCGGCCGCTTCATCCTCTCGAACCAGCCTGACCCCGTCAGTTTTGTTCATCACGAGAGGAATCCATCATGTCCCTGCCCTCATCCCAGATCGCCCTGGTGCGCCAGAGCTTTGCGCTGGTCGAGCCCATTGCCGCCACGGCAGCCGAGCTCTTCTACGGCAATCTCTTTGAAGCCGATCCCAGCTTGCGCAGCCTGTTCCGTGGCGATATGCAGGCGCAAGGCGCCAAGCTGATGCAGATGATTGCCGCCGCCGTGTCCTTGCTGGACAAGCCCGAGACCCTGATGCCGGTGCTGCGCAAGCTCGGCGCGCGCCATGCCGGCTACGGCGTGCAGACTGCGCATTACGACACCGTTGGCGCCGCCCTGATCAAGACCCTGGAACAGGGCCTGGGCGAGCATTTCACGCCCGAGGTGAGGCAGGCCTGGTTGCTCGTCTATGGCCTGATCAGCAGCACGATGCTGGCCGCAGCTGCCGAACAGCAGCGCGAAGGCGCGTCGATGTGCTGAAATCGCGGGCATTGCATCAGCCGAGGATGAATGCCCACCCATGGATATCGATCCCCTGGAAACCGTGGAAAGCCTGCGTGCCGAGCGCAAGCAGGACCAGCGCGAAGCCCGCCTCAACGCCATGGTCGCCGTGACCGTGGCGGTACTTGCCACCTTCATGGGCATCTGCAAGGTCAAGGACGACAACATCGTCCAGGCCATGCAGCAGGCCCAGGCCGACAAGATCGATCACTGGAACTTCTACCAGGCGCGCAATGTGCGCCAGGACCTGGCGGAGGCCGCAGCCACGCAATTGCGCCTGGCGCGCTCCGGCAAGCCGGCGGCAGAGGTAGCAGCCTTTGACCAGGCCATTCAGCGCTACGAGGCCAAGGCGGTCGAGCAGGAGCAGAAGAAGCTGGAACTCAAGGCGCAGGCCGAGCAGGACCAGAAAAACTACGATGCCCTGAACTTCCGCGACGATCAGTTTGATCTGTCGGACGCCGCTATCGCCATCGCCATCGCGATGCTGGCGGTGACGGCGCTCACCGGCCTGTGGTGGCTCTACGCCCTGGCCCTGGTGCCGACTGGCTTTGGCGTGCTGATGGGCGTGGCCGGACTGGCCGGGCTGGGCATCCACCCGGATGCGCTGGTGCGGCTGCTGAGCTGATCAACTCGCCCGTCCTTAGGCAGCCCGCTCACCCGTCTGCAGCCGCCACAGCGCGGCGTAGCTGCCGCCCAGGGCCAGCAGCTCTTCGTGCGAGCCCGATTCGACGATTCGGCCCGCTTCCAGCACATGGATGCAGTCGGCATTGCGCACGGTCGAGAGCCGGTGCGCAATGATCAGGCTGGTGCGGCCCTGCACCAGGCGATCCAGCGAGCGCTGGATGGCGGCTTCGGTCTCGTTGTCCACCGCCGAGGTGGCCTCGTCGAGGATCAGGATGGGCGGATTCTTCAGGATCGCGCGCGCCAGGGCCAGGCGCTGGCGCTGGCCGCCCGAGAGCTTCATGCCGCGCTCACCCACCTGGGTGTCGTAGCCCTGCGGCAGCAGTGCGATGAACTCGTGCGCCTCGGCCGCCTGGGCGGCACGCACGATCTCATCCTTGGGGCAATCCTGCCGGCCGTAGGCGATGTTCTCGGCCACCGTGCCATCGGTCAGGAAGCTGTCTTGCGAGACGTAGCCGATGGCGCGCCGCAGGTCCTGCAGCTGCAGGCTGCTGATCGCCTGGCCGTCCAGCAGGATGCTGCCAGGCCGGGTGTCATACAGGCGCAGCAAGAGCTTGGTCAGCGTGCTCTTGCCGCTGCCGGTGCTGCCGACAAAGGCCACGCTCTGGCCCGCGCCGATGCGCAGGCTTACACCATCGAGCGCCCAGCGCTGGTGGCCATCGGGCTCGGCCCCCGCGTCATAGGTAAAGCGCACCTCGTCAAACACCAGCTCGCCGCGCACCTGCGCCAGCGGCAGGGCCTGGCCGTCGTAGGCGATGGCAATAGGCGTCTGCAGCAGGTCCATCACGCGGGTGATCGAGGCCATCGAGCGTTGGTACAGATCGCTCAGCTCGGCCAGGCGCGTCAGCGGCCACAGCAGACGCTGGGTCAGGTAGACCAGCACCGAATAGCTGCCCACGCCCAGCTCGCCATTCAACGCCATGAAGCCGCCGTACAGCAGGGTGACGGTGAAGCCGCTCAGGATGGCGATGCGTATCACCGGCGTGATGGCGGCCGCCCAGCGGATGGCCTCGCGATTGCGCGCGCGATAGGCGTCCGAGGCCTGGCGAATGTGGCCGGATTCGAAGTCCTCGGCGGTGAAGGCCTTGATGGTGGCAATGCCCTGCAGATTGTTGTTGAGCCGCGCCGACAGGCTGCCGGCCGCCTCCCGCATGGCGCCGTAGCGCGGCGCCAGCCGGGTCTGGAACCAGAAGGCGCCATACAGGATGGCCGGCACCGGGATCAGGGCCAGTACGGCCAACTGGCTGGTCAGTGTGAAGAACACGCCGCCCACCAGCAGCGAGCCGATGAAGACCTGGATCAGATCGTTGGCACCGCTGTTGAGGAAGCGCTCCATCTGGTTGATGTCCTCGTTCAGCACGGCCAGCAACTGCCCGCTGCGCCGACGCTCGAACCAGGCCATCTCCAGGCGCTGCACATGGGCATAGGCCTCCATGCGCAGCTCATGCTGGAGGTTCTGGGCCAGGTTGCGCCACTTGATGTCGTACAGATACTGAAACAGCGATTCGCCCAGCCAGATCAGCACCGTCAGCGCGGCGAGCCAGAGCAGTTGCTGTCTGGGATCGGCCACGCCCAGGCGCGCCAGGAAGGACGCCTTTTGGTTCACCACCACGTCCACCGCCACACCGATCAACAGCTCGGGCAGCACATCGAACAGCTTGTTGAGCGCCGAATACAGCGTGGCCAGCGCGACATCGCGGCGGTATTGGCGCGCATAGCCAAACAATCGACTCAAGGGATGCATCAGCGAGGGCTCCGGGACATAGCGAAAGACACGGCCCGCATCCTGCCACGAGTGCAATGGACGCGATGGGTGCGATGAGTGCGACTTGTGACCGGCACCAGCTGTTAACAAGTGCAAAGCCCGTGGACAGCAGGCGGTGGCACAGGCATCCTCGAACCCTAGCTTACTCAGCCGTTCGTGCGCCTATGTTCGCCCGCTCAATTCTTCCGTCGATGGGACTCGCACTGCTGCTGGCGGCCTGTGCCAGCCTGTCGCCGCAGCTGGCACCCGAGGCGCAGTTCCGGGCCGTCAACCGCATTGGCTGGGGAGCGACCAGCGCACAACTCGACGACGCTGCGCGCCTGGGCTGGCCAAGCTATGTGGAGCAGCAACTGCATGCCGACCCGCGCAAGCCCCTTGCGCTGGCGGCGGCGCAGGCACAGATCAATGCGCTGAAGGTACAGCAGCGCGACGTGAGCGAGCTGCTGCTGCAGGTCGATACGCTGCGTCGCGAGCAGGACAAGTCAGCGAGCGAAGACGAGCGCAAGGCCGCACGCCAGGCCTATCAGGCGCAGCTGAACACGCTCTCGCGCGAAACAGCGCACCGCCAGCTGCTGCGCCAGATCTATTCGGACCAGCAACTGCTGGAGCATATGAGCTGGTTCTGGTTCAACCATTTCAATGTGCACCAGCAAAAGCGCGAGCTGCGCGCGCTGGTGGCCGATTACGAGGAGAGCGCCTTGCGGCCGCAGGCGCTCGGTTCCTTCCGCACGCTGCTGGGGGCGGTCGCGCGCCACCCGGCCATGCTGCGCTATCTGGACAACGATCAGAACAGCGCTGGCAAGCCCAACGAGAACTATGCGCGAGAGCTGCTGGAGCTGCACACCATGGGTGTGGACGGCGGCTACACGCAAAAGGATGTGCAGGAGCTGGCGCGTGTGCTGACCGGCTTTGGCACGCGGCTGGAGCCGGGTGCGCCCAAGCTGCGCCCCGATCAGGCCCGGCAATATGTGCGCCAAGGCCTGTTCGAGTTCAATCCGGCCCGCCACGATTTTGGCGACAAGCTGCTGCTGGGCCACACCATCAAGGGCCGTGGCGCGGCCGAACTGGATGAGGCCCTGGACCTGCTGGTGGCGCAGCCGGCCACGGCGCATTTCGTGAGTCAACGCCTGGCCATGTTCTTCTTGAGTGACACGCCGCCGGCTGACTTGGTGGCGCGCATGGCCGAGCGTTTCCAGCGCAGCGGCGGGCGCATCGACGAGACCTTGCGCGTGCTGCTGCTTGCGCCCGAGTTCGCGGCGGCCGAGCCACGCAAGTTCAAAGACCCGCAGCACTTCATCGTTTCGGGACTGCGCGCCGCCTATGCGGACCAGGTGATCGTCAACAGCCAGCCGGTGCAGGCCTGGCTGCGCCGTCTTGGCGAAGGTCAGTACGACAAGCTGACGCCGGACGGCTACCCGCTGGTGGCCGAGGCCTGGAACAGCGCGGGCCAGTTGGGCACTCGCTTTGAGTTGGCGCGTGCATTGGGATCGGGCCCCGCAGCACTCTTCAAGGCCGAGAGCCCTGAAGTGTCGGTGTCTGTCCCGGTGCCCGTGCCAGCACCCAAGCCACTGCTTCGCAGCGCCTGGTTTGAGCAACACCTGGCCCCACGCTTGAGCGTCGGCACCCGCGACGCCCTGGCCCTGGCCGCTACGCCGGCCGACTGGAACGCCCTGTTCCTGAGCGCCCCCGAATTCATGTACCGCTAGCCAGACCCTCATGAACAGACGCGAGCTCCTGCGCCATCTCGGCCAACTTGGTGTGGCTACGACGCTGGCCGCACCAATGGGTCGGCTCTATGCCGCCGCCGATGCCGATCGGCCGCGATTCTTGCTCGTTTTTTTGCGCGGCGGCTACGACGCGGCGAATCTGCTCGTGCCGGTGAGCAGCAGCCACTACTACGAGCAGCGGCCACGGATTGCGATTGCCAAGCCCGGAGAGGGCGCCAACCCTGCCGCTGAATCGGCGTTGGCCATCAACAGCGACTGGGCGCTGCACCCGGCACTGCGCGACACCGTCTATCTGCTGCTGCAGCGTGGCCAGGCCACCTTCATCCCTTTCGCCGGCACCGATGACTTGAGCCGCAGCCATTTTGAGACGCAGGACAGCATCGAGCTGGGCCAGAGTCTGGGTGGCAGCCGCGATCTGCAGTCCGGCTTCATGAACCGCCTCGCGCTGGAGCTGGGCGCCAAGCAGGCGATCTCCTTCACCGATCAACTGCCGATGTGCTTTCGCGGCCCGGCGCGCATTGGCAATGCCGCGCTGCGCGATGCCGGTCGCCCGGCCGTGGACGCCAAGAACCGTGCCCTGCTCAGCAGCATGTACCGCGACGAGGCCCTGGCCAGCCAGGTCAATGAGGGTTTTGCGCTGAAGGACGAGCTGGCCCGCGAGCTGGCCGTGCCGCAGGCTGGCGAGAACCGTGAGAATCGCGAAAGGGACGCCGCCAGCCGCAACGCCATCAACGCCAAGGGCTTCGAGCTCGAAGCGCGTCGCATGGCCCGGCTGATGCGTGGCCGCTTCAGTCTGGGCTTTGTCGACGTGGGCGGCTGGGACACGCATGTCAACCAGGGCGGCGCGAGTGGCGCGCTGGCCACCAAGTTCGAGGAGCTTGGCCGCGGCCTGGCTGGCTTTGCCGACGAGATGGGCGCGTCCATGTGGCAGCGCACCACGGTGATGGTGGTCAGCGAATTCGGCCGCACCTTCCGCGAGAACGGCAACCGTGGCACCGACCACGGTCACGGCAGCGTCTACTGGCTGCTGGGCGGCAGCCTGGCGCGCGCCGGCGTGGCTGGCGAGCAGATCGAACTGAAGGCCGGCACGCTGTTCCAGAACCGTGACTATCCCGTGCTCAACGACTATCGCGGTGTGCTGGGCGGGCTGTGGCAGCGGCAGTTCGGGCTGTCAAACGAGGCGCTTGGCCGGGTGTTCCCGGGCGCCACGGCCTTGGACCTGAAACTGGTGTGAGGGTGCCGCTGCTTGCACTTGCTCTCGTGGCCAGGGCAGCGAAAAGCGGTACCCGGGCGACCTAGAGCCGCTTGAACGGCCCCGTGCTGAGCCAGCGCTCGATCTGTGCCTGGCGGTCATTGCCCCAGAAGGGCTCGCCATCGACGATGAAGTAGGGCGCACCGAACACGCCGGCGGCGATGGCAGCGTCGTTCTCGGCCTTCAGCCGGTCTTTCCAGACGGAGTTGTTCCAGGCGGCCTCGGCCGCATCGGCGTCGAGCCCGCTCTGCGCCGCCAGGGCCTTGAGCTGCACCGGGTCGTTCAAGGCCACACCGCGCGTGAAGTAGGCGCGCAAGGCGGCCTGGGCCCAGGCGACAGCTCGGGCGGGGTCTTGCGCATCCAGCCACCAGAACACCCGCGCGGCATTCTGCGTGGCAATCGGGAAGGGCTCCGGCTGCTTGTAGGGCAGGCCGGCGAAATGGGCGGAACGCTCGAAGTCGCGCAGCGTGTACTCGCGCTTCATCGGATAGGAAACGGGCGACTTCAGCTCGGCCGCCTGAAAGGTCACGCCCAGCAGCATCGCGTGCCATTGCACGCGCCGGCCATGGCGGGCGGCGACGGCATTGATCCACTCCGACGCAATATAGGAATAGGGCGAAGAGAAGTCGAAATAGAACTGGATGGGCGCGCGCGCGACCTGCTGGTGGGCGCGATCCGGGTGGGTGGTTTCAAGCATGGGGCAACCTTAGTGCAAATCGCAGCGCAGCGCAGTCGGGTGCTTCCTGTAGGGCGCTTCCTGCACGGCGTTGCAGCCGCTCAGGCCAGGGCACGGCCGATCAGGATCTTCTGCACCTCGGATGTGCCCTCATAGATCTGGCAGACGCGCACGTCGCGGTAGATGCGCTCGACGGGGAAGTCGCTCACATAGCCATAGCCACCGAAGATCTGGATGGCCGCCGAGCAGACGCGCTCGGCCATCTCGCTGGCGAAGAGCTTGGCCATGGCCGCCTCTTTCAGGCAAGGCAACTGCGCATCTTTCAGGCTGGCCGCATGCCAGATCAGCTGGCGCGCGGCCTCGATCTGGGTGGCCATGTCCGCCAGCTTGTGGCTCATCGCCTGATGCTCGAAGATCGGCACGCCAAAGGCCACCCGTTCCTTGCTGTAGCGCAGCGCGGCCTCGAAGGCGGCGCGCGCCATGCCCACGGCCTGCGAAGCAATGCCGATGCGCCCACCTTCCAGGCCCGAGAGCGCGATCTTCAGGCCCTGGCCTTCCTCTCCAATGCGGTTGGCCGCCGGCACGCGGCAGTTCTCGAAGTTGATCTGCGCCGTGTCGCTGGCGTGCTGGCCCATCTTGTCTTCTATGCGTGCGACCTGGTAGCCGGGCGTGCTGGTGGGCACGAGAAAGGCGCTGATGCCCTTCTTGCCGGCGGCCTTGTCGGTGACCGCCATCACGATGGCCACGTCGCCGTTCTTGCCACTGGTGATGAACTGCTTGACGCCGTTCAGCACATAGCCTTCGCCATCGCCGTCATGGACACGCGCTGCCGTGGTCTTCAGGCCGCCAGCTTCGGAGCCGACATGCGGCTCGGTGAGGCAAAAGGCGCCCAGCATGTCGCCACGCGCCAGCGGCTTGAGGAAGCGCTGCTTCTGATCCGCATTGCCGAAGGCCATCAGGATCGAGCAGACCGGGCAGTTGTTGACGCTTACGACCGTCGAGGTCGCACCGTCGCCTGCGGCAATCTCTTCGATGATGAGGGACAGGGCCAGATAGTCCAGGCCCGCGCCGTCGTACTCGGTGGGCACGGCCACGCCGTAGCAACCCAGCGCCGCCAGGCCCTTCAGCTCTGCCGCCGGGAAGTGATGGCTCTTGTCCCAGGCTGCAGCCTTGGGCGCAATCTGGTCTTGCACATAGACGCGCACGGCATCTTGTACGGCGCGATGGTCTTCATTGAGCAGCATGGGGAAGTCTCACTCACCAGGCGAGGGGCTCGCCGTCGTAATTGAAGAAATGGCCGGTTTCGGCCGCTTGGAGTTGCGCGAGCACCTGGCGCATGCCGCTCACGCTGGTCTGCGCATCGATGTCGGCGGCGGCGCCGCCCATATCGGTCTGTACCCAGCCCGGGTGGAAGCTGATGCAGGTGGCTCGGCCGGCGAAGGCGATCGAAGCATCCTTCAGCACGGAATTGGTGGCCGCTTTCGATGCGCGGTAGAGCCAGCTGTTGGCACTGTCGCGCAGGCCGATCGAACCCATGCGGGAGGACAGCATCGCGAGCTTGGCGCCAGGTGCCAGCGCGTCGCCAAGCTGTGGCAGCACACGCATCGGGCCCAGCACATTGGTGTGCATCACGGCATCGAAGTCAGCTTCGGTCGGACTTTGCAGCGGCGCGAGCCTGGGGCCGTAGACGCCCGCATTCAGCACCAGCACGTCGAAGTGATAGCCATCGATCTGCCAGGCCAGGCCCGAGGCACTCGCGGTGTCGGTCACGTCGAGCCTGAGCGCTGTGGCACCGAGTTCATGCAGTGCCGCCAGACCCGCATCGCCGCGCGCTGTGGCCACCACCTGCGCTCCGGCAGCGCGGTATTGGCGCACGAATTCCAGGCCGATGCCGCGTGAGGCGCCAATCACCAAGACTTGCATGGCGTTCGTTCTTTCAATCCAGTCGCGCCAGCGCCAGCCTTGCCGCCAGCAGGGTGAACAGCGACGCACCGCTCAGGTTCAGGGCGCGGGCGAGGCCCGGTCGGGTGGGCAGGCGGCGTGCCAGCGAAGACAGTGCCACGAGTCCCAGCGAGAACAGGCCGCCTTGCAGCACAAACCACAGACCCAGGAACACGAAGGCCTCGGTCTTGTGCGCGGCGTCCGGCACGATGAATTGCGGCAGCAGCGCCAGGAAGAAGAGCGCCACCTTGGGGTTCAGGGCATTGGTCCAGAAACCCTGCCAAATGCTTCTGGAGAGTCGCTGCGGCAAGGGCTTGGCCTCATCCGGTGCCGCCACAACAGGCCGCAGCCCAACGCGTGCCATGCCCCAGGCCATATAGAGCAGATAGGCCGCGCCCACCCACTTGAGCACCGTGAAGGCCTCGCTGGATGTGGCCAGCAGCGCCGCCAGACCTAGCGCGGCCGCAAAGGTGTGGAGCAGGCAGCCCAGGCAGATGCCCAGCACGGCGGCGGCACCATGGCGCCAGCCGCCGCGCAGCGTGGCGCTGATGGTCAGGGCCATGTCCACGCCGGGCGTGGCGTTCAGCACCAGCACGGTCAGGGCGAAAAGGGCGAGATCGTGGGTGCCGAACATGGTCAGGCCCGCCTCAGATCAGCTCCACGCCCAAGGCGGTCG
>Ga0302290_10000324_pt1 | contig 10375 bp, 9 predicted proteins | sample III_Fen_N1_3_FD_194547 | JGI IMG/M metagenome (GOLD analysis project Ga0302290, IMG submission 194547) | Peat permafrost microbial communities from Stordalen Mire near Abisko, Sweden - III_Fen_N1_3 | ecosystem: Environmental > Terrestrial > Soil > Wetlands > Permafrost | place: Sweden: Abisko... | reverse complement strand
GCCAGGGTGTCAGCGCCAGCGCCGTGGCCCTGCCCACCGGAGTCTGGCCGACGGTGGCGGACTTTCTAGCGGAGCGGCTGCCCAAGGTCAGCGCGGCCGAATGGCTGGCGCGCATGGCCGCTGGCGAGGTGCTGGACGAACACGGCGTGGCGCTGCCGCCCGAAGCGCGCTACCAGGCCGGCGGCCGGCTCTACTACTACCGTCATCTGGCGCAGGAGGCTCTGATTCCCTTTGAGGAGCAGTTGCTCTTCGTTGATGACTACCTTGTGGTGGCCGACAAGCCGCATTTCCTGCCCGTGCTGCCCAGTGGCCGCTATGTGCAGGAAACCCTGCTGGTGCGTCTGAAGAAGCGCCTGGGGCTCGCCAGCCTGACACCCATCCACCGCATCGACCGCGAGACCGCCGGCCTGGTCGCCTTCAGCATCCAGCCGCACACGCGCAACGCCTATCAGGCGCTGTTTCGGGAGCGCGCGGTGCGCAAGGTCTACGAGGCGATCGCACCCTTCAGGCAAGACCTGGCCCTGCCATTGCACTACCGCAGCCGCTTGCAGGAGCGCGCCGAAGCCTTCATGCAGATGCAGGAGGTGCAGGGCGAGCCGAATGCCCTAACCCTGATCGAGCTGATCGAGACGCGGGCGACCCTGGCCCGCTACCGCTTGAGTCCGCAGACCGGCCAGAAGCACCAGCTGCGCGCACAGATGAGCGCACTGGGCGTGCCTATCTTGGGGGACCGCATCTATCCGCACTTGCTGCCGGATAGCGAGGCTCTGGCCCAGGACTTCAGCCAACCCTTGCAGCTGCTGGCCAAGCGGCTCGAATTCCTTGACCCGGTGACGGGGCAAGAGCGACGCTTCGAGAGTACTCGGGAGCTGGTCTTCAGCTCAAGCTGATCTCGTCGCTGCGCTTCTCGCCCTTGCTGTCCAGCCAGGTGATCGCCAGCTTGTCGCCCGCCTTGGCGTTTTTCAGCATGAATTGGAGCTGTGGGTCCTTGGCGATCAGCGGGCCGAGCTGGGCGGTCCAGGCCGTCACGCCATTCAAGCTGGCGCCGAGTTCGGTGATGTAGTGCGCGGCAATGTTGCGACCCTGGGCGTCCGTACGCCAGCCGGACTCCATCGGGTGGTTGATGCGCAGGCGCACCTGGGCCTGGCCGGATTTGAGCTGCGCGCGGATCTGCATTGGAGCGGGCTTGAACGGCCGGGCTGGCACAGCGGCCTGCGGCCGCGTGGCGCTGGCATGGCTTGCGTGGAGCGGCAGCGCAAGCTTGACTTCGCGCTGGGCGAAAAATACCTTGTTGTCGCCGGTCAGCACGACCGCATAGAGATTGGCGGTCTGGCCCAGGTGCAGCGGCAGCACGAAGCCCGGTTCGACCGCATCGCTGACATCGATGGCCGCAGCAAGCGCGCCGATTTGACGATCGGCCAGCAGGAGCAGGCGCTTGGCACCGGCCACCGTGCAGCCGAAGCCGACATTCAGCGTCGTGCCCAGTTCGGCGATCTCTGGCGCCTCCAGTCGGACCTCGCGACTCTCAACAGGTTTGGCAATGCCGAGAGTGCGCAGCACATCGTCCATCGACGCGGCGTCGAAGGCGGCGCGATTGAAGGCGGGCTGTGTGGGCGTCTGCGCCTTGCTAGTCGGAGCCAGCAGCAAGGCGCTCAAGGCGGCGCTTCGGATCAAGAGTTCACGTCGGTTTTGCATTGCTGGGCTACTCGATTGCATTGCCCTATTTTGCCCGCCCTGTGGCGCACTCATGGACAACGATGATGGGGCATACCCTGGGCTGCTAATGATGCGCGCCGGCTGTGTCCCCATGCACAATCGTCCAGGAAGATCGAAATCGCCGTGAACTCCAGACCTGTTTCGTACACCAGCACTTCTGCCATGCGCTCTGGCCCGTCCATCGAGCGGCGCACGGCGGCCCTGGTGCTGCTGTTGAGCCTGTCGGTGGTGGGGCTGACCGATGGCTGGCATCTGCGGCAGGACCTGCAGCGGCGCCTGCAACAGCAGACACAAGAGATCGATAGCCTGCCTGCCTTGTTCACGCAGCCGCTGGCGCAGAGCCTGCGGGCCGCCGAGCCGGCAGCCACGCAGCTGATCCTGCGGGCCATGCTGGCGCGGCCGGGCGTGCTAGCGGTGGAGCTCAGGAGAGATGACGGCCCTGGCCTGAGCGTCGGTGACGACGCGGAGGGCTTGCTGGCCGATGTGCGCGAGATGGTGTTCCGCCTGGAGGATCAGTCCGCGTCGGTGCGCGTCCTGGCGCACGACGGGGCGCTGCAATCGGCCTTCTGGCGCGAGCAGGTCGCGGTGGTTGCAGCGCGCGATCTGGCTCTGGTGCTATTGCTCTGCGCTTCGCTGATCTGGGCGCTAGACCGCAGCGTGTTCCGGCCCCTGCGGCGCATGGCGAACCACGCCCGGTCCTTTGATCCGACCCTGCCGCCGCCGATGCTGAGCCTGCCCGCGCAGAAGCAGCAGCCCACACAGGCAGCCGAACTGGTCCAACTGTCGAGTTCAATTGAACGCGTGCATCAGCAGCTCTGGTCGCAGTGGCAGCAGGAGCATCAGCAGACCCAGGCGCTGCGCGGAGAGATTGAACGCCAGCACGATGCGCTGCATGCGGCGAATGCGGCGCTGGATGCCAAGACTCGCGAGCTTGGCGGCCTGAGCCGGCAGGACGCGCACACCGGCCTGGCGAATCGACGCGAGTTCGATGAGGTCTTGCGGCGCGAGTTCAAGCGGGCTCAGCGCCACCGCAGCCTGCTGGCGCTGGCGGTGATTGATCTCGATCATTTCAAGGCCTTCAATCAGCGCTATGGCACATCGGCTGGCGATGCGGCACTGCTGCGTTTTGCCAAGCTGCTGGCTGTGCGCTTTCAGCGCGATACCGATTTCGTCGCGCGTCTGGGCGGCGAGGAATTCGTGGCCCTGCTGCCGGGCGCCGATATGGCGCAGGCGCAGGCGCTGCTGGATCAGTTGCGGGAGGATCTGCGCTCGCTCGCGATCGAGCATGAGCTGTCCTTGCCTGAGCAGTTGCTGACCGTAAGCATCGGCTTGGCCGGCTACAGCCCGTCGAACCCCTACCTGAGCGCGCAGGCCTTGATGCAGGCGGCCGACGAGGCCCTGTCGATCGCCAAGCATGCCGGGCGCGATCGGCTGAGCCTGGCCGCTTCGGGTGCCTTGAGCGGTGGCAATACCGAGCCGGGCGCGCTGACCTGAGGCTGCGCAGACGCGTGCTCAGCGGCCGTGTTCTTGCGCCTGCGCGAGTTGCTCGTGCACGCGGCGGGCTGCCCGCAGCGCCAGTGTTTCATCAAGCTGCGATTGCGGCGCGACGGCCAGCACCACGGCCTCGACCTGCTCAGGCGCGCGCATCAGCGCCCAGGCGATGGCCGAAATGGCACAGATGCTGCGGCGCTGCAGGCTCTCGGGAATCTGCATGGTGGCCTGTACCTCGACGTGATGGCGCACGCTCGCCACGGCCGCAGGCGCAAGTCCCCAGCTCTCGCACAAGGCGGCTCCTAGAGCGTCGTGGCTGACACCGAAGGCGGTGTGCTCAAGCTGCACGAGTTCCGCGTCGAGTTGGGTGGCGCGCAGCATCGCGGTGTAGTGCGCCGGCGCATGGCGGTACAGCACGGCCTTGCCGCATTCCTCGAACAGGCCCGCCGAATGCGCGGCCCAGGGATCGACCGCCAGCATCTGGCCCATGCGTCCCATCAGCAGACTGCGCTCGGCGGCGCGTGACCAGATCGGTTCAAGCTCGGCGGCCGCCGGAAAGGCCGCGCGCAGGCCCATCTCAAAGGTGATGGCCGCCACTTCGCGCATGCCCAGATAGGTCAACGCCTGATGCACGGTCTGCACGCGGCCGCGTAGGCCATAGAGCGAGGAGTTGACGGCCTTCAGAACGGCAGCGGCCAGCGCCATGTCCGACTCCACCAGATTCGACATGGCCAGCAGATCCACGTCTTCCTCGGCCATCAGCAAGGACAGCTTGACCAGCACATCGGGCTGGGTCGGAATCTCGATGTCGAGGGATCTCAGTTGCGGATCAACGGGCATGGTGCTTGAACTTGGCGGGTGCGCGGGCGGAATGGCTATGGTAGCGGCTGCGTGCCCCGGCGGGTCAGCGAAGGAACGCGTCCCAGCCGGTTTTCAGAATTAGCGCGCTGACCACCAGCACGAACATATTGCGCACAAAGCCCGCGCCGTGCTTGAGCGCCAGGCGGGTGCCCACTAGGCTGCCCGCAACATTTGTCACTGCCATGACGGCAGCGATATGCCACCAGATATGGCCTTTAAGCGCAAACAGCAGCAGGGCGGCCGCGTTGGTGGCGGTATTCAGCAGCTTGGCACTTGCTGAGGCATTCAGAAAGTCAAAGCCCAGCAGGCGCACGAACAGGAAGACGAAGAAGCTGCCCGTGCCAGGCCCGAAGAAGCCGTCGTAGAAGCCGATCACCAGACCGATGGCGCTGGCGATCAGCGCCTGCCGGCGCCCGGCAAAGCGCGGTGCATGGCTGCGGCCGAGGTCCTTTTTCGCCAGTGTGTAGACCAGCACCGCCAGCAGGATCAATGGTAGGGTACGGCGCAGGCCGCCCGGATGGATCAAAGTGACCGTCCAGGCACCGCCAGCGCTGCCGATCAGGGCGGCGGTGGCCGCGGGCAGCAAGGCTGGCCAGGGCAGCTGAACGCGGCTCGCATACTGGCGTGTTGCCCAGGCAGTACCCCAGACGGACGCAGCCTTGTTGGTGCCAAAGAGCGTGGCAGGAGGCGCTTGCGGATAGACACTCAGCAGTGCGGGCACCAGCACGAGGCCGCCGCCGCCGACGATGGAATCGACAAAGCCAGCCAGCAAGGACGCCAGCGCGACGGTCAGGAGTTCAGGCATGGATCAGACATGAAAGGAAGACGAGCGATCAAGCAAAAGGCAAGCAGCAAGTAAAACGGGCGCCTTGTGAGCGCCCGTTCAGTGTGACTGTGTCACGCTTTTCTTTATAACTGCATTTGCTGATTTGTCTCCTCAGCCCCGCCTAGCAGTCGGTGTCTCCAACCAAACTGCATCGAGTGAGTGGAATGTAGACCGCAGAGCGAATGCACGCGATTGGGGTTATTACTGCGTGTATCGCACTAAAATAGTGCAGTTAGTATGTGCTCACTCTCTGTATATCGCCGTGCGTACGGTATTTTCATCCAAATTCGGTGTGCACTCTTGTAGGAAACGGTACGCGTAAGTACGAAGAAAATGGCCTCTTTTGAGGGCAATGTGTGTTGTATTTACGCTGAAAAGATGATCTGCCGGTAGCAAATTCATGCCTAAGTCACGCCGGGGTTCGAAGGCAATGGCCGCCAAGATGCCTACGCCCAGGCCCACTTGCACATAGGTCTTGATGACATCGGCGTCCAGTGCCGACATCACGATGTCCGGACTCAGGGCGGCGGCGGCAAAACTGGCATCAATGCGCGCGCGCCCCGTGTAACCCTCGTGATAGGTGATGATGGGATGCTCAGCCAGGGCTTCCAGCGTCAAGGCAGGCAGGTGTGTCAGCGCATGGCCCTCCGGCACGACGACCGCATGGTGCCAGTCGTAGAAAGGGAAGGTGACGAGTTGATCGACATCGTCGATCGCCTCGGTGGCGATGCCGATGTCGGCCTCGCCGGACTGCAGCAGCGCGACGATTTCGCCCGGACTGCCCTGGTGCAGGATCAGATGCACGCGCGGATAGGCCTGCTTGAAGCGCGCCACCACCTGAGGCAAGGCGTAGCGCGCCTGGGTGTGCGTGGTGGCGACCGTCAACGTGCCTTGCTCGGAGTTTGAGAACTGCTCGGCCAGGTGCTTGATATTACGGGCGTCGAGCAGCATGCGGTCGACGATCACCGCCAGCTCCTTGCCGGGCTCGGTCAGGCCCAGCAGGCGCTTGCCACGTCTGACGAAGAGCTCGACGCCGAGCTCGTCTTCCAGGTCCTTGATGTGCTTGCTGACACCCGACTGCGAAGTGAACAGTGCAGCTGCAACTTCCGTCAGGTTGAAGTTGCGCTGAACGGCCTCGCGGATGATGCGCAGTTGCTGGAAGTTCATCGATCGATGCGGCTCAGAGCTCGAACAAGCTCATGCGCGAGGCATTCAGCCGTACCTGCTGGCCGCTTTGCAGATTCAGGGCGAGCGCTTCGTCGCGGCTCAACTCCGCTTCGAGTGCTTGGCCGTTCGGGCCGGTCAGCTCGACGCGGCTGGCCGCGCCAAAGCTCAGCACGCGCTCGACGCGCGCGGCGATGCCCTGCGCTGCGGGGTCCAGCAGGATTTGCAGCTCGTGCGGGCGTGCATAGGCCTGGACCTTGCTGCCCGACGCCAAGACTTGTCCATGCGAGAGCGTGTGTTCGCCAACATGCAATAGTCCGGCGTCGGTGCGACCTTCGAAACGGTTCACTGCGCCCAGGAAGCCGTAGACAAAGGGCGTTGCCGGATGCTCGTAGACCTCCTGCGGCGTGCCGATCTGCTCGACGCGACCATGATCCATCAGCACCACACGGTCCGCCACTTCGAGCGCCTCTTCCTGGTCATGGGTGACAAAGATGCTGGTGATGTGCAGATCGTCGTGCAGGCGGCGCAGCCAGCGACGCAGCTCCTTGCGCACCTTGGCGTCAAGCGCGCCGAAGGGCTCATCGAGCAGCAGCACGCGGGGCTCGACGGCCAGCGCACGCGCCAGTGCAATGCGCTGACGCTGCCCGCCAGAGAGCTGCGGTGGGTAGCGGTCGGCGAGCCAGTCCAGCTGCACCAGATTCAGCAAATCGTGTACCTTGCGGCGAATCTCGGCATCGCTTGGGCGCTCCTTGCGCGGCTTGACGCGCAGGCCGAAGGCGACATTCTCGAACACCGTCATGTGACGGAATAAAGCGTAATGCTGGAATACGAAACCGACCTGGCGTTCACGCACATGGGTGTCGGACGCGTCCTCGCCTTCCAGCAAGACCTGACCCCCATCGGCGGTTTCCAGGCCCGCGATGATGCGCAGCAGCGTGGTCTTGCCACAACCCGAAGGCCCGAGCAGGGCCACCAACTCGCCGGTCGGAAAGTCCAGCGAGACATCGCCGAGCGCCGTGAAGGCGCCGAAAGATTTGTGAATATTCTTGACTTGGATGCTCATGGCGCTTCTTTCACGGCCGCATGCGCGCGCCATTCGACAAATTGCTTGAGTACCAGGGTCACCAGGGCCAGGATGGCCAACAGCGAGGCCACCGCAAAAGCGGCCGCAAACTGATACTCGTTGTACAGAATCTCCACGTGCAACGGCAGGGTGTTGGTCTGACCGCGGATGTGCCCCGATACCACCGAAACCGCGCCGAACTCGCCCATCGCCCGCGCATTGCACAGGATCACGCCGTACAGCAGGCCCCACTTCACGTTGGGCAATGTCACGTACCAGAAGGTCTGCCAGCCTGAAGCGCCGAGCACCGTCGCGGCTTCTTCCTCATCGCGCCCCTGTGCCTGCATCAGCGGAATCAACTCGCGCGCCACAAAGGGGAAGGTCACGAACACGGTGGCGAGCACGATGCCCGGCACGGCAAAGATGATCTTCCAGTCATGCTCCTGCAACCACGGACCAAACCAGCCCTGTGCGCCGAACAGCAGCACGTAGATCAGGCCGGCCACGACCGGCGAGACCGAGAAGGGCAGGTCGATCAAGGTGATCAAGAGCTGCTTGCCACGGAAATCATGCTTGGCAATCGCCCAGGCGGCACAGACCCCGAACACCAGGTTCAGCGGCACCGAGACCAGTGCGGCCAGCAGGGTCAGTTGGATCGACGCCAGTGCATCCGGCTCGACCAGGGCGTCGAAATAGACCTGGAAGCCCTTGCGCAAGGCCTCGGTGAACACCGCCAGCAGCGGCATGATCAAAAACAGCGCAAAGAAGGCCAGGCCCAGCGTCAGCAGGGTCCAGCGCACCCAGGGCGCTTCGCGCGTGGCAGGGTTGCTCTGGTAGCGCCCGCCGCTGGCCGGTTTGGCGCTGATTGTCAGTGAGGTTGCTCCTGCCATTTCAGCGTTTCCCGTCCTGCCCATTGCGCTTGGAACTCCAGGCCTGCAGGCCGTTGATGGCCAGCAGCAGCACGAAGGAGAACACCAGCATCACGGTTGCAATCGCCGTTGCACCGACGTAGTCGTATTGTTCAAGCTTGGAGATGATCATCAGCGGGGTGATCTCGCTGACCATGGGCAGATTGCCGGCGATGAAGATCACCGAACCGTATTCGCCAACCGCGCGCGCGAAGGCCAGCGCAAAGCCCGTCAGCAGTGCAGGCAGCAGGGTGGGGAGCACGACCAGGCGGAAGGTCTGCCATCGGTGCGCACCCAGTGACGCGGCCGCTTCTTCCAGCTCGGTCTCCATGTCCTCGAGCACCGGCTGTACCGTGCGCACGATGAAGGGCAGGCCGATGAAGATCAGTGCCACCAGAATGCCGAGCGGCTTGAATGCGACCTTGATCCCGATGGGCTCCAGCAGCTTGCCGAGCCAGCCATTGCCCGCATACAGCGCGGTCAGCGCGATGCCCGCCACCGCCGTGGGCAGGGCAAAGGGCAGGTCGATCAAGGCATCGACGAGCTTCTTGCCCGGGAACTCATAGCGCACGATGCACCAGGCCAGGATCAGCCCGAACAACAGATTGATGGATGCTGCCAGCAAGGAGGCGCCAAAGCTGAGCTGGTAGGACGCTACGACGCGCGGCGCGGTTGCGGCCGCCCAGAAGGCGCCGAAACCATGGCCGGTCGACTTGATGAAGACGGCCGAGATCGGGATCAACACCAGCAGCGACAAATAGAACAGCGTGAAGCCCATCGTCGGCCCGAAGCCGGGCAGCACGCGCAAGCGCTTGGGGCGGCGCACGGCGGCAAGTGGCGCGGGTGAAAGTACAGCGGTGTTCATAGGATCCTGGGCAGGCGACGCTCAGCGTTTGATCGCGGCCACGATCTGATCGTACTGGCCACCATCAGCGAAATGCGTCTTGCTGACCTTGGCCCAGCCACCGAGTAGCTGATCGACGCTGAACAACTTGATCGGAGCGAAGCGCTGCTCATTGCGCTTGAACACCGCAGCATCGCGCGGGCGCATATTGTTCTTGGCAATGATTTCTTGCGCCTCGGGTGTGAAGAGGAAGTCCAGATAGGCTTTGGCCAACGCTGCGGTGCCCTTCTTGGCCGTCACTTTGTCTACGACTGCGATCGGAGCCTCGGCCTCGATCGAGACGCTGGGATTCACCACTTCAAACTTACCCTTGCCAAACTCGTTTTCGATCAGCTCGGCCTCTGATTCAAAGGTCAACAGCACGTCACCGATGTCACGCTGCGTGAAGGTGGTGGTGGCGCCGCGGCCGCCGCCATCAAGAACCGGCACGTTCGCGAAAATCTTGCTGACCAAATCGCGCGCCTGGCCCTCGGTGCCGCCCTTGGCGATCACGCTGCCCCAGGCGGCCAGATAGCTGTAGCGACCGTTGCCGGTGACCTTGGGGTTAGGGATGATGACCTGCACACCGGCACGCGTCAGATCGGCCCAGTCCTTGATGCCCTTGGGATTGCCCTTGCGCACCAGAAAGAGAATGGTCGAACTATAGGGCGCGGCATTGTTCGGGAACCTGTGACGCCAATCGGCCGGCGTCAACCCCTTCTCGGCCAGGGTGTCAACGTCGGTTGCCTGGTTCATCGTCACCACATCGGCCTCCAGGCCGCCAATCACTGAGCCAATTTGCTTGCTAGAGCCCCCATGTGACTGATTGATCACCACCGTCTTACCGGTCTTGGCCTTCCAGTACGCAGCAAAAGCCGGATTGATGCCCTTGTAGAGTTCGCGGCTGACGTCATAGGAGACATTCAGTAGCGTGGTGTCAGCCGCTTGCGCCTGCGCCAAGCTTGGCAGCCAGGCGCCGGCCATCGTGAGGGCAAGGGTGATGGAGTGGAGGGGCTTGATCATGCGTTTCTCGCTTCGACTGTGAGGTCTATATGCAAAGGTTCGACAGAGTGCCAAGCTTTCCTTATTCAAGGAACAACATATTTAGAATTTCTTTATTACTAAATCTGTAAATCCGAAATGCCGAGCTGCTGTGGACAATGTTCAGCGCACGCGCGTCGCCGAGGAGCTACGGAGCCACCCCGGCGCCACAGTCTCGACTAATCCCTGCACCAGCAAGCTCTTGCAGGTCCGGGGATACTGGACAGCAGGCGGACACTAGCCTGGCCTGGCCGGGCGTTTTTTCAAGGATTTCAACGTGAGCAGCAGTACCTCCCGTCAGACCGAATTCCCAATCGATCCCCAGTTCACCGCGCGCTGGTCGCCACGCGCCTTTACCGGCGAGGCGATCCCCAAGGACACGCTGCTGAGCTTGTTCGAGGCGGCACGCTGGGCGCCCT
>Ga0302290_10000318_pt1 | contig 10438 bp, 6 predicted proteins | sample III_Fen_N1_3_FD_194547 | JGI IMG/M metagenome (GOLD analysis project Ga0302290, IMG submission 194547) | Peat permafrost microbial communities from Stordalen Mire near Abisko, Sweden - III_Fen_N1_3 | ecosystem: Environmental > Terrestrial > Soil > Wetlands > Permafrost | place: Sweden: Abisko... | reverse complement strand
GGCTTTTTCAATGATCCGTGCCGACGATCTGCCACTGCCGCGTCAGCAGGCGCTGGCACAGAGTTTCAAGGATGTGCCGCGTCCGCCCAGATTGCTGCAGCAGTTGGTGTCGCCTGCCTTTTTGGCGGACGCCAGCTCGGCGCAGTTGGTGGACCTGATCGCTGCCGAGCCTTTGATTGCGGCCCAGGTGTTGGCCGCTGTGAATTCGCCCCTCTACGGGTTGCAGCATCCGGTCGCCAGCATCGGCCAGGCCGTGACCTATCTGGGCCTCAACACGGTACGCGCGATCTGTCTGCGCTATCTGCTGATTGCTTCATTCAAGGCTGACAGCCCTGAACGTGCTCGCATTCTGGATGCGATCTGGGCATCCAGCGCCATCGCCGGCGATCTGGCGGGTCAGCTCGCGCAGCGCCTGGGCATGGGCGACCATGGCGCCATCGTCAGCGCCGTGCTGCTGTCCTTCCTTGGGCGGCTGGCGATCGCGGCCACGGGCTCACAGGACAGTCTGGTGGCGCAGGCTGAACCCGATGCGCTGGCGCGCGCCGCTGCGGAGCAGGCGCGGCTGGGCTTGTGCGCCGCCGAGCTGGGCCGTTTGCTGATGCGAGAGTGGGGCCTGCCCGACAGCATCGTCGCCGACGCGGCCGATATCGAGGCGGTCATGCTCAAGCCGAACAGTGCCTTCGATGCGGAGCGCGCCGCGCGCCTGGGATTGAGCCATTTCTGCGTGCGCTGGAGCGAACGGCTGGTGAATGCCGATCCGGGCGATGATCCCACCTTCGACCCCCGCGCGGAGGCCGGTGCTGAGCTGTTCCACCTGCGCGGCTATCTGCGCTTGCCCCAACTGTCGCGGCTGGCCGAGTTCAGCCAGGCGCCGACGTTGATGGCTAGCATTCAGAAGCAACACGCGGCGCTGGCCGGTCGCGGCGCATGAAACTCGGTGTTGCTCGCATTGCGTGGCAACGGAGTTGCATCTTTAGGAGCATCCCATGTCGGATTGCGTGCTGGTTTCCGGCGGTAGCGGCTACATCGCCGGCTTCCTGATTCGGCAGCTGCTGGAGGAGGGCTGGCGGGTTCACACCACCGTGCGCCACTTGGCCAAGGAGGGCGCGCTGCGTCAACTGCTGGCGGTCAACGATTGCCGCCTGAAGGTTTTTGCGGCCGACCTGAACGCCGACACCGGCTGGGCCGAAGCCATGGCCGGCTGCAGCCATGTGGCACATCTGGCCTCGCCGCTGCCCAGCGGCGTGCCCAAGGACGCCAATGAGCTGATCGTGCCGGCGCGTGAGGGTGCCCTGCGCGCGTTGCGGGCGGCCAAGGCGGCAGGGGTACGGCGCTTCGTGATGACCTCGTCGGTGGCTGCCATCGCCTATGGGCGCGGCCCTGGTGTGCACCATTTCACCGAGGCCGACTGGACGCGGCTCGACCGCCCCGGCATCTCCGCCTACATCCAGTCCAAGACGCTTGCCGAGCGCGCGGCACGCGACTGGGTGGCAAGCGAGGGAGCCGGTATCGAGTTCTGCAGCATCAACCCGTCCGTGGTGCTGGGCCCGGCCTGGAGTCGCGATTATTCGGCTTCACTCCTGATCATCCAGAGGCTGCTCGACGGCAGTCTGTTGGCCTGCCCCGACATCGGCTTTGGTGTGGTGGATGTGCGCGATGTGGCCGATCTGCATGTGCGAGCGCTTCAGGCCCCGGGCATGGCTGGCGAGCGCTTCATCGCTTCGGGGCGCTTCATGAAGTTGCGCGAGATTGCCGATGTGTTGCGTGCCGAGTTGGGCCCGCAGGCGCGTGCCGTCACGACGCGCAATGTGCCCGACTGGCTGGTGCGCCTGGTGGCAAGGTTCAATCCGCTGGCCCGCGCCGTGGTGGGCGAGCTGGGTTCGGTGCGGCATCAGGATGCCTCGCACGCCAAGGCTGTGCTCGGCTGGGCCACGCGGCCGGAGGCGCAGAGCATCGCGGATGCAGCACACAGCCTGATCGCCTTGGGCATCGTCAGGCCCTGAGGCTGCTGAAGCGCGCCTAGCTGTTGTGCTTCTTCACCCAGGCCACGTACTGGTCCATCCAGGATTGCAGGAACTTCTTGCTGGCGTCGCCGATCTCGCCCGTCTCGGTGAACAAGCTCTTGTTGGCCTGCAGAAAGACCTCGGGCTGGCCCATCGTCGCAACGTCCAGATAAGCCAGTATGTTGCGCAGGTGCTGCTGCGCCATGGCGGTGCCTATGGCGCCGACCGACACCCCCATTACCGCAGCAGCCTTGCCCGCCCACGAGTTCTCTCCGTACGGGCGCGAGGCGTGATCGATGGCATTTTTAAGCACGCCGGGAATCGAGCGGTTGTATTCGGGCGTGACAAAGAGCAGGCCCTGCGCCGCGATGATCTGGCCTTTCAGGCGGATCACGGCCGCTGCGGGCTTGGCGTCGTCGTCCTGGTTGTAGAGCGGCAGGTCGCCGATCTGGATCTGTTCGAAGCTGAAATCGGCCGGCGCGAGCGTCGCCAGGGCGGTTGCCAGCTTGCGGTTCAATGAGTCCTGGCGGAGGCTGCCGACGATGACGGCGATGGGGTAGACATGCATGATGGGTGTCCTTTTGCTTGATGGGCGGGCTGCGAGCAGGCACTGGCCGAACGGCCTCTGCGTTCACACATCAGGGTTCATGGCGCAGGGTCGCGCGCCCAATAGCCGGTGCGGCCGTAGTGGTGGTAGAGCCCGATCTCATGAGCCCGGTTCAACGCAGCCGTCGATTCAAAGGCCGGCGCATCCTGGATCGTGGCGCGGTTCAGATCCACCAGCACGCTCTCGTCGGACCAATGCACCGCCTTGATCCATTGCGGCGCGATCAGGACCTTGTGGCCCAACCACCAGTTGCTGGTGTTGACGACGATGTAGCGCAGTGCCCAGGTCCTGTCGTCAATGAGGAAGTCCTCGACATGCCCGATTTCGCCGTCCTTGGCCTTGATGTGATAGCCGCTGACAGCCTTGCAACTGCGCAGATGCGGATCATCGTTGCGATGGCGCGCCCGCTCCGCCTGGGCATACGCCTCCTGCTCGGCCAGGCGTTCACTGCTGTTCAAATTGTCCATCAGATAGCCGGGCTGCATCGCGAAGGGCTCCAGGCCGCCGCCCCACATGCCGATGCCGTCCCAGTAGGGCGGATAGCCGTAGTAGCCGAGATAGTGAATCTCGTGCTGGCGTGAAACCGGTTTGTCGGTGTCGATGTCCGGGCTGTGCCTGACCTGCTCTTTGCTGATCACCACGGGAATGGACTTCAGGGCACCGTCCGGAGTTCCCACCGATATCAGCGACACCAGCACACGTCGGCTGGACAGCCAGCTGCCGGTATCGACCACCAGGTATCGGACCACCCAGGCGTCATCGTCGAAATACAGGTCGCTCACCTTGCCGATGGTGCCGTCGATAGCGTCAATGCTGTAGTCCTGCAAGTCCTTTGTGCTGCGTAACATGGCTTCTCCTTCAAGGATTTGATTCGGCAAGCTTCAGAGGATGGGCTTGCGTGCGGCGCTAACTTGCTGACCAGCTACTTGGCTGGCACTTGACCCCACTGATGGAGCTCACTGTGGATTCGGCGGCGGCCTGGGTCTGTGCGTTGCCGTACCGGCCGACGCGATCTGATCCCGATGGCCGCTTCGTCATAATGTGTGCGCAATGTGAATTTCGCGGCCACCCTGCACTGCGCGCCGGTCCTAGACATAGGCGGCGAGTGGGACGGTTACCGGCACCATGCTTCACCCAAAGCGGATCACCCATCCTGGAGCCTCTCCTTGAGCCTGCGTAGCCGGATCCTGCTGCTGATCCTTTCGGCCTCTCTGTTACCGATGCTGCCAATGCTGTGGGGGCTGCTGGCGAATCGGGCCGAAACCATCGCCCGCGCGCAAACGCAACTGAGCAATCGGACCGAGGGCATTGCCAGCGAACTGGACAATCGCATCAGCGGCACGGCGCAACTGCTGTTTGGGCTCAGCCGCGTTCCGCTCATGGGCGGTGCCGACAAGGCCGCCTGCTCCAGGTTTCTGGCTGATGTCCTGAAGGAGCATCCGCAGTACACCGGGCTGCTCACCATTACACCCAGTGGGCAGTTGCACTGCGACTCGCTAGAGACCGGGCGGATCTTGAATCTGACGGACCGCAGCTATTTTCAGCGCAGCCTGCATGCCAGGAAACTCGTGCTGGAGCCAACGATTGGCCGCCTCACGGGCAAGGGCGTCCTGCAGATCGCTCACCCTGTGCGCGATGCAGGCGGCACGCTCCAGTACATCTTTCTTGCGTCGCTGAATCTGGATGCCTTCGGTCAATCGGTGGCATCCACTCTGCCGTACGCGGGCATGAATTTCCAGATCTGGAATGCTGATGCCAGCGTCATCCTGAATTACCCGAGCGACGGAACGCGCGAGCTCAAGCCGGATGAGCGTGAGCGAGCGTTTGTGCTGAACGGGACGTCGGGTGCGCTGCAAACGCTGGGTGAGGGCGGGGCCGCGCGCATCTGGACGACGGCAGCACTGCCGGGCCTGCGCGACACCGGACTGCGCCTGAGCTTGACCGTTCCTCGTGATGCCCTGGTCGAGCGGGAGAACTGGCAGTTTCGACGCGCCTTGGGCGTGCTGCTGGCGCTGACCGCGCTGTTCCTGGTGGTTGCCGCGCTATTGGGTGAATTTGGCGTGCGCCGGCAGGCTGCCCGCTTGGTGGACGCCATTGCTCGCCTGGACAGGGGCGACTTCAAGCAACTGATCGGCGCGCCCTATCCCAAGGGGGAAATGGGCACCATGATGTTGGCACTGGACCGCATGGCCTTGTCGCTAGAGCAGCAACACATCGTGATTGAGCGCAATGCCATGGCCTTGCAGCACAAGGCCAATACCGACGATCTCACCGGTTTGGCCAGCCGCAGCCTGCTGGCGGACCGGCTCAATCAGGCACTCATCTATGCGCACCGGAGTGGCCGGGTGGTAGGTGTGGTGGTGCTGGATCTTGATCGATTCAAAACGGTGAATGACAGCCTCGGCCACAGCCAGGGTGACTTATTGCTACAGACCGTGGCGCAGCGCTTGCGGGCGTGTTCGCGCGATGGCGATACCGTGGCCCGCCTGGGCGGCGACGAGTTCGTGCTGGTTCTCTCCGACATGGCGCAGGAGTCCGACCTGTTGCCGGTGGTGCAGGATCTCCTGCAGGCCTTGAACGAGCCGATTGAACTCCAGGGGCAATTGTTCGACGTGAGCGTCAGCCTCGGCCTGAGCGCCTATCCGCGCGACGGGGATACGGCTGAAGAATTGATCCGCCAGGCTGATACCGCCATGTATCGGGCCAAGGAGCAGGGCGGCAACGTTGTGACTGTCTTCACGCCGGACATGGATCAGTTGCTGATGGAACGTCTGGGTATGGAGGCGGGCCTGCGGCACGCGCTTGAACTTGGCGAGTTCCGCGTCCACTATCAGCCCATCGTCAATCTGAGTACAGGAAAAATCAGCGCTGCCGAGGCGCTGGTGCGCTGGCAGCATCCGCAGCGCGGACTGATACCGCCTGTTCAGTTCATCACCATTGCCGAAGAAACCGGCCTCATCATTCCCATTGGTAACTGGGTTTTGCAGCAGGCCTGTCTCCAGGCCAAGGCCTGGCAAGACCTGGGCCTGGGATCGATTGCCGTGGCGGTGAATTTGTCGGCGCGCCAGTTCAATGACCCTGCGCTGGAGGCCGCCATTGACGCAGCGCTGGCGCGAGCCAATTGCTCACCGGGTCTGTTGCAGTTGGAGATCACCGAGAGCATGGTGATTGCTGACGCGGAGCAAGCCTTGCAGACCATGCGCCGCATCAACGCGATCGGCGTACAGCTGTCGATTGACGACTTCGGCACCGGCTATTCCTCACTCAGCTACCTGAAGCGTTTCCCAGTGAACAAGCTCAAGATCGACCGTTCGTTCGTCAATGAGTTGGAGGTTGACGCGCATGACAGGGCCATCGTCGACGCCATCCTGACCTTGGCGCACAAGCTGGGGCTGAGCGCTGTGGCAGAGGGTGTCGAGACTGCAGGTCAACTGCAGCTATTGACGCAGCTCGGATGCGATGAAGGTCAGGGCTACCATTTCGCCAAGCCCTGCTCGGGCGAGGCATTCGCGCAGTTGCCGCTGGAATATTTCAAGCAGTCAAGCCTCTGACGAGAGTCGCGGTGACGTCGCCGTGCTACGAGGCGCAGCAAGTTGCTCCTGGACGTCCCTTGATGTCCCGCCTTCAAGCTCGCGTCGCGAGTGCACCGGGATAGGTCAATGAGTTTGTGCTTGCTGAGAAGCTGAAAACGGCGGAAGTCGTGGTCGATTGCTGCATCAAGGACGTGTACATGGACATCACCCCGCCTGATTTTCCGCCGTAGCGCGCGGCTTGCGAGATGGCTGCACTCTGCTGAATCGTGGCCGAGACTTTCAATGCGTCCCGCGCCAGCGTGGCGATGCGCGTTGCAAAGCTGGGTTGACTGGCATCCGATTTGAGGAAAGCCGTCGTTGCGGCCTTGTCGGCGTCGCTTCCCTTGAGATCCACCTTGCCGTCGCTAGTCACCGAGAACTCGACAGTGCCTGTCAGCTTTACTCCGGACTTGGTCATGGCGGCCCGCATGTCGCTGGCCAGCGCCGTCTGCTGCTTATCGAGCGCGCGACCTGCCACAGAGGCCTGGTGGGTACTGCCGGCAGCCTGGAGCGCCGCTTGCGCCGTGGCAGCAATCCTGGCTTTCGCATTGGCACTGACCGGTGATGAAGACGTGTTGCTGCCAGACGTTCCCGCCGTGTCAGTCGTCATGTAGGTCAGTAGCGAATTGCCGGTAGACAAGGAAATCATGGGGCTCTCTAGGCGACCCGAGCCGGTCTCGGACCGTTTATATTGAAGGGGCGACGCCGCACTGGATCAGCACTGAAGACAATGGTTTGACCTGCACTTCGGCCTTGACAGGCAAAGCGAGAAGGCAATACCCCAATTTTTGCTCTTCCCACGAAGGTCGGGTGCATGCCGGTCTGGCTCGCCTGGCTTCGGACAGCACACGTAGGCGCCGTCCGATAGCGCTCAGCGACGCAAACGCGTACCGTGCAGCTGAACCCTCTGCTGCCAACGATGTTGCCCATGCCTGCCCCTGTGACCTCAAGTGCCAAAGCCGCGAATCCACCCCAGGGCGCGCGCACGCCGAAGATGCGCCCGGCATCGTTGTCGCTGGCTGCGGGCCGGCAGTTCTTTGATCTGGCCAAACCCTATTGGAGGGGCAATCAGAAGAGGGTGGCCTGGGTATTGCTGGCTGCACTGATCCTGCTGATGCTCGGGGAAACGCAGTTTGCCGTGATGCTTAACAACCAGGCCGGCGAGATGACATCGGCGTTGGCCGGCAAGGAGGGCGATCGATTCTGGTCGGCGGTACGCGAGTGTCTGCTGATCCTGGCCTTTGCGGTCCCGATCTATGCTTTCTACTATTACATGCGCGATGCCTTCGCCAACCACTGGCGTCGATGGCTCACCGGCCGCTTTCTCGATGGCTATCTGGCCGAACGCAAGTATTACGAGTTGGGCACCCACGGTGATGTCGACAATCCCGATCAACGGATCAGCGAGGACATCAACACCTTCACCGGGCGGTCCACCCATTTCCTCCTGATTTTCCTCGGCTCGCTGATGCAGCTGGTGGCCTTCAGCACGGTGCTGTGGTCGATCTCGCACCTGTTGGTCGGCATTCTGGTGCTCTATGCCTTGTTTGGCACCATCGTCGCGTTGTGGATCTTCGGCGCGCCGCTGATCACACTGAACTTCTGGCAGCTTCGGCGCGAGGCAGATTTCCGCTTCGGCCTGATGCGCTTGCGTGAAAACGCCGAGTCCATCGCCTTCTACCGTGGTGAGGCGCAGGAGCGCGTCCAGATCGATCACCAGTTCAACGCGGTGTTCAGGAACTTTGCCAGGTTGATCAAGACCCAGCGCTCGCTGAACTTGTTCCAGCGCGGCTTCAGCCAGCTCACTATCGTTCTGCCCAGCGTGATCCTGGCCAACGAGGTCCTGTCAGGCGAGCTAGAGGTCGGTCGTGCCGTGCAAGCCGCCGGTGCCTTTGCGGCAGTGCTGGGCGCCGTCTCGCTGATTGTCGACAACTTCGAGAGCCTGAGCCGCTTCGTAGCCGGCATCGGCCGACTGAATACGCTGTCGCAGTTGGTGTTGGCACCGCCTCCGGACGTCACTGACCCTGTTGCATCCGCGCACCCCAGGATTCAGACCCGGGTGGGCGAGTTCCTCTCACTGGATTCACTGACCTTGTACACGCCACAATTCGATCGCGTGCTGATCAAGGACCTCTCCTTGAGCATTCGGGCGGGCGACGGACTGCTGATCACCGGCGTCAGCGGCAGCGGCAAGAGCTCCCTGCTGCGCGCTATCGCCGGCCTGTGGCACACCGGCAGCGGCGTGGTCCAGCATCCGGCGCTGGATCAGATGCTCTTCCTGCCGCAGCAGCCGTATATGCAGTCAGGCACGCTGCGCAGCCAGCTCATCTATCCTGCTGCGGCCACGAACTTCAGCGACGAACGACTGCTGGAGATACTTGATGAGGTCCACATGACGGGACTGGCCGAACGCGTCGGTGGCCTTGACGCCGTGCATGACTGGGAGAAGCTGTTGTCTGTCGGCGAGCAGCAGCGCCTCGCATTTGCACGCGTACTGGTGCATCGACCTCGTCTCGTCATCCTCGACGAAGCGACCAGCGCACTGGATGGAGCCAACGAGGCTGCGCTGTATACGCGGCTGCACGGCAAGGGCACTACCTTGATCAGCATCGCCCATCGGGCAGCGCTACTGCGCTATCACACGCAGGTCTTGACGCTGAAGGGCGAGGGTGCGTGGGAGCTGCTTCCCGCCGAAGGCTTTGAGTTCGAGGCTTAAAGTGCGCTCGATCTTCGTACCAGAGCAGCACAGCCTGGCATCTTGTTAGCCCGCGCTCAGGCCTTTCGGATGGTTCCAGCTCGCAGCAACTGTTCGAAAGCGTCGCCAGGCACCGGCCTGGAGAACAGGTAGCCCTGTTGCAAGCTGCAGCCGCGGCCAAGCAGGAAGGCCGACTGGACCAGCGTCTCCACACCCTCGGCCACGACCTGCAGCCCCAATTCGCTGCCCAGGGTGATCACGGCAGCGGCCAATGCACCGTCTCGGCCGCCGAGGGCCACGTCTGTGATGAAACTGCGATCGATCTTCAACTCGTTGATCGGTAGGCGCTTGAGGTGGCTCAGCGACGAGTAGCCGGTACCGAAGTCATCCAGCGACAGGCCAAATCCGCGCGCACGCAGGCAGTCAAGAACCATCACGACCGACTCCATGTCACGCATGACCATCGTCTCGGTTATCTCCAGCATCAGGCTCGAGGGGCTGAGGCCGTAGCGCGCCATCAAACGCTCGAGCTGGCCCAGAAGACTCGAATCGGAGAGGCTCGAGGTTGGCAGGTTGACCGACAGTGGAATGGTCTGCAGGCCTGCGTCAGCCCATCGACGCAAACTCTGGCATGCGGCTGTCAGCACCCAGTCTGTCAATGGGCCGATGAGGCCGGTGTCCTCGGCCAGGCCGATGAACCGGTCCGGCGGGATCAGACCTCTGTCTGGGTGCTGCCAGCGCACCAGGGCTTCGGCACCGACGACCTCGCCGCTGCGCGCATCGACCTTGGGCTGGAAATGCAGACGCAGTTCGCCGGTGTGGATGGCAAGTCGCAGCTCGTTTTCGAGCAGCAAACGCTCCGTGGCTCTGGCGTTGAATGCCTCGTCAAAGAAGCGATGCTGGGCGCGGCCGGCGTCCTTGGCGGCACGTGCGGCCTGTTCGGCACATCGTGTGAGGCTGGCCAGGTCCTCGGCATCACCAGGAAACAGCGCGATACCGATGCTCGCCGACATCACGAGCGACTGCGGCCCCGCTTGAGCTTCGATCGCGATGGGCTGCGCAATGGCTGCCAGGAGGCGCTGCGCGACGATGGCCGCCTGCTCCTGACTGTCCAGATCGACGATCAAGATCGTAAAGGCGTTGTCACCGAACCGCGCCAGCAGGCCGGCTTCGTCGGGCGACGCGCCGATCGCCGCCAAATCGGAGCCTCGAATCAACAATCTCATGCGCTGGGCTAGCGTGTTGAGTACATCGTCACCGTGGCTGCGACCGTAGGCGTCGTTGACACCGGTGAAGCGGTCAATATCGGCGTGCAGCAGGGCGCAGTTGGTTCCGCTGCGGCGCGCCCTATCCAGTGCAGGGCCGGCCACCTCGGTGAAGAGGCGCCGATTCGGCAGCCCGGTTACTTCATCGTAGTGAGCGAGCTCTCGAATGCGCAGCGCTGCCTGCACGCGCTCGGTGATGTCCTGGGTGATGCCTTCAAATCCCACCTGACGGCTGCGGGCATCAAAGATTGGCGTGGCTTGCTCAAAGAAGGTTCGCAGTTCGCCGTCTACGCGTT
>Ga0302290_10000317_pt1 | contig 10461 bp, 10 predicted proteins | sample III_Fen_N1_3_FD_194547 | JGI IMG/M metagenome (GOLD analysis project Ga0302290, IMG submission 194547) | Peat permafrost microbial communities from Stordalen Mire near Abisko, Sweden - III_Fen_N1_3 | ecosystem: Environmental > Terrestrial > Soil > Wetlands > Permafrost | place: Sweden: Abisko... | reverse complement strand
GGTTAACCAGAAAGACCTGCCCGTTGGCATTGAGCTTGCCAAACACCGCACTCGCCTCGTTGCCCAGCACGCGGTTGAGCGCCACCGCCGAGGCATTGGGTTGAACGAAGTTGACCGTCTCGCCGCTGGCCACGCTGAAGCTCTGCCAGTTGATGACGGCCTTCTGGCTGCTCTGGGTGACCGTCAGCGTCGAGCCGTTCTGCGCCAGGGCTGCACTGCCGCTGGCGATCTGCCCGCCGGTCGGCGCAGCCAGGCCGTGACCCGCGCCCGTGGCGATCAGGGTCGCCGCCGCGATGGCTCGCAGACACGAGCGACCGCCATGTTTGCCACGGCCACGTGCGGTCTCCGGCGCCGGGGTGTAGCACTGTTGAACGGGATTCCAGACGAGGCGATAGGCTTGGTTCATGGGGTCACTCCTTGAATGTTTTATCGATGACAGGGCGCAGGCATTTGCACAGGGCGCCTTTAGATGCTTTGCTGCAATCCGGTCCAGAACCGGGGGGAACGATCACGATCGGACTGCGGCAAGCTGCCGCTGCGCCAGGCCAGGCTGGAGGTCCAGACCAGGCCCTGCGGCAGCTTGAAATTCGCACCCAGCCCCAGGCCGGAGAGGCGTTGCGCGTTGCGCCGGTCGGTCGCTAGTGGCGCATGGTTCAGGCGCCCGGCAGCGGCATCGGCAAAGGCGCTGAGTTGCAAGGTCGGTGCAGCGCTGTAGCGCAATTCAAGGCTGGCGAGCCAGGCGTCATCGCAGCTGGCCTCGCCCTGCGGATAGGCCCGCACGCCCTGCGCGCCGCCCAGCCCGAACTTCTCGGACGAGTCGAGGTTCTTGCCATTGGCGCTGTATTGGCCGCTGAACTGAGCGAGCAGGCTCCAGGCCGCACTCGACGAAGGCAGGGCCTGCTGGCGTGCGAGCTGCCAGGACCATTTACCGTAGCGGCCCGCGCTTCGATGGCCCTCGCTGTCCAGCGCCTGCGCTTCGGAATCGAGCTGCAAGTGACCGCTGATATAGCTCAGGCTTGCGGTGCTGAAGCCACCACCACCCAGTGCATCCGCGCGGTCGCCCGAGATGCCCAGCGTCAAGAGCTCAAGCGTCTTGCTGCTGCGGGTCTGCGTGCTGTCGCTGCGGTCATTCAAGCGCTTGTGTTCAAGATTGCCCTGCAGCGTGAGGTTGGTGCTGCGGCTGCGCATCAGCGGGTAGAGCGCGTAGGCGCTGGCAATGCTCGCGTCACCGCGCGCCTGCAGCGCTGCAAAGTCCTGCCCCAGGCGGTAGCGCATTGCCGACCAGGCGGCACCCGCCTGCAAGCCACGTCCGCCCAGCGGCAATTGGTAGGCCAGGCGCCCATAGCCGAACGGCGCGCCACCGCTGCTGAGCCGCAATGACAAGACATCGCCCAGCGCGAGCGGATTGTTGAGCACCCAGGCCGCGCCGGCACGCCACTCGGCGCTGAAGCGATTGCCGTAGTTGTCCAGGCTGAGGCTGGCGCTGCTGCGCTCCAGCCCATCGACGCGGATGTCCAGATCGGCGCTGCCGGTCGATGCGCCGGGCGTCAGGGTGGACTGCACCTCCACGCCCGCCAGTCCCTTCACCAGCAGCAGGCTGCGTTCAAGCTCGTCGGAGGACAAAGGCGTTCCCGGCGTCAGTGCCGACAGCAGCGGCAGCAGCGCGCTCTCGCTGACGCGGGAGCGGTTATCCAACTTGACCTTGCCGAGCCGGCCTTCCAGCAACGCAATCCTCACCACGCCATCCGCGATGTCCTGTGCTGGCAGATAGGCTGTGGCCAACAGAAAGCCACGCCGGCGATACAACGCCGTGATGCGGTCGGCAGCCGCGTTGAGTTCCTTCAGTGAGAGTTCACGCCCCACCAGATCGTCTAAATGAACCGCCAACGACGCGCCGTCGATGGCCGTGTTATCGCTGAATCGGAAAGCTCTGACATGCACACGCGCGCCATCGTCGTCCGCAGCGGACGCGCGGGCAGGCTCGGGCAGTGCCGGCAGCGGCACTCGACCAAGGGGCGCAGGCCATCGAGCTCGATCCTGGTTTTCCATCAAACGTCCGGTATCTGGCGCGAGTTGCGCTGCGGCCGGCCTCGCGGCGCCGACGCTCATGCCGATGGCAAGCGCTAGCTGGGCAACAAACGCAGATCGCTTCATGAGCACAAGAGGATTCCTGAAGGCCTGCCATGGCCAGGAATCAGGGGCAGGCGACGAGCTTGCCCTGCCCCTTAGGAGCACAGCAAAAGCGGGGGGATGAAATCCTCGTCAGCGCCACTCAAAACAGGCGATAAAGGCCTGATGAAGGAGTGCACCAATTCGGATTCCAATGGGCTGATGCTACGGAGGGAATATTGCAGCTGCCTACTGCAGCCCCTAGCCCATTCGCACCAAGGGTTCGCGCGCTGGCGCGAGCGCCGAAGCGAGCGTGGTTCAGCGTCACGGCCTTCTCAGGCACGCTGAGGCATCAATTCCCAATAACCAATCGCGAGCCGCTAACTGGGTTGCCTGGCGTTCCCTGATCAATCGATCTGACTTTCGTCTCACCAAGCTCTTGCTTCCAAATGATCGTGTTGTGGTCGCCGTATTGGTTAAGCACTGCCGAATTTCCACCCACCTGGCTGAACGAAATGCTGTTGGAGTCGCCGTTCTGTATCGAGATCAGGTAGTTGTTGGCACCTGTCTGCTGCAGGTCCAGTGTGTTGGCCGTGCCGATTTGCGTGAGAGTGGCTTGGTTGTTGAAGCCGTCCTGCTTCAGGTCGACCGTATTGGCCACGCCGTCTTGCGTGATCTCCGTCCGGTTGTAGCTGCCGCTCTGTTCGACCCGGATACGGTTGAGGTTACCGGTCTGGCTGAGATAGGCCTCGTTGTAAGAGCCGTCTTGAACCAAGTCGGCGATATTGCCATCGCCGATCGGATTGAGCGTACGGTCGGTGCTTGAGATATCGGTCCTCTGATCGATCACGCCGATGTGGTGGTCGCCGGACTGTCGAATCGAAGCCGCCGTCAGCAGGATGTCGGGCTGGCCGAAATCGGAATAGCGAGTCAGATCGCCGATCTGCTGCGCATGGCTTGTCAGTGGCCCGCAGATCAAAACGGCCGCCGACAGAATGCGCCAGCACGCCGCGAAGCGACCAAGGGCTTGATCGACGTTCATGCGCTTCACCGGTTATTCCAGTACAGATTGAAGATGTCATCGCTGGCGGATGGCTGCTTGGGCTTGGTCTGTCCCGCTTGCGCGCCCGGTGCTGCCGCCTTCGCCTGACTGGCCGGCACGGGTGCTGGCAGGGCGGCACTGACGACTGGTGCTGGCGCAGGCTTCGCTGCAACTGGAGCTGCATTCGGCGCTGCGGCTGCAGGCGCCTGCTTGGCGGGCGCAGATGACGGGACCGGCACGGCCGGCACGGGCACCACAGGAGACGCCTGCGGCTTCGCACCGACTGCGCTCTGCGCCGACATCGCGGCGGACTGTGGCCCGGCGGCGGCAGGAGCGGGAGCCGGTGCAGCGGCTTGTGCCGGCGCGCGCGCCACGACACGGGGAGCGGCTGCCGGATCAGATGCCAAGTAAGGCAGAGGAACCACGGGTTCGCGGTTTGCGAGCATAGGCGCCATCGGAATCACGGCGTCCTCAGGCAAGGGCTCCTCGCTGACCACACCCGCAGCCTCGGCAAGATAGCTTTGAATCACCGGACTGAACCAGTTGCTCGGGTCCTGCAATTCGAAGTGTCGATCACGGATGCCGCTGACCGTCAGGTGGAGTACCGCAGACTCGATAGCTTCACGCACCGCGAGCTGCGCCGGTTCGTTGGTGGCATAACCGGTCTCGGCCTGCAGCAGGCTTTGATAGGCCACGTATTTGTAGACGCTGGCCGAAACCTGATAAGAGTAGATCGTCTTGGTCACCGACACCGAGTTCAGCACCTGGCCATAACGCACATCCACGCTGCGCAGGCCAACGGTCACCTGGTCGATCCGGTATTGCGTGCTGCCGCCTATGCCCAGATAGTTAGCGCCCTTGCCGCCGGTTCGCACATTGGATTCGTAGGCGAGCACACCGCCTTCGATGATGAGGCTGGCCGGCATCATATTGGGCAGATTGGTGAGTGGCTTGCCCTTTTCTACGGGCGACTCGATGGCCCGGATGATGCGTCGCTCGGTCAGCAGATTCTGCAAACCTTCGCGCTCGACCGGCGTGTACCAGCCCGAATCATTCAGCGCCTTGACCAGCAGTGACGCCGCGCCCTGCGTGACCAGACTCGAATAGGCACTGTCCGTCCTGAACTGCCCGGTCTGGTCACGGAAGCCGTAGACCGCGACCGGGATCCGTTCCTTGGGTCGCGGCAGGCTCACCAGATCCCGCGTGACACCCGTGGTCGGCGTCAGCTTGGCATTGCTGCGCACATTGGAGGGCGGCACGGTCGAGCCGCATGCGGCCAACCCAGCCAGCAGCACCAGAGCAAACCAGACCCGGGCCGGGTGAGCCCCACCGCAAGCCTCTGCCACGATCACCTCAAGGCCCCACCGACAGCTCGGTAGACGAAACCTCGAATGAGACCACGGCACCGGTCGTCTTGTCCGTGGTGGAAATCAGCAGCGTGCCATTGCCCGAGTCGGTGATCGTGATCGTATAGGCCGAGGTGTCATAGGTACCCGGCACCAAGGTGCTGTTCTTGCCGAAGATCGTCGCCAGGGACTGTGAGCTGAGGCGATTCAAAATGGCCTGCTGAAGGCTGTTATTGAATTTCTCAAGCGCCGTCAGCGAAGGTGCCTTGTGCGAATTCTGGGCTGCAGCAATGGCCAGCAATGACGCCGCATTATTCGGGTTGCCGCCAAACGAAGGATTGACCGGCGTATAAACCAAGTCTGTCGCTTCGGCATTAAAGTAAGCGGCAGACATCATCAGCAACACAAGTGCGCGGATCGAATAACAGGTATTTTTCATGATTCTTGCAATTAAATCGCAACCCAAATACAAACCAGTATTTAAAACCCACTGCCAGCCAAATCGGGGTCACTGCTACCCGTCGTCCGCAAACTTAGGCTGATAATGTTTGCATAGACTTTCTCCACCGAGTCAGAACTCACCGATCTAATCTGGTCGAATTTCACCGGCAAATTTCCAGAATAGACCGCTTTTTGTTCAAAATTTATCGTCACCCGATTTCCAAATCGATGCGACGGCCTCTCAACAATGACAAGCGTGTAGCTTTCGAAGTCCGGCTTTTCGCGCCAGAAGTCGGTAAATCTTCGATAGAACTCCTGCCCCGCCGGAGTAAAGGTCTCATTGACCACAATTCCGAAATTGTCGCTTGCAGATACTGATTCCGGTATCAACGCCGGCATTGGCGCGTCCACTATTTCCTGTGCCGACGCTGATCCAGCCGGAATCAGAATCGCAAAGACAAACAGGAAATCAAGAGACCTCATACCCAACTCAAACAGCGCATTTTCGGACCATCGAATCAGGCGACGTAAAAAAAGGCCAAATCGAAAGAATCGGCCAGCATTGAAACCACGGCAAATCAATACATTTTGTTGCAACCGATGCTAGTCGCCACTTGTTACAACGGCATGACGTAAGGCCCTTTTGAGGGTGTTTTGGCATGATCCGCCATTCATCGCACTGACATGTTGAATGGCGACGATGGCTCGGCCAAAAACATCGAGGTGGAGATGATTTCCAGAACGAATAGCAGCCAGGCTGCACGCCATCTGCTCGGCATCCTGCTCGGGCTCTCGCTGGGAACCGCCGCCATGCTTTCACACGCGCAATCCACCTGCACCAGCGTTGGCGACACTCGGCTGTGCCAGGGGCCGGAAGGCTGGTCCAGCATGACCACGATTGGGGATATCACCTTCGTCACACGTTCGGATGGCAGCAGCGCCACGATGCAGCGAATTGGCGACGTCACGATCATCACGGATTCCCGCGAGGGAATGAGCGGCATCGTCCACCACGTCGGCGACCGCACGATCATCGACCTGCCAGACGGTAGCTCTGTTTGCGACAAGATCGACGCCACGACGGTCTGCAGCTAAAGAGTCTGCCGCGCTCCTTGGCCGCTCTTTGGCGTGTGCCACGCGCCTGAGCCAAGCAGGAATGAAACCCCGCGCGGTCAGACCGTGGCGGAAGACACGGGGCTTCCTGCTTCCGATGCGGTCTACGAGTGCCGGCGACGACCACCCATGCAACCAATGACCAGCAGCCCCGCCAGCAGCCCCGCCAGCAGCATCGCGTAGGTGGAGGGCTCGGGCACCGCGACGGCCATGCTCGCGCCGTCCAGATGCACTCGCCAGAAGCCGCCCTTCTGGTCACCCTTGTTGATGTCGCTGCTGGGCTGGACCCAGTTGCTCAATGCGATCGGTGCGTCGGCGCTGTAGGTGAAGCCGTTCGCCAGCAGTGGCCCGATGGCTTCGTTCGAAGCCGCCGTCAGCGTCAGCCGATAGTGCCCTGCCAAGGTCGTCAACAGGAGTCCGGAGTCGTAATAGCCCTGGCCAACGCCGATGCTGTCGTTGTCGTCGTTGCTGCCACCCGCCACCTGGCTGCCGTCAGCGGCAAACAGCGTCAACAGCGGGTCAAAGTTCAGTCCGCCCTGCCAAGAGTCTGTCCACAGTTTGATGGTGGTGGGCGCGTCAACGCTGAAGTCGATCTGCACCACGTCATTGTGGAAGTTGATGTTGCCGTTGAACGTGAAGTCGGCAGCATGCGCGCCGAGGGCGGCGGCGGTCAGTGCGGCGGCCAGCAGGCCGCGTTGGATGAGCGTGGTCGTCATGATGATGAATGCCATTGAGTTGGGTTTCAGGGGGCTAGCGCCGGCGGATTGGCGCGCGACGGGGTCTGTACGCCAGCCACCAGACGGTTACTGCCCGCGTTGACCTGGAAGGCGGTGGCAAAGGTCTCGATATTGCTCGGGCTGGCCACGGTGTCCACGTACCACCATTCGCCCACCACGCGGTCTGGCGTCACATCCATCACCATGTAGCCGCGCCGGGTCAGATTGATGTACTTGAAGTGCGGGTTGTAGTACTTCAATCCGCCTGCAATCTGGCCGGTCGTGTCGCTGTCGATGCCTGGCGAGCTGACCGAAGTGCCGACAAACTCCACTGCGAGCGAGCCTTCGCCTGTGGTCTTGTTGTAGCCGCCACTGGCCACATCGGGGTTGTAGGGGTTGGGATTCAGGTCAGCGGCCCAGCTGCTGTGGATGTCGCCGGTCAGCACCACCACATTGTTCACCGGTGCATGATCGGCATCGCCCTTGATCACGCCATAGATGCGATTGCGGGCAGGCTCATAGCCGTCCCACTGGTCGCTGTTGATGAAGTACAGACCGGGGTCAGTGGCCTGGTTGGCGCCCGGCGCCTTGAGCTGGGCAAACATCACGCCCTGACCCAGCATCTTCCATTTGGCGGGTGTGCTGCGCAGCCGGCTGCTGAGCCAGTTCTCTTCGCTCGTACCCAGCAGACTGCGGCCGGCGTCACCGTAGCCGGCGTCGCTGGTGGAAAAGCCGGCGCCAAACAGCGTGGCGTGGGTGGCGGTCGTCAATTGCTCCGAGCGGCTGTTGATGCGCTCTTCCAGCATCAGCAGATCGGCCAGATCGCCATAGGCATAGCCGCGGTGGTTGTCACGCAGATTGGCGGTATCGACCACTCGCACCGGCATCCATTCGTAATACGCCTGCAATGCGGCATTGACGCGATCGGTCCAGGCGCCCTCGGCGGCAGGTGTATGGTTCTCGGCGCCGTTCTTCCAGCTGTTGTTGGCGGTCTCGTGGTCGTCCCAGATCGCCACCAGTGGATGCTGGCGGTGCATGGCTTGCGAATCGGCGTCGCGCTTGTACTGGGCATGGCGCATGCGGTAGTCGGCCAGCGAGACGATCTCATGGGTGGGCTCGGGCGTGCGGGTCGTGCCATATTGGCCGGCGCCATATTCGTAGATGTAGTCGCCCAGGTGCATCACCAGATCGAGATCGGCGCGCTGCGCAATGCGGCCATAGGCGTTGAAGTAGCCATAGGCATGGTTGCTGCAGCTGACGACCGCAAAGCGCAGGCTATTGGTCGGGCCGACCGGCAGCGTCTTGGTTCGCCCGATCGGGCTGTCCACTCCTTCTGCGTTGAAGCGGTAGTAATAGGTCTTGCCCGGCTGCAGGCCGGCGGCATCGACCTTGACGGTGTAATCACGGCCCGGGTTGGTCTTGCTGCTGCCGCGCAGCACCACATTGGCCAGCGCCGGATCGGTCGCGACGATGAAGCTCACGGGCACCGAAGATTTGGCACTGGCAGGCGTGACACGCGTCCACAGGATGACACGGTCGCTCAGCGGATCGCCGCTGGCCACGCCATGCTGGAACACCAGGTTCACATTGCCACTCGTCACGGCGCTGGCAAGTGGGCTGACAGCGGCCAATGCCACGGTGGTCGCGCCAGAGCGCTTGAAAAAGTCGCGACGGCTCGTGCCAGTGCGGGCAGGTGGGGTCTGAAGAGGGCGTCCCATGACGATTCCTTGACATCGTTGCAGCGTGAGAAATGTCACGCCAGCGCGCAGTCTCTTCAGTCGCCATGACAACGCGATGTCAGCGGCGGCTAGCCCGTCCTAGTCCGCCCCGATCCTGGTCCGTGGCGGCCCGGCGAGGCCCCCAGCCACAACACCCGCTATGCCAGCGCGCTGCGGCCGCTCATGCCCCCGCGCCCACGAACCGAGCATCCATTGCTCCAGCGATGCAAGGCGCCGCTCGAAGGCACTTGATTCCAGCAAAGAGTGCTCGACAAGACCGGCAAGCGCACCCGCCGCATGCTGGGCACGCGCCATCTCCAGCATGAGTACGACGCCAGGGACCAGTTGGCCTTGCAGCGCCAACGCCGGTCGCTGCGTGTCTGCCGGCACGGCGGTGCCCCACATCGCCGCTACCCAGCGGCTCTGAAGCTGCTGCTGAGTCTCAATGGACTGATGCAGGCGGTTCACAATATCGGCAAAGGTGGCACTGGAGGCGGGATTCATGATTTCGGGTCCCTACGGGTCCATGCGGATTCGTCGATCGCGGACGGCGGGCAAAGGTTGCGGTGCCAGGACAGAGCAGCCTTCACTGGAGTCGGCGGAAAGTGAGCCGGGCCACAAGCGAATCACCGTATGCTTGCTTTACCTCTTCGCTCACGATCTCGGCAATGCCCGCAGCAGCAAGGTCCTTGATTTCGCGCGCGGCCCGATCAAACACCAAGGGGTGCTCCAGCGTGCTGCCGGCATGGGGCAGTTCGGTCGCTACGCCAATGGAAGACTCCATGAACACGGCTCTTGCAATAGACCACATTGCCTTCTCCTGCCAGTTGAACAACGGCGCACCAATCTGCGAATTGGCGCCTATCCAGTATATGCTGCACCGCAGCAATGCTGATGAATTTCTCACGCGCATGATGGGCTGATCAATGACGACGCTGATTCTTGTGCGGCATGCAAAATCGAGTTGGTAACAGCTTGGCCTGAGGGATCGGGAGCGGCCCTTGAGCGTGAGACTGGACCGACCTCGGCTGAGAGCACGACACGCCAACGACCCCCTGTGAAAAGCATGACGTTTGAACTTGAACTGCGATTCCAGGTGCCAACGCAGCGGTACGCGCGAGCACGGCGCGCGCTGGTCGCCAAGACCGCGAGATCAATCGAAGCGCCGGAAGAGCCGGCCAAGCCGAAAGAACTGGGCGGGCATGCTCAGCGAGCCAAACGAATCAGCCGATCCATCAGCTGCCAAGGCACGACGGTTGAAGTCTCGACCCTGGCCAGGAGGATCGATGACGGCGCTACTGGTGAGCCCCGCGGCGAGCTGGTGTTTCGATGGGTGGATGGGCCGGTGCAGGGTTTGCTGGCCTTGGCTGACAGATGGGTCGATCGATATGGGCTTTGGCTCTATGAGGCTCAGCCCGACACGAGCATCGACCCGCCAAGGCCGAACCTGAGCCGCCACCAATCGCCCGATGCAGCGCTGCGCTGCATTGTCCGTGACTGCCTGGCGCGGGTTCTGCCCAATCTATCCGCCATTGCCTGCGACCGCGGCACGCCCGAGCATCTGCACCAGCTGCGCGTCGGCCTGCGCTGCATGCGCAGTGCCTTGCGCGAGTTTGCAGGCTGGTCGCGCGATCGTGATCCACGCTGGGAAGCGGAACTAAAACAACTGTTCGGCCGACTGAGTCAGGCGCGTGATCTCGATGTGCTGGACTCGGTGCTGATACCGCAGCTGCGGGCTGCTGGCGGGCCGGAGATCGAGCTGAGTGCACGAGCGCTGGTGGAGCCGGCCGCGACCGTGCTTCGCTGCGAGTCAACGACCAAATTGCTGCTGGCGCTGATCGTCTTTGCCCGATCCGCGCCGAATCCTGATGGCGCGGCAACGGCGTCACTGAAAGAGTTGGCGGATGCCTCCCTGCGCCGCCAGCACCGGCGGCTGCGCAAGGCGGCGGCACTATTCATGTCAGCCGATACGGCCA
>Ga0302290_10000316_pt1 | contig 10465 bp, 10 predicted proteins | sample III_Fen_N1_3_FD_194547 | JGI IMG/M metagenome (GOLD analysis project Ga0302290, IMG submission 194547) | Peat permafrost microbial communities from Stordalen Mire near Abisko, Sweden - III_Fen_N1_3 | ecosystem: Environmental > Terrestrial > Soil > Wetlands > Permafrost | place: Sweden: Abisko... | reverse complement strand
GGTTGAGGCAACAGGATTCAGGAACTCATTCCCGTTCCCTGTTCCCTGCGTACTGCAACCTGTTTCCTGTGACCTGTCATCTGAAGCAGGCTCTTGCTCCAGCCGCACCTTGACCCGGTCAATCACCACGTCGATGTTGTGCTTTTCGGTTTTTTTCAGCTTGGGCAGGTCGTCGAATTCGTAGATTTCTCCATCGACGCGAAAGCGCACATAACCCTGCGCCTGCATCTGGGCGAACAGATCAAGAAACTCGCCCTTGCGCTCACGGGCCACGGGCGCGAGGATCATCAGCCGCGTGCCTTCGGGCAGGGCCAGGGCCGTATCCACCATTTCGCTGACGCTTTGCGCCTGCAGCGGCAAATCGTGTTCGGGGCAAAACGGCGTGCCAGCGCGGGCAAACAGCAAGCGCAGGTAGTCGTGGATTTCCGTCACCGTGCCAACAGTCGAGCGCGGGTTGTGGCTGGTGGCTTTTTGCTCAATGGAAATGGCGGGCGACAGGCCTTCGATCATGTCCACGTCGGGCTTGTCCATCAGCTGCAGGAACTGGCGGGCGTAGGTCGAGAGGCTTTCGACGTAGCGGCGCTGGCCCTCGGCGTACAGCGTGTCAAACGCCAGCGACGATTTTCCCGAGCCGGAGAGGCCGGTGATCACCACCAACTGGTTGCGCGGGATGTCCAGATCGATGTTTTTCAGGTTGTGCGTGCGTGCGCCGCGAATGCTGATGGCTTGAGCGCCCAGGCTTTTTTCAAGGCGCAGCGCCTTGTCGGTCTGGCCTGTGGATTCGTCCTGGTGCGGCTGGAAAAGGGGCGGCGGGAGCTGGCTGTCGTGGGGGAAGTTCACAGTGGGATACGGCGTTGCAAACTTTCCATCATAGACCTGCCGGGCGCGGCGCGCTGCCGGTTCTGGCGCTTTCAAGCACAATACGGGGCTATGCACCAGCCGGTGCGGGCGGTCTGGGCGCATGCCCGAACCCGCCCTTGAGCCCGTCTGGCCACGGCTGTCGGCCCTGTGTTTTCCCCCTTGTGAGACTGTCTGACTGTGTCTTCTGTTTCCGCTGCCCCCTCATTTCCCATGACCGCCACCGAGCGGCGCGCTAGCTTTTCGCTGGCCTCGATTTTTGCCCTGCGCATGCTCGGCCTGTTTCTAGTGTTGCCGGTGTTTGCGCTGGAAGCGGCGCGCTACCCCGGCGGCGACGATCCGGCGCGAGTCGGTCTGGCGATGGGCATTTACGGCCTGACGCAGGCTTTTTTGCAGATTCCGTTCGGTCTGGCCTCGGACTGGTGGGGGCGCAAGCCGGTCATCGTGGCCGGGCTGGTGATGTTTGCGCTGGGCAGTTTCGTTTCGGCTTGGGCGCCCGATTTGCACTGGCTGATTGCCGGGCGCGCCATTCAGGGTGCGGGCGCGATTTCTGCCGCCGTCACGGCGCTGCTGGCCGACACCACCCGCGACGAGGTCCGCACCAAGGCGATGGCGCTGATTGGCGGCAGCATTGCGCTGATGTTTGCGCTGTCGCTGCTGGTGTCGCCGTGGCTGGCGGGGCTGATCGGCCTGCACGGGCTGTTTGCGCTGACCGGCCTGCTGGCGGTGACTGGCATTGCGATTGTGCTGTGGTGGGTGCCCACCGAGCCGAAAATTCACGCCAGCGCCGAGCGCGGCAGCGTGCTCGAAGTGCTGAAGGAACCGGCGCTGCTGCGGCTCAATTTCGGCGTCTTCGTGCTGCACGCGGTGCAACTGGCGATGTGGGTCGCGCTGCCCGCGCTGCTGGTGAAGGCCGGACTGGAAAAAGCCAATCACTGGGAGATCTACCTGCCCGCCGTGCTGGCGTCCTTTCTGGTGATGGGTATGACGCTGTTTCCGCTGGAAAAGCGCGGTTATCTGCGCGCCGTGTTTTTAAGCGCGGTGGGGCTGATTTTTCTGGTGCAAATTGGTTTGCTGTGGACGGTGTCGTCGTCGGGCGTGGGCGCGCCCAGCTTGGGCTGGCTGGGGGCGCTGTTGGTGCTGTTTTTTTGCGGCTTCAATGTGCTGGAGGCGAGCCAGCCGAGTCTGGCGTCGCGGGTGGCGCCAGCGCATGCGCGTGGCGCGGCGCTCGGGGTTTACAACACGCTGCAGTCGCTGGGCTTTTTTGCCGGTGGCGCGGTCGGCGGTTGGCTGACCAAGGTACACGGCCCGCAGGGGCTGTTTATGGCCTGTGGCGCGCTGATGCTGCTGTGGCTGGGCGTGGCCTGGCCGATGAAAGCGCCGGGCCGCCGCTCGGCCAGTTAAACTCCGGGCCAGCACTTCGGGGATTTCGCTCCGGGGAATTATTGAAAGCAAAGCACTATGGCATCGGTCAACAAAGTCATCATCGTCGGCAATTTGGGCAAAGACCCTGAAATGCGCGCCTTTCCGAGCGGCGACCAGGTCGCCAACGTCACCATCGCCACCACCGACCGCTGGAAGGACAAGCAGACCGGCGAGATGAAGGAAGCCACCGAATGGCACCGCGTGGTGTTCAACGGACGTCTGGCAGAAATCGTCGGCCAGTACCTGCGCAAAGGCTCGCAAGTCTATGTCGAAGGCAGTCTGCGCACGCGCAAGTGGACTGACCAGAGCGGCGCCGAAAAATACACCACCGAAATCCGCGCCGACCAGATGCAAATGCTGGGCAGCCGCCAGGGTATGGGCGCGCCCGGCCCGGCCGCCGGTGGTGATGGCTATGGCGGTGGCTACGAGCAGCAACCCCAGCAGTCCCAGCCGCAGCGCCAGTACGCCGCGCCTGCAGCGGCCCGTCCCGCTGCGCCCGCCCCGGCGCCGCGCCCCGCGCCAGCGCCCGCCCAGCCCAGGGCTTCGAGCGGCTTTGACGACATGGACGACGACATTCCGTTTTAAGCTTTCGGCAGGTTCTGCACATTGCTGGACGCAATCACGCCGCCGCCCAAGCAGACTTCGCCTTGATACAGCACGGCAGACTGGCCGGGCGTGACTGCCCATTGCGCTTCTGAAAAAATCAATTCGCAGCCGCCTGCCGTGGCGCTGGCCAGTTCGCAGGCTGCGTCCGCTTGGCGGTAACGGGCTTTGGCGGCGATGTTGCCCAGCGCGGGCGCGTGGCCCGCCACCCAGCTGCAGTCCTGCGCGCTCAGGCGCGTCGATTGCAGCCACGGATGATCGTGGCCCTGCACGACCCACAGCGTGTTGCTGTCCATGTCCTTGCGCGCGACAAACCACGGCTCATGCTCGCCCACGCCGCGCTGGCCGCGCGCCTGCGCCGCTTTCAGGTCCGCGCCTTTGGCCTTGACGCCGCCAATGCCCAGCCCCTGGCGCTGGCCCAGCGTGTAAAAACTCAGGCCGACGTGTTCGCCCAGAATGCGGCCTCTGTCGTTCTTGATCGGCCCCGGCGCCTTGGCGATATAGCGGTTCAGAAAGTCGCGGAATGGTCGCTCGCCGATAAAGCAGATGCCAGTCGAGTCTTTTTTCTTGGCGTTCGGCAGGCCGATGTCGTCGGCAATGCGGCGCACTTCGGTCTTGTGCAACTCGCCGACCGGAAACAGCGTTTTGGACAGCTGCGCTTGGTTGAGCCGGTGCAAAAAGTAGCTCTGGTCTTTCGCCGGGTCCAGCCCCTTGAGCAACTCGTGCAGGCCGGTTGCGTCGTTTTGGCGCACTCGGGCGTAATGGCCGGTGGCGATTTTCTCGGCGCCCAAGCGCATCGCGTGGTCTAAAAACGCTTTAAATTTGATCTCGGCGTTGCACAAGATATCCGGGTTCGGCGTGCGCCCGGCCTGGTACTCGCGCAGGAACTCGGCGAAGACTCGGTCCTTGTAATTGGCGGCGAAGTTGACGTGTTCAATCTCGATGCCGATCACGTCGGCCACCGCCGCCGCATCGACAAAGTCGATGTTCGACGAGCAGAACTCGCTGTCGTCGTCGTCTTCCCAGTTTTTCATGAAGATGCCGATGACCTCATGACCCTGCTGTTTGAGCAGGTGGGCGGTCACCGCTGAATCGACGCCGCCGCTTAATCCGACCACTATCCGTTGCTTTTGCATCCGGTCGATTTTACCGGCTAGGTGCCTTGTAGATGTTCTCATGGGTCGAAATCAAGCTCAGCGGAAAGCGTTGCCCGGCCAAGTAATCTTCTAAGCTGCTCAGCAGCAGCGGGCTGCGGTGCATCGGCACGGTGGCCCGGATTTCATCCATGCTCAGCCACAGCGCGCGCACGATGCCCACATCCAGCACCCGCTCGGCCTCATGCGCGCCGAGTTCGCCGCAAAAGGTAAAGCGCAGGTAGGTCACGTCCAGCGGCTCGGCATGGCCGGGCTGGACCCGCTCAAAGCGCGACAGATACACGCCCACCAGCGCGGTCGGGGTGAAGTGAAACGCGGTTTCCTCCAGCGTTTCCCGCACGCAGCCTTGCAGCGGGCTTTCGCCGGGGTCCAGGTGGCCCGCTGGGTTGTTGAGCCGCAGGCCGTCGCGCGTTTGTTCCTCGACCAGCAGGAATTTGCGCACGCCGTCAAAGTCGCGTTCAATGACCGCAGCCACCGTGACGTTGGGTTTCCATCGTTTATTCATGGCGCCAGATTATCGGGTTCCTTTTTGACACAAGCCTTATCAGGTGCCGGAGCGGGGGTTGCGTTGTGGTTGGCATTTTTCTTGCGGTTCCTGTTTTTCTGTAGCAGATGAAAGGAGATTTTCGGTCGGGGTTTTTCGCTGTGGATGCGCTGCTTTTCAGCGGCAGTCATCGGTGTGAATTGATCCTTGTCAAAGAACTCCTGTAAGCTGCGAGACAGTTAACTGTTACGTTCTGGAACAATCCGGGGCGCCAAGAAAAACGAAAGCATTGAGGAGACACCCATGCTCATTGGGATACCTGCCGAAATCACGGCTGGCGAGACACGCGTCGCCATCACGCCGGAAACGGCCAAAAAACTCAAGGCCCAGGGCCATGCGATTCGCATCCAGTCCGGCGCGGGCGTATCGGCCAGCGTGCCGGACGCTGCTTATGCGGCGGTTGGCGCGGAGATCACCGACGCGGCGGGCGCTTACGCCGCCGACATCGTGCTCAAGGTGCGCTGCCCGCTGGACAGCGAAATGGCGCACGCCAAAGCGGGCGGCGTGATCGTCGGCATGCTGAACCCGTTTGACGCCGCCGGTTTGCAGCGGCTCGCTGGCGCGCAGTTGACGGCGTTTTCGCTCGAAGCCGCGCCGCGCACCAGCCGCGCTCAGAGCATGGACGTGCTCTCGTCGCAGGCCAATATTGCCGGTTACAAGGCGGTGATGATGGCCGCCGACAGCTACCAACGTTTTTTCCCGATGCTGATGACCGCCGCCGGAACGGTCAAGGCCGCGCGCGTGGTGATTCTGGGCGTCGGCGTGGCCGGGCTGCAGGCGATTGCCACGGCGCGGCGTTTGGGCGCGGTGATTGAAGCCAGCGACGTGCGCCCCGCCGTCAAGGAGCAGGTCGAATCGCTGGGCGCGAAATTCATCGACGTGGCCTACGAGACCGACGAGGAGCGCGAAGCCGCCGTCGGCGTCGGTGGCTACGCCAAGCCGATGCCCGCGAGCTGGATGGCGCGGCAAAAAGTCGAAGTCGCCAAGCGCGTGGCGCAGGCCGATGTGGTGATCACCACCGCCCTGATTCCGGGCCGCGCCGCGCCGGTGCTGGTGACCGAAGAAATGGTCAAGGCGATGAAGCCGGGCAGCGTGATTGTCGATCTGGCAGCTTCGCACGGCGGCAACTGCCCGCTGACCGAGCCCGGCCAAACCGTGGTCAAGCACGGCGTGACCTTGATTGGCGCGACCAACGTGCCCGCGCTGGTCGCGGCGGACGCGAGCGCACTGTATGCGCGCAACCTGCTCGACTTCCTCAAGCTCATCATCACCAAAGAGGGCGCGCTGAAGATCGATCTCGAAGACGACATCGTCGCCGCCTGCCTGATGACGCAGGGCGGCGAAGTCAAGCGCAAGTAAACGGCTGCGGCCTTTCCTCCCCCAAACCCAAGTTCGTTTGCCCTTCTAGGCCAGCGCGCTGCCCCTGTTTCCGTTTTTAGGAGAAGAGCATGGATCCCGTCTCGCACACCATCATCAACCTGATTATTTTTGTCCTCGCCATTTACGTGGGTTACCACGTTGTCTGGACGGTCACGCCCGCGCTGCACACGCCGCTGATGGCCGTGACCAACGCCATTTCCGCCATCGTCATCGTCGGGGCCATGCTGGCCGCTGCGCTGACCGAAACGCCGCTGGGCCGCACGATGGGCTGGCTGGCCGTCGCGCTGGCGGCGGTCAACGTCTTTGGCGGCTTTCTGGTCACGCGCCGAATGCTGGAGATGTTCCGCAAGAAAGAAAAGAAGGTGCCCGCCGCCTCGCTTGATGCCAATTCCGCCACCCACCCAGGAGCCGCCAAATGAGCATGAATGTCGTCACGCTGCTGTATCTGGTGGCTTCTGTTTTCTTCATTCAGGCGCTCAAAGGCCTGTCACATCCGACGACTTCATTGCGCGGCAACCTGTTTGGCATGGCGGGCATGACGATTGCCGTGCTGACCACCGGCGCGCTGATCATGGAAACCGCTGGCAGCGCCGCTGGCGGCATGGGCTATGTGCTCAGCGCCCTGCTGGTCGGCGGCGCGGCGGGCACCTTGATGGCCAAGCGCGTCGAGATGACCAAAATGCCCGAGCTGGTGGCCTTCATGCACAGCATGATCGGTCTGGCGGCGGTGTTTATTGCCGTCGCGGCGGTGGCTGAGCCTTATGCGTTTGGCATTGCTGCCAAGGGCGTGGACATTCCGGCGGGCAACCGGCTGGAGTTGTTCCTCGGCGCGGCGATTGGTGCGATCACCTTCAGCGGCTCGGTGATTGCGTTTGGCAAACTTTCGGGCAAATACAAGTTCCGCCTGTTTCAGGGCGCGCCGGTGTCGTTTTCCGGTCAGCACACGATCAATCTGGTGCTGGGCCTGCTCACGCTGGGGTTGGGGCTGGGCTTCATGCTGACGGGCAACTGGACGGCGTTTTTTGCGATGCTGGCGCTGGCCTTTGTGATGGGCGTGCTGATCATCATCCCGATTGGGGGGGCCGACATGCCGGTGGTGGTGTCCATGCTCAACAGCTATTCGGGCTGGGCGGCGGCGGGCATCGGCTTTTCGCTGAACAATTCGATGCTGATCATTGCCGGTTCGCTGGTCGGCTCGTCGGGCGCAATTTTGTCTTACATCATGTGCAAGGCGATGAACCGCTCGTTCTTCAGCGTGATTCTGGGCGGCTTTGGGGCCGAGGTCGGGCCGGGCGATGCGGGCGTCGGCAAGGAGCAGCGCCACGTTAAAAGCGGCAGCGCCGACGATGCGGCTTACATTTTGGCCAACGCCGAAACCGTCATCATCGTGCCCGGCTACGGCTTGGCGGTGGCGCGCGCCCAGCACGCCGTCAACGAGCTGGCAGAAAAGCTCATTCACAAGGGCGTGAACGTCAAATACGCGATTCACCCGGTGGCCGGGCGCATGCCGGGCCACATGAACGTGTTGCTGGCCGAGGCCGAAGTGCCTTACGACCAGGTGTTTGAAATGGAAGACATCAACGCCGAATTCGGCCAGGCCGATGTCGCCATCATCTTGGGCGCCAACGACGTGGTGAACCCGGCGGCCCTGGTCAAGGGCAGCTCGATTTACGGCATGCCGATTCTTGAAGCCTTCAAGGCCAAGACCGTGATTGTCAACAAACGTTCGATGGCGGCGGGCTATGCCGGTCTGGACAACGAGCTGTTTTACATGGACAAAACCATGATGGTGTTTGGCGACGCGAAAAAGGTGATTGAGGACATGGGTAAGGCGATTGAATAAGCCGGTGGCGGGCTTGATTTGCTGTTTTTCGATCCTAGGGAAAACACACTCACCAAACAGAAAGGCTAGACTGGAGAATTCGGAACTGTCAGCAAACTGTCATGGAGACGAGTGAATGAGTGAAGTAAACCCCGAGCGCCCGTGGCTCAAAGCCTATCCGGCCGGTGTGCCTGCCGATATTGACGCCTCGCAGTATTCATCGCTGGCGGCGTTGATGGAAGAGAGCTTTAAAAACTATGACGAGCGAGTCGCTTACAGTTTCATGGGCCGGGACTTCACTTTTGCCCAGATTGACCGGCGCTCGCAGGCGCTGGCGGCTTATTTGCAGGGGCTGGGTTTGGTCAAGGGCGAGCGCGTCGCGCTGATGATGCCCAATGTGCCGCAATACCCGGTGGCCGTCGCCGCCATCTTGCGTGCCGGTTATGTGGTGGTCAACATCAACCCGCTGTACACGCCGCGTGAGCTGGAGCACCAGCTCAAGGACTCGGGCGCCCGAGCCATCGTCATCATCGAAAATTTTGCCCACACGCTGGAGCAGTGCATCGCCAGCACCCCCATCAAGCATGTGGTGCTGTGCGCGATGGGCGACCAGCTAGGGCTGCTCAAGGGCTGGCTGGTCAACTACGTGGTGCGCCACGTCAAAAAGCTGGTGCCGCCGTTTCACCTGCCCAATCCCGTGCGTTTCAATGACGCGCTGGCGCAGGGGCGGCGCGCCAGCTTCAAGCGCATGGAGATCAAGCCCGACGACATTGCAGTGCTGCAATACACCGGCGGCACGACTGGCGTGTCCAAAGGCGCCGTGCTGCTGCACCGCAACGTGGTGGCCAATGTGCTGCAGGCCGAAGCCTGGAACCGCCCGGCGATGGACAAAGTGCCGACCGGCGTGCAGCCGGTGTTTGTCTGCGCGCTGCCGCTGTACCATGTGTTTGCCTTCACCATCAACATGATGCTGGCCATGCGCACCGGCGCGAAAAACATCCTGATTCCCAATCCGCGCGACTTGGCCGCCGTGCTCAAGGAGTTGACGCACCACCAGGTTCACATCTTCCCGGCGGTCAACACGCTGTTCAACGGCCTGGCCCGGCACCCGGACTTCAACAAGGTGGACTGGTCGCAGCTGAAAATCTCCGTCGGCGGCGGCTCGTCGGTGCAAAGCGCCGTGGCCCAGCTGTGGCTAGAGAAAACCGGCTGCGCGATTTGCGAAGGCTATGGTCTGTCGGAAACCTCGCCCTCGGTCAGTTGCAACCCGACCGACAGTCAGGCCTTTACCGGCAGCATCGGCTTGCCGATTTCCAGTACCTGGTTCAAGCTGCTCGACGACGAGGGCCGCGAAGTGGCCCCCGGCCAGCCGGGCGAAATCGCCATCAAGGGGCCGCAGGTCATGGCCGGCTACTGGCAGCGCCCGGACGAAACCAGCAAAGTCATGACCGCCGACGGCTACTTCAAGACCGGCGATGTCGGCGTGATGGATGAAAACGGCTTTTTTAAAATCGTTGATCGCAAGAAAGACATGGTGCTGGTCAGCGGCTTCAACGTCTATCCGAATGAAGTCGAAGACGTGGTGAGCAAGATGGATGGCGTGCTGGAATGCGCCTGCGTCGGCGTGCCGGATGAAAAAACCGGCGAGGCCGTCAAACTGGTCATCGTCAAGCGCAACCCTGACTTGAGCGAAGCGCAGGTGCGCGCCTACTGCAAGGAAAACCTGACCGGCTACAAGCAGCCCCGAGTGGTAGAGTTCCGCACCGAGCTGCCCAAATCGCCGGTGGGCAAAATCTTGCGGCGCGAGCTGCGGGACAAGAAGTAGGCCCAGCCCGCTTGTAGTCCGGGCAGCAGCCCAACTTTTTATTGGCATGAAACAGCCCTGTTACATAATGGATGAAAATCCATAAAAAGTATCAGGGAGTATCGTTTTGACCAAGTTTCTCGACTGGCTGTCTTGCCCTGCGGGCCAATTCTGCTAGCCCGTCATTTCCCCCATCTGCGCAATATTCCTGAGCCAGGCCAACTTCTGTGCCGCACTGGCCATTGGCGCTCGCCTGCGCCACTTTTCATTTCAATCAGCCCGACATCATGGAGAAATAACAATGCAGCGCAAAAAGTTTGTTGAGTTTCGCTGGAGCCTAGTGGCGCCGTTGATCGGGCTGCTGGCCGCTTGCGGCGGCGGTAGCGACCCCGCGCCAACCCCCTTGGCGCCGACCCCTTTGATCGGCGCCGTTTCTGTCGGCGAGGTGGTTCGCACGGTTTCCACCAGCCTGGAAATTTCCGGCAGTGATTTGCCGACTGGCCTGAGCGTGACGGTGCCGGGCGACGCCAAGGCCTCCTGCCTGGTCTCGGCGGGCACCAGCACCAGCAGCCTCAAGGCGGCCTGCCAGTTCAACCAGCTAGGCGCGCAGACGCTGGAAATTCGCAGCGCCGCCAAGCTGCTTGGCAGCGTTTCCGTGATGGTCAAGAGCAACGTGACAGGCGTGAGCTGGACCTCGCCGAGCACCGCCGACTCCGGGACGGTCAAGTTTGGCGAAAGCGTGACCTTCAAGGTGGCCGGGGTCAACCTCGGTGGATGTCAAGCTACTTGTCGCCTATGAGTGTTGAAATTAAGCGGTTTTTCTGAACTGGTTTTGTTCCTCCTTTTTGCCATTTTTCTGATTCACGGACTGATCG
>Ga0302290_10000315_pt1 | contig 10493 bp, 9 predicted proteins | sample III_Fen_N1_3_FD_194547 | JGI IMG/M metagenome (GOLD analysis project Ga0302290, IMG submission 194547) | Peat permafrost microbial communities from Stordalen Mire near Abisko, Sweden - III_Fen_N1_3 | ecosystem: Environmental > Terrestrial > Soil > Wetlands > Permafrost | place: Sweden: Abisko... | reverse complement strand
GCCGCCGACCGGCATTGCACTGGACCAGGTCGACTTTGCCGGGCTGCGCGGCAAGGGCCTCAAGCATGCGGCCAGCGGTGTGCTGCGCTTCTTCAAGGCCATGAAGCAGAGCAAGGCGCTGCTGGCGGATCGCCGCGCCGACGCGGTGCTGGGCATGGGCGGCTATGTCTGCGTGCCCGGTGGGCTGATGGCTTGGGCGGCGCACAAGCCCTTGATGCTGGTGAATGCCGACGCGGCCATGCTGCTCAGCAACAAGGGCCTGCTGCCTTTCGCGCGTCGCATCGGCTTTGGCTTTGACGGCGCGGCCGCCGCGTCCACCCCCAAGGCGGTGGTGACCGGCAATCCGGTGCGCGCCGAGATCGAGGCGATCAGCGCGCCTGCCGAGCGCTTTGCAGGCCGCAGCGGACCCTTGCGCGTGCTGGTGGTCGGCGGTTCCTTGGGCGCGCGCGCCATCAACGACTGCGTGCCCAAGGCCCTGGCCCTGTGGCCGCTGGAGCAGCGGCCGCACATCGTGCATCAGACGGGTGCTGCCAATCTGGTGGACGTGCAGCAGGCCTATCGCGCTGCCAATGTGCAGGTCGAGCTGCTGCCCTTCATCGACGACATGGCCGCACAGCTGGCCGCCGCCGATCTGGTGCTGTGCCGTGCCGGCGCGGTCACGGTCAGCGAGCTCTGCGCTGCCGGCGTGCCTTCGGTACTGGTGCCGCTGGTGGTCAGCACCACCTCGCACCAGCGCGACAACGCCCGCTTCATGGCCCAGCATGGCGCGGCGATCCACCTGCCACAGGGTGAGCTGAATCCGCAGCATCTGCATTCGCTGATCAACGGGCTGTCGCGCTCGGGTCTGCTGGCGATGGCGGAGAAGGCGCGCTTGCTGGTGCGGCCGCGCGCGGCGAGTCGGGTGGCCGATGAGCTTGAACTGATGGTTGAAAAGAAGAGCAGCAAGTCATGAAGCACGCGGTCAAGCACATCCATTTTGTAGGCATAGGCGGTGCCGGCATGAGTGCCATCGCCGAGGTGCTGCACGCGACCGGCTACACCGTCTCGGGCTCGGACCAGAGCGATGGCTCGGTCACGCAGCGCCTGGCCTCGCTGGGCGTCAAGGTTTTCGTCGGCCATGATGCTGCGCATATTGCCGGCGCCCAGGCGGTCGTGACCTCGACTGCGGTGAAGAGCGACAACCCCGAGGTGATTGCAGCGCGCGCCAAGAAGATTCCGGTCGTTCCGCGCGCGGTGATGCTGGCCGAGCTGATGCGCCTGAAAAAGGGCATCGCGATCGCCGGCACGCATGGCAAGACGACCACCACCTCGCTGGTGACCTCAGTGCTGGAGGAGGCGGGCCTGGACCCGACCTTTGTGATCGGCGGCAAGCTGATCAGCGCCGACGCCAACTCGCGCGTGGGCGCCGGCGAGTACATCGTTGTCGAGGCCGACGAGAGCGATGCATCCTTCCTGAACCTGCTGCCGATGATGGCCGTGGTCACCAATATCGACGCCGACCATATGGAGACTTATGGTCACGACTTCGCCCGGCTGAAGCATGCATTTGTGGACTTTCTGCAGCGCATGCCCTTCTATGGCGCGGCCGTGCTGTGCGGCGACGATGCCGGCGTGCGCTCCATCATGCCGCTGGTCTCGCGGCCCATCGTCAGCTATGGCCTTGGCGCAGAGAACCATGTGCGTGCGGTCGATGTGCAGGCCGTGCCGGGCGGCCGCATGCGCTTCACGGTGCAGCGCCGCAACGGTCGGACCGAACCCGATCTGGCCGTCACGCTGAACCTGGCGGGCCATCACAATGTCCTGAACGCCCTGGCCGCGATTGCTGTGGCGACGGAGCTGGAACTGCCCGACGCCCCCATCATCGCCGCTCTCGACAAGTTCGGCGGCGTCGGCCGGCGCTTCCAGCGCTATGGCGAACTGGCGAGCAGCGATGGTGGACGCTTCACCCTGATCGATGATTACGGCCACCATCCTGTCGAGATGGCGGCGGTCTTGTCGGCCGCACGCGGCGCGTTTCCGGGTCGCCGCATCGTGCTGGCATTCCAGCCGCACCGCTATACCCGTACCCGCGACTGTTTCGAGGACTTCGTCAAGGTGCTGGCCGATGTCGACCAGGTGTTGCTGACCGAGGTCTATGCGGCTGGCGAGAGTCCCATCGTGGCGGCCGATGCCCGCGCGTTGACGCGTGCGCTGCGTGTCAGCGGTCGCAGCGAGCCGGTCTTCGTCGAGAAGGTCGCCGATCTGCCGGCGACGATCCGCACACTGGCGTTGGATGGCGATGTGGTGATCGTGATGGGGGCGGGCTCGATCGGTGCGGTACCGGCAGCCACCGTTGAACTGGTGAAGAAGGGGCTGGCATGATCGATCTGATTCTCGAAGCCATCGATGCTATCGATACACAGGCGCTGGGCAAGGTCGCTGTGCTGATGGGCGGCACCTCGGCCGAGCGCGAGGTCTCGCTGATGTCGGGCGAGGGCGTGCTGGCCGCGCTGCGCAGCCAGGGCGTGGATGCCCATGCCTTCGATCCGGCGTTGCGCAATCTGGAAGAGCTGACGACAGCGGGCTTTGCCCGCTGCTTCATCGCGCTGCACGGCCGCCACGGTGAAGATGGCACGGTGCAGGGCGCGCTCGAATTGCTGGGTATTCCGTACACCGGTTCGGGCGTGATGGCATCCAGCGTGGCGATGGACAAGATCATGACCAAGCGCTTGTGGCTGGCCGACGGCTTGCCGACGCCGCGCTATGAGCGCCTGCAGCGCGCCGAACTCACACCCGAGCGCATCGCTGCGGTGCCCGCCGCTTTAGGCCTGCCGATCTTCGTCAAGCCGCCGCACGAGGGTTCGAGCATCGGCATCGGCAAGGTCAGCATCGCCACCGAGATGCAGGCCGCCGTGATGCATGCGGCCCAGTTTGACGACGAAGTGCTGTGCGAGGAATTCGTCTCCGGCTGGGAGCTGACCTGCCCGGTGCTGGGCGAGGGCGATACCGCCGTGGCCCTGCCGGTGATACGCATCGAGGCGCTGGCCGGCAACTACGACTACCAGAACAAGTACTTCACCAACACCACCCAGTACCACATCGGCACACTGCCCGAGGCGCAGGAGCAGGAAATCCGTCGCCTGGTGCTGCAGGCCTATCGCTCCTTGGGCTGCCGTGGCTGGGGGCGCGCCGATCTGATGCTGCGACAGCCGGACGGCAAGCCCTATCTGCTGGAGATGAATACCTCGCCGGGCATGACCTCGCATTCGCTGGTGCCGATGTCGGCCAAGGCGGCAGGCCTGAGTTACGAGCAGCTCTGCCTGTGGCTGCTGGCGCAGGCGCGCCTGGACAGCGCGCCGACCAAGCCCTGAGCCCCAGCCGACACCCATCATGCGCGCCAACGCCTCCACGCTGACACTGCCACCGGACATCCGCCTGATGAACGGCGCGACGGCCGTGCTGGTGGCGGTGCTGCTGGCAGCCTTGCTGGTGCTGGCCTATACCTGGGTTGCGCGTCTGCCGGTCTTCTCGATCCGGGCGATCCAGGTCGAGGGCGACGCCAGCCGCAATGGCGCTGCATCGCTGCGCGCCAACGCCCTGCCGCGCATGTCGGGCAGCTTCATCAGCATGAATCTGCAGCAGGGACGGCAGGCCTTCGAGGCCGTGCCATGGGTGCGTACGGCCATTGTCCAGCGCGTCTGGCCGAACCTGCTGCGCGTCAGGCTCGAAGAGCACAAGCCGGCCGCTTACTGGGAGACCAAGGTCGAAGGGGCCGATGCCGACAGTGACGCCAGTATTGAGCGCAGTCTTGTGAACAGCTTCGGAGAAGTCTTTCAGGCCAACCTGGGCGACGTCGAAGACGAAGACCTGCCGGTGCTGGCCGGCCCGGCTGGCAGCGCGGCCCATATGCTGCAAATGTGGCAGCAACTGCAGAAGCTGATCGAACCGATGGCTGACAACATCGAGCGCATCGACCTGTCGGGCCGCGGCTCCTGGCGTCTGGCGCTGAACAAGGGCGGGCAAGTCGAACTCGGCCGCGGCAGCGATGCCGAGGTGCTGGCGCGTTTCGGGCAGTTCGTGCACACCATCACCCAAATCACCTCGCGCTATCAAACCCAGGTATTGACCGCCGATCTGCGCCACGCCGACGGATATGCGGTTCGCCTGCGCGGAGTTTCGACCACACCGGTGGCGCCGAAGAGCGCCCCGAAGAAAAACTAAAGGATCGTCATGGCCAAGGAATACAAAGATCTGGTCGTCGGGCTTGATATCGGCACCGCCAAGATCATGGCGGTGGTCGCCGAAGTGCAGGCCAATGGTGAATTGCGCATCGCGGGATTGGGAGTTGCCCCCTCGCATGGGCTCAAACGCGGCGTAGTGGTGAATATCGACGCGACGGTCCAATCCATCCAGCAGGCCCTGAAAGAGGCCGAAATGATGGCCGACTGCAAAATATCAAGGGTTTATACGGGGATCACCGGCAGCCATATTCGCGGCCAAAACTCCACCGGCATGGTGATCGTGCGCGACAAGGAGGTCACACCGGTGGATGTGGCGCGGGTCGTTGAAACCGCCAAGGCCATCAATATCCCGAATGACCAGCGCCTGCTTTTGGTCGAGCCGCAGGAGTTTGTGATCGACGGCCATGAAGTAAAAGAGCCGATCGGCATGAGCGGTGGCCGGTTGGAAGTCAAGGTCCATATCGTGACCGGCGCCCAGAGCGCGGCCGAGAATATCGTCAAATGCGTGCGCCGCTGCGGTTTGGAGGTCGACCAGCTGGTTTTGAATCCCAGTGCCTCAAGTTTGGCGGCACTCACTTCCGATGAACGCGATCTGGGCGTGGCTCTGGTGGATATCGGCGCCGGCACCACTGACGTGGCCATCTTCACCGGTGGCTCGATCCGGCATACCGCCGTGATCCCTATCGCGGGCGATCTGATTACCAGCGATATCGCGATGGCGCTGCGCACGCCGACCAAGGATGCCGAAGAAATCAAAGTCGAGCATGGCGTCGCCAAGCAGTTATTAGCCGACCCCTCGGATCAGGTTGAGGTACCGGGTTTGGGCGACCGGGTGCCACGAATGTTGTCAAAACAGGCGCTGGCCGGCGTGATTGAACCGCGGGTCGAGGAGATATTTTCCCTGGTTCACCAGGTCATTCGCGAGAGCGGATATGAGGAATTGCTGTCCTCGGGCATCGTCCTGACCGGTGGCGCCGCGGTCATGCCGGGTATGGTGGAACTGGCCGAGGATATTTTTCTGAAGCCAGTCCGGCGTGGCAATCCGACGTATAGCGGGGCGCTCTACGACATGGTTTCAAATCCCCGTTCGGCCACCGTGATGGGTTTGCTGGAAGAAGCCCGGCTGGGTCGCGCCCGAGGTATGAAGGCAGGCCAGCAGGCCGGTTCGATGACGGGCTTGCTGGGGCGGGTGAAGGATTGGTTTGTAGGTAACTTTTGAAAATTAAAGGGTGATCCCTGTAGTTTTTAACGAGTGGCTTTGGCATAATTGCAGTAGGAGGTCGATATGGCGATTGAAATGATTGAAGAGTTTGATCAAGGCACCCAAATCAAGGTGATTGGTGTCGGTGGCGGCGGCGGCAACGCGGTCGAACACATGATCAGCCAGGGCGTGCAAGGCGTGGAATTCATCTGTGCCAATACCGATGCCCAGGCTCTCAACCGTTCCAAGGCCGACCAGTTGCTGCAACTCGGCAGCAGCGGTCTGGGCGCTGGCGCCAAGCCGGAAATCGGCAAGTCGGCGGCGCAGGAAGCCGAAGACCGCATCCGCGAATCGATCCAGGGCGCGCACATGCTCTTCATCACCGCCGGCATGGGCGGTGGCACCGGCACTGGTGCTGCACCGGTGATCGCTCGGGTCGCCAAGGAAATGGGCATCCTGACCGTGGGCGTAGTCACCAAGCCCTTCGAATTCGAAGGCACGCGTCGCTGCAAGGCGGCCGAATCGGGTCTGGCCGAACTGGAAGCGAACGTCGACTCGCTGATCGTAGTGCTGAACGAGAAGCTGCTGGACGTGCTGGGTGACGATGTCACGCAGGACCAGGCCTTCGCGCATGCCAATGACGTGCTGAAGAATGCCGTCGGCGGTATCTCCGACATCATCCACATTCCCGGTCTCGTCAACGTCGACTTCGAAGACGTCAAGACCGTGATGAGCGAACCTGGCAAGGCCATGATGGGCACGGCGCAGGCCACCGGCCCGGACCGCGCCACCAAGGCCGCCGAGGCCGCCGTGGCCTGCCCGCTGCTCGAAGGCATCGACCTGTCCGGCGCGCGTGGCGTGCTGGTGCTGATCGCCGCCAATCGCAACACCTTCAAGCTGAGCGAAAGCCGCAATGCCATGAACACCATCCGTCGCTACGCGGCGGACGATGCGCATGTGATCTATGGCACGGCCTATGACGAAACGCTTGGCGACGCACTGCGCGTGACCGTGATCGCCACGGGCCTGAGCTCGCAGCGTGCGCGTGCCCAGGCACCACTGTCGGTGGTGCAGCAGCAGCCTGTCCTGCGCACTGGTACCGACAATATGCCGGTGCTGACTCAGCCTGTGAACATGGCTTCACTGGGGGGTGCGGCCGGGGCGGCGTCGGGTGCTGCGCCGACCATGGGGCAGGCTGGTGACTTCGGTGGCATGAATGTACCGAGTGTCTGGCGCCATGGCCGCACCGCTGCGGCCAAGGTTGAGGCGCTGTCGTCGAACGGCATGGATGAGATCGAGATTCCCGCCTTCCTGCGCAAGCAGGCCGACTGACCCGGATCAGCAGAAGTGCAGAAAGGCCCCGCGCGTCGGGGCCTTTGCTTTTGCGTCACAACATGGAATGACCCAGTAGCCAAGTTGCTGGTCAGCGTGCAGACTGCTGGCAGCACCACGGCGCTCCAAAGCACGGCAGCAGGCCGGTCACCGGTGCATCTACACCGAGGGCTTTGTTTGTACCGACTGATTGTGATGCGCTGCGCACCTGTCCTGTTGGCGCAGTTGCTGCTGCTGTTGGCCGGGCTGAGTGCTCCAGCCAGGGCTCAGCGCATGGCGATGCCCGAGCCACCCGTGCAGAGCGCCGGGGACCAGGCGAGCGCGGCCCAGTTGGCGGTGTCGGCCTGGAGTCGTGAAGATCTGAGCGCATGGTGGGCAGCACTGCGCGCGATGGATGGCAACCCGGGTCGGCTGCCGCCGCAGCTTCAACCTCCAAGTCAAGCCTCTGCCTGGACGCGTGTGAACTTGCCGGACGTTCGGGCTCGCGAGGCCGGCAAGCGCTATTCCGGTGATGCGCAGTATCAGATGCGCTGGTACAAGCTGCGTTACAGCGCGCCATCGGGGCGCTGGCCGACTAGCGTGGCGCTCTATATGCCGCGCCTGGTGACGCTGGCGGCGGCGGTGCTGGTGCATACCGATGAGGGTTGGCGGCCGGTGTTTGACAACCAGTCCGGCGCGCGTGAGCAGTGGGTGCGCCCACTTTGGACCGTGATCCCGGCAGCGCTGACCGAACTGCATCAAAACCAGGAGATCGAGGTCATTGTCGCGGTCCCCGTTCTTGCGGACAGCTACTACGCGGTGTCGTCCGCCTGGTTTGGCGCCCGCGACGAACTGGAGCCGCGCTACAACTCGCGCTGGGCCCTGCAGATTGGCGTGCCGCAGGCGAGCAGCCTGACGCTGGTGATGCTGGGTCTGTTCTCGCTGAGCCTGTGGGCACGCCGGCGCGACGAGCCGGCCTATCTGCTGTTTGCTCTGGCGTCGGTGGCCTGGCTGCTGCGCAATCTGCACTACCACCTTGACTTGCCGCGCACGCGCATGGGACTGGAATGGTTCTGGTGGGTCACCCACGCCTCAATGTCCTGGGTGATGTTGCTCACCTTCTTGTTTGCCCTGCGTTTTGCGCACCAACGCGTGCCCCTATTCGAGCGGATGCTGGTGGTGTTTGTGATCATCAGCAGCGCTGTCACGGCGCCGCCATGGATCGATCTGCTCGACACTCTGGTGCTCCAGCATGTGGTCAATGCGGTGGTCGCCGTCTTCTCGACGGTGTTTGTGAGCTGGCTGGCACTGCGCCAGCGCAGCCGCGAGCTGAGCATGATTGCGGTCAGCCTCCTGATCGGCGTGAGCCTGGGTATTCACGATCTCTTCTTGCTGGCGGGATGGGCCTGGTCGGAGCACATCTATCTGATGCCTTTTGCCACGCTCGTCATCATGGCGAGCTTCCTCTACGCGGTACAGCGCCGCTACGTAGGCGCCTTGTGCGAAGTCGAACAGACCAATGCCCACCTGGCTGAGCGTCTGCATGAGCAGAGTGCGCAGTTGCAGGCGCAGCATGATCGACTGCGCGAGGCCGAGCGGCAGCAGGCGCTGCTGCTGGAGCGCCAGCGCTTGATGCAGGACATGCATGATGGTTTGGGCTCCTCGCTGCTCTCGGCCATGGTGGCGGTCGAGCAAGGCGAGATGCAGCAGGGGCAGGTGGTCGAGGTGCTGCGCGAGTGCGTGGACGATCTGCGCCTGGTGATCGATTCGCTGGAGCCGCTGGGCCATGATCTGGTGGCGTTGCTGGCCACGATGCGCTACCGCTTAGGCAAGCGCCTACAAAGCGGGGGCCTGACGCTGGAATGGGATGTCCATGACCTGCCGATGCTGGAGTGGCTGGAGCCGCCCGATGCCCTGCATGTGCTGCGCCTGATGCAGGAAGCGCTGAGCAATGTGCTCAAGCATGCACAGGCCTCGCGCGTGCGCATCGCCACACGGCATCACGGCAACGTGGTGGAGATCCGCGTCGAGGACGATGGCCGCGGTTTCGACCTCGCCACTGCGCTGCGCGGCCGTGGTCTGAAGAGCCAGGTGCGGCGCGCGCGCCATCTCGGCGGCACGGTCCACATCGATTCCGAGCCCGGACATGGCACGCGGCTGGCCTTGCGTCTGCCCGTGAAACGCGGCACGCCTGGCGACGCCAACGCAAACCCCTGAGCGAGCGACGTCGGTCCGAATCCGGGACAATCGAGCCCATGGTCAAACAAAGAACCCTCAAATCGCTGACGCGCGCGGTCGGCGTGGGCATCCACAGCGGCCAGAAGGTCGAGCTGACCCTGCGCCCGGCGGCACCCGATACCGGCATCGTCTTTCGCCGGATCGACTTGAATCATCCGGTGGATATTCCCGTGCGCACCGAGTCGGTCTGCGACACCCGCATGGCCACCACCGTCAGCGCCGGCGGCGACCCGAACGGCCCCAAGGTGCAGACCATCGAGCACCTGCTCTCAGCCTGCGCCGGTCTCGGCCTGGACAACCTGTACGTTGATATCAGCGCCGACGAGGTGCCCATCCTCGATGGCTCGGCCGCCAGCTTCGTCTTCCTGCTGCAAAGCGCCGGCATCGAGCTGCAGAACGCGCCGAAGCGCTTTCTGCGCATCAAGAAAACCGTGGAAGTGCGCCAGGGCGAGGGCAAGCGCCTGATGTGGGCCCGGCTGGAGCCGCATCACGGCTACACGCTGAGCTTTCAGATCGAGTTCGACAACCCGGCCGTGGCCGCCACCGGCCAGCAGTATGTGTTCGATATGGGCTCGGGTCAGTACAAGAAGGAAATCGCCCGCGCCCGCACCTTCGGCATGATGTCCGATGTCGAACTGATGCGTTCGCGCGGCCTGACCCTGGGTGGCTCGATGGATAACGCCATCGTGGTCGACGACTACCGCGTGCTCAATGCCGAAGGCCTGCGCTACGACGACGAGTTCGTCAAACACAAGATCCTCGACGCCATCGGCGATATGCAGGTGGTCGGCCATCCCCTGATCGGCGCCTACACCTCCTTCAAGGGTGGCCACGCGCTGAACAACAAGCTGCTGCGCGCGCTGCTGGCAGACGAGCAGGCCTACGAGATTGTCAGCTTCGAAGACGATCGCGCTGCGCCGCAAGGCTTTGCGGAACTGGCGCCGGCGTGGTGAGGGTGAACGTCAGATGATGATCGCGCGTCTGGTCGTTGGCCTGCTGCTGCTGGCCGGTGTGCTGTGTTTTGCGATGTATATCGGTACGCGGCAGCGCCTGTGGCTGCAGCGAGGTGTTGTGATCGTCAAATGGACGGTGCTGGCCGGCCTGGGCTTCTTCGCGGTGTTGATCCTGGAGCGGCTCGCGCTGATGCTCTGAGCGTGTGCCCCGGCGCGCGGCCTAGGTCGCCGCGCCGTGTTCCGGCATCAGCCCGGCAGCCAGTCCATAGAGCGCGAGCAGACCCAACACATGTCCGATGGCCACTCCTGGCTCACCGGACTCGATGCGCGCAATCGTCTGCACATGCACACCCAGCCGGGCAGCGGCCGCAGCTTGGCCTTCACCCGCTTGCAGCCGTGCCTGCTTGGCCGCCGCGCCCAGCGCCTTGATAGCCTGCAAGGCATGTGGATCGATGTCGGCGGAGATTCGTTTGCCTTGGGCCATGGGCGAGATTGTCGCTGCTGCACGCACTCAGCAAAATAGGCCCAAAGGCCTTGAAGGCCTGCCCCAGGCCGGCACCGACCGGCTGG
>Ga0302290_10000308_pt1 | contig 10563 bp, 9 predicted proteins | sample III_Fen_N1_3_FD_194547 | JGI IMG/M metagenome (GOLD analysis project Ga0302290, IMG submission 194547) | Peat permafrost microbial communities from Stordalen Mire near Abisko, Sweden - III_Fen_N1_3 | ecosystem: Environmental > Terrestrial > Soil > Wetlands > Permafrost | place: Sweden: Abisko... | reverse complement strand
ACCGCCTTCGCGGATGGCGAAGCGCTGGGTCTTCTCCATGGCGATCGGGACGATCAGGTCGATGTCGACGTTGACGTTGTCACCGGGCATAATCATTTCGACGCCCTTAGGGAGGACGACGATACCGGTCACATCGGTCGTACGGAAGTAGAACTGAGGACGATAGCCGTTAAAGAACGGAGTGTGGCGGCCGCCTTCTTCCTTTGTGAGGACGTAGATTTCGGCTTTGGCCTTCTTGTGCGGAGTGATCGATTTCGGAGCCGCGATAACCTGACCGCGCTCGATACCTTCTTTTTCAATACCGCGAAGGAGGATACCGACGTTGTCACCCGCTTGGCCGCTATCGAGCAGCTTGCGGAACATTTCAATGCCAGTTACGACGGTGGTCGTGGTGTCCTTGAGGCCGACGATCTCAACGGTTTCGTTGATCTTGACGATACCACGCTCGATACGACCGGTGGCAACAGTGCCACGACCAGTGATCGAGAAAACGTCTTCGACAGACATCAGGAAGGGCTTGTCGTGTTCACGAACAGGCTCCGGAATGTCGGTATCGATCGCAGTCATGAGAGCCGTGATGGCAGCGTTGCCTTCGGGCTTGTTCTCAAGGGCAGCCGTGGCAGAACCGCGGATGATCGTGGCATTGTCGCCATCGAATTGATACTTGGTGAGGAGCTCACGGATTTCCATCTCGACGAGATCAAGGAGTTCCTTGTCGTCGATGAGGTCGACCTTGTTCAGGAACACCACAATCTTCGGCACGCCAACTTGGCGGGCGAGGAGGATGTGCTCACGAGTCTGCGGCATTGGGCCGTCAGCCGCGGAGACAACGAGGATCGCGCCGTCCATCTGAGCGGCGCCAGTGATCATGTTCTTCACGAAGTCAGCGTGTCCCGGGCAGTCGACGTGTGCGTAGTGACGCTTGTCCGACTGGTACTCCACATGTGCTACCGAGATCGTGACGATCTTGGATGCGTCACGAACTGTGCCGCCCTTGGCGATATCGGCATAGGTCTTAACCTCTGCCAGACCTTTGCGAGCTTGGACTGCGAGAATCGCGGTCGTCAGCGTGGTTTTACCGTGATCGACGTGGCCGATGGTGCCGACGTTGACGTGCGGTTTTGTGCGTTCGAATGTGCCTTTAGCCATGGAGTTTGTGACGTTGTGAGTTATATGATTTTGACCTCGGTTTATCGTCGGGAAGTCACCGACGCTGACCCTGGAGCCCAGAACCGGATTCGAACCGGCGACCTCGTCCTTACCAAGGACGTGCTCTGCCAACTGAGCTATCTGGGCAGACCAAGGAATTGGGTCAAAAAACGTGAAAAAGAGCGAAGAACGTGAAGGTCGAGTTTTCCCCCGTCAACTGAAATTACGCACAATTCCATAAAATCCTACTGACCTATGCGCAACATGTAAAAACCGGGTGGTAAGCGGGCGCCCAGTGGAAACTGTTTCGCAACAAATGCACGAAAATAATCATCTACTTCTTCGGATCCTGACCCACTGGTCACCGTTGGCGCTCCGATCAAGCCTGTCGTTTCAACCGCCACAACCATCTCTAGTGGCTGCCATTCAACGGCGGGCAAGACGTCGGTCGGCCCGGCATTGAGCGGTGCCGCAAGAACGGTTCGACCGGATTTAGCCTGGAGCACTTCGATGAAAGCAAGCCTCTTGGGCAACGGCGTGTACGGATAATTGATGCGGCCAAACGTGAAAAAGGGATTAGTCGTCTCGCCCGTGTGCAACACCTCGAGCGGATCTTTGGGCACAGCAACCGGTGCTGGCAGTTCAATACTCATCTCGTATTCGCGAAAAGTGAGTTGTGGCGAAATCGTCTTAAAAACGTTGCCCGGCTCGCGCCGCAACGAAACCGGCAAGGAAGGATCGCTGCTATTTTTATCCGTTGGCAGAAACAGCGGCATGGGATCATAGAGCTCTACTTGCTGGAGGAGAGCAGCGCTGGCGCCTGTATTATTAGTGCGCGCGATCGCAACCGAAGCCGGCGCATTCGCATTGGCTGGTGAATTCGCAACCAGTGGCTTGGGTAAACGCACTTGAGCGATCGCTAGGACAATGAGCACAACCAACACCGTCGCGACTGCGATCGCGATCCAGAGCGTGTTCCCCTGCCTTCGCCGCGCAGTCATGGAGCCAGCGCCCCGGTTGGTCCGGACTGCATGGCCAGCTGAATATCGCTAAAACCACCGGCCTTTGCCGCATCCGAGATATTGGTAAAAACATCCATCGGCGCGCGTGTATCCATAATCACCAGCAAGGTGGAACCGGGCGCGCGCTTGGCCTGGACCGCCAGCCAATCCGGCAACCGCGGAGGGGGAATCAAACCCGAGTCACCCCAGACCTGACCGTTGGCATTGACGCTGACCGAAATGGGCGTCGCTTTGGCATCATCCACCGCATGGCTGCTGACGTGCAACATGAGGTCGGAATTGTCCACGCGTAGTCCCGGTGACAATACAAAGCGCGAACTGAAAAGAGAAAAAAAGAGCGCGATCAACCCGCCATTCAGCAGGAACAGAAAGTCGAAATTCCGCGGATGTGGCCGCAGTTTGGAAAGCAGATCGAGCGGACGTGTAATCACGAGCGGGACGACGAGCTGACGGGAGGCTTGGGCATCGGTGCAACTGCTGGCGCGGGCGGTACCGTTACCGGATCAGGCAGTTGAATGACGTTTCCCGCCAAACCGCCGTTGCGGTAGTCGGTCAGCAAATACTGCATGATCTCGTTGCCCGACCATTCGACGTCGCGGACGAGCGCGCGAACTCGTCCCATCAAAAAGTGATAAGCCAGATGGATCGGGATGACCACGATGAGACTGGCTGCGGTGGTCAGGAGCGCCTGCCACATACCGCTGGCGAGCGCGTGCGCCGTGGCGTACTGACCGCCCTGCATGAACGCATGGAACGTGGTGATCATTCCGAGCAGCGTGCCCAACAACCCAACCAAAGGTACAATCTGTCCAAGCGCCGCGAGCGAGCCGAGCCGGCGTTCGAGCGAGGGAATCTCCACCACCGCGGCTTCCTGCACGGCGAAGCGCATCGTATCTGCGTCTTCAGCAGCGTTGAGCAGCGCCGCCTTCACCACGGCCGGCACGGGACCGGGCGCTTCCTCGCACAACGTCAAGGCCTCGACGATGCGGCGTTTGGCCAGGGCATTCTTAATTCCTTCTATAAATTGTTTCGACCGGATCTGCCCGCGATGGAGGAAGAGCGTGCGTTCGATGCCGATCACGAGCGCCCCCGCTGCCACAAGCAGTACCACGTACATCATCGGGCCGCCATCGGCGAAAAGACTAAAATCAAAGGCAGACATCTAAGTGAAGTGATTGAACCGGCAAAAGCCGTAGTCGTAAATGTTAAAACCGTGGTGGATGAGTTCCTGTACTAGGGCGTCTTCTGTGGCCGGAAGCGCGAGAGGCGTTCCTGGGCCTGCGCGGCGTACGGCAAATCCTTGCGCACGATAAGATCGTAAGCCTCTCGGGCTTGTTCCCGCTTGGATTGCTTTTCGAAAATGTCGCCCATTTTAAACAAGGTTTTTGAAATCCAAACCCGCCCTTTCGCCCCAAGCGAAGCCGCCCTGGCGTCGTCCGGCAGAAAAATCGTAATTAACCGTCCCCACTCTTCCATCGCACGACTGACGTCGCCGCGCTCAGAAAGACCAAGACCATATTTGTAGCCCGCTTCCGTGCGGATATCGGGCGGCGCCGACTGCAAATCCATCAACCCTTGGTAAATAGCAGCAGCTTTTTCTTGATGGGAGGCATCTGCGGTCGCTTGTGCCGCGTGGCAATCCGCCAAAGCCAACCGCGCAGCCAGTACATCCTGATGCTGAGAAAACTCGTTCACCAACGGCTCAAAAATCCCCTGCGCGCCAGGATTATCATTGGTCAGGCGCAGCAGGTTTCCCTGTTTCAAGCGGGCGTAAAACACCAAGTCGCTCTTGGGGTAATTCTTCACCAGCCGCTCCAAAATATTAAAGGCGTCGTCGAAGTATTTCTTCTGCCCGCGGCGTTCAGCGTATTGGGCCGCTTGATACAAAGCATATGGGGCGTAGGAATTCTTGGGATATTCGTCAGCGAGTTTTTGCGCTAGCGCCTGCGCATCCACCAACTGGCCGCGCGAGGCGGCGTTGTCGGCTTCTACGATATAGGAGTAAACCGCGGCATCGGAGTTTTTGTACTCTTCCCGAAGTTTACCCAACCGCTCCAGAGCAGCATCGGCGTTGGGCGGGGTAACTCTGAAATTCGCCTGCGCCTGCAAGAGCATCGTCATGCTGGCGATCTGCGACCGCAATGACGCCTCAGCTCCTTCGAGCGAATCCAGCAGGCGGTCGGCCAGCGTCAGTGTTCGCGCCGGCTCGCCTGCCTTCAAAGAAAGGCTCGCCTGCAACCAACCGAGTTGCGCCCTCAAATCGGGCGGCAAGCCCGCGACCTCGGCCGGCGTGGCCATCAGGCGCGTGAGCCGGGCGTAGGCTTTGGTTATCTCGCCCGCGGCCTCAAGCGCGCGCGCCAGATTCCATTCCGCCTTCCAGCGATTGTCGGTATCAAAACGGTTGTCGCGGGCCCTCTTATCGAGCAGCTCCTGGGCCTGGTCGAACCGGTCGGCGCGCCCCTCGCCCGCGACGGCAACTTCAACCTCCGAAATCAACTGCTGGAACATCAACAATCCCGGCTTAACTCCCGCCGGGATCTCGTCCAGCGCCGCCGCATAAGCATCAGCGGCATTGCGAAAATCTCTCGCCAAAAAATACGCCTCAGCCACCAGCACGCCGAGTTGCGCGCGGGCTTCACCGGCCGGCAGCGCTTCGCGCGCCTTGGTCGCCTGATTGGCGGCGTTGCGGTAACGCCCCTGCTCCCAAGCCACACCCGTCAGCACACCCAACGCGTGACCCTTGAGGCTCGAACCTGGAAATTCCGCTAAAAGACGACTGGCATCGGTTTCGGCGCGGGCATAGTTTTTTTCGCTCAAAGCAACTTGCGCGCGATACAACAGCAAATCCTCGATCAACGGATGGGTTGTCGACGCGCCAAAGAGTTCGTCGAGCCGGTGCCGAAAATCGTCGCGAGATGCACCACTGGACGAAGCCCGGGCCAGCAGTTGCAGGGCGGCCCGCTGTTTGGCGCGATCTGAACCAGTCGCGAGCAAAGCCCCAAGAGCGTTGCGGCCCACCGCGTCGTCCGGGCCACTGATCACGCCCAGCATCAGGCGCCATTCGTCGCTGGTCGCACGTTCTTCCTGAGGCAAGGCTTGCAGCTGCCGTTGCAACAGCGCCACCGCCTCAGTTTTTTTCCCGAGGCCGTTCAGTACAACGGCGTACGAACTCACCGCCATATACAAAGCCCGGCCCTGCAGCCGGTCGACATTCTGCTTCAAGGCAGCCGCCCGCGGCTCCGAAAACTCCCCCAGACTCAGCCGCGCCTGTTCGTTGGCCAAAACGAACCGGGTGCGCTGCGACTCCGAAACCGCCGCCTCTACAGCCTGCTGGTAGAGTGATCCCGAACGATTCAAATCACGCGCCACATCCGCCAGCGTGGCTTGCAGGAAATAATACCAACTGCGGTCCGATGCAGGCAGTTCATCCACCACGATCGCCGCGGCACCCGTTCGCGCATCGTCGTAATGTTTTTCCCTCATCGCCACGAGTGCCTGACGCAGGCGATAGGCGGCGGTTGGCAAACCAACGTACTTTTGCAGCGCCGCCGACGCTTCCGAGGTCCGGTCCTCGTCGAGCAAGGCCGTGACCAAGTCGACGGTAAGCTGGTTACGGAGTTCGATCTTGGTGGCCGGATTGTCGAGGAGGCGCTGATAAATATCGGCGGCGATTGAGGGGAAACCCATTTCGAGCGCGCGCTGCGCCGATATCTGCAAAACGAAACCGTTGCCCGGCAATGGTTCTGCAGCTTTGACCGCAAAGGGCGGCGTCATCACTTCCTGAGCGCGTCCCCACCCCGCAGCCAGCAGAAATACCAGTATCCAGAAAAGCATGATCGGGCGTGATGAGGAGCGCATGTTCCCGGCAACCATGGGCAGGTCTTTGGGACGAGGCAAGCCCGTGCCCGGCTGGAAATTTTGCGAGCCCCTGTAATCACTTCCTTCTCGTACGCGTGCTTCGGTTGCCCAAACTCGCCGGGTCCAACCAATCCATACCCATGAGCATACTCCTGATTGTCCTCGGCATTGTTGTACTCGTCGTTGTCATCCTCGGCCTCTGGGTCGCACGCATCTACAACGCTCTCGTCACGCTTCGCAACCGCTTCAAAAACGCCTTCGCGCAAATCGACGTCCAGCTCAAGCGCCGTTACGATTTGATTCCAAATCTAGTCGAAACCGCCAAAGGTTATCTCAAGCACGAGCACGAAACGCTCGAGGCCGTGATCAAGGCCCGCAACATTGCCCAGGCCGCCGCGCAATCCGCAGCCGCCAATCCCGCCGATGCCAATGCCATGCGCGGCCTCGGTGCCGCCGAGACCGGCCTGACCGGAGCGCTCAGCCGCCTGATGGTCGTCTCCGAAGCCTATCCCGAGTTGAAGGCCAACCAAAACATGATGCAGCTCACCGAGGAGCTCACCTCCACGGAAAACAAAATCTCTTTCGCCCGACAGGCGTACAATGACTCGGTCATGGCCTTTAACACGACGCGTGAGACTTTCCCCAACGTCATTTTCGCCGGCATGTTCGGCTTCCTGCCTGCCGAACTATTCAAAATCGACGACCCGACTGAGCGCAACGCGCCGAAGGTTCAGTTCACCTAAATAACTCTCGTCATGCCTCTCACGGTTAATCTCGACCCGCAGCCGTATGCACCGCGGGGGAACGATCGAATCTGGAGCATTCTGTGTCATCTCTCCACTTTCCTCGGGGTCGGCTTCATCCTCCCCTTGGTCGTCTATCTCGCGATGAAAGGCGATTCGGACTATGTTAGAGACAATGCCCGGGAAGCCCTCAACTTCCACCTCTCGATCCTCATTTATGGGATCTGCTGCATTCCTCTGGTGTTCGTCGTAATCGGGATTCCGATCCTCGTTATTCTCGGGCTTGCCTTGTTTATCCTGTCGATCGTGGCTGCGCTCAAGGCCTCCGAAAACGGCTGCTACCGTTACCCGCTAACCTTGCGCCTGATCAAATAATCTCCGCATCGCCGTAGCGGAGGCCCCCGCCCCACATTGCCGCCATGGATTTTTTCCAAGCTCAAGCCACTGCTCATCGCCGAACCAAGTGGCTGGTTCTGCTCTTCATCGTGTCCGTGGGCGCCACGATTGCGGTGACCTACGTGGCGACGATCTTCGTAATCGGAATGCTGCCCAAGACATCCTCCAGGCATCGGTATCAAGACTTCGACTACAACGACCAGTCGGCGGCACAGATCATAGCACCATGGTGGGACCCACAAATCTTTGCCCTGGTGGCGGGCGGCACAATTCTACTGGTGGCGGGCGCGGCGCTTTTTAAGACCGCACAGCTCCGCCAGGGCGGGCCGGCGATTGCCGAGATGGTCGGTGGACGCCGGGTCGAACCAAACACCACCGACCTAAAGGAAAAACGCCTGCTCAACGTCGTCGAAGAAATGTCCATCGCGTCGGGCATCTCGGTCCCAGCCGTCTACGTGCTCGACGACGAGGCCGGACTCAATGCCTTTGCCGCGGGCCTCACGACCAGCGACGCGGTGGTGACGGTAACGCGCGGCACGCTGGAAAAACTTAGCCGCGACGAACTCCAAGGCGTGGTTGCGCATGAATTCAGCCATATCCTCAACGGCGACATGCGCATGAATATCCGGCTCGTCGCCGTATTATTCGGGATCTTTTTCCTCACGATCATCGGACGTGGCTTGCTTCGCGTTCTGGCCAATACACCGGGGCGAAACAGAAAAGGCGATGCACGCATCCTGATCGTCGTCGTGGCCAGCGGCGTCGTCCTGATCGTCATTGGTTATATCGGCTACTTTTTTGGTCGCCTCATCCAAGCCGCCGTCTCCCGCCAACGCGAATTTCTCGCCGACGCTTCTGCCGTGCAGTTCACACGCAATCCCGGCGGCATTTCAGGCGCGCTCAAAAAGATCGGCGGCTACGCTCTTGGCGGACAAGTCAGCAGTGCCCATGCCTCCGCGATCGGGCATTTCTTTTTTGCAGAAGCGGTCACGTCGAATTTTATGGGCATGCTTGCCACCCATCCGCCACTGGACCGGCGTATCCGGGCGATCGATCCTCAGTTTGACGGCAAGTATTTCAGGCCGCCCGAAATCGTCGACGTGGAACACGAAAGCTTTATCAGCGCCGGCCTCGTTCCTCCGCCGTTACGTCCGGCACGCGCGCAATCGCCGATCGCCAATGCGCTTCAGACCGCGGCTATCGCATCCATCGGCACACTGACACCCGAACAGGTAGCCAACGCTCAATCTCTCATTGACGAGATCCCGGAGCGTCTTCGCCAGGCTGCTCGCACCACCCGAGAAGCAACTATTCTGATTTTCGGTCTGCTGCTCGACGCCCACCCCGAGATCCGGCAACGCCAGGTCGCCACGCTGCCCGCCGAAATCTCGACGGCGCTTTTCGAGCTCACCGAACCACTTGCTGCGCTCAAACCCGCACACAAACTCCCGCTTTGCCAGCTAGCTCTGCCGGCCTTGCGCGAACTGCCCGTTTCAGCGCACGTAGACTTTTTCGCCTCGATCCAGATCCTGATCGAGGCCGACGGGAGCGTGTCCACTTTTGAGTTCGCACTGCAAAAATTGCTGCAACGCCAGCTCCTCCTCAGCCACTCCCCCCGGTTAGCGCCCGGCGCACAGCTCTATTCGTTCCAAGCGGTCCGCGAAGAAATCCTCATTGTGCTCTCCGCCGTCGCCCACGCCTCCGGGGATGACTTTGCCGGAGCTCAACAGGCCTTTGTTGAAGGCACCAAAATGCTGAAAATACTCGATGGCACTTTGGAACTCCTCGCGCCCGAGTCCTGCGCCCCGGACCGGCTTTCGCCCGCACTGGACCGCCTCGCCACCGCCGCCGGGCCGATCAAACAGCGCATATTACTCGCCTGCGCTCATAGTGTCAGTGCCGACGGCGAAATCCGCGTGGCCGAGGCTGAACTCATGCGGGCGATCGCCGCGATGCTGGATTGCCCGATGCCGCCCTTGATGGCCATTGCGTCTGCCTCGTAATCGGAAAATCGCAGCCAGTTCGATCTGGGAAAATTAAAAGGGCCCCAGATTTCTCCGGGGCCCCGTTGATTACTAACTTAATAAACTATCCAGCAAGATTACTTGCTGAACAGACGCCCACTGACACGGTAGTCGGAGGCCGCGATGGCCAAGAGAGCGAAGACGGCCGCGAAGCCGAAGACGCCATCCACACCGACATTCGGAGAACGAACTCCGGCGACCGCCGCCACAACAGCCAGAAGACCGGCAGCGACTAGGGCGATGGTGATGCTATATGCTTTCATGTTATTTCCTTTTGTTAATGTCCGATTTCTCGGACGCGCAGAGAGTACACCCATTCATTCGATAGTTGAAATAATTGATTTCTATCGTATCCATAGTTTTTACCTATGGAACTACAGCAACTCCGCTATTTCGTCACGGTCGCTGAAACTGGTAATTTCACCCGTGCATCAGAACGTTGCCATGTCAGTCAGCCATCTCTTAGCCAACAGATTATAAATCTAGAAAAGGAACTTCAGCACAAGCTTTTCCATCGATTAGGACGCAAAGCCATCCTCAGTGAAGCAGGCACTGTATTTCTAGAGCGAGCCCGCCGAATCCTGTTTGAAGTCGATGACAGCACGCGCGAGTTGCAGGACAGCCCGGCGTTGGAGCGCAAAATCACGGTCGGAGCTATCACGACTCTCGCGCCGTATCTCATGCCGCAGCTCCTGGCGCTCTGTCTTGCCCGCCTGCCTCATCTTCAAGTCAACTTAAGAGAAGATTTTAGGCCTGACTTAACCAAAGCCGTGCTCGACGGAGAGTTAGACCTGGCGATCGTTTCCTTACCAGTCAAAGACCCTCGGATTTCAGTCGAGACACTTTTTTCAGAAACACTCATGCTTGTGGTTGGCAAGCCCCACCCCCTGGCCAGCAAACCCGAGGTCACGATCGAAGATCTCGTTAACCAAAATTTCATCCTGCTTGGCACGGGCAGCAGCTTGGCCAGCCAGATCCAACGGTTTTGCGGCGACCATAATTTTGAACCGAAAATTGGTTACCGCTGCGCTCAAGTTGCCACCGTGAAGGCACTCGTCGCGCTCGGCGTCGGCATCTCCATTCTCCCCCAAGTTGCCCTCGCGGCCGAAGACCGTTCAAAGCTGATTGTTAAATCTCTCGCCGGCCGCACGGCAACGCGAGAGATCGGCATCATCCGCCACATGCAACGCTACCAAAGTCTTGGCGCGGAGCAGTTCATCGCCCTGGTACGCGAACATGTGAAGAAACCGTAACGCTGCGCTCGCGCAAAATCGGACTTGGGGCGATGCTCACGGACTTTTTTCTCAGATCCGAACACTTTTCCTTTTTAACCTAAATTCCTCCGACAAATAACCATTAATAAACACTAAT
>Ga0302290_10000307_pt1 | contig 10570 bp, 8 predicted proteins | sample III_Fen_N1_3_FD_194547 | JGI IMG/M metagenome (GOLD analysis project Ga0302290, IMG submission 194547) | Peat permafrost microbial communities from Stordalen Mire near Abisko, Sweden - III_Fen_N1_3 | ecosystem: Environmental > Terrestrial > Soil > Wetlands > Permafrost | place: Sweden: Abisko... | reverse complement strand
AGTCCCCGCGTGCGGGCAACATCCAAACGCTCTGCATAGTTCAACGCCAGCAAGTCCTGGCCCCATAGCCTGGAGAGCAGCGGCCAGAAGTGATTGCGCGGATGGCCGTAATACTGCTGCGCCTGTAAAGACGCCGCGCCGGGGAAGCTACCCAGCACCAGCAAGCGGGCATGGGGAGTCCAGACGGGCGCCAGGCCCTGCAGCACAGGCGTCGTCACGCCTGCAGGCCTTCGATCTTGGGCAAAGCCGCCCTCGCATTCGCACTCGTCTGATGCGCCGTCGCGGCCAACGTCCAGTTCCGCAAGCTTGCGAGCGAGGCCGCGATGCGTGGCAATTCGCCCGGCTCATTGCGTGCCAGTGCACCGGCGGCGCGCTCGGCCTGGGTCTTGTAGATCCACTGCGGCGGAATATCCGGCGCATCGGTTTCCAGCACCAGGGCCGTCGCCGGCAGCCACTGGGCCAGACGACGGATCTGCAGCGAGCGATCAAAGGTCAAGGTGCCGCCAAAACCCAGCTTGAAACCCATCTCGACAAAGGCAGCGGCCTGCTGCTCGCTGCCATTGAAGGCGTGGGCAATGCCGCCGTTCACCGCGATGCGGCGCAGGCCCCGCAGCAGTTGGTCAGCGCTCTTGCGCACGTGCAGGATCACCGGCAAATCGAAGCAGCGCGCCAGCTTGAGCTGCTCGGTATAGAAGAACTCCTGCCGTGCCCCGTCCAGCCCAGGCACGAAGAAGTCCAGGCCGATTTCGCCGATGGCCACCAGGCGCGGGTCGTCGCGGTGCTGTTCCAGCAGACCCGCCAGCAGGGTCAGGTCTTGCTCCTGGGCCCGCATCACATAGAGCGGATGGATGCCCAGCGCGTAGGCGAAGCCATGCTCGTGGGCCAAAGCGCGGGCCGATGCGAAGTCAAAGGCGCCGACGGCCGGTATGACGATCTGCGTCACGCCCGCTGCGCGTGCGCGTGCCACCACCGCCGTCCGGTCCGCGTCAAACTCCGGCGCGTCCAAATGGCAGTGGCTGTCCACCCACATCGCTTTAGCGGAACACCACCGTGCGCTTGCCGTTCATCAGCACGCGATGCTCGGCGTGCCACTGAATGGCGCGCGCCAGGGTCACGCATTCAACGTCGCGCCCGATGGCGACCAGCTTCTCGGGTGAGAGGCTGTGGTCAATGCGCGCCACCTCCTGCTCGATAATCGGCCCTTCGTCGAGGTCCGAGGTCACGTAATGGGCCGTCGCACCGATCAGCTTGACGCCGCGCTCATAGGCCTGGTGATAAGGCCGCGCACCCTTGAAGCTGGGCAGGAAGCTGTGGTGGATGTTGATGGCACGACCGGACAGGTACTCACACATCTCGGGCGAGAGAATCTGCATATAGCGCGCCAACACCACCAGATCGATCTGGTTCTCTTCGATCACTTCGCGGATCTTCTGCTCCTGCGCCTGTTTCTGCTCGAGCGAGCTGTTCAGCAGCGGGAAGTGATGGAAGGGAATATTGTGCGAAGCCGCGAGCTGGTAGAACTCGCGGTGGTTGGAGACGATGGCCGGAATCTCGATAGGAAGGTGGCCGGTCTGCACGCGAAACAGCAGATCGTTCAGGCAGTGCCCCAGCTTGGACACCAGCAGTAGCACCCGCGTCTTGGTGGCCTGGCCCACCAGGGTCCAGGACATCTGCAGACGCTCGGCCAGCGGTTTGAAGGCGCTGCGCAAGGCTTCGGCATCAGGGCTTGACGGGCATTCGAACTCGATGCGCATGAAGAAGCGCTGATGGTCCGCATCGCCATGCTGAGCCGAGGTCAGGATATTGCCGCCATGCTCCAGCAGAAATCCCGTCACGGCGTGGACGATGCCCGCGCGGTCGGGGCAGCTGAGCTTGAGGATGAAACGGTTCGCAACAGTCATGGCTGGGGAAGATCTATCAGGCCCGAGATCCTACAGCACCAAGCCGCCGGCCAGACTCATCCGCATCTCGCACTGTGCGGCCAGGCTCTGGTCATGCGTCACCATCACAAAAGCTGTGCCCTGCTCGCGTGCCATGGTGAGCATCAGCTCGAACACACTCTGCGCCGTACCTCGGTCCAGATTGCCGGTCGGCTCGTCGGCCAGCACGCAGGCCGGCCTGGTCACCAGGGCGCGCGCAATCGCCACGCGTTGGCGCTCGCCGCCCGAGAGCTCGCCCGGCCGGTGCGCGAGTCGCTCGCCCAGGCCCACGCGCTGCAAGACGGTGGCGGCTTCTGCGCGCGCCTGCTCCTGCGGCAGGCGGCGTATGCGCAAAGGCATGGCCACATTGTCCAGCGCGCTGAATTCCGGCAGCAGGTGGTGGAACTGATAGATGAAACCCAGGTGCTGGTTGCGCCACTGACCCATGACGGGCTCCTTCAGCGCCGCCAGATCCTGGCCCATCAGGGTGACGCGGCCAGCGCTGGGTCTATCCAGCCCGCCCAGCAGATGCAGCAGGGTGCTTTTACCTGAGCCCGAGGCGCCCAGCACCGCATAGGTCTGGCCGCGCCGCACGGTGATATCCACACCGGACAGCACCTTCACATTCAGCCCGCCTTCACTGAAGCGTCGCTCCAGGCCCAGGCCCTGCAAAACGATGGGGGCGATCGGAGCTTGCTCACTCATAGCGCAGCGCCTCCGCCGGTTGCACGCGGCTGGCGCGCCAGCTCGGGTAAATCGTCGCCAGGAAGGCCAGCATGAGTGAGGTGATGGCGATGGGGATGATGTCGCCGCGCTGTGGATCGCTAGGCATATGGCTGATAAGGTAAATGCTGCCGGGCAGGAAGCTCACATTGAGCAAATGTTCGATCGCCGGCACGATGACATCCAGATTGAAGGCCACCACGAGGCCCATGGCCACGCCCGAGAACGTGCCAATCACGCCCGAGGCCGCGCCCTGGACCATGAAGATGCACATGATGCTGCGCGGGCTGGCACCGAGCGTGCGTAGGATGGCGATATCGGCCTGCTTGTCGGTCACGGTCATCACCAGCGTGGACACCAGATTGAAGGCCGCCACCGCCACGATCAGCGTCAGAATGATGCTCATCAGGCGCTTCTCGACCTGCACCGCATCGAACCAGTTGGCATTGGTGCGAGTCCAGTCACGCACCCGCACATCCGGGCCCAGACTCAAGGCGAGCTGCTGCGCCACCTCACGCGCCTCGTGCACATCGCGCAGCTTGAGCTGCACGCCGGTCGGCGCCTCCACGCGGAAGAGGCGCTGCGCGTCCTCGATATGGATCATGGCCATGCTGCTGTCGTACTCATAGTGGCCGGCATTGAAGGTGCCCAGCACGGTGAATTGCTTCAGGCGCGGCACCACGCCAGCGGGCGTGACCTGGCCGCTGGGCGCCACGAGCGTGATCTTGTCGCCCTCCCTCACCCCCAAAGAACGAGCCATCTCGATGCCCAGCACAATGCCCCATTCACCTTCCTTCAGGCGCGAGAGCACGCCGTCCTTGAGCTCAGCCGCCAGCGGCGTGACGGTGGCTTCATCCGCAGGTGAGATGCCGCGAATCATCGCGCCGCGCATGTCTTCGCCGCGCGCCACCAGGGCCTGTGCCGCCACAAAGGGCGCGGCGCCCACCACGGCCGGGTTCTCACGCGCCTTGGCCGCCGTGGCCTGCCAGTCGGGCAGCGCTGCGCCTTGATAGGACAGCACCTCCACATGCGCGATGACCGAAAGCATGCGGTCGCGCACCTCGCGCTGGAAGCCGTTCATCACCGAAAGCACGATGATCAGCGCCGCCACGCCCAAGGCAATGCCCAGCATGGACACACCGGAGATAAAGGAAATGAAGCGGTTGCGCCGCCCGCCGCGACCGGCGCGGGTATAGCGCCAGCCGATCTGCAATTCATAAGGCCAGTTCATGCTGTCAGTGTGCCTCGTCCCAGTTCGACCCCACGCCTACCTCGGCCAGCAGCGGCACCTTGAGCTGTGCCACGCCGGCCATCAGCCTGGGTACTTCGGCCTTGACCCATTCAAGCTCGGCCTCGGGCACCTCGAAGACCAGTTCGTCATGCACCTGCATCACGATGCGCGTGGCCTTGCCCTTTTCATCCAGTGCTTTCTGCACCGCGATCATCGCCAGCTTGATCAGGTCGGCGGCCGTGCCTTGCATCGGCGCATTGATGGCCTGGCGCTCGGCTCCGGCCTTACGCGGCCCATTGCCACCGTTAATCTCGGGCAAATAGATACGGCGGCCGAACAAGGTTTCGACATAGCCCTTGGCCTTGGCTGATTCGCGCGTCGTGTCCATGTACTGCTTCACGCCAGCGAAGCGCGTGAAGTAGCGGTCGATATAGTCCTTGGCCGCCTTGGTCTCAATCCCCAAGCTGCTCGCCAGGCCAAAGGCGCCCATGCCGTAGATCAGGCCGAAGTTGATGGTCTTGGCATAGCGGCGATGCTCGGTGCTGACCTCCTCGACCGGCACGCCAAAGACCTCGCTGGCCGTGGCCTTGTGCACGTCCAGACCCTCGCTGAAGGCGCGCAGCAGGCCCGGGTCTTCGCTGATATGGGCCATGATGCGGAGCTCGATCTGCGAGTAGTCGGCGCTGACGACATGGCAGCCAGGCGGCGCGACGAAGGCCTCCCGCACGCGCCGACCTTCCGCCGTGCGGATGGGGATGTTCTGCAGATTCGGGTCGTTGCTCGACAGGCGCCCCGTCACAGCCACCGCCTGCGCATAGTTGGTGTGCACACGGCCGGTCGCCGCATTGACCTGCAGCGGCAGTTTGTCGGTGTAGGTGCTCTTGAGCTTGGCCAGTCCGCGGTATTCGAGGATCTTGGCCGGCAGCGGATAGTCGGCCGAGAGCTTCTCCAGCACTTCTTCATCGGTCGATGCCGCGCCGGTCGCGGTCTTCTTGATGACGGGCAATCCGAGCTTGTTGAACAGGATCTCGCCGATCTGCTTGGGTGAACCGATATTGAAGGGCTGGCCCGCAATCGTATAAGCCTCCTGCTCGATCGCCACCAAGCGCTGCGCCAGCTCATGGCTTTGCGCCTGCAGGCGCGATGCATCGATCAGCACACCGATGCGCTCGATGCGCGCCAGCAGGCTGCTGGTGGGCATCTCGATGTCACGGTAGACGAAGTTCAGGCCCGCCTCGGCCTCGATCTGGGGCCAGAGAATCTGATGCACCTGCAGGCACATGTCCGAGTCTTCCGCCGAATACTCAGCGGCCTTGGCCACATCGACCTGGGCAAAGGGAATCTGGTGCGCGCCCTTGCCGCACAGGTCCTCGTAGCTGACACCAGCCCGGCCCAGATAGCGCTCACCCAAGGCACCCAGGCCATGGGTCTTGTGGGCCTCCATTACATAGCTCTGCAGCATGGTGTCGTGCAGCACACCAAGCAGGGCAATGCCGTGGTTGGCGAAGACATGGGTGTCGTACTTGAGGTTCTGGCCCAGCTTGGCGCGGCTGGCGTCTTCCAGCCAGGGCTTGAGCTTCGCCATCACCTCCTCCAGCGGCAGTTGCTGAGGCGCATCCGGGCCGGCATGGCGCAGCGGAATGTAGGCGGCCTCGCCGGCCTTCACGGCAAAGGAGATGCCGACGATCCGTGCCAGCATCGGCTCAAGCGAATCGGTCTCGGTGTCCAGCGACACCAGCTCGGCGGCCTGCAGCCTGGCCAACCAGACGTCAAAGGCCGGCCAGTCGAGGATGGTGTCGTAATGGCGAGCCACTGGCGCGGACTGTGGCGCGGCGTCGGCAAACAGATCGGCCGTGATGGGTGCGGCCACCGGAGGAGGCGCCAGGGCCGCGCTCAATTCCTTGAGCAGCGTCTTGAAGCCGTAACGGGAGAAGAAGTCCAGCAAGCCTGCCTGATCCACCGGCTGAAACGCCAGGGCATCGAGCGCCGGCCATTGCGGCACATGGCCGCTCAGATCGCAGTCCAGCTTGACGGTGACCAGGCGGCGCCCGGTGGGCAGCCAGTCCAAGGCCTTGCGCAGGTTTTCACCGGCCACGCCCTTGATCTTGTCGGCGCTCGCCACCACGCCGTCCAGCGAGCCATATTCGGCAATCCACTTGGCGGCGGTCTTGGGGCCGACCTTCTCAACGCCCGGCACGTTGTCGACGGTGTCGCCCATCAGGGTCAGGTAGTCGATGATGCGATCCGGCGGCACGCCGAATTTCTCCAGCACGCCGGCTTCGTCCAGGCGCTCGGGCGGGCGGCTCATGGTGTTGATCAGTGACACATCGGGCGTGACCAGCTGCGCCAGATCCTTGTCACCGGTGGCAATCACCACGCGGTGGCCGCTGGCGGCGGCCAGGGCGGAGAGCGTGCCAATGGCGTCATCGGCCTCGATGCCGGGCACTTCCAGCACCGGCCAGCCCAGCAGCTTCACCACCTCGTGAATCGGCCCGATCTGCTCGCGCAAGGCGTCCGGCATGGGCGCGCGCTGGGCCTTGTATTCGGGATACCAGTCATCACGGAAGGTCGGTCCCTTGGCGTCAAACACGCAGGCCGCGTGCTCCGCGCCGATGTCCTCGCGCAGCTTCTTCATCATGGCCACCATGCCATGCAGCGCGCCGGTGGGCTGGCCCTCGGGGCCACGCAGATCGGGCAGGGCATGGAAGGCGCGATAAAGAAAGCTGGAGCCGTCGACCAGCAGCAGAATGGGTTTGCTCATGGCCGGCATTGTCATGCAAGGCCGGGGCACAGGATGGCGAATGGCTCGGCCGCATAGAATCCAGGGCATGCGCACCTACCCGCGACTCCTGCCCGCCCTCCTCCTGGCCTGCTGCCTGCCGCTGGCTGTGCGTGCCGCCGAGCCCTCTGAGACGCATGAGTCTCGCGAAGCCCGTGAAACGCCCGGCCCCAAGATCGAGCGTCTCGTGATCGAGGACGACAGCACGCGCATCGAGGAGACGCGTACGCGTGGTCAGACCGAGAAGGTCGTGGTGACGCCCAAGGACAGCAAGGCGCCGCCCTATGAGATTCTGATGGGGGACGCCAGCCGGGAACTCTCGCCCGGCCCGGGCTCCAACCGCGGCGCCGTGGGCAAGCGGGTCTGGCGCCTGTTCGAGTTCTGATGAGGCTGCGCGGGCGTCAGGCCATGCGCGATTGATTGACGCCCCCTTCCCAATTCCAATGGCAGTCTTTACCGAAGTTTCGACCGAGCAGGCGCAGGCCCTCGTCACACATCTTTCGCTCGGCACGGTGCAAGACCTGCGCGGCATTGGCGCCGGCATCGAAAACACCAATTATTTCGTCACCACCGAGCGTGGCGAGTTCGTGTTGACGCTGTTCGAGCGCCTCACGCCCGCCCAGCTGCCTTACTACCTGCGCCTGATGCAGCATCTGGCCGCGCGCGGCCTGGCTGTGCCCGATCCGCAAGCCGATGAGAATGGCGAGATCCTGCACAGCGTGGCCGGCAAGCCGGCCGCTCTGGTCAACAAGCTGCGCGGCGGCCATCAGCTGGCGCCTGACGTTTTCCACTGCGAGCAAGTGGGCGCCAAGCTGGCCCGCATGCATCTGGCGGGGCGTGACTTCCCCTTGCATCAGCCCAATCTGCGCGGCCTGGCTTGGTGGGCCGAGACCGTCCCAACGATCTTGCCGCATGTGAGCGAAGCTCAGGCCGACTTGCTGCGCGGCGAACTGGCCTTTCAGCAGCAACTCGCCGCGTCCCAGGGTTACCAGGATCTGCCCAGCGGACCGGTCCACGCCGATCTGTTCCGCGACAACGTCATGTTCGACGGTCTGCCGGGCCGCGAGCAGCTGAGCGGCTTCTTCGACTTCTATTTCGCCGGCAACGACACCTGGCTCTTCGACCTGGCGGTCTGCCTCAACGACTGGTGCATCGATCTGGCGAGCGGCCGGCTGGACGAGACGCGGGCGCAGGCCTTTGTGAATGCCTATGAATCGGTGCGGCCACTCACCGGCACCGAGCACCGCCTGCTGCCCGCGCTGCTGCGCGCTGCGGCTCTGCGCTTCTGGATCTCGCGCTTGTGGGACTTCCATTTGCCGCGCGACGCCAGCCTGCTGAAGGCCCACGACCCCGAGCATTTCGAGCGCGTGCTGCGCGAACGCATTGCACGGCCCTGGCATGCGGTGGCCTCGTCATGAGCGAATCCAGTACCGATCCCGAACGCGTCATGATCCTGCATCTGCAGACCGTACCGGCTCGCAACGGCCTGCTCTGGGTGCGCCATGGCTTCAAGCTGTTCCAGCGCAGACCCATGGCGCTGGCGGGGCTGTTCTCGGCTTCAATCCTGATCACGGCACTGATCGCCATGCTGCCGGTCGTGGGTGCCCTGACAATGATGGCGCTGCCGCTGATCACGCTAGGTTTCATGCAGGCCAGTCATCTGGTCTTGCAGGACAAGACGCCCGGCATCGGTGTCTTCATCGCGCCACTCAGATTGACCGCCCAGCGTCGTCGCTCTCTGCTCCTGCTGTGCGCCAGCTACGGACTGCTCTTCATCGGCGCCAGCGAGCTTTGCCTGCAATTGGCAGGCGACAGCATCGACGCACTGCGCCAGGCGATTGCCAGCGGCAATGTCGATCCGGCGCAGCTGGAGCCACTGCTGAGCGACCCCAGGCTCAACGGCGCCTCGCTGCTGCTAATGCTGACGCTGGCGCTGCTGTCCATCCCCTACTGGCATGCGCCAGCGCTGATTCATTGGGGCGGCCAAGGCGTGCTTCAGGCCTTGTTCTCCAGCACCTTGGCGCTGTGGCGCAACAAGGGTGCGTTTGCCTTGAACGCGCTGTGCTGGCTGGCCCTCGGTCTGGCGGCTAGCACGTTGATCAGCCTGCTGTCGCTGCTGCTGGGTCTGAGCAGCATTGCGCCGATGCTGTTGATCGGCACCGGCATGCTGATGTCAACGGTGTTCTACGCCTCGCTCTATTTCACCTTCGTCGACTGCTTTATGTTTGGTGCGCCGCGCGATCTGCTGGACACCAAATCCTGAACCGCTGAGCTGCGGGGTTCGCGACCCCGTCATCAAGATGACACGCGCGTTTCTTACATTGCCTGACTCACAGGTAACCGGTAACAGGAAACGCATCGCATGTCCCAATCCACGCTCCACACCCGTCGTCAAGCACTGAAGTTCTTTGGTGCGCCGCTGATGCTGCCTCTTGGCGGCCTCACCGGCTGCGGTGGAGGCAACGACTTCGAAAATGGCCCTGCCTCGGCCGTCAACTATGTGAGCTCGGTGTTCAACACCATGGCCGCGCCGAGTCTGGCCACGGCCGCAGCGATGGCCACGACCACGGTCACCTCAACGCTCGATGTGGCCTTCAGCAACGGCAATATCGAGACCTACAAGCTGGCCTACCAGCCCTTTTTCCTGACTGGCGACAAGGTGCCCGATGGCAAGGGTGGCACCGTCCTGGCCGGAGGTTATGTCGACATCAACAACCAGCCCATCATCGACACCTCCGTCGCCGGTAAGGAGCGCCAGTTCTTCTCGGACTCGCCGGACGGCACGTCACTGCTCTCCCTCGCCAACCCCACCGTCACAGGCATCAAGGGCAAGGCCGTGTTTGCGGTCGTGCAATTCGAATACACCACCTGGGCGCAGGACGGCAAGACCGATATGTATGGCCGGCTGCCCTCGCCGATCGCCGTGCTGACGCTGGACCAGGACCAAAGCACCGGCAAGCTGAGCCTGGTGAAGTACTCCAACGTCGACACCTCCGGCGCACACGGCCTGTGGATCACCTGCGGCGCCAGCCTCTCGCCCTGGGGTACGCACCTCTCCAGCGAGGAATACGAGCCTGATGCATTCACCATCGCTTCCAACGCCCAGTTCAAGGCCTATAGCAAGAACCTGTTTGGCGACGAGAGCAAGGCCAATCCCTATCACTACGGCCATCTGCCCGAAGTGACGATCAACCCCGACGGCACCGGCACGATCAAGAAGCACTACTGCATGGGCCGGATCTCGCACGAGCTGATCCAGGTGATGCCAGACAACCGCAGCGCCATCATGGGCGACGATGCCACCAATGGCGGATTCTTCATGTTCGTGGCCGACAAGGAAAAGGACCTATCCTCGGGTAGCCTCTATGTCGCCAAATTCGGCGCGGGCTTCTCGATCGACCCGGCCGCCGCAGGCGCGCCGCTCACCTGGATCAAGCTGGGCTCGGCCACCAGCGCCGAGATCGAGGCGCTGGCCAACACGCTCAAGCCCACCGACATCATGGATGTGGCGACCAGCGACCCCAAGGATGCGAGCTACACCAAGATCTTCCTCGGTGGCAAGCAGCAATGGGTGCGCGTCAAAGCGGGCATGGAGAAGGCCGCCGCTTTCCTCGAAACCCACCGCTATGCGGCACTGGCGGGCGGCACGATGGCCTTCACCAAGATGGAAGGCACGACCGTCAACATCAAGGACAAGGTGGCCTATTCGGCGCTGCAGAACATGCAGAGCTCGATGGTCAAGGGCAACGCCGCCTGGAACGAGGCTTATGGCATCACGCTGGACAAGGCGTTGAACGCCGGCGGCATCCTGGCACACACGCTGGCGGGCAGCCAGAAGGACAGTGCTGGGGCGGCCATCAATAGCGAATGGGTGCCGACCCTCACCAAGACGCTGCTGATCGGCGAGGAGCTTGCCGT
>Ga0302290_10000306_pt1 | contig 10571 bp, 6 predicted proteins | sample III_Fen_N1_3_FD_194547 | JGI IMG/M metagenome (GOLD analysis project Ga0302290, IMG submission 194547) | Peat permafrost microbial communities from Stordalen Mire near Abisko, Sweden - III_Fen_N1_3 | ecosystem: Environmental > Terrestrial > Soil > Wetlands > Permafrost | place: Sweden: Abisko... | reverse complement strand
TGTTGCGGTTTCGGGTGCGACCAATGCGAGCTATACCCTCAACGGCGTGCAATCGGCCGACGCTGGCAGCTACGCGGTGGTGGTGACGAATGGCGTCGGTTCGGTGACAAGTTCCAGCGCGACTTTAACCGTCAATGCTGCGCCTGTCGCACCTTCCATTTCAGCTCAACCGCAGAACATCTCGGTGACTGTGGGCAGCGCGGCGACGTTCACCGTGACGGCGAACGGGGCTGCTCCGCTGAGTTATCAATGGCAGAAAGGAGGCACCGCGATTGCTGGAGCCACGAGTGCCAGCTACGCCATCGCCAGTGCGCAGACGACCGACGCCGGCAGCTATTTGGTCGTAGTTAGTAATAGCGCAGGTTCAGTGACCAGTTCGGTAGCGACGTTGACCGTTAATGCAGCAGCCATGGCTCCATCAATCACCACTGAACCGCAAAGCGCGACGGTCACGGTGGGCAACAGTGCATCCTTTATCGTTACCGCAACAGGGACGGCGCCCTTGAGTTACCAATGGCAAAAAGGCGGTACTGCGATCTCGGGAGCGACGAGTTCCAATTACACGATCCCGAGTGCGCAAGCCGGTGACGCAGGATCGTTCACGGTTGTCGTCAGCAACAGTACGGGTTCGGTGACCAGCGCGGCGGCGACGTTGACCGTCAATCCCGCTCCCGCCGCCCCAACCATCACGACGCAACCAACGAGCGAAACCGTGGCCACCGGTCACGCGGTCAGTTTTTCCATCGCAGCGAGTTCCAGTTTAGCGGCGACTTACCGGTGGTCGGTCTCCACCGATGGCGGTGCGATTTGGACGCCGTTGCAGGACGACGCAAATTACTCGGGCACGGCTACGAGCACGTTGACGGTGAAAAACGCCACCGCGGCGATGAGTGGTTACCTCTATCGCTGCGCCGTTAGCAATACCGCAGGCTCGGTCAATTCCAGCTCGCTCACGCTCTCGGTTGCGGTGGCAATCTTTCCCTCACCCGTTGGCCTTGCGATCAACAGCGCAGGCACGATCTACGTCAGCGATTCTTCGAGCAACACGATCCAAACTGTGAATACGTCCTTGCAGGCGGCGGCGCTCGCCGGCACAGCCGGGCAGCAAGGTGCGAGCGATGGCACAGGTGCGGCGGCGTTGTTCCGGCAGCCGGGTGGTGTCGCTCTGGACGGCGCGGGAAATCTCTATGTGGCTGACACGGGAAACTCGATCATTCGCAAGGTCTCCTCAACCGGTGTTGTAACGACATTGGCTGGTTCGGCTTTGAATCAGGGCTTCCACGACGGCGTTGGTGCAGCGGCTTGGTTTAATTCGCCTGCCGCAGTGGCGCTGGATAGCGCGGGCAATCTTTACGTGGCTGACGCTGGTAACGCCGTGATCCGCAAAATCGCAGCCGACGGGACCGTGAGCACGATCGCTGGCGCCTCTGGTGCCCCAGGCAGCGCCGACGGCACCGGCACAGCCGCGCGTTTCAATCAACCTTCTGGCATCGCCGTCGACAGCGCGGGCAATCTCTTCGTGGCTGATACTTTCAACCAGACGATTCGCAAGGTCACTCCGGCCGGTGTTGTCACGACCATCGCCGGTTTGGCGGGAATTAGTGGTTCGACCGACGGAAGCGGGACTAACGCCTTATTCAACCAGCCGCGCGGTCTGGCGGTCGATTCTGCGGGCGGTATTTACGTGGCCGATACGGCCAACTCGGCCATTCGCAAAGTCACGTCCGCGGGTGTCGTGACGACGATTGCCGGTCTCTCCTCTGTGGCGGGGCTCAAGGATGGCACGGGCATCGATGCCTGGTTGAACCAGCCTCGCGATGTCAAAGTCGACGCGGCGGGCAACCTCTACGTGGCCGACACCGGCAATGCGGCCATTCGGAAAATTACGCCGGCCGCCGTGGTGACCACGCCGACCATTACTGCAGCGCCAACGTCCTCACCGTCGACTCCCCCTCCGCCAAGCGGTCCGACCACTCCCGATGCTCCACCTCCGGGGAAAAGCGGTGGCGGCTCAATCGAAGGCTGGTTTGTTCTCAGCTTGCTCGCGCTTGCTTCCGGCCGGCATTTAGGCGGACGGAAGCAAGCGCGTTGTTTAAAATAAACCTGCGTTCAGAAGCAAAAAAAGGCCGCTCTTTCGAGCGGCCTTTTTTGGTGTTGGGTCTGTGGGCTTGGAAACTGGCAGTCGTTTTATTCGAACTGCTTTTCCATTTCAAGAAGCTCTTTCGACTCGCGTTTGCTCTGCCAGATGGCCCAGCCGATGGCGAAGGCGCAGACGAGGGCGATGAGCCCGCCAATAACGCGGGATTCGGTGCCGGTGAGAACGTTGTACTTCATCACCACGCCGAGGGCGAGGAGCGAGACCATGTTCATCACCTTGATGAGCGGATTGACAGCCGGTCCAGCAGTGTCCTTGAGCGGATCGCCCACGGTGTCGCCGGTGACGGCGGCCTTGTGAGCTTCAGAACCCTTGCCGCCGTAGTGGCCGTCTTCGATGAGTTTCTTAGCGTTGTCCCATGCGCCGCCGGCATTCGCCATAAAGACGGCGAGGAGCTGGCCGGTGAGGATCATGCCGGCGAGGAAGCCGCCGAGAGCCTGGGTGCCGAGGAGGAAGCCGACTGCGATCGGAGTGAGGATCGCGAGGAAGGCTGGCCCGATGAGTTCTTTCTGAGCCGACGCGGTGCAGATATCGACGACGCGGGCGTAATCGGGCTTTTTCTTGCCGGACCAGATGTCGGCGTCGCGGAACTGTACGCGGCATTCTTTGACGATGAGAAACGCAGCGCGACCGACGGCGCGGATGAGCATCGAGCTGAAGAGGAATGGCACGGCGCCACCGAGGAGGAAGCCGATGAACACCATCGGATGAGCGACGGTGAGTTTGCCGGCTTCAGCGAGGTACTGTTCGGTGGTCATCGAGCTGATCTTGTCTTCGGAGCCGACGGCGATGACTGCGATGAATGAAGAGAAGAGCGAGACCGCAGCGATAACGGCAGAACCGATGGCGATACCCTTTGTTTCGGCTTTGGTGGTGTTACCCACGGCGTCGAGATCAGAGAGGATCTGGCGGGCTTTTTTGTAAGAGCCCTTTTCTTCTTTCTCCATTTCCTCGGCGTCGTAACCCATTTCACCGATACCGTTGGCGTTGTCGGCGACGGGGCCGAACACGTCCATCGAGATGGTGTTGCCGGTGAGCGTGAGCATGCCGATGCCGGTCATGGCCACACCATAAGCGACGAACAGCGGCGGGGTGCCGGCGTAGCAGAGGTAAGAGAAGAGGATGGCGACTGCGATGACGACGACGGTGGCGACAGTAGACTCATAACCGACCGCGAAACCCTGGATGATGTTAGTGGCGTGTCCGGTCTGACAGGCTTTGGCCAGTCCCTTAACTGGCGTGTGGGTCGTATGGGTGTAATAGCTGGTTACCTTGTTGAGTGCAATGGCGAGCATAACGCCGATGAAGCAGGTCAACACGGGGCGCATGTCGGTGCCGACCATGCCGAAATTGGCCCAGAGCGGTAGTTTGGTGGGATCGCCATTCGGGAAACCGGCAGCGGCGCTGGCGTTGCCGGCGAGGTAGACGGCGTCGAATTTCAGATACGCGAGACCGAGGCCGATGAAACCCACAACCGAGATGAAAGAACCAATCCAGAAGCCGTTGTGCACGGACTTGAGGGCGGTGTCGGAGGTGTCGTTCGGGCCGGCTTTGACCGTGTAGGTCGAGATAATCGAGCCGAGCACGCCAATGCCGCGGACCAGCAACGGGAAGATAACGCCCTTGTGGCCGAAGGTGGCGAGACCGAGAATCATGGCAGCGACGATGGTGACTTCGTAGCTCTCGAAAATGTCAGCGGCCATACCAGCGCAGTCACCGACGTTGTCACCGACGTTGTCGGCGATCGTGGCGGCGTTGCGGGGATCATCCTCGGGGATGTTCTTTTCAATCTTGCCGACGAGGTCGGCGCCGACGTCAGCGGCCTTGGTGTAGATACCACCACCGACGCGCATGAAGAGAGCGAGCAACGTGCCGCCGAAGCCGAAGCCGAGGAGGGCTTCGTAGGCCTGTTCGCCGTAGGCGATGAAGATCAAGGTGCCGCCGAGGAGGCCGAGGCCGTCGGTGAGCATGCCGGTGATCGTGCCGGTGCGGTAGCCGAGCTGCATTGCTTCGCCGTAGGACTTGCGGGCGGCGGCGGCGACACGAAGATTACCGGTAGTTGCTAAACGCATACCGACGAAACCGACGAGCCAACTGAAGAAGGCACCGACGATAAAGGCACCGGCGCGACCGAATTTAAACGCGCTGAGATCGCTCTGCGTGGTGAAGTACAAGATGACCGTGATGATCAGGATCAGCGGGAAGATCTTGCGGCCTTGAGCGGCGAGATAAGCGTCGGCGCCTTCGCGGACGGCGGCGGCGATGTCCTGCATGCGCTTGGTGCCCTGATCAGCGGCCTTAACCTGCTTCACCAACATCATGGCGTAAAGCAGGCCGAGAACGGCAATGACCAACACCGCGATGAGCGCGTAAAGCTCCAGCGAAGTGTACCTCGGGTCCGAGAACAGGCTGAAGAATTTAAAGACGTGTTCGCCACCTCCCTGCGAAACGGCCTCGCTGGCTGTCTGACCGAAAAGCGGTCGGACAAAGAACGCGGTGAGGAACAGCACCGCGAAGGAGCTTAGGTAGACTTTCGAGAACTTTCGGTTCTGAAAGAGTTTTATCAAGGCTGAGCGCATGGATGGATAAGGAAAGGCAGGGGGGACGAGTTGCTAAGAGATAAAGGGATTAGCCGCCAAAGGACGACAGGGCGGAACGCCACCACGGATAATAGGTGGATTCGAGTTCCTCGCGGGTTGGCATCGGGAAGAACCGGAAGCCATTGCCACCGGTTGCTACAAAGAAGCCGCCGCGCAGGGTGCGATAGAGCAGATCGGAATGCAGATTACGCACGACCGTCTTCATCCTCTTGTTTGGTTTTGCCCGGAGTTCGCGCATGCAATCGCGCATGTGTTCGAGGCTGGTATACGGCAGATTGTCTGCCTTGGCCTCGGGATCTTCGGCCAGGCCTTCGAGCTTGAGCTCGGTGAAGACGAGGGCGGGCAGCGAGATCGAACGGGTCGCGTCGGTGATTTCTTTGGCGAAAGCCTGTGGTTCGAGTGTGCTGATGATGCGCGGGGAAACCGGGCAGAATTCCTGATAAAGATGGAAGCGGGGGGCGAGGTCGGGATGATAGGTGCCTGGCTTCAGGGTGAGCACACGGCCGTCATCGGTGGTGAGGTGCAGCGACTCGAAAGCATCCAGCGGAGTTTGCTCGAGCACGCGGTAAATATTGAGATAGGCGGAACGGCGGGGCGGCTGGCCAACGTCGCGTCCGAGCGCGGCATCCAGACCAAACTTGCTCAACTGTTTCGCAGCGTAATCGTCGGTGAGTTTGAAGAAGATTGCCTGCCCACGGGAACGTTTTTGCGAACCAACCGACAGGTAGTTTCCGAACTCGTCTGGGCTGAGGTGTGATGCGATTAACGACTCAGGGATAAGCGACAGATACAGGTAGGGTTTCATTGAGGTGACGGGGTTGACTGCCAAAATTACCGGTTATCTCCACATTACCGCGGAGTTGCACGCCGCGGCTGCGCGTGCTTTGGCAAAACCTACGCGACTTTTGTGCAACCACCTCTGCGGCAGACAAAATGCATGCTGCACATGAAGGCGGCTCATGTCCTTGAGTTCTTACCATAACCATTCGGATGAACTAACTATTTCAGCCGTACGGCTGGGTCATTGTCGATGCTGTCGTTCGCGGACATTGCCTACCTGGAAGCCCGCATCTAACCGGACGGCCCGGCGTGCCCGTCCCTACCCGCCCAAGCGGTGGCTGCGGAGGCTCGGAGTTCCGTCCTGCTCGCTTCTCGCTCCTCAATCCTCGCTACTTTGGTTCCGGCTTCGCCGGGTTAGGCTACAGCAGCACGAGGTCGTTGCGATGGACGACCTCCAGGTGCTTGCGGCTGGGGAAAAGCGGACGCAGCTGCTCGCTGGCTTTACCGGCGATCGCGGCGATTTCGTCACTGGCGAAAGAAACTTTTCCGCGCGCAAAAACGACACCGTCGGGCCCGGTGATATTGACGACGTCGCCGTTGGTGAATTCGCCTTTTGCGCCGGTCACGCCGATCGCGAGCAGGCTGCGGCCTTCGTCGCGCAGCACGGGCACGGCGCAGGTGTTGACGCAGATCGTGCCGGTGGGGCGCTGGAAATACGCGAGCCAGAGTTTTTTCGACTCCATGGGCAAGCCGCTAGGTACAAAAAAAGTGCCCGGGCCGGTGCCGGCAAAAATGCGCTGGAGGACTTTGTCCTCGGCACCGCTGGCGATGTACACGCCGCAGCCAGCCTTGGTCGCGAGCTTGGCGGCGGTGATTTTTGAGATCATGCCACCGGTCGCCGTTTCGCTGGTGGTGCCACCGGCCATGGCTTCGATGGCAGGTGTGATTTTTTCGACAATGGGCACGATCAGTCCGGTGCCTTTCATGTCGATCAGGCCCGGGGCGGTCGACAAAATGATTAGGTATTCCGCGTCGATGAGGCTGGCGACCATTGCCGAAAGCGTGTCGTTGTCGCCGAATTTCAACATGGCGTTGATCTCGGCCGCGCTCACCGTGTCGTTTTCGTTGATGATCGGAATGGAGCCGTAGGCGACGAGCTGGTTAAGCACAGCCTTGATGCTAAGATAGCGATCGCGTTCGCGGAGATCTTCGCGGGTAAGCAGCACCTGGGCGACGGTTAGGCCATGCGGCTCGAAACCACGCTGCCAGGTTTGCATGAGCAGGCTCTGGCCGACGGCGGCGCAGGCCTGTTTCTTCGAAACTTCCTTTGGCTTTCGGGAAAGGCCGAGCCGGCCCATGCCGAGTCCGACCGCGCCGGAACTGACAATGATCACTTCCACGCCTTTGGCGCGCAGCGCTGCGATCTGGGCGCAGATGGCGGAGATGCGACCGACATCGAGCTGGCCGATATCGTGGGTGAGCACGCCGGTGCCGAGCTTGACGACAATGCGGTGCGGATGCGTGTTGAAGCGGGAGGCGAGTGACGAGGCCGAGGAGGGCATGCGTGAATCTAGGTTATGGGTGTTGGGTTATGGGTGATAGGTAAAACATCCGAACCATGACCTATAACCTGTGACCCATGACCTATTCTGCTTAGACCGTGAGCAGTTCCGCCTCTTTCTTCGCAACGTGGTCGCCGATGTCCTTGATGGTTTTGTCGGTGGCGACTTGAACCTCTTTCTCGAAACGCTTGAGGTCGTCCTCGGTGACCTTGCCGTCTTTTTGGGCTTTTTTCAGTGCGTCCATGGTGTCGCGGCGGATGTTGCGGATCTGGACGCGGCCTTCTTCGGCCATGCGGTTGGCGACTTTGACGAATTCCTGGCGTCGTTCGCGGCTGAGCTGCGGCAGTGGCACGCGCACGATACTGCCGTCGACGGTGGGGTTGAGGCCGAGGTTGGCCATCTGGATGCCTTTGACGATGGCCTGGGTGACGCCTTTGTCCCAGGGCTGGATCTGGATCATGTGCGCGTCTGGTGTGGAAATGGCGGCGCATTCCTTAAGGCGCATGGTGGAGCCATAGGCTTCTATCATCACGCCTTCCACCATGGTCGGCGAAGCTTTGCCGGTATGGATGGAAGCAAATTCCTGCAACGTGTGGTCGAGGGCCTTTTTCATCTTGGCCTGCATGTCGGCAATCGCGGGGTGTGTCATGGGATGTGGAGGTTAGAAGTGTGAAAAGTTTAAAGATTGGAATCCCCAAAGGATCTATGGGGAACTCAGGAAATCAGGAACAGGCCGGGAAAGAGCAAGGATGGGGTCGTTCCAGTTTTCCTGAGTTCCACATTAAAAATGCTGAGCCGATTTTCTATTAGCCGTGGACGAGGGTGCCGATTTTTTCGCCCATGACCGCCTTGCGGATGGCGTTCTCGTCATTGAGGTCGAACACGAGGATCGGGACGTTATTGTCGAGGCAGAGAGAAAACGCGGTCGAGTCCATGACGTTGAGCCGCTGCCGGAGCGCGTCGATGAACGTGAGATGTTCGTACCTCACGGCATCAGGGAATTTTTTTGGATCTTTGTCGTAGATGCCGTCGACCTTGGTGGCTTTCATGATGATGTCGGCGTGCAGTTCGCTGGCGCGCAGGGCGGCCGTCGTGTCGGTCGAGAAATAGGGATTGCCGGTGCCGGCGGCGAAGATGACGACGCGGCCTTTTTCCAGGTGGCGCTGGGCCCGGCGAAGGATAAACGGCTCGGCGATCTGGTTCATCGGAATGGCGCTTTGCACGCGGGTGGTGACGTCCATTTTTTCCAGGCAATCCATCAGCGCGAGGGCGTTGATGACGGTGGCGAGCATGCCCATGTAGTCACCGGTGGTGCGGTCGACGCCGCGCTTTTCGCCGGCGAGGCCGCGGAAAATGTTTCCACCGCCGATGACAAGGCTGGTCTGCACGCCGAGGTCGTGAATGGCTTTCACCTGACGGCAGATGCGCTCAAGAATGCCGCCGTCGATAGGGTCGCCCGATTTGCCGCCGCGAAGGACTTCGCCGCTGAGCTTGAGGACGATGCGCTTGTACTTGACCGACGGTGTCGTGGCCGAGGCTTGATTCATGCCATGCAGGAAACGACGACGTAAAATCTGCGTCAATGCCCGAGATGCCGCATCGATTGGCAGATTGCGGGAGTGTTTTCGTTTAATGGGAGCGGAAAATGCACTCTGGCGTGCGGATGACCGAGGTAAACCGAGCGATAGGAAGGCAGGAAAAATGGCCGCGAAGGGCGGAGGTGAAAGACGCGCGGAAGTTATTTTGAAACTACGCGATATACGACGAACTGGTAAGCTTGCGGAGCGTTGGAAGGCGGTTGCGAAGGAAGCGGGTCAAGCCGATGATCAACCTTTCATGCCTCACGCTCCACAGTTTCAACCAGCTGGGACACACCGTAAGCTGGCCTTCCAGTTGGCGGCGCTGTCGGCGGTCGGGCCGTTTTGTATCGACGCGTACCTGCCCTCGATGCCGGAGATCGCGAGCACCTTTGGCGTCGGGTTGGCTGCGGTGCAACAAACGCTCACGGCCTACATGGTGCCGTTTGCGGTGATGACGCTTTGGCACGGGGCGATTTCCGATGCGTTCGGGCGACGGCGAGTTATCTTGGTTTTGCTGGGGCTTTTTGTCGGTGCGTCGTTGGGGTGTGTGCTGGCGCCAACGTTTTCCAGTCTGCTCATTTGTCGCATGCTCCAAGGTCTCACGGCCGGAGCGGGCATGGTCATCGGCCGCGCGATTATCCGCGACGTGATTCAAGGTGATGAGGCGCAGCGGATGATGGCGTTGGTCACGACGATTTTTGCGGTGGCCCCCGCAGTGGCGCCGGTGATCGGCGGTTGGCTCCATCATTGGTTCGGCTGGCGCGCGGTTTTTGTTTTTATGACGGTGTTCGCTACTTCAGTCGGCTGGTGGTGCTGGTCGTCGCTACCGGAGACATTGCACGTGGAACGCCGTCAGCCGTTTCACCCGGCATATCTGGCGCGCGCGTATTGGAGTGTGTGGACGAGCCTTCCCTTCGTCTGCATCTGCGTGGCGACGGCGGCGGGCTTTGGCGGGCTGTTCATCTACGTCGTGTCGGCGCCGGTGTTTCTCATGCGACATCTGCATGTGAGTGAAACGGGGTTTCTCTGGCTCTTCGGTCCGGTTACGCTCGGGATGGTGAGCGGTGCCACACTTTCCGGGCGTCTCGCCGGGAGAATGAGGCCGGTCCGCACTGCCATGTTCGGTTGTACCGTCATGGCGGTGGCGAGTGGTTTCAATATCCTGCTCAACTTTTTTGTGCCGCCGGGCCTGCCGTGGAGCGTGTTGCCGCTGTTTGTTTACACCCTCGGGATGGGGCTGTCGCTGCCGAGCCTGACGATCCTCGGGCTGGACCTTTTCCCAAAGCAGCGCGGACTCGCGGCGTCTTGCCAGAGCTTCATTCAGAGTTCGAGCAACGCGCTCGTCTCGGTACTGGCGATGCTGGTCTGGGGTACGACGATGTCGCTCGCTTTGACGCAGCTAGCCTTTCTGGCGGTCTGTGTTTTAGGTGTGGTGACGTATCATCGGCACGTGGCCAAGGCGGGTTCGGTGGGCTGAACCTTTAGGCGGAAGTTGAACTACAAAGAGACGAAGAACCTGAGGCAGGATAGATGCTCGGAGTCCTGGATATATCACTTAGTTGGTGAACGCTTCCTTGAAACGACGGCTAACCCAATCCACTCGGCTTTGTTTCTTTGCTTCTTCGTAGTTCAAACCCGATTGCGGATTTGAGCTGAAGCGGAGAAAGATAACGACGAACGAGAAAGAGAAAGAAGCCCGAACCTAGACATACAGATACACGTAGGCAGCGAAGGCGAGGGCGGTGACGCCGGCGGCGGCGGCGAGCGTCCAGAGCAGGTTGCGCTGGCGGGCGGCGATCGAGAATGTCGAGATGATCACGGCCATCTGTGCGCCGAGCATCCCGTAGAAAAAGCGCTGGCTGCGGTGATGGTGGCGTTCGGCGCTGATGTTAGT
>Ga0302290_10000304_pt1 | contig 10631 bp, 9 predicted proteins | sample III_Fen_N1_3_FD_194547 | JGI IMG/M metagenome (GOLD analysis project Ga0302290, IMG submission 194547) | Peat permafrost microbial communities from Stordalen Mire near Abisko, Sweden - III_Fen_N1_3 | ecosystem: Environmental > Terrestrial > Soil > Wetlands > Permafrost | place: Sweden: Abisko... | reverse complement strand
GCCCGCCAACACTATCTGGATGCCGTGGATGCCCTGATCCGTATTCAGGCCGCCAGTCAGCCGGGCCTGTTGCCGGATTACGACAAAGCCCTGCTCAAGCGGGAGTTGGACCTGTTTCCGGATTGGTACTTGGCCAAGCACGTCCAGGTCGAACTGGACGACAAGCTGCGCAAGGGGCTGGAAGAAGTCTTTGAACGCGTCATGGCGGTGAACCTTGCCGAACCCAAGGTCTATGTGCATCGGGACTACCACTCCCGCAACCTGATGCTAACCGCCCCCAACCCGGGCATCGTGGACTTCCAGGATGCTGTCTATGGCCCCATCAGCTACGACCTGGCCTCCCTGTTCAAGGATGCCTACATCGAATGGGAAGAAGAAATTGTCCTCGACTGGCTGATTACCTACTGGGAGCGGGCCCGCAAGGCCGGTCTGCCCATCAATCCCGACTTTGCCAGCTTCCACCGAGATTACGAATGGATGGGTGTGCAGCGCCACCTCAAGGTATTGGGCATTTTTGCCCGTCTCTACCACCGGGATGGCAAGGACGGCTATCTCAAGGACATGCCCTTGGTGGCCCACTACCTGCGCAAAGCCGTGACCCGCTACGACGAACTGTCCCCCTTGCGCAAAGTGCTGGACCTGGTGGAAAACAAGATCACCGTGCTCGGCTACACCATGGACAAGCCCGCAGCATGACCACAAGGCCCGCAGTCCGCGCCCTGCGCGGACTCCAATTAGTCGCCCCCTTCCCCGGACATGCCCGCAGGGCGAAGGACGCCACGCCGGGGCGGTCCCGTGCGAAGCGAGGGATGGCTTGGTTGAATAATCCGCAGGACCATGGCTTTCATGGAATTTCTCCATGAAAGCCATGGTCCTCGCCGCAGGCCGAGGCGAGCGCATGCGGCCCCTTACCGATGTCACTCCCAAGCCGCTGCTCCCCGTCGGCGGCAAACCTCTGATCGTCTGGCATCTGGAACGCCTTGCTGCGGCTGGCTTCAAGGAAGTCGTGATCAACCACGCCCATCTCGGCCACCAGATTGAAGAATCCCTCGGCGATGGCCGACACCTCGGCCTATTGATCACCTACTCCGCAGAACCTCCTGGCGCCCTGGAAACGGCTGGTGGCATTGTCAAAGCCCTGCCCTTATTGGGCAGAACTCCCTTTCTCGTCATTAATGGCGATATTTTCTGCGACTGGGACCTTGCCCTGGCCCACCAGGCACTGAATACGAACGACCTCGCCCATCTGGTCCTGGTGCCCAACCCAGGGCACAACGAAAAAGGTGACTTCGCTCTCGCCGACCATCGCATTGCCAGCGAAGGCAGTCCCAGCTTCACTTTTGCCGGTATCGGCGTCTATCGGCCGCAACTGTTCGCCGAACTTATTTCGGGCCAACCGGCCAAACTTGCTCCGCTATTGCGTAGTGCCATGAATGCAGGCAAGGTGTCCGGCGAGCTGCACACAGGCCGCTGGGTAGACGTCGGCACCCCACAACGATTGGCTGAACTGGATCAAGAATTGAAAGCGCAACCATGACCCTCTCCTTCGATCCCCCCCCCTTTCTGGCCCGTCGCCAACGACTGCTGCAAACCATGGCCAAGGGCGTTGCCATCATCCCCACCGCCCCGGAACAGGTGCGCAACCGGGATGCCCACTACCCCTACCGTTCCGACAGCTACTTCCATTACCTGTCCGGCTTTCCCGAACCAGAAGCGGTCATCGTATTGATCGCCGGAGATAGCCCCAAGAGCATCCTCTTTTGCCGCAACAAGGATATGGAACGGGAAATCTGGGATGGCTACCGCTACGGCCCGGAGGCATCGAAAGAAATCTTCGGCTTCGACGAGACCCATTCCATTGCCGAGCTGGACGCCAAACTGCCGGAGTTGATTGCCAACCAACCCTTGCTGTGGACTGCCCTCGGCTTCGACCCGGCTTGGGATACCCGCATCACCGCCGCCCTCAATACCGTCCGCGGCCAGAGCCGGGCCGGCAAGCGGGCGCCGGAAACCATTCGCAATGTCCGCAGCCTGCTGGACGACATGCGGCTGATCAAGGATGCGACCGAACTGGACATCATGGGCCGGGCTGCCCGTATTTCTGCTGGTGCCCATCGCCGCGCCATGCAATTCACCCAACCGGGCCGCCACGAATACGAAGTAGAAGCGGAACTGCTGCACGAATTTCGCCGGCTGGGCAGCCCCTTCCCTGCCTACACCTCCATCGTCGCTGCCGGCGCCCATGCCTGCGTGCTGCACTACGTGGAGAACAACGGCCCCATCGCCGATGGCGAGCTGGTCCTGATTGATGCCGGCTGCGAACTGGAAGGCTACGCCTCGGACATCACCCGAACCTATCCTGCCAATGGCCGTTTCAGCGGCCCCCAGAAAGACATCTACCAACTGGTTTTGAATGCCCAGATTGCTGCAGAAGAAGCCACCCGCCCCGGCGCTACTTTCATGGCACCCCACGATGCAGCGGTGAAAGTGCTGGTGCAGGGCCTGCTCGACCTCAAACTACTGGCCGGCACCGCCGACGAAGTCCTGGAAAAGGAAAGCTACAAGCGCTTCTATATGCACCGCACCAGCCACTGGTTGGGCAGGGATGTGCACGACGCCGGTGAATACAAGGACGGTGAAGATTGGAAGCTGCTCCAGCCGGGCATGGTGCTGACCCTGGAGCCGGGCTGTTACATCCGCCCCGGCGACGACGTGCCGGAAGCCTTCTGGAACATTGGCGTGCGCATCGAGGACGATGCCGTGGTCACCGCCACCGGCTGCGAACTCATTACCAAAGACGCCCCAAAAACCGTGGCAGACATCGAGGCGTTGATGCAGGACGCTCGCTCGTGAGTTCGTCAAAGATCGCCATTGCCGGAGGCGGTGCCGCCGGATTGGCCCTGGCTCTGGCCTTGCAAAAGCACGGCCTGTCCGCCGAAATCTTCGATGCCGCCGCTCCCGCTGCAGGGCTTGCCGACAAGCGCATCCTCGCCCTGTCCCATGGTTCCGTCCAGACCCTGGAGTGGCTGGGTGTCTGGTCCGGCCTGCAAGGTAAATCGGCCCCCATCACCACCATCCATATTTCCCAACAAGGGGGCTTGGGTCGTACCCGCATCAGCGCCGCCGAACAACAAGTGCCCGCCCTGGGTTACGTCTGCCCCGCCGCCGAATTGATTGCTGCCCTGCTTGCTGCCGTAGAAAAAAAGAAAATCCCCCTTCATCACCAGCGCCTGGTTCATGAAGCCGTCGCCACAAACGATGGCGTCCGCTTCCAGGCCGGTGATGAAGAACATACTGCGGCCCTGTTGGCCTACGCCGAAGGGGCCATTGACGAAGGCCAGCACCTGCGCCAGCGGGACTACGGCCAACACGCCATCACCTGCACCGCCACCTTGGCTCAGCCTCACAAGGGCAACGCTTGGGAACGATTCACCGCCCACGGCCCGGTGGCCTTGCTTCCTGTTGCCGGCAATGGTCACAGCGGTAAAGATGTCGCCGTTGTTTACACCGGCCCGTCCGGGGAGGCCGCTGTACTGCAAGGCCTGGATGACGCCGCATTCATCACCCGCCTGCAAGCCGAGTTCAACGGCCGCCTGCAAATTACTAGCGTCAGCCACCGCTATCGTTTTCCTCTGGGACTGCGCTACCGGGATACCACCATCGGCCAACGCCAGGTCTGGCTGGGCAACGCCGCCCAGACCCTGCACCCGGTCGCCGGCCAGGGCTACAACCTGGCCCTGCGGGATATCCGCGACCTGGCCCGAACCCTGGCCGACTGCGCCCGGGAAGACACGGACCCGGGCAGCGCAGAAGTATTACAGCGCTACGCTGCCAGCCGTCGCCTTGATCGCCGCAGCACCATCGGCTTCACCGATGGCCTGGTACGCCTCTTCAGCAACGACCATCCCTTGCTCCATCACGCCCGGGGCGCGGGCCTGCTGGCCCTGGACCTGTTGCCGCCCCTGCGCAACTTTGTCGCCAACCGCATGATGTTCGGCGCCCGGGCCTTTCCCTGAATCCATAGAGCTGTCACATTTCGGTGACGTAATGCTTTTTCGTTCTATGCCGACTTGCCCATTTTTTAGGCAGCCGGTGTAGAATCCGCCCCCTTCCCCAATCGCCCCTTTTCAGGATCCCGCCATGGAATTCGCCGGCTTCACGCTGCGGAACAATCTCTTCGTTGCGCCCATGGCCGGGGTAACGGATCGCCCCTTCCGCGTCCTGTGCAAGAAGCTGGGGGCCGGGCTGGCCGTATCAGAAATGGTGACGTCCAATTCACTGCTTTACGGCAGCGCCAAGACCCGCCGTCGGGCCAACCATGAAGGCGAGGCCGATCCCATTTCCGTACAGATCGCCGGGGCTGATCCGAAGATGATGGCCGAGGCGGCCAAACACAATGTGGACAACGGTGCCCAGATCATCGACATCAACATGGGCTGTCCGGCGAAGAAAGTCTGCAACGTCATGGCCGGGTCTGCCCTGATGCAGGACGAAGCTCTGGTGGCTCGCATACTCGAAACCGTGGTCGCCGCCGTCCCCGATACCCCGGTGACCCTCAAGTTCCGCACCGGCTGGAACAGCGAAAACAAGAACGCTCCCACCATCGCCCGCATTGCCGAAGCCAGCGGCATTCGCGCCGTGGCCATTCACGGCCGCACCCGGGCCGACCAGTACCGCGGCGAAGCTGAGTACGAGACCATCGCCCTGGTCAAATCCCTGATCAAAATTCCGGTTATCGCCAACGGCGACATTACCTCCCCGCAAAAAGCCAAGCACGTGCTTGCCGTCACTGGTGCCGACGGCGTCATGATCGGCCGTGCGGCCCAAGGCCGCCCCTGGTTGTTCCGCGAGATCGAGCATTACTTGAAAACCGGCGAAGAACTACCGCCGCCCAAGGTGGAAGAAATCCACCGCATCATGCGCGAACACCTGTACGACCTCTACGCCTTTTATGGCGAAGACAGTGGCGTCAAGATCGCCCGCAAACACATCAGCTGGTACACCAAGGGCCTGGTGGGTTCCGCCCACTTCCGCCACGCCATGAATCAACTAGAGGGCGTGGAAGCCCAACTGGCCGCCACCGACGAATTCTTCCAGTTGCAAAGCGCGACCGGCGATCGTCTGAGCTATCAGCAAACCGATAACGACAACACCGAGGAAGCGCTCGCAGCCTGAGCGAATTTAAATAAAAGAGAAAATATGAGTGCCGAACTTTCCGACTCCGTACGGCGGTCCCTCAACCGCTATTTCCGCGACCTGGACGGTCAGCAACCCCATGCCGTCTACGACATGGTGCTCAGCATGGTGGAAAAACCCATGCTGGAAGTGGTCATGAAACAGGCCAATGGCAATCAGAGCGCGGCTGCCGAAATCCTCGGCATCAACCGCAATACCTTGCGTCGCAAGCTCACCGAATACGAACTTCTTTGAGTCCACACCCATGAAAGTTACCCAAGCCCTTATCAGCGTTTCCGACAAAGCCGGCGTTCTCGAATTTGCCCAGGCCTTGCACAAACTGGAAATCAAACTCCTGTCCACCGGCGGCACCGCCAAGATGCTGCGGGAAGCAGGCCTGCCCGTGACCGACGTGTCCGATTACACCGGTTTCCCCGAAATGCTCGACGGTCGTGTCAAGACCCTGCACCCCAAAGTGCACGGCGGCATCCTCGGTCGTCGCGACTTGGCCGACCACAAGGCCACCATGGACGAGCACGGCATCCCCCGCATCGACCTGGTGGTGGTGAACCTCTATCCCTTCCGTGAAACCGTGGCCAAGCCCGACTGTAGTCTGGACGACGCCATCGAAAACATCGACATCGGCGGCCCCACCATGGTCCGCGCGGCGGCCAAGAACCACGGTAATGAACAGGGCGGCGTCGGCATCGTCACTGATCCCGAAGATTACGAACTGATCCTCGAAGAGCTGGAAAACAACGCCGGTGTGCTGACCTACAAGACCCGTTTCGAACTGGCGAAGAAGGCCTTCGTGCACACCGCCCGTTACGACTCCGCCATCGCCAACTGGCTCACCAGCCTGGACGAAGCCAACAAGCCCGGCCCCTTCCCCGACCAGTTGCAACTGGCCTTCGACAAGGTAGAAACCCTGCGCTACGGCGAGAATCCCCACCAGATCGCTGCCTTCTACAAGGAAACCGCTCCCGCCCCCGGCACCATCGCCAGCTACCACCAGCTGCAGGGCAAGGAACTCTCCTACAACAACATCGCCGACGCCGATGCGGCCTGGGAATGCGTCAAGGCCTTCGATCCTGCTGCCGGCCCCGCCTGTGTCATCGTCAAGCATGCCAATCCCTGTGGCGTGGCCCTGGCGCCTTCTGCTGAAGCGGCTTATCGCAAGGCTTTCAGCACGGATCCCACCTCATCCTTCGGCGGCATCATCGCCTTCAACACCGCCATCGACAAGGCCGCTGCCGAAGCCATCGCCGGCCAGTTCGCCGAAGTCATCATCGCCCCGGAAATCACCGAAGAAGCCCGGGCAGTTTTCGGCGCCAAGCAAAACCTGCGAGTGCTGATCGTTGCCCTCGGCAAAAACAGTGGCGCCTTCGACTACAAGCGCGTCGGCGGCGGTCTGCTGGTGCAGAGTGCCGACGAGGCCCGCATCGCCCTGTCTGATCTGAAAGTGGTGACCAAGCGCGCCCCCAGCGAGCAGGAAATGAGTGATCTGCTGTTTGCCTGGCGCGTCGCCAAGTACGTGAAATCCAACGCCATCGTCTACTGCAAGGACGGCGCTACCGTGGGCGTTGGTGCTGGCCAGATGAGCCGGGTGGACTCCGCCCGCATTGCTGCCATCAAGGCCGAGAACGCCAAGCTCACGGTCAAGGGCTCGGTGGTGGCCTCGGATGCCTTCTTCCCCTTCCGTGACGGCCTCGACGTACTGGCCCAGGCCGGTGCCACGGCCGTCATCCAGCCCGGCGGCTCCATGCGCGACGCCGAAGTCATTGCTGCCGCCGACGAGCAGAACATCGCCATGGTGTTCACCGGCTTCCGCCATTTCCGTCATTGAGGAACTTGAAGTCACAATTTGTGACTTCAAGTTTTCCTGCTAGGGAGAATCAATGAACGTTGGGGAGGAGCTTGTCGCTGCATATTTGCAGCACATTAAGGGCTGCGATTTTATTCAGCAAAACCTGTATCCCCCCGGCGTTCAAGGTGAAATCGATGTTGTCGGAATCAACCTTTCCAAACCATCGGTTTACATCTGTGAAGTAGCAATCCATTTGGTCACAGGTTTGCAGTACGTAAAAAATAACCAACCAAATAACGTCGGAAAATTAGTCGATAAGTTCTCCAAAGATATTGAGTACGGAAGGCAGTATTTCCAGCACCATGAACAGCACTACATGCTTTGGAGTCCAGTAGTAAGAAGGTCAAAATCTGAAGCTGCATATAGCCAAGAGAGGGACCTTGAAGAACTTCAGGCCGAAATACAACGTCGATATGGAGTGGAAATCGAATGTGTGGTGAACGAAGACTTCCAGCGTCGCATTGAGGAACTTCGTGAATACGCTAGAAAAAGAACCGAAGAGTTAAAGAACCCGGTTCTGCGCCTACTTCAGATCGAAGAGGCGCTTAAGAAACACTTAGATAAACGAGCAAAAGGATCACTATGAAACTCCTCGTCATCGGTTCCGGCGGTCGCGAGCATGCCCTGGCCTGGCGTCTGGCCCAGTCGCCCAAGGTGCAGAAAATTTTCGTCGCTCCCGGTAACGCCGGTACGGCCCGGGAAGACGGCATCGTCAACGTGCCCCTGACCGAAATTGCCGATCTGGTGAACTTCGCCCGCACGGAAGGCATCCACGCCACCGTGGTGGGGCCGGAAGCCCCCCTGGCGGCGGGCGTAGTGAACGCCTTCCGCGCCGCCGACCTGCGCATCTTCGGCCCCAGCAGGGAAGCTGCCCAACTGGAAAGCTCCAAGGATTTTGCCAAGCAGTTCATGACCCGGCACAACATCCCCACCGCCAAGTTCCAGACCTTTACCGATGCCAAGGCCGCCCACGCTTACATCGATGGCGAAGGTGCGCCCATCGTCATCAAGGCCGACGGCCTCGCTGCCGGCAAGGGTGTTGTGGTTGCCATGAACATTGATGAGGCCCACGCCGCCATCGACGACATGCTGTCCGGCAACAAGCTAGGCGATGCCGGCGCTCGCGTCGTGGTGGAAGAGTTCCTCGACGGCGAAGAAGCCAGCTTCATCGTCATGGCTGACGGCAAGCACGCCTTGGCCATGGCCACCAGCCAGGATCACAAGCGTCTGCTGGACGGCGACCAGGGTCCCAACACCGGTGGCATGGGGGCCTACTCCCCCGCTCCCGTGGTGACGCCGGACATCCACGCCAAGGTGATGCGCGAAGTGATCATGCCCACCATTCGCGGCATGGAGTCCGACGGTATTCTGTTCACCGGTTTCCTCTACGCCGGCCTGATGATCAAGCCCGACGGCAGCCTCAAGGTGCTGGAGTTCAACTGCCGCTTCGGCGACCCGGAAACCCAGCCCATCATGATGCGGCTCAAGAGCGATTTCACCGACCTGATCGACGCCGGCATCGACGGCAAGCTGAATCAAGTGGAAGCGGAATGGGATCGCCGCGTTGCGCTGGGTGTGGTCATGGCCGCCGGCGGTTACCCGGACAGCCCGAAGAAGGGCGACGTGATCCACGGTCTACCGCCTCGCGCCCTGGATGATGCCCATGTATTCCATGCTGGCACCACCGATAGCAATGGTCAGGTAGTCACCAACGGCGGCCGCGTACTCTGCGTCACCGCCCTGGGCGACACGGTCAAGCTGGCCCAAAACCGGGCCTATGAAGTGGCAGAAACCATCGGCTTCGACGGCGCCCAATACCGCCGTGACATCGGTTACCGCGCCATAAAGCGCTGATCAATAGTGCCGGTGAAGTTCGCGCAGACGGACTCACCGTTCCCCTAGAACACACGGGCCGCAATGCGGCCCGTGTCACAGAGAGCCCCGCCATGGACACCAACCTCCTCAAGCAATACTTCACAGGTCTGCAGGACCGTATCGTCAGCGCCCTGGAACAATTCGATGGGCAAGCCTTCCTCACCGACAGCTGGATTCGTCCCGAAGGGGGTGGCGGCAAGTCGCGACTGATTGAGGGAGGCAATTTCTTCGAGCGGGGCGGCGTCAATTTTTCCCACGTCACCGGCACCAAGCTCCCCCCCTCCGCCACGGCCCATCGCCCCGAACTGGCAGGCCGTAGTTGGGAAGCCATGGGGGTTTCCCTGGTGCTGCATCCGCGCAATCCCTATTGCCCCACTTCCCATGCCAACGTGCGCTGCTTCATCGCCAGCAAGGAAGGGGAGGAACCGGTCTGGTGGTTTGGCGGCGGTATGGACCTGACGCCCTATTACGGCTTCGAGGAAGATGCCCAGCATTTTCACAGCACCTGCCGTGATGCCCTAGCGCCCTTCGGTGCGGAGGTCTATCCCAAATACAAGAAGTGGTGCGACGAGTACTTCTTCCTCAAGCATCGCAACGAACCCCGCGGTATCGGCGGCGTGTTCTTCGATGACCTGAACGAAGGCGGTCCCGGCGGGCAGAATCCTTTCGAACGTTGCTTTGCCCTGACCCAGGCTGTGGGGGACAACTTCGTCAATGCCTACCTGCCCATTCTGGAAAAGCGCCGGGACATTGCCTACGGCGAACAGGAGCGGGACTTCCAGGCTTACCGCCGGGGCCGTTATGTGGAATTCAATCTGGTCTGGGACCGGGGCACCCTGTTCGGTCTGCAATCCGGCGGTCGTACCGAATCCATCCTGATGTCCCTGCCCCCCGTCGTGAAATGGCGCTACGACTGGCATCCGGAAGCGGGCAGTGCCGAAGAAAAGCTCTACACCGATTTTCTCCGCCCCCGGGACTGGGTCTGATCAAAAGCTCAGTCAACAAAAAAGCGCACCAAGCCTTTCAGGCGGTGCGCTTTTTTTACGGCCGGACAGTAGCTCTTTAACGCTGTCCGCCGTGACTCCACAAAGCGGCGGTACGGTAGTGGCGATTAGCCTCTTCGTTACGGCCCAAATGATCCAGCAAGCGGGCCAGTTCCACATGGGCAACAACGCTGGCGTCGATGGACAGGGAAGCATCCAGATAGCTCTGGGCTTTGCCCCATAGCTCCCGCTGCCGACAGAGACGGCCCAGGGTCAGCAACAGCACGGCATCCCGAGGATGTTCGTGCAACCACTTCTCGCTGTGAGAAATCCGGCCCAGCACGTCTCCGCCCTGCAGGTCGCCATAGAGGGCTACCAGATCGGTATCCCACTGCTCCTCCAGGGAGGACTCAATCACCCGGGCGGCCTCCGTCACGTTGCCCACTTTCTGTAATGCCCTAGCCAGGGACTGGGCCACGGCAGGATCGTTACGGTCGGTTTCATCCATGTCCCGCACATAACGCTCAAGAGTATCCGTGTCGTCGTTGAGGTCCTTGAGAATTTCCCGATGGGCACGGCGGCGCAGCACGGCAGCCTGTTCTGCTGTCATGGCCCGGTGCTTTTCCAGTTGCCGCAAAATGCGCAGGGCGCCCTGCCAGTTACCCAAGCCTTGCTGGGTGCGCAGGCTCAAGCGCAGGGCGGCGATGTGGCGACCACTCTCCCGATTCAGT